>Ga0187780_10003064_pt1 | contig 12626 bp, 9 predicted proteins | sample 1015_Q2_SP10_20__FD_132429 | JGI IMG/M metagenome (GOLD analysis project Ga0187780, IMG submission 132429) | Tropical peat soil microbial communities from peatlands in Department of Meta, Colombia - 1015_Q2_SP10_20_MG | ecosystem: Environmental > Terrestrial > Soil > Wetlands > Peat | place...
AGACGTGACGCTCGCGGGCTTTCCGCGACTACGCGGCGAGCCGCGAGCGTGCGCCGGCGAGACCTTCCCAGCGCTGATCGGCCCAGCCGGCAGCGCAGCGGCCTACAGGCGCACGGCCTGGGAGCAGGTCGGGGGCCTCGACGAGTCGATCTACGCCTACATGGAGGACTTCGACCTGGCGCTGCGGCTGCGGATCGCGGGCTGGCGGTCTGTGAGCGCCCCCGACGCCGTCGGCATCCACCTGGGCTCGGCCACCTACGGACACCGCTCCGCAAGACAGCGGCGCCTCGGCGGCTTCGCGCGGGGCTACCTGCTGCGCCGCTACGGAGTGCTGCGCGGGCGCGCGGCGGCGCGCGCGCTCGCGACCGAGGCGATCGTCGTGCTCGGCGATCGGTCGATCTCACGCGACCTGGCGGCGCTACGTGGACGGGCTTCCGGCTGGCGGGCCGCAGGGCGCAGGCCGCAGCTACCCCACCCGCCCGCTGACGCGATCGAGCGCGGCATCGGCATGCGCGAGTCGCTGGCGCTGCGGCGCGGCGTGTATGCGCAGGGCGCCGCCCTCCGATCTGGCGCCGAGCGCTGATCGACATGTGCGGGATCGCCGGCATAGTCGCAGGCACAGCGCCCGAGCTCGTCGTACTCGAGCGAATGGCGGCCGAGATGGCCCACCGCGGACCCGACGGGCAGGGAACCTGGCGCGACCAGCGTGTCGGGCTGGCGTTCAGGCGGCTGGCGATCATCGACCTCGATCCGCGCTCGGACCAGCCGCTACACCTCGGCTCGCTGCACCTCGTGTTCAACGGCGAGATCTACAACTACCGCGAGCTGCGCGAGCAGCTGCGCACGCTCGGGCACACGTTCGCGACCGAGGGCGACGGCGAGGTGCTGTTGCATGCCTGGGCGCAGTGGGGCGAGCGAGCGCTGATGAGACTCAATGGGATGTTCGCGTTCGCCGTGTGGGATGAGCGCAGCGCAACGCTGACGGCGGCCTGCGACCCGTTCGGCGAGAAGCCGCTGTTTTGGGCGCACGACGACGAGCGCCTGCTGTTCGCCTCGGACGTGCGCGCGATCCTGCAGGCCGCGCCGGCGCTCTGCCGACCGCGGGAGTCGGCGCTCGGCCCCTACCTGGCGCGCGGCCTGATGCCGCCGGTTGCGGAGAGCTTCTTCGCGCACGTGCGCCGCCTGCCCGGCGCTCACCTGCTGCGGTGGGTCGACGGACGGGCGCAAACGGAGCGCTGGTGGCATCCCGAGCAGATCGACGCGCCCCGCCGCTACGAGGACGCCGTCAGCGCGCTGCGCGAGCTGCTGCTCGACTCGGTCCGCCTGCGACTTCGCAGCGACGTGCCAGTCGGCACGTCGCTGAGCGGCGGCGTGGACTCATCGGCAGTGGTGGCGCTGTCGGCACAGATCGCCGGCGATCACCGCCGGCACGCGTTCACCGCGCGGTTCCCCGGCTTCGCGCGCGACGAGTGGGCCTACGCGCAGGCGACCGCGCAGGCCGCGGGCGTGCTCGAGCATCACGCCGTGGAGCCGAAGTCGCAGGAGCTGCTCGCCGATCTCGAGGCGCTCGTGACCAGCCACGAGGAGCCCGTCGTCAGCTCGAGCGTCTACGCGCAGTACCGCGTGATGCAGGCCGCGCACGACGCGGGCGTGACCGTGCTGCTCGATGGGCAGGGCGCAGACGAGCTGCTCGGCGGCTATCGCGGAATCGGCGGCTGGGCGCTGCGGGCGCGCGGACCGGGCGCCGAGCTGCGTGCGCTCGCGCGCGGCGGGGAGGAGCGGCAGGCGCTGCTGCTTGCGATCGGCGCCGAGCGCCTGCCGCACGGGATCGCGAAGCGCCACCGCATGCGCCTCGCCTCGCCGTATGCGGTGGCCGAGGTCGCGCGCGCGGCGGCGGCGCTCGACCCGCCAGCCGTCGACTGGGCGCAGCACCGCGGTCCGCTCGTGCGCGAGCTCGCGCGCCAGGCGTTCCACACGAGCATGCCCGCGCTGCTGCGCTACGCGGACCGCAACTCGATGGCCCACAGTCGCGAGGTGCGACTGCCGTTCCTGGACCGCAGGATCGCCGAGCTCACATACTCGCTGCCGCCCGAGTTCCTCTACCGCGACGGCGTCACCAAGCGAGTGTTGCGGGACGCCGTGCACGACGTGGTCCCAGCGCAGGTGCTCGACCGCCGAGAGAAGGTCGGCTTCGAGACGCCGGAGGCGAGCTGGCTGACGACGCCGGAGATGATCGCGCATGTCACCGAGGTGCTCCTCGATCCGGGCGCTCGGGCCGGCGCGCTGCTGGACCGGCAGGCGCTGGAGGCGGATGTCCGCGCCGGACGTTGGCGAGATCCGAACGCGGCGTGGCGCGCGCTGAACCTCGAGCTGTGGCTGCAAGCGTTCGCGACACCCAGGAGCGCCGTCACGGCGAGCGGCGCCGCGGGCTGATCGCCACTACCGTTTCGCCATGATCGTTCCCCAGACAGGCGCCGCGACCCGCTGCCCGATATGCGCCGGCGCGAGCGCTCCCGACGTGCGCTTCGGCGCGGCGCCGCTGCTGCGGTGCGAGCGCTGCGGCTTCAGCTTTCTGCATGGCGAGGCCGACCCGGAGCTGTATGGCGACGAGTACTTCGAGGCCTATTCCGGCGGGGACTATATCGGCCACGAGAAGCGCCGCCGGCACGAGTCGCGTGTGCGCCTGGACCTACTCGCGCGTGTGCAGCCGCCGCCCGCGCGGCTGCTGGAGATCGGCGCCGCAGCGGGGTTCTTTCTCGACGAGGCGCGCCAGCGCGGATACGCGGGCGTGGGCGTGGAGCCCAACGCGGCGATGGCCACGCGCGCACGCGAAGCACTAGGCCTCGACGTGCGCACGGGCACGCTGGAGGAGCTCACATTCGAGCCGGCCAGCTTCGACGCTGCCTGCGCCTTCCACGTGGTCGAGCACCTGGCCGACCCGCTCGGCTCGCTGCGGACGATCGGCGAGACGGTGAAGCCGGGCGGCATCGTGTTCGTCGAGGTGCCGAACGCCGAGAGCAGGGCTGCGCGACGACTCGGCGGCGCGTGGTCACCGCTCGACCTGCCCTACCACGTCGGCCAGTACGGGCCCGGTTCGCTGCGGACGCTGTTTGAGCGCGCGGACTTGGAGGTGCTGCTGATCGACACGATCCCGTTCGCCGTGTACGGCGCCTCGCTGCGCCCCGCCGTCCTCGCGCTCGGCATCGCCGAGGCTGTGCGCGCCCGCGCGCTGCTGCCCGCCGGACCGCACTCAGACGGCCACCAGCTGTTGCGCGGCTTGGCGCGCCGACCGTCCACGTGAGCACGCAGCGGGCGCGGCGGCGGATCCTGATCGTCGCCTACTTCTATCCGCCGCTGAACATCATCGGCGCACGACGCCCGTATGCGCTCGCCAAGTGGTTGCGCAGGCGCGGCCACGAGGTGACGGTGCTGACCTCACTGCAGTCCGGGCACGGCCCCGACGACGCCGGCGACCGGTTGCTGCGCGCGCGAGACCTGCTGACGACCCGACTGAACTGGCGCAGGGAGGGTATGCAGGCGATCACCGGACAGAGCGACGCGGCGTGGACTCCGGGCGCGAACTTCTGGGGAGCGATCTTCATGCCGGACGTGCAACTGCTCAGCTGGCTCCCGTTCGCCGTCGGCGCGTCGCTGCGCCTGCACCGGCGCGAGCGCTTCGACGCCGTGATCACGACCTCGCCGGTCGAGTCAGCGCACGGAGTCGGGCTCGCGTTGAGCCGCCGCGGCGTGGCGTGGGTCGCCGACCTGCGCGACGGCTGGCGCTTCGAGGCCCCGCGCGAGGACTGGCCGCTCGCCGTTCAGCGCCGCCTCGACGCGGCGATGGAGCGACTGGTGGTGACGAGCGCGGACGAGGTGGTGACGATCAGCGAGCCGTTGGCGCAGGATCTGCGCCGCCGCCACGGGATCGCCGTCGAGACGATCACCAACGGCTTCGACCCGGAGGACGCTTCTGTCGCCTCGACGCTGCCAGCGCCGCTCGACCCGGCGAAGCTCACGCTCGTGCACACAGGCGGGCTCGGAGCCGAGCGCACGCTGCGGCCGCTGCTCGATGCGCTGGCACGGCTGGCGCGCGAGGACAGCAGCATCCTAGAACGAGTCGAGCTGGTGCTCGCCGGGGCGCAGACCACGCAGGAGCGCGCGATGTACGCGGAGCCCGAGCTCGCGCCGTTCGTGCGCCACGTCGGCTTCGTGCCGCGCCCGCAGGCGATGGCGCTGCAGCGCGCGGCGGACGTGCTCGTGCTGGTGACCACCGGCGTGCGCGTCGGCGAGGCCACCGGCAAGCTGTTCGAGTACCTCGCCGCGCGACGCCCGATCCTCGTGCTCGGCGCGGGCAGCGCGGCGGCGGACATCGTCGTCGAGGCCGGCGCCGGAATGACGATCCCCGTTCGCGACGTCGACGCCGCCGGAGGTGCGTTGCGCAGCATCCTCGCCGGCGGGCTTCAGCCTCCGCCGCCAGCCGCGGTCGAGCGCTATGCCTACCCGGCTTTGAGCGCACGCTACGAGCAGGTGCTCGAGCGGGCGATCGCGCGGCGGGGCTGAGCCGACGGTGGGGCTATAGTACGTTCCGGTATTCAAGATTGGGGAACTGGGCAGCACAATGCTCCGCAATGTGATCCTGTCGCTGGTGGTCGCGGCCTGTGCCACGGTTGCCGGCGAGAGCGCGAACGCCGCTGAAGCGGGAGGCCCCGAATTGAGCGCCTCCTCCCTGGCTCAGAGCGTGCTGCCACGCGCGCGCCGGGCGGGGGACGTCGCGTCGCTCGAAGTGATGCGCAGCACGCTGGGCGTAGCCCAGACGGCGCTGGATCCGCTGGCAGTACCGAAATCCACCTATGTCCCGCCCGGGGTCAACCCGCGAGGAGTACCGAGCGAAGAAACCCCTGTGGACGTGGTGGTCATGCGCGGGCACTTCTACAACCTGAATGTGCCGACGCCACGCGGCGTACCGGGACCAACAGGAACCGTGCTGGCATTTACGGTCAACAGCCACACGGGGTACGTCTTGGAACTCTACCTCGGCAACCGCTCGCCGGGACCAGGTCTGGGACCGCCGGTACTCAGGATGACGATACCCGACCCCAATCGAGCTCTGCTGATAGTCACCGTCCTGACCAGCGGCGGCCCACGAGGGTCCAAGCCACAACAGCTTGGCGATGGCGTCATCCAGGTCAGTCGAAACGGGAAGGTGATCGCGAGCGCAAGATCAGGCCGCTTGATGAGATACCTGAAGCCCGCCGTCTACCGCGTGTCGGGCAGCTCAGCCAGAGTCATGCAAGGCCGCACATGCGAAGTCAAGTCGGTTCGACTTCACCGAGGACACACAACCCGTCTCAACGTGTACTGCTCGATCAAGTAGCGCCACCGCGCCGGGTCGCTGGGATCTGAGGAAGAGAGGAGTCAGCGCCCCGCAGACACGGCGTCCGGCTAGAGTCCGCGCGCACGATGTGGCTGGGGCGATTGCAGCGGTTGGAACGGGTGTGGCGCGTCTTCACCTCGACGTGGTTCCTGGGCGTCGCCCTGTTCGTGATCTCGTGGCCGGTGCCCAACCTCGTACCGCAGCCCGGGCTCGACTTCTCGTTCGCGGCCGGCCTGTTCATGGCCGCGCACGAGCACCTGCACTTCGGCACCCAGATCGTGGGGACCTACGGCCCGCTCGGCTTCCTGCGCTACCCGTTCCTCTACTACACCTGGCCGGCGCGCCTGGCGCTGCTCTACACGGGCGGCGTGCACCTGCTGCTGTGCCTGACGCTGGTGTGGGCGCTGCGGCGGATACTGCCCGTGCCGATCGCCTTCGTGGTCGCGTGGGTGGTGGTCGCGATCGTCACGACCGAGCCAGAGTCCGCGCTCGTCGTCGTGATCGTGTGGCTGATCGAGTACATGCGCACGGACGCCTCGCCAAGGCTGAGGCGGGTGTTCCCGGTGCTCGCCGGGGCCGTGAGCGGGCTGGAGGTGCTGATCAAGATCAACACGGGTGCGACGATCGCGCTGCTGGCGTTGATCGCGGTTCTGGTCGTTGACTGGCGGCGATGGCGGCGGGTAGCCGCCTTTGCCGCGACGTTCGTGGCCACCTCCCTGACGGCCTGGTTCCTCGCCGGCCAGAGCGTCGGCAACATCGGCCCCTACATATCCACCGCACGGCAGGTCGTCAGCGGCTGGTCGACGGCGATGCAGTACCCGGGTCCCAACTACCAGCTCTGGGCGGCGCTCGTGGCCGCGCTAGCAGTGCTCGTGATCGCGTGGCAGTCGAGCGAGCGAGAGCGATTTCGCACGCGCGCGGGCATGCTGCTGATCTGGCTGCTGCTCGGCTTCTCGGTCTTCAAGGAGGGCTTCGTCGGCCAGACGGCGGGCCACGAGATCATCTACTTCGCGACCGCGCTCGGCGCTGCGATCGCGTTCACCTGGCGCGGCGTCCAGCGCCAGCCGGCGCTGTGGTGCCTGATCCTGGTCGTGGTGCTGGCGTTCGCGATCACGCAAGCCGATCCCGGTCAGCTGCTGACCCCGGGCGCCGACGCGAGCGCGCTGGCCAACCAGCTCAAGACGATGGCCAGCGTGAGCAAGCGCAACCAGCTCGTGGCCGACGCGCGCGCCGCGATGAACGCGGCCTACGGACTCGACCCCGCCACGCTCGATGAGCTCGAGGGGCACACGGTGAGCGTCGTGCCAAGCGAGCAGAGCATCCTGTGGGCCTACAAGCTCAGGTGGCTGCCGACCCCGATCTACCAGTTCTACTACGCCCTGACACCCGCGCTCGACGAGCTCAACGCGAGCGTTCTCGCATCACCGAGCGGTCCAGAACGCCTGCTGCGCAACGTGAGCCCGCCGGTCAACGGTCGCAACAACCTGTTCGACTCCCCCGCCGCGCAGAGGTCGATGCTCTGCCACTACGTGGCCATAAGCACCACGCCCACCTACGAGGTCGACGCCCGGGCGCCGAACCGCTGCGGCAAGCCCAGGCTGCTCGAGACCGTCGCGGCTCGCTGGGAGCAGTTCGTTCAGGCGCCCACGCCACAGTCGCCCGACGATCTCGTCTATGTATGCGTGAGCGGCGTCGCGCCGCGCGGCCTCGAGAGCCTGCGCGCGCTGGTCTGGCGCTCCTACACCCGCGCCGTCGGCCTGAGGGATGGCCCAAAGGCGCCGGTGCGCGACTACTCGATCGTGCCCGACACGGTCAGCGACGGGCTGCTGATATCCGTGCCCGCGCAGGCCGACTTCCCCGGCGTCTTCTCTCTGAATCCACAGGCGACCGAACTCGCCTTCGGGATCTCGACCGGGTCGCTGGCGCCGGGTCTGACCTACAGGTTCTACGAGATGCCGATCAGCCCGGCGGCCAGCGCCCTCGCGAGCGTGGGCGTCGCCTGACCTGGCGGGGGCAGGCGCTCTCATGCGCTCGCCCGCTCAGCGCAGGCGCGGGGAGTCGACATGCAGCGTCGCGAGCGTCGCCGCAGCCGTGAGATAGGCGCCCGTCCGCAGCAGCTCCGACGGCCGGCGCTCCAGCCCGCGACGCACACCCAGCGGCGGCGCCGCCGGCGACGGACCCTCGAGCCAGTGCACGAGCGGTGCGACGACGCGCGGCCACGCATGGTCGGCAGCCGCGGCCGCCAGGCGCTGCGCGTACGCGTCACGGCCATTGCTCAGCACACGATCGAGCCCCTCCGCGATCGCCGCCGGGTCTCCCGGCGCGACCGTCGCGCCGAGATCCTCACGCTCGACGCGCGCGGCGAGCTCGTCTCCGCGCGTGCACACGATCGGCAGGCCCGCCCAGAAGCAGTCCAGCAGGCGGGTTCGCGACGCGTAGCGCGTCTCGAGGTGCTCGACGTGCGTGGAGATCGCGCAATCCGCGTCAAGCAGCCACGCCGCGCGCCGCTCATACGGAACCCACTCGTCGTTGAAGATGACGCCGTCGCCGAGCAGGCCGAGCTCGCGCGCCAGGTCTTCAGCCTCGGAGGTGGCGCGCGCGGCCGGCCCGGCGTGCGACGCTCCCATGAACACCAGGCGTGCGCGCGGGCGACGTGCGCGCAGCGTCGCGATCGCCTGGATCGCCGCGGGCGCGTCGAACCACGACCACAGCCCACCGTTCCACAGCACGACCTCGTCGCCCCCGAGGCCAAGCCGCTCGCGCGGCGACTCGCCTCCAGGACGCATAGGCGGATCGGCCGGCACACCGTAGGGCACGACGTCCAGCAGCGAGCGCAGCGACGGATCGCGATCGTAGGCGCGCGGCGAGACGAGCCCCGCACCGAGCGCCGCGCCGATCCAGAGGTCGCGCTGGCGCTCGCTGGCGCAGATCAGGTGGTGTCCGACGCGCAGCGCGGCCGTCACACGGTCGGCCGCGTAGGCAGCCGTCAGCGTCCGCACGGCTGCGCGACGAGCGCTGAAGTTCTCGATTGTGCCGAACACCTCCGGGTCATAGAGGTCGAAGATCAAGCGCGCCCGCGAGCGCGCGAGGCGACGCATGAGCAGCGGCCACCCGGGCTGGGCTATGACCACATCGGCGTCGGCCAGGCGTGGCTCGAGCGCACGCGGGGCATGGGGCTTGAAGACCAGCACCGGCACGCCGACGTCAGCCCCGTCGGTCGCGGCCGCAGCGACGGTGACCTCTGCGCCGAGCGCGTCCCTCACGGCCCGCGCAAGCTCGACAGCGCGAATTCCCACCCCGCCCATCGAGGTTCCGACCCGGTCTGCGTACACGAAGAGCACGCGCCGTGGGCGCTCGGTCGCTGTCACCTGGCGAACCGTACTAGTCAGTCAGGCAGCGCCGGCACGGGCGGGTTGGCGACCCGAGCGACCACAGAGAGAACCTGCTCGAGCGCCCGCGCAATGACCTCGACGTCGCCGTCCTCGAGATGCTCGTGCAGCGGCAGCGCGAGCGTCTGGGCCGCAAGCGCCCGGCTGTGCGGCAGTCCCTCTGGCGCGGCGCAGCCACGCTCGGCGAACGCCGGCTCGACGTGCAGCGCGTACGTGCCCAAGGTCGACTCGACGCCGAGCTCGCGCAGCGCCGGGATGACGGCGTCACGGTCGATGCGCTCGTCGAGCACCACCACGTAGGCCTGATAGGGATGCAGGTGACCCGCGGGGACCCGTTGCGGACGCACGCCCTCCAGCTGCCCGAGCCGCGTCGTGAGCAGCTGTGCGAGCTCGCGGCGCCGCGCCACGACTTCGGCATGACGAGGGACCTGCACGAGGCCGAGCGCCGCGTTGATGTCGCTCATGCGGTAGTTGAAACCGGCCTCGACGAAGCTCGAGCGCCAGCCCACGCGCTCCGTGCCGTGGTTGCGCAACCGGCGCAACCTTACGGCGAGGCGTTCGTCGTCGGTGCTCACCATGCCGCCCTCGCCGGTGGTCAGCGACTTGCGAGGATGGAAGCTGAAGCACGATGCCGCGCCGAAGCCGCCCGTCCGGCGCCCCCGCACAGCTCCGCCCAACGAGCAGGCCGCATCGCAGATCAACGGCACGCCGCGCTCGGCGAGCATCGGCTCGATCGCGGCGTAGTCAGCCGGCAGGCCGAACACGTCGACCACGATCACCGCCTTAGGCCCCTGCTCCAGCGCGCGCTCCAGGGCCGCGACGTCGACGCAGTAGGTGCCCGGATCGACGTCGATCAGCTGCAGTCGGGCGCCGCGCTGCAGCACCGCGTTGCCGGTCGCGGGATACGTGAAGTCGGGCGCCAGCACCAGGTCCCCGGGGCCGATGTCGTGAGCCGCCAGCGCCAGTTCGATCGCGGTCGTGGCGGAGGTCGTGGCGACGGCGTGGCGAACCCCGCAGAACTCGGCGATCGCCTGCTCGAACTCGGCCACCACAGGGCCCTGTGTCAGCTGGCCGCTGGCCAGCACGCGCCCGATCGCGCTCAGCGCCTCGTCGCCAAACACGGGATTCGCCAGGCGCAGCATCAGGTGCTCGCAATGTTCGCACGTCGTGCCGCCGCGACGGTCGCGCAGGTTTATGCCATTCGGTCGCGCAGAGCCGGATATATGCTGGTGTCGATGGTCAGCCCTGCCGCTCCACGGGTGCTGCACGCGCCCGTTGAGATCGCGGGGCAGATGATGCTGTCGGTGCTCGGTCAGCGCGAGCTAGGAGCAACGGCCACCGGCTTCGCGCGGCGCCACTCCTTCGACTACGAGCCGGCGCCCGACATCGTCCCGCCGGACAGCCGCCTCGGCTACCTGCGCGCAGCGGCACAGGCCGTGCGCGCACACGACGTGATCCACTTCTACTTCGGCGCGAGCTTCCTGCCGCGCCAGATCGACGCGCGCTGGCTTCGCCGAGCTGGCAAGCAGGCAGTGATCGAGTTCCTCGGCAGCGACGTGCGCATGCCCTCGGTGGAAGCGCGGCGCAACCCCTACTACGTGCGACTCGAGATGGAGGACGATGCCCAAGCTACCCGACTGATGCGAGTGTGGAGCGAGGTCACCGAAGGCCATGTGATCGTTTGCGACCACTGCCTGGACGCGTTTCTCGAGCCTTACTTTCCGCATATTCACGTCGTCGGGCAGCGCGTCGACATAGGGCTGCTCGATCCGGCTCCGCCGGATCCGCACGCTCTGCGCATGCGGATCGTTCACTCCCCGACCCACCTGCCTGCCAAGGGCACCGCGTTCATTCGCCGCGCCGTGGCCGAGCTCGAGGCCGCAGGCGCCCCGATCGACTATGTCGAGGTGCAAGGGCTCCCGCACGTACAGGCGTTGGAGGTCTATCGCAGCGCCGATCTCATAGTCGACCAGCTGTGCCTCGGCGGCCACGGCGTGTTTGCGGCCGAGGCGATGGCCCTCGCCAAGCCCGTAGTCTGCTACCTGCTCCCAGAGCTCGCGGCCGCGTATCCAGCCGACCTGCCGATCATCAACGCCAACCCCTCGACGCTCAAGGACGTGCTCGCCGGTTGGCTGGATCGACCCCGTGAGCGCCACGAGCTGGGGCTGGCCTCCCGCGCCTACGCCGAGCGCGTCCATGATCACCGCGTCGTCGCGCGGCGCCTGTTGGAGGTCTACGAGGCGCTGCCCTGAGCGCGCAGGCGCGGTCGCGGCAGTCGACCGACGACGAGCGCGAGCTCAGTTCGGCGCACCAGCAAAGTGATGATCGCAACCCCTCCCACGCATGAGAGAACTGCTTTCTCCAGCAATGGCAACAGCGCAAAAGCGTGGGCGTTGCCCGTCGGGATCACGGCTCGCCCCAACACGAGCAACCCGATCGCCACCGCCAGCGCGCAGGCCAAGCGCGGCCAGTCGTGGGCGACCGGGTAGTGCCGCTGACTGTAGGCCATCAGCAGCACGAAGAACCAGGCCGACGATGCTGCGGTCGCCACGCCAGCGCCGAGGATCCCGAACGGCGGCACGAGCAACAATGCGAGCACAAGGTTCGACAGGCCGGCCGAAACGCTGATCAGCGCGAATAGCCTTGTGCGATTGGCGATCGTCAGCCCGGGCGCGAAGATGTAGACGCCGAACAGAAGTGCGGACATGAACAGGTACGGGACGAGCACGTCCGCGCGAGCGTAGGAGGCGGAGGCGAGCGCGCGAACCTCGGTGTCCGCGAACAACGACACGACCAGAAAGACACTCAGCGCGGCTGCGCAGAACAGGCGGAAGATACGCGCGATCTCAGCAGGTGTGGTGGGTTCCCGGTGTCTGGCGAGGATCAGCGGCGTGGTGGCACCTTGAAAGCCTGCAAGCAGCAGGGTGACGACCGTGGCGATGCGAAAAGCGACACCGTAGACGCCCACATCGGCGAGCGAGCGGCTGTGCTGAAGGACGATGCGATCGGCGAAGCCGTTGAGGAAGACGCCGATGCTGGCTGGCACGAGCGGCAGTGAGAAGACGAGCATCGCGTCAAGCTTGCGGCGATCGAAGCGCAGCGCGTACGCGTGTCGTGAGAGTCCGAACACGACGAGCGCCGCGACGAGCGCCGCGAGGAGCTGGCTGATCAGCACGCCGATGACCCCTACGCCGAGGCCGAAGACCAACACCACCGTTGCGGCCGCGGTGACTGTCGCTGTCGTGACGGCGACGAGCGCATACGCGCGCGGCCGTGCTCTCCAGCGCAGCTGGTCCTGGGCGAGATAGACGATGCCGCCGACCCAGATCCAGGCGATCGCCACACGCGTGATCCATGGATCGACGCCACGTTCCAGCAGGACATGTGTAAGTGGGGTCGCCAACGCCAGCGCGATCACCGCGAACACCGTGTAGGCGCCGACGGTAAACAGCAGCGCCGTCGACGCATAGTCCACGCGCTCTGTCTCGGAGGCGTCAACGAAGTGCCGTCCGAGCCCCTGGTTGACCTCGAGCGCGACCGTCAGGTTGGCGATGATCGCGACCAGCGTGAGAATGTCGATGACGCCGTACTGGCCCGGCGAGAAGTGGTGCGCCAGGAACGGGAAGAGCAGCAGGCCGATGCCCTGGCTGAGCAGCGCAGCCACTGCATACACGGCGCTGTCGGCAAGGAATCTTCGGATCACTGAGCCGACGATACTGGCTCAGACCAACGTGACTAACGGCCCGCCGCTAGCCTTCGACGCGTGACCAGACGATCGTACGGCAGCGGACACTTCACGCCTGCGGATCTCGGCTCGCTCGGGCAGGATGTGGTGATAGAGCAGGGCGTGCTGATCTTCAATC
>Ga0187780_10003066_pt1 | contig 12622 bp, 9 predicted proteins | sample 1015_Q2_SP10_20__FD_132429 | JGI IMG/M metagenome (GOLD analysis project Ga0187780, IMG submission 132429) | Tropical peat soil microbial communities from peatlands in Department of Meta, Colombia - 1015_Q2_SP10_20_MG | ecosystem: Environmental > Terrestrial > Soil > Wetlands > Peat | place...
CGAGGCGATCCCCACCGACGATCCCGCCGGCGGCGCGATCTTCCCCGATCGGACCGTCTACGAACGCGATCCCAACAAAGGCACGGTCGTGTTCAGCGGCGACCTCACCCTGCGTGTCGGCGACCACACGTTCCATCTCCTGCACACGCCGGGGCACACCCCCGGTCAGGTCGCCGTGCACGTGCCCGAGGAACGAACCGTCTTCACCGGCGACACCGTCTTCTCCGAGTGCCAGACGTGGCTCATGACGTCGGACGTGCCCCAGTGGCTCGCTGCGCTCGACCGCATCGCGACGCTCGACGTGGACCGCGTCGTGCCCGGCCATGGCCCGGTCACCCACCTGCCGTACCTCAACACGCAGCGCTCGGTGCTGCTGGAATGGACGAGCGCTGTCGCCGCGGCGATCGCGAAGGGATGGTCGCGTGAGGAGACGGTGGCACGCGTGAGCTTCGCCGACCGCTATCCCGTCGACGTCGGTCAGGGCTACATGATGGAGTACATCCAGACCAAGAACGCGGGATCCCTGTACGACAAGCTCACGGCGGAGCTTCCAGCAGCGCGCTGACGCTCGGTCAGGCTCTCCCGGCCGCGGTCTCGGCGGCCCGGTCACGCCCGGCGAGGCGGATGAGGTCCTCGTGCAGCTCGAACCACACGCTGTGGTAGCTGTCCACCCTCGGTGACGCGACGAAACGGTCGTCGCCACCGCGCGCGTGCTCGATGGCGCGGTCGAGCCGCACCCGGTACGCATCGAGCTGCTCCGGTGCCGACGTGAGCGACTCGAGCCACGCGACGGCGTCGCCATGCAGGGCGCCGAGGCGGTCCAGCACGCCACGGTCGTAGTCATGATCGGTGTGGTCGTTGAGCGCCTGGGTGCCGTCGACATCCCGGAGCTGCCAGGCGGTCACCGTCTCCTTCATCCGGTGGTCGAGCTCGAGAAAGTGATCGAGCGCCGCATCGGCGTTCTCGGATCCCCAGCGCCGCTGATCAGCGGCGAGGAGTTCGGCGCCTCTCGCCTTGCCCTTGGCGCTCAGCCGGAGCATGCCGCCGGCCCGCTCGACGTCGCCGGCTGCGACCAGGAGGTCGACGACCGGTCCGACCCGCTCGGGGTTCGACAGGAGCACCGGTGCCAGGAGGTCGGGCAGCGTGGATCCCTTGATCGCCAGCGCGCGGATCACGCCGTCTTCGGACACCTCGGCCTCACCCTCTTCGCCCGCCCCGGGCTTCGGCGCGGTGGCCCCGATCGGGATGCCGAGCTCGCGCGCCCACGCGAGCAGCGTCGCCGCCTCGGGCACGACGGCCGAGGTCTGGTGGAGCGCTCCGGCGAACACCTCCCCGGTGCCGCCGTCGATCGTGATGGTGTCACCCGAATGGAGCGAGTGCCCGGCGATGACGACCGTGCCGTCGCCCACCTGGACCTGCTCCGCGCCCACCACCGCGGGAATGCCCCATCCTCGCGCAACGACGGCGGCATGGCTTGCCAGCCCGCCCCGGGCGGTCAGCACCCCGGCGGCGCGCGCCATGCCACCCACGTCGTCGGGCGAGGTCTCGCTGCGCACCAGGATCACCGGTCTCCCGGCGGTGGCGACCGCCAGCGCGGCCTCCGGCGTGGTGGCGATCTCGCCGCTCGCCACGCCGGGCGAGGCGGGCAGTCCGGTGGTCAACGCGTCTGCGTCGGCGTGGCCCACCGACGCCACCGGCGGATGCACCAGGTACCGCGCCACGCGCTGCACCGCCTCGGCTCGGGTCAGCGGGAACCCGGGGTCTTCGGCCATGTCGACAGCGATGCGCAGTGCCGCCTGGGGGCTGCGCTTGCCGACTCGCACCTGCAGCATCCAGAGCTTGCCGCGCTCGATCGTGAACTCGATGTCGCAGAGGTCGGCGAAGTGGTGCTCCAGACGGTCGGCGTAGTCGCGAAGCTCCCTGCCCACCTCGGGCAGGCGCTCGTCGAGGGCCGCCAGCGACTGCGTGCGGTGCGTGCCGGCGACGACGTCCTCGCCCTGCGACGCGAAGAGCACGTCGCCGTAGATGCCGCGCTCACCTGTCGCGGGATTGCGTGTGAACAGCACACCCGTCCCCGAGTTGTCGCCCCAGTTGCCGAAGACCATCGCCTCCACCGTGACGCCGGTGCCGAGGTCGTCGGGGATCCCCTCGTGGGCGCGGTACGCGCGGGCTCGGTCGCCGTTCCACGAGCGGAACACCGCAAGGACGGCGGCGTGCAGCTGCTCCCACGGGTCCGCGGGCACAGTCCCGGATCCGACGATGCCCGTGAACATCTCGCGGAACCGGCGATGACAGTCGGCCGCGAATGCGGGATTCCCGGCGACGGTGGCGAGGCCCGCCTCGGTGGCGTTGTTCAGCCCGAGATTGAGGATCGTGTCCATCATCCCGGGCATCGAGACCGGAGCGCCGGAGCGCACGCTCACCAGCAGCGGGTGCGCCGGGTCGCCGAAGCCGCGCCCGAGGGTCGACTCGAGGCGATGCATGTGGTCGGCGATCTCCGCGTCGAGGCCGTCGGGCCATCCGCCCGCGAGATATGCGTTGCAGGCCTTGGTGCTGACCGCAAACGCGGGCGGCACGGGCAGCGCGAGCTCGCTCGCCATCACCGCGAGGTTGGCCGCCTTGCTCCCGATCAGCGCCTTGAGGTCGGCAAGCTCCAGGCCGTGCTCCTGGTTAAGGTCGTAGACGTACGGCATCGCGCGTCAGGCCGTCGCCGCGAGGCGCTCGATGGACGTGCGGAGCGCGCGCCGGCTCAGCACCAGGAGCATCGCCTCGCGGTAGTCGCGGCTCGCGCGCACGTCGGAGATCGGCGCTGCCGCGGTGAGCAGCGGGCGCAGCACCTCGTCCTTCGCCGCGTCGGTCGCGGCCGGGTCGGCGAGCACCCCCGACTCATCGGCGACCATGAACGGGCGCGGGCCGACGGCACCGCACGCAAGCAGCGTCCGCCCCGACTCCATAACGCCGCAGCAGACGTTCACCGTGGCGAGGTCCACCCCTCGCCGCCGGGTGAGCCGCATGAAGCTCACCCCCCGGCGCTCCGTGCCCGGCGGGAGCTCGATCGCCGTCACCAGCTCTCCCGGCTGCAGGACCGTCTGCCCCGGGCCGGCGAAGAAACCGTCCAGGGCGACCCTGCGGCCGCCCGCTCGGCTCGCGATCACCACATCGGCGCCGTAGACGAGGAGGACGGGCGGCGTGTCCGCTCCGGGCGATGCGTGACAGATGTTGCCCGCCACCGTTGCGCGGTTGCGGATCTGGATGGAGCCCACCTTCGCCGCCGCCTCGGCAAGGGCCGGATACAACGCCCGGACAGTGGCGTTCTCCGTGACCCGCGCCATGACGGCGTTCGCTCCGATGACGAGGCGGCCGTCGCGCTCCTCGATGGACGGGCTCATCTCGGCAACGCGCTTGACGTCCACGACGATCTCCGGCGTGATGGTGCCGTCGCGCAGGCCGACCGTGAGGTCGGTGCCGCCCGCCAGGACTCGCGCGCCGCTGCCGTGCTCCTCGAGGAGCGCGAACGCCTCGCTGAGCGAGCGCGGCCGCGCGTAAGCGAAGTGATGCATCAGCGCTGCGCGGTCATACGACCGTGTCGACCTGGTCCATGAGCACCTGCGGCGTCGCCGCCCTCGCGAAGTAGTAGGGGCGCTCCGCGAATCTGCTGACGAACCCGGCCCGCGCAAGGCGCAGGGGCTCGGTGTCCACGATGGGCATCGGCCATCCCGTGGCCAGCAGCTCGTTGAGCAGGAAGTAGTTCTGCACCGAATGCAGGGTCTGGAACTGCCGCTCGAAGGGAATCATCGGTGCCAGGCTCGGCTCGAAATTGCCATCAATGGCAGGAACGATCACGATGTCGATATTGCTCGGCTCGTCGTAGCTGCCCCAGGTAGGCATCGCACCGAAGAACTTCTCCACGCCCTGGGCGGGCGCCGCCTTGTCGGCGCGCTCGGTGCCCTCGTCGCGCTTCTTGAGGAACACCTCCTTCGACCCCATGACCGCCTGCCCCGTCTCGTCGACGACGGTCGTCTCGGTCGACACCAGCAGACCGCCCCGGCGGCACGCCTCGATCTGTCCCATGCTCTTTCCGTGGTTCGACTCGCCGCCGAGGAACATGACCGTCCGGTCGCGGTAGCGGACCGCCGACGCATGAAACGGATGCAGGCCGCTCGCCTCCATCCGCAACGCGAGGACCGCGACCGCCACCTTCTGCAGCGGGCCCGGCGCCCACGCGCCGGAGAAGAGCATGGTGCGACCGTCGTAGGAGACCGAGGTGCCGGCGTCCGCATCCCAGACGATGTCGGGCCGACCCAGGGTCACCTCCGGAGAGCGGCGAACGTCGGCGAGACGGTAGTTGAGGAAGCTCGGATCCTCGAGGATCCGCTCGCGTGGGGTGGTCCCGTGGTAGTCGAGCCGGAGCCGTGCGGGCCCGGCCGCCCACTCCTCGCTCAGGTCCACAAAAGTCGCAACCATCGGGTGCATCGCCCCAGAGCCACAGGCGATCGTTTCGCCATGAACATGCCTCCAGTCGTCCGGCCGGAGCGCTCACCGCGGTGGAGTACCCTAGGGCCAGACCGCGGTCCATTCTGGCACTACGAGAGGTCGCGATGACCACAGCCACAACCGGCGTCAGATACCGGAGCCCGCTCCACGAGATGACGCAGACGACCCCCACGTGCCTGTGGAACGACTCGGCCGCGCTGGACGAGCTTTCCTACGCCATCGAGAACGGCGCCGTCGGCGCGACGTGCAACCCGGTGATCTCCCTCTCGGTCATCAAGGGCGACCTCGCGTACTGGAAGCCGCGGCTGGAGACGCTGATCCGCGAGCGCGCGACCGCCACCGAAGACGAGATCGCGTGGACGCTCATCGAGGAGCTGTCCGTCCGGGCCGCCAGGCTGCTCGAGCCCGCCTTCGAGGCGCACCACGGCCGCAACGGCCGCCTCTCCATCCAGACCGACCCGCGGCTGTTCCGCAACCCCGAGGCGATCGTCGAGCAGGCGGTCTGCTTCCACAACCTCGCACCGAACATGATCGTCAAGATCCCCATGACCCGCGCGGGAGTCGTTGCGATCGAAGAGGCGACCTACCGGGGCGTCAGCATCAACGGGACGGTCAACTTCACGCTGTCGCAGTGCATCGCCGCGGCGGAGGCGGTGGAGCGTGGCCTGCGGCGCAGAGAGCAGGAGGGCAAGGACGTCTCGACCATGGCGTCGGTGTCGTCGCTGATGGTCGGCAGGCTCGACGACTGGCTCAAGGTGCTCATGGATCGCGAGGCGATCGCGATCGACCCGGGCTACCTCGAATGGGCCGGAGTTGCCGTGTTCAAGAAGGCGTATCGCATCTTCCGCGAACGCGGCTACCGGACCCGGATGCTGTCCGCGGCCTTCCGCAACCCCATGCACTGGAGCGAGTTCATCGGCGCCGATGCGGTGATCTCGCCGCCCTATGCGTGGCAGAAGCGCTTCAATGCGAGCGACATCGAGGTGAAGCCGCGCATCGACGACCCGGTGGCTCCGCGCATCGTGGATGCGCTGCTCCGCCACTTCCCCGACTTCCGGCGCGCGTATGCCGAGGACGGCCTCAGCGTCGAGGAGTTCGATCACTTCGGCTCAACGCTTCGCACCATGCGCCAGTTCGTCGGCGCGGTCGCCGACATGGACGCGCTGGTCCGCGACGCGCTGCTCCCCAATCCCGACAAGGGCTGAGCCGCCTGCAACCACTCATCCGAGGGAACGTGCCCATGAACCGGATCAGTCACTGGATCGACGGCAGGATCGTCGCGGGAACCTCGGGGCAGCAGTGGCCCGTGTACAACCCCGCAACCGGCGAACAGACGGGTGCGGCCGACCTGGCGTCCGCCTCCGAGGTGGATGCGGCGGTCGAGACCGCCGCGGGTGGCTTCCGTGCGTGGAGGGGCAGCTCGCTGGCGCAGCGCACTTCCGTGCTCTTCGCGTTCCGCGACCTGCTCGACGAGCACCGGAACGACATCGCGGCGATGGTCACGGCGGAGCACGGCAAGGTGCTGTCCGACGCGCTCGGCGAGGTCGCGCGCGGCATCGAGAACGTCGAGTTCGCGTGCGGCGTCCCGCACCTTCTCAAGGGAGGCTTCTCGGAGCAGCCGTCGCGTGGCGTGGACGTCTACTCCATCCGCCAGCCGCTCGGCGTCGTCGCCGGCATCACGCCGTTCAACTTCCCCGCCATGGTGCCCATGTGGATGTTCGCCAACGCGATCGCGTGCGGCAACGCCTTTGTGCTGAAGCCGAGCGAGAAGGACCCGTCACCCTCACTGTTGTTCGCCGAACTCTGGCAGAAGGCGGGCCTCCCGAACGGCGTCTTCACCGTGATCCAGGGCGCCCGTGACGCGGTGAACCGTCTTCTCGAGCACCCTGACATCGCCGCGATCTCCTTCGTCGGCTCCACCCCCGTCGCCCGCCACATCTACGAGACAGGCACGCGCAACGGCAAGCGCGTCCAGGCGCTCGGTGGCGCGAAGAACCACATGGTGGTGCTGCCTGACGCCGACCTCGACATGGCCGCGGACGCCGCGGTGTCGGCGGGCTACGGGTCCGCGGGCGAGCGCTGCATGGCGATCTCGGCGGTCGTCGCCGTTGGCGGCATCGGCGACCGCCTGGTCGACGCCATCGCTGAGCGCATCCCCAGGGTCAAGGTCGGTCCGGGCACCGACCCAGCCTCGGAGATGGGCCCGCTCGTCACGCGCGAGCACCGCGACAAGGTCGCCTCGTACCTCGAGACGGCCGCTCTCGGGGGATCGGAGGTCGTCGTCGACGGCCGCCAGGGCGCGCCGGACGGCGGCGGGTTCTTCCTCGGACCATCGCTGGTGGATCGCGTCCGCCCCGGCACCAAGGTGTACGACGACGAGATCTTCGGGCCGGTCCTCTCCGTGGTGCGCGTCGACACGTACGACGAGGCGGTGCGTCTCGTGAACGACAACCCGTACGGCAACGGCGTCGCGATCTTCACGCGCGACGGCGGCGCGGCGCGGCAGTTCCAGTTCGACGTCCAGGTGGGGATGGTCGGCGTCAACGTCCCGATCCCAGTGCCGGTCGCCTACTACAGCTTCGGTGGCTGGAAGGCGTCGCTGTTCGGCGACACGCACATGTACGGTCCGGACGGCATCCACTTCTACACGCGCACCAAGGTCGTGACCTCGCGCTGGCCGGATCCGAGCACGAGCACGGTCGATCTCGGCTTTCCGCGCAACGTCTGAGCGGGCGGTGCGGTCGCTGATCCGCGCCGGCGAGCAGACCGCGTACATCGCGTTGGACGTCGCCGACCTGGTCGCAGGCTCAAGCGTGCGCCTCGAGCCGGGCCTCGAGCGCCTGCTGGTGATGCTCTCCGGCAGCGTGCGGGTCGATACCAACGATGGCGACCTCGGAGTGGCCGGCGGCCGCGACGACGTGTTCCAGGGCGCGGCCGACGCGGTCTACCTCCCGCCGGCTGCGGCCGCATCGCTGACCGCAGGCGATGATGGCTGCAGTGTTGTCATCGCGTCGGCAGCCGCCGGGTCCAGCCCGGCCGGGGCGGCAAGGATCATCCCCGCCGCGACGCAGGCAGAGGCGAGCGCCGGCCGTGACCTGTGGCGGCGCACCGTCCGCACGATCCTCGGCCCGGGTGACGCGGCGTCACGGCTGATCGCCGGTGAGACCATCCATCCGGACGGCGGGACGTGGTCGTCGTTTCCCCCGCACCGCCACGACCGGGATTCGGCCGACGAGGTTCGCCTCGAGGAGGTTTACTACTACAGGGTGCAGCCGAGCGACGGCTTTGGCGTTCAGGTGCGGTACGACACCGACACCGGCGAGCACCAGGCAACCGTGGTGCGCGACGGGGACGCCGCCGCGATCACATCGGGTTTCCATCCGGTCGGAGCGGCTCCGGGATGCCGTCTCTACTACCTCTGGGTGATGGCCGGCGAGAGTCGGGAGGTCCGGCCGTACATCGACCCTCGGTATCGGGGGCTGATGTAGGCGGCACCACATGATGCGGGGCACATCCCTCGACAACCTCGCGTATGGCTAATGCGGTCCCCGAGCGACGTCGAGTGAGACCACCGTCGCCTGAACAAGCCTCCCGTACCTCGTCTGCGTCTTGGCAACGTCGATCTCCGCCCCCGGAAGTGCTGTCGAGCTACGAAACCCCTCGGGGCTGGTATCCGTGCGAACCGCGCTCATAGGTGAGGAGCCCAGCAGCCTGCTGCCGGCGAAGTTCGTCCTCGACAGATTCCGCTGCCTTCGCATGCGGTACGTCGATCGCAACCAGTGCGGGTTTCCGAAACTCAAACATCAGACCGAAAGAATGGAGCGGCTCCTGAAGCGCATCCCACGTATCTTGCCGTGACTCTGCAAGCCACGCCCGAAGCACTACACGGCCTGATCGGCGTTGTAGTCTCTCAACGACATACGGATTCTCGCTTCCCATACCCACTACCACGACATCGCCCAACGCGAAGTCGTAGGTCGAGAATGGGATACAGCAGATCTTGAAGTGCGATTCATCGATCCTCGCGGCCCAGAATATTGCTCGTACCAAACACCCGAGTCGGGAAGGTCGGGAATCGGGGGGCGAAGTATCGTGTCGGACCGGTCTCTCCAGACCGGGGCGTCATGGACAACGAAAGTGTGGGGGCACTGAGCCACCACCCTACCCTAACACCACAACAAATACCGGCCCCCGGCGCGACACTCGTCAGCTACGGGCACATGAGCGGCGGCGATCCCACCCCCACGCCAAATGTCCACCACAACGAGTTCTGCCGCATGGATGAGTGCTACCGTCGGACCGGTGGAGGGAAACCACGTGTCTGAAAGCCAGTGTGAAGGTGCTGCCATGGCCGTGGTGAAGCGAGGTCGACTGCGAGAGCCCGTGATTGCGGCCCCACGAACGGGGCGGATCTCACGCCCCGCAATTGCGGCAGTGGCGCTGTGGCTTCTTGCAGGGTGTGGCTCCACCACCAGTGGTTCCCCGGGCACCCCATCGGGGGTCGCTTCAACACCAACCTCGTTGGCACCGACGGTGACCCCCACGTCGTCGGGAGCCGTACCGCCCTCAACAGTGCTGCTGACCGTGAACGACTTCGCACCGGGGTCGGCGGACGAAACTAGGCCCGGAATGACGCCGCCGAGCTGCTCACCCGCCTCCCCGGTCGGCTTCGAGCAACAGGCGTCGTTCCAGGTCACCGACGCCAGCGGTGAGAACTGGCTCAATTTCGTGTTTGGGTTCGACACCGCCGGCGATGCGCACGCGTTCGCGACGGCGTTCTTTGCGGCTGCCATGGGATGCTCCACGGGCGGCGGCGTGACCGCCGACACCTTGGGCGACTTCTCTTTCATGTACACGCAGAAGGGATACGGAGGTGGGTTCGGCGATGCGACCGTCGAGGTGGTGCAGGTGAAGTACCTGATCACGATGGTGCTCGACGGTCCCAACCTCGGAGGCTCAAACCCACCGGTGAGCGCGCTCCGAACCCTCGTGCAGACATCGGTGGCAAGGGTGATCAGCGCGACGGGATAGACGACCTTCCAGTCCTGGTCGTCTTCGAGTGCCTGGCGGGCAGGACACACCGGGTGGATGACAGGCGTGGCATTGCCGCGCCGTTATTGCCGTAGTTGGCTCTAAGCAACGTGAGGCACCATCGTTGCTTTGCGCTTTGATCGAACGGATGTTTGGTACAATGTATCGATGGAAGCGCTCGCGATACCGGCTGCCGGGGAGGGTGTGAACGGGGCTGTCGACGCGCTCGTGGACGAGTCGATCGACGGTGTCTCGGCGGACGCCCTGGCTGAGGATTTGGTCGACATCCGGCGGGCGATCGACCGGCTCGAGGCGGAGTTCCTCCGCCGCCTGCATCGCTTCGACCGCGCCCACGGTGCTCAGGCCGACGGCGGGGTGAGCACCGTGTCGTGGCTGCGATCCCACTGCGGCATGACCGTGAAGGCGGCCGCCTACCGGGTCCACCTGGCGCGGACGCTGGGTGAGCTGCCGGCCACGCTCGACAGCGCCCGGGCGGGTCGTGCCTCCTTTGGCAACGTGGCGATGATCGCCCACCTCGCCGAAGATGTCGGTGTCGTGCAGGTGGCCCCGTTGGAGCGCATCCTGGTGGGCGCCGCGGAGACGCTCGATCCCGGTGGCATGCGCGTCCTCATGCAGGCCACCCGGCTGCGCCTCGATCCTGATGGCGTGCTCGCGGATGACAACCACGCCCACGAGCGCCGTTGGTTCGAGTGCGACCAGACCTACGGCGGCGTGTTCGTCCTCCGTGGCGAACTCGATGCCGAGAGCGGCGCCGTGGTGAAGACGGCGATCGACGCGTTGAGCCATGGCTTGGCTTCCGGTGAGCAGCGCACGGCGTCGCAGCGCCGTGCCGACGCCTTGGTCGATCTCGCCGCGATGCAGTTGCGCTGCGGTGTGCACCGCGATGCGCACGGCCAGCGGCCGCATCTCACGGTCACGGTGAGCGCGGAGACGCTACGCTCCGGCGCTGACGTTCAGCCGGCCGGGCTGGGCGGCGTGGGTCCGATCCATCCGGAGACAGCCCGCCGCCTCGCCTGCGACGCGGTGCGCTCGATGGTGTCGGTGGCGGCGGCGGCTCCGGTGGATGGTTCGGCATCGACCGCCGGGACCACCCGGGCGGTGCCACTCTCGGTGGGACGCGCCACGCGGACGATCCCCGCCCCCATTCGCACCGCGCTGCACCTTCGCGATCAGGGCTGCCGCTTCCCCGGGTGCGATCGTCCCCCCGCCTGGACCGACGGGCATCACATCGTCCACTGGGCGGACGGCGGTCCCACCGAGCTCGACAACCTGGTGTCCCTGTGCCGGCGGCACCATCGCACGGTGCACGAGCAGGGATGGCGCATCCACATCACTGGCGGCGTTGCGGTCGTGGAGCCGCCACCCTGACACAGGCGTCACGCATTCATGCTGCGATGCTGGCGGGTCTTGAAAGAGCACTCCGAAGTCGACCGCGGCTCAACCGCAGGTCATCACTTGATGTGCAGCCGCCGTTCCATCGTCAGTGGCGCGCGCTCGCGCAAGACGGGCACCGCGCTGCTGCTGTCCGTGCGCGCGCAGAACGCGACGTCCTCGTCGGCGCCGAATCCCGCGAGCAGCATGCCCGATCCCGACTCGCGGAGCGCCGTGAGCTCGTCGGGATAGGCGGAGCGCAGGCGCATCACACTGCGCGTGGAGTCGCTGACACTGCAGTCGATGCCGCGGCAGGTGGCGGCCTCCATGATTCGCATGGCGATCACCCCTGCGCCGACGGCATCGTCGAGCGCGAAGCGGCCGTGCCGGCCCGCGCACACGAGCCCGATCGGGTATCCGCCGGTGCCCGCCTCGTCGAGAGCGGCCTCGGCGCATGCGCGGGCGTTGAGCAGGCATCCCATCAACACCACCGGCATGCGCTGCAGGCGATGCAGGACCGCCGTGCCGTTGGTGGTGGTGAGCACCACCTCGCGTCCCGCCACCCCGAGCCTGCGCAGCTCAACCGGCGAGTTGTCGGCGTCGAACCCGGGGACGATGCGGCCACCCCGTTCGCCCGCAAGGACCGCACCACGCTCCCGCGCGAGACGCCGCGCGAGCCCCAGGCTCGCCGTGACGACCACGTGCGTGCAGCCCTGGTCGAGCGCGGTCGTGACCGTCGAGCTCGCGCGCAGCTCGTCGATGACCACGACCACCCGCTCGGACCATGCGGCAGCCTGTGCGGGGACGAGCGCGACGTCGATATCCAGGTGTGACGCGGGTGCGTCGAGCGAATCGGATGTTGCGGTCATATGCCGAGGCGCGCCCGCCGCAGCAGCTCACCGCGAGTGCGGTTGGTCACCGGCCGGTAGCCGTCGAGCGGAAGGATCTGCTCGTGGATCGCGTCAAGCAGCCAGGCCGGCTGCGGGAAGAACATCGTCTCGACCTCAGGTGCAGGCGTGATCCAGTTCCTCGAGCCCAGCACGACGGGTGGCGCGTCGAGGTCGTCGAAACAGAGCTGGGTCAGGTTCGACGCGACCGTCTGCAGCACGCCGCCGCGTTCCACCGCCTCGGAGACGAGGAGCACCTTGCCGGTCTTGCGCACCGATGCGATCAGCGGGTCGTAGTCGATCGGGTTCGCCGAGCGGAGGTCGATCACCTCCGCCGATACATGGAAGCGCTCCGCCAGCTCATCGGCCGCATGCACGGCCGTGTACAGCGCGGGGCCGAAGGTGATGATCGTGAGATCCGAGCCGGCGCGCTTGACCGACGGCTGCGAAAGGTCAATCTCGTAGTACCCCTCAGGGACGCCGCCCGGCTGGAACATCTCTCCCAGGTCGTAGATGCGCTGGCTCTCGAAGAACACGACCGGGTCGGTGCCGGCGAGTGCGGCGTTCATCATCCCCTTGGCGTCGTACGGGGTGACCGGGAAGACCACCTTGAGGCCGGGCACATGTGCGGTGATCGCGGTCAGGTCCTGAGAGTGCTGCGCGCCGTAATGGGAACCCACCGAGATCCGCACCACGACCGGCATCGCGATCATCCCGGCCGACATCGCCTGCCACTTGGACAGCTGGTTGATGATCTCGTCCCCCGCCCTGCCGAGGAAGTCCGCGTACATCAACTCGGCGACGGCGCGGCCGCCCTC
>Ga0187780_10003067_pt1 | contig 12621 bp, 10 predicted proteins | sample 1015_Q2_SP10_20__FD_132429 | JGI IMG/M metagenome (GOLD analysis project Ga0187780, IMG submission 132429) | Tropical peat soil microbial communities from peatlands in Department of Meta, Colombia - 1015_Q2_SP10_20_MG | ecosystem: Environmental > Terrestrial > Soil > Wetlands > Peat | place...
CGCGAGGCAGCGGCCCGCCCTGCCCGGGAGGCGCTCTCGAGGAACGACTCGAGGAACGGGAGGGCGAACGAACGGGCCTTCTGCCGGGAGATGTGGAGCTTCCCGCCGAGCTTGGCGGCCAGGGCGTCCCGGAGCGCTCGGGCGCTCCGTGAGTAGCCCATCGCACCGAGGAACGCCGGGAAGACGGCGTGTCCGCCCGAGGCCGCGGGCCGGTCCCGGATCGCGAGGGCGACGCCTCCGGTCATCACCTCGGAGGCGTAGCTCCAGAGGCCGTAGGTCCTCCATCGTCGGGCCCGGGCGAGGAGCAGCTCCGCGGCCGCGAGCCGGCCGTAGGCGGCGTCCCGGTGGTCGGGGTCCGGGGCGAACCAGGGCAGGTTCTCCTCGACCCAGGGGAGGAGGTCGTCCGGCGGGGCGTCCAGACGGTCCCGGATCTCCACGGACCGGTAGTAGCGAGGCCGGCTGAGCACCTCCTCCGTCAGTTCCGCAAAATCGCCGGCCTGGTCCCGCCCTCCGAAGAGGACCGACAGGTCCGCGGTCGGGGGGAGCGGCGCGACCGCCTCGAGGTCGTTCAGCGCCGCGCGGAGGTCCCCCTGGGCGCGGTGGACGATCGTCTCGAGGAGGTCCGCTCGCAGCGGGATCCCTTCCGCCCGAGCGACCGAGGCGAGACGACGGGCGACATCGACCCGAGGGATCGGTCCGAAGCGGATCGTCCGGACGGCGGAGCGGAAGGCGGGAGAGTAGCGGGTCAGCGGGCGGTCGTCATTGACCGTAAGGACCAGGGGTTGCCGGGTCGCGCGGACGAGACGGGCGATCGCTCCCAGTCCGCCGCGATCGCCGGTCTCCGGGGCCCGTCCGGCCTCCCTCCAGTCGTCCAGGTCCCGGCGGGCCGACGCGAGCTTGGCCCAGCCCGCGTTGCCGGGGGACCGTGGGACCGACTCCCACGAATCGAACGGCCGCACCTTGCCGGTCCCGGGCAACCCCCAGGACGTGTTGAGCGCCTCGACCGTCCGGTAGCGACCCTCCAGGAACCCCCGCAACGATACGGGCTCCCGCACGGCACGGGCCCCCTCGGTCGTCCGCCCGCCGCTCAGGCAGTCGGCCTCGTCCAGGAGGACGAGCGTGCGCCCGAGCCGACCGGCCGAGGGCGAAGCGTCCAGCGAGCGCGTGATCGAGGCGCGACCCGCGATCCTCTCGACCGCGCCTTGGTTCCTCGCCTCCGACGCGTTCATCTCCACGAGGGCCCAACCCCGTTCGGCGGCGAGCGCGATCGCCGCGCTCGTCTTGCCGGTCCCTGGAGGGCCGACGAGCATCGCGGCCCTCCGCGCCGGGGGCTCGGCCCGGGTCCATCCCTCCGCCCAAGCGTCGAGCTCCTCGCGGGCCCGCCCGTTGCCGATCAGGTCGGCCAGACGCAGCGGCCGCCACCGCTCGGACAGAGGTCGACGGTCGGTGGGGGGCTCCGGTACCACGTCACGGGGAGGGCGCGCCCGCGATAACAGCTCGGACGCCGTCCCGCGGCACGAACCTTTGAAAGGCCGCCCGCCCTAGAGCGGCCCGAGGTCGGACCGATGGCCCCGATCGGCAGGAAGCCTCCGTACCCCAGGGCGCCGTTCGAGCTCTCCGCCCTCACGCTTGCTGCGGCCCCGACCGACCCTGCGGTCGACGGCGCGGCGGCGGTCGCCCTCCTCCGTCGCGCCTGGAAGGAGGGGATCACCACGTTCGACACGGTGGACGTTCCGAACCCGGCGGTCGCCGAGATGTTGCTGGCCCGGGCCTTCCCCCACCCTGAGCCGTCCCTGGTCGTTCTGAGCGGAGTGCCCGGGTCGGCGTCCCGCGACCCGGCTTCCCCACCGCATCTCGACCGGGGGTCCAACGCGCTGGGGACCGCTCTCCCTCCGGCCCGCGGCGCCTGGCCGGTCCATCGACTCTTCGAGCTCGATGCCGCCTCGGCAGACCCGACGTCCGGCCGAGCCTCGGACCGATCGTATGGGTCCCTTCCCGCGGGCGCCGAGGTCGTCGTCCGGTGCCGCTCTTGGGAGGAGGTGCTCGCGGTCCGGGGTCAGCCCCGACCGATGCTGGTCGCGGTGGAGCTTTCGATGCTGAACCGCACGTTTGCGACCCCGGTCGCTCCTGACGGAGGGCGACGGGACGTCGCCTGGGTCGTCCGAGACCCGTTCGCCGGGGGTCGCCTGGACGGAAGTCGGTTCGACCGCCGGCTCTCGGCGCCGCTGTCCGGGCCCCCTCCTTCGGTGCGGGACCTCGAGGCCGAGTTCGGGCCGATCGCGAGGTTCCGCTTCCTGGCCCGCCCCGGCCGGCGGACCCTGGCCCAAGCTGCGCTCCGGTTCGTCCTGGACTTGCCGGGAGTGGCTACGGTGTGCATCCCGATGCCCCGGGTCGAGCGATGGAACGAGATCGTGGGGTACGAACGCTCGGCCCCCTTGGACGACGGCGAGCGCGCCAGGATCGAGGTGCTCGCCCGGACCCCCGCACCCGAGGAGGAGGGGTCGGGCGGGTTCCGATGAGCGGTCCTCCTCCGCGACCCCGCAGGGGGATGCCCCGGGTCGGGGACCAGGTCCCCGAGTTCTCGGGGACGATGGACAACGGCCGGACCGTGAGCGACGCTGAGCTGAGGGGGCGGCCCGCCGTCCTCTACTTCTATCCCAAGGCCAGTAGCCTTGGCTGCACGATCGAGGCACGCGAGTTCGCGCGCCACCACGCCGCCTTCTTGGCCGCCGGGGTGCGGGTGGTCGGGGTGAGCGTCGATGCGCCCGACGCCCAGAGCCGGTTCCGCGACAGCTGTTCCCTTCCGTTCGATCTCGTGGCCGACGCCTCGGGCGAGGTGAGCCGCCGCTTCGGGGTCCTGGGTCGCCTGGGCGTGGCGCGACGTACGACCTTCCTGTTGGATCCGGACGGCGCTATCGTCGAGGTCGTACGAAGCTGGCGGCCTGCCCTCCACGTCCGGCGAGCGCTGGCGCGCTTCGGCCGACCCGCCCCTGCGCCGGACCTGCCCCCGACGGAGGTCCAGCGTTGACCGTCCGTTCCGCCGTCAGCGTCCTTCCCGAACCCCGGACCCGCGCGCCCCGCCCGCCCGGCGCACGCCTCGGAAACTACTTGGCCCTGAAGGCCGCAGATAGCTAGTGACGGTCGACGATGGCCGCGTCCCCCTCCGCAAAGCTTCGGAGACGGGTCCTGGGCCTCGGTTCGCCCCTCCCGTGGGCGGCGGGGCTTGACCAGGGGATGCCCCCGCCCCTGACGAGGAACCCCCGGCCCGGGACGTCTCCCGAAGCGGAGGCGACGTGATCCCTTCTCACGCCCGACCTCTGGAGTCGGCACAGCGATCACGGAGGCCGTTGCTTCTGAGCGTGGTCGCCGGGGCCTCGACCGCGGGCGTCGCTGCCTACTACCTGGGGTCCGCCTGGACCGACCTTCAGAACTGCGGGAAGACCGCACCGGGGGCCGGATGCGCCGCTCACCCGATCTGGGGGTTCTCCCCCCAGCTGTTCGTCGCCGCTTGCCTCGCGGGGCTGACCCTGGGTGCGCTCCTCGTGGTCGTTGGCGTGCTCGCCCACTGGGGCCGGCTGGGTCATCGGTCCGCGGGACTGACCCTGATCGCCCTCGGGATCCTCGGGACGATCGCCTACGCCGGGTTCGGGCTCGGCGCCGCTGCGGCGGTCCTGGCGGGCCTCCTCTGGGCGTTCCCTCGCCGTCCCATCCCCGGCTCCCCGGCGGAGTGGTCCGGCTCCCTCCCCGTGGGCGTGCCCCCCGCCCCTCGCCCGTCGGGTCGTGCCCTGCCCGATCGACCTTCGGTGACCGAGTGGCAGGGCGCGGTCGCTGCGTCGCGTACGGGACCGCCCGGGGCCTCCCGAGCCCGGGCGAACCTTCCGACAGCGGATCGACTGGCCGACGCGCTGAGACGCAGCCGCCTTTCGGCGGCGCAGACCGGCTCGGACGCCTACCCCTCGCCCGTGATCATGCTCCCTCCCCCGCCCTTGGGGCTCCGCGCGATGGCCAGGGAAGCGAGGGTCCCTGTCGAGAGCGCCGCGGGACCCTCCCCGGCGCACCCAGGTGCGAGCCCTGAAACAGCTCCCGCGGCAGGGAGGACCGGCGTTGCCGCCGAGGTCCGCTCCCGTCCGGTGACCCGAGAACCAGCCGAGACGGTCTCGCCGGCCCCGCCGCTCCCCACCCGTATGGGTGCCGGTGGGACCCCGACCTCTTCTTCTCGGACCGCCCAGGACCTCTCGGGCGTCACGCTCCCGTCCGCGGGCGCGCGCGCATCCGAACCCCGCGCTCCCGGGACCTCGGTAGCGCCCCCGCGTGGCCGCAGCCCTCCACGCGAGTACCCGGCAGCGACGCCCGAGGCGCGGACCGCAACGACGGCGGGACGTCCGGTGAGCTCCGAGGGGGGGCCGGTAAGGACGACCACCGTCCTCTCGATCGACCTTTCCAGCGGCGCGGGAGCCGGTGCCGCAGCCACCGATCAGCCCGCCGAGACCAGCGCCGCGTTCAGCGTGCGGAGCCCGCCGGCGCCTCCCAGCCCTCCGAGCTTATCGTCCCGAGGTGGCCCTCCGTCGACCCAAGGAGGCTTCCTTCCCGAGAGGGTCCTTCCGCCCGAGCTCGAAGCTGCGTTGCGCCCGCCCCAGCCTTCGATGGCCGCACCCAAGCCTAGGGTTCGGGCCTGGCGGTGCCCCAAGTGCCGGCTGGTCAATGCGCCCTGGACGCCCCGGTGCACACGTTGCAAGACCGAGGCACCGACCGTCGCCTGATTCGGCGGACGCGGCGGGTCTTGCAAGAGCCCTCCCCTGGAGAAGGGTCTGCGGGACGCTTCGAGCTCGGTTCGGCGCGCGGCGGTAGAGCAGGACCGGCCCGGGATCAGCCCTTGGCTTGGAAGGCCGACGTGATCGTCACGGTGCAGTTCGCCGACCGCGAGGGGTTCACGAATTCTAGGTACCAGAGTCCGACGGTGAGCCCGACGTTCATCGTCGCGGACGTCGTGTTCCCGGACGCCCAGACCCAGGCCTGGGGCCCCCCTCGCGGGGTGATGTTGGCGAACTGCCCCTTGCTCAGAAGGTAGGCTTGGATCGTGGGGTTGGCCCGGAACGAGCCCGTCACGTGCTCATGGACCGAGAGGGAGAACGCGAACGCGAGGTACGTGCTCTCGTTGACGGTGAGCGCCCGGCCGCCGGGGACGATCGTCGCGGTCTGGTTGTTCGGGGTGGGCAGGGGTCCGCGCGAGATCAGGACCACGATGATGATGATCGCGACGAGGAGGGCCCCGGGGACCACCCCCCACCAGACGATCGCCCGCCGACGCTGGCTCCGGCGGCGGGTCCGCGCTACGTGCTCCGGGACGCTCACGGGCGTGCCGCGGGGCGAGAAAGCGACCGGGATCTCGCGGAGCGGAGGGGCCGGTGGGGCCCGAGGGTGCGCGGGCAGCACGGTCCCGCAGGCGCGGCAGCTGCGCCAGCCCGGAAGCACGGGTTGGCCGCAGTGAGGGCAGAGACCGCCCCTGCCGTCCACGAACCGGCCATCGTTTCCCGGCAGTTATGGGTTCGCTAGGTCCGGCACTCGCGGTCCGACCCGATCCGCGTCCATTCTCAGGAGTCCCAACGCTTGCCTCGGGTCGCTGCGCGCTGGGGAGCGGATTGTCCGTGCCTGGCTCTCCCTTGAGGCGGGGCGACAACGACCTAGCGGCGAGTACGCCTGCGCCGATCGTCGGCCCCGCGGTGGGACGGCGAGCGCGCAGGAGGCCCGGGTTGGTCCTAGGGTCTGAGAAGGTCGAACAGCCGCCAGAGAGGATCGAACTCCCGACCTGCTGATTACAAATCAGCCGCTCTCCCGACTGAGCTATGGCGGCACCTACCGATGACCTCTGGCGGGTCGCACGGATTTAGGTATGCCGGTCCAGTGTTACGAGTGGCCAGTTCTACGGTTCAGCCCCACATACGGGCGAGCCAGTGACGACTGAGAGGCAAGCGATGGCCCCCGCCGGTGACAAGTAAGGGTACCGCGCGACGTACGTACAGACAATGCCGGGAGGCACCCCGACCACCCGCCCCATTGCGGAGACCTCGATCCCGGCACTTCGGGACGTGTGGACCACCGACTATCCGATCGACCGAACCCAGGAAGGGTTCTCCTGGGACGAGGACGCGGTTTCTCGCTGGCGGGCAGTGGCCTTGTTCGGGGGACTTGCTGCCTTCGAGGGAGTCGTCTGGTCGACCGAGGGTGGGATGATGGTGCTCGTCCTCGGCGTGTTCCTTCTCCTAGCTACCGGAGTGATGTCCGCGGCAGGAGAGGAGGAGTACGTTTGGGCGGCCGTAGGGGCACTCGGGCTCGCGGCGGCGCTGGGCTTTCCCGCAATGGCTTCCGGGTTGGTCGACAACGTGCCCCCCGCCCTCATGTTCTCTCGCTGGGGACTCCCGATGAACTCGGCGAGCATGGTCCTCTTCGTTCTGGTCGCCGGAGGGCTGGCCGCAGTGGCAGTCGGTCTGACCCGTTCGCTCCTAATCTCCCGCCGCCTGGCAGAGGACTAGCCGGTCATCCTGTGAGGAACGCGCCCCGCTGAGCGCGATCGAGAACGGCCTCCCTTTTCCCGGGGGCCGGGAGGGGTTGGTCGCCTCGCCGGTGGAGGAACCGGCTAGGGGTTCGACAAGCGGGTCCAAGGGGCCGGATCTCTGACGTATGCAGCCCCGCTGAGCTCTGGCGGCATGCCCGGGATGCCGGTTGCGCCCCGGACGGATTTTGGCATACCTCTGGACCGTCCCGCTGCGTCGGCCGTCCCGTTGTCGGACCGAACGTGGACTACATAACGGAGGATTCCATCGGAGAAGAGAGCGGATGATCGGGAACCTGGGACGAAGACGGGGTCGCGCGGGCGTCGTGGCCGCATCGGTTCTCCTTTCGGCGCTGTTCGTCCTGGGACCGTCGCTCACCGGGGACGCCTCGGCGTCGAACGCGAAGGCATCGCACAGCCCGCTCCTCCTCCTCCCAACGTTCGCCGGAGCTCGGGTCCTCTGGAACGGCCAGAACGTCTCTTCGGCCTCCTCGGCCAGCTCGGCCGTCTCGATCAGCAAGGGCCAGTCGGTACCCGTACTCTTCCGCTTCGGCGAGTCGGTGGTCGGCCTCGTTCGCTCCGCGTCCCTCCAGCTCACCTACCTGGGCATCGTGTTGACGACCTCGAAGGCCGGAGCGTTCGTCACCACAGGCTCACCGTTCCAAGGGGAGGCTCAGTTCAACTGGTCGTTCGACCCGCTCTACGATGCCCTGGAAGGGGTCTTCGAGTTCAAGGCGAGCCTGCTCAACGCGACCGGCGCGAGCCTTTGGAGCGAGACGTTCTACGTCTTCGCCAAGGCCCCCTACCTGCTCGAGTCCGGCGCGGTCCTCGTCCTTCTCGTCCTGGCGGTCGCTGAGCTGTATTGGGTCGCGTCGGCGATCCGAGAGGCCAGGAAGGGGGCTCGTCCTCCGCCCCCGGCGGCCTGGGTACCCCCTTCGCAGGGCACCCAGGGCGGTCCAGGGACGACGGCTGCACCCGGCGAGGGACAAGCCCCCGGTGGGTCCGCGGGCTCTCCACCGGCGGCGGGAGACGGTGGCGCCGGCTCCGGAGGGACGCCATGAGCGCGACCTCCCAGGCTACCAGCTCGGGCGTGGTCTTCGGCATCGTGCTGGTGTTCCTCCTCCAGCAGTTCGGCCTCCTCGCGCTGAGTGACCTTCTGATGAGCGTGCTCTACTTCGCCGTCGCCGCGATCGTCGGCGGCGTGGTCTGCGGCCTTGCCGCACGTCGGGCGGGTCGCAAGCCAGCCCCGGTCGGCTGAACCGGCCGGCGGCGAGCAAGGTTACAAGCTCCAAGGCGGTCGACCGGTCATGGCCGCCGTTCGCCCCCCGGAACGGGTGATCCATGCCCCTCGAGGGACCGCGCTCTCCTGCCAAGGCTGGGGCCAGGAGGCCGCGCTCCGGCTCCTGATGAACAACCTGGATCCCGAGGTCGCCCGGGACCCGGGCCACCTGATCGTCTACGGCGGCCGCGGGAAGGCCGCCCGCGACTGGGGCGCCTTCGACCGTATCGTCGAGACGCTCCGCGGCCTCGGCAACGACGAGACGCTCCTCGTTCAGTCCGGCAAGCCGGTCGGGGTGTTCCCGACCCACCCGGACGCGCCGCGGGTCCTGATCTCGAACGCGGTCGTGGTCCCGCGCTGGGCGACGGACGACATCTTCTGGGACCTGGAGGCGCGCGGGCTCACGATGTACGGACAGATGACGGCCGGGAGCTGGATCTACATCGGCACGCAGGGGATCCTGCAGGGGACGTACGAGACCCTGGCCGCCCTCGCCCGGACCGAGTTCGGACGCGGGGACCTGGTCGGCCGCTGGCTGCTCTCGAGCGGTCTCGGCGAGATGGGCGGCGCCCAGCCGCTCGCCGTCACCATGCTCGGGGGGGTGGCGCTCGTCGTCGACGTCGACCCGAGGGCCCTCGCGCGCCGGCGAGAGTTCCGGTACCTGGACACGGTCGCGGCCACGCTGGACGACGCCCTCCCGCTCGTGCAGCAGAGCGTCCGATCGGGCCAGGCGCTCTCCGTGGGCCTCTGCGCCAACGCCGCCGACGTCTACCCCGAGATCGTCCGTCGGGGCCTCGTTCCCGACGTCGTGAGCGACCAGACGGCCGCCCACGACCTCCGGGTCGGTTACATCCCGCAGGGGATGACGGTCGAGCAGGCGGAGGTGGCCCGCCAGAAGGACCCGACCGGTTACCGCGCGAAGGTCCTCGCGTCGCTGGCGACCGAGGCCCGCGCGATCCTCGCCCTCCAGCGTGCCGGAGCGAAGGCGTTCGACTACGGCAACAACTTCCGAGCCCGCGCCCGCGAGGCCGGCGTCGCCGACGCGTTCGAGATCCCCGGGTACGTCCCCAAGTACATCCGGCCCTTGTTCGCGGTCGGGAGCGGTCCGTTCCGCTGGCTGGCCCTCAGCGGGGAGCCGGAGGACATCTACCGCATCGACCAGGCGATCGAGTCCGAGTTCGCCGGCAACGAGCACCTCGTTCGGTGGATCCACCTCGCGCGGGAGCGGGTCCACTTCCAGGGGCTCCCCGCGCGGATCTGCTACATGGCCTACGGCGAGCGCGAGCGGTTCGGGCACATCGTCAACGCGCTCGTGCACGATGGGGAGGTCTCGGCCCCGATCGCGATCGGCCGGGACCACCACGACACGGGCAGCGTGGCCAGCCCGTACCGGGAGACCGAGGCGATGAAGGACGGCTCCGACGCGATCGCCGACTGGCCGGTCCTCAACGCCCTCCTGAACGTGGCCGGGGGCGCGACGTGGGTCTCGTTCCACCATGGCGGAGGCGTCGGGATCGGCAACTCGTTGCACGCCGGCCTAGTCGTCGTCGCGGACGGGACGGAGGCCGCCGACCGGAAGATCGCCCGGGTCCTCAACAACGACCCGGGCCTCGGGGTCGCCCGCCATGCCGACGCTGGCTACGACGCGTCCTGGCGCGTAGCGGCCTCCGCCCGGTTCCGCATCCCGGGGGTGCGGGCCGGTCCCCGCCCTGAGGCGCTTTGAGCCCGCGGGGTGTGGGGGTGTCATGGCATCTCCGACTACCGACCAGGCCGACCGGCTCGCCCGCGCTGTGCTCCGCCAGCGACTCCGCGTCAAGCCGAAGGAGGACGTCACGATCGAGACGTATCCCTCCTCGCTGCCGTGGGCGACCGGCTTCGTACGGGAGGCCCGCCGCCTCGGCGCCCATCCGCTCCTCCTCTACGAGGACGAACGGTCGTACTGGACCGCGGTCGAGGACGGGCGCGCGTCAGTCGTAGGCTCCCCCGGGGCGCACGAGTGGGCGGCGCTGCGGAACTCGGACGTCTACGTCTACTTCTGGGGCCCGGAGGGCCTGAACCGGCTCCGCCGCCTGCCGGAGCGGACCAGCGAGCAGCTCACCGCGTTCAACTCGAAATGGTACCAGCTGGCTCGCAAGGCCGGCGTCCGGGGGGCCCGCATGGGGATCGCCCGCGTCTCCGAGGCGAACGCGCGCCTGTTCGGGGCCGCGCTCGGTCCGTGGCGGTCGAAGGTGCTCGAGGCGTCGATGCGCGACCCCGCGGAGCTGCGTCCGGCGGCCCAACGGGTCGCAGGGCGACTGGAGCGGGGCAAGACCGTGCGGATACGCCACCCGAACGGGACCGACCTAACCCTGGCCCTCGCAGGACGTACCCCGAACCTCTCCCTCGGCGAGGTAACGCCCCAGACCCAGGCGACACCGTTCGGCTCGATGGCGAGCGTCCCCGATGCGTCGGTGTACGTCGCCGTGGACGAATCGACCGCCGACGGCACGTTCGTCGCCAACCGAACGACGACGACGCCGTACGACGCTCCGCTCGCAGGGGGTCGGTTCGTCTTCCGGGACGGACGGATGGTCCGCGCTTCGTTCCGCTCGGGCGGTGCGGGCTTCCGCAGCGCCTTCGGCGGGGCCGGGGAGGGCCGCGACCGGCCGTCGTTCGTCGAAGTCGGGCTTGACCCTGAGCTCGGCGCGGTTCCGATGCTCGAGGAGGCCGAGGCGGGGGCGGTGACCGTGGGGATCGGCCGCAACGCCGGCTTCGGCGGTACGACGGAGGTCGGGTTCATGAGCTACCTTACCCTCTCCGGAGCCACGCTCTCGATCGACGGTGCGCCGCTCGTCCGGCGGGGCCGGGTAGTGGCGCGCTGAGCGGAGGGCGTGCTAGGCCCTCGCACACTGTCCAAGCGTACCTGTCCCGTCTCGAACAACCCCTTATCCCTCGCTCCCGAGGTTTTCCTTCCTGACGGGAACGACCCGTCGGAAGGAACCATGCATCCGAAAGGACGAACGAAGACCAAGCTGGCCGTAGTTGCGGCCACGGCGTTGCTCGCCCTGATGATCGTTCCCGTCCTCGCCACGACGGCGAGCGCGGCTTCGGTCGGGCCGGCGAACGGCACGGGATCGAGCGCTTCGGGCCAGTGGGCGTATGGCGGGGAAGGGAGCTTCTCCGCTTCGCGCACCGTGGGGCCGATCAGCTACTCGGTCTCCGCCACCGCGGGGATCGACGTGATCCTGAACGCCACCAACACGAGCGCGAACATCACGGAACTGACCGCCTCCCGGACGATCGTCGTGAGCGTGACCGAGACCTACTCCGGACCGCTCGTGACGTGGGCGTACGGCTTCAAACTCGCCGAGGACGACCTTGCCTGGGCGAACGTCACCAACGCTGCGAACGTCACGCTGAACGGGGGTGCGAGCGTCCCTGCGCTCGGTCTGCTCAACGCCTCGCTGCACGCGAACGTCACCCTCGCGGCCTACCTCAAGGGTTCGAGCGGGGGCCACTCCATGAGCGACTACCTGAATGCCTCCGGTTGGGGCAAGGGCCAGGTCACCATGACCCCCGCGCTGGGGATCGTCCCGCTCAACCTCTCGGGCGTCAGCGGCTGGCACTCGATGGCCGTCGCGTCGGGCGCGGCCTCCTGGAACATCACCTGGGGCCTCGCGGACCACGGCTGGAACTCCACTACGACCACGGCGGGCGGCTCGATCAACGGAACCTGGACGACGACGACCGGGGTCTTCCTGTTCGGCCACGTCGCGGGGAACACGAGCCGCTGGTCCGACCACCGCCTTCGGACCGCGGTCGGGCTCGCCCTCGAGGGAGCGCACGGAGCGGCAGGTCCGTTCGACCTCTACGCCGGCTTCTTCCTCGTCCCCCGCGGGTTCGACCTCCTGCACACGGGCTCGAACGCCGTCACCTCGGCCGGTCTCGGCTCGAGCGCGGTCGCCTCCTCCTACGTCTACGTCAGCCACCGCGGCCACCTCACGGCGAGGTCGACCACCGCCGCGAACCTGACGACCGGCTCGAGCACCCCGTACACCGCCGCGACGGTCGTGACCGGCGCCACGCCGGCTGCGAGCTCGCCGGGGACCACGGTCTGGGCGCAGCCCGAGAGCCCGCAGGCAGCCTCAAGCCAGGCGGCCTGCCTCCAGTTCGGCACGGGGTGCCCGGCCGGCGCGAAGCCGTTCGGCGGCTGGTTCCTTGCGCTCGCAATCGCGGGCGTGGCCGCCGTCGTCGCGGTGGCGCTCGTGCTCGGGCGCAGCTCTCGGAGCCGGTCGCCGCCGGCCCGCCGGGCGGACCTTCCGCTCGTCGTGGCGCCCGGTGTCGGCCCAGCCCCACCCACCCCTCCGACCGGCACATCACCCGGGAACGGGCCCGTGAGCCCGCACCCGTGAGGAGGATCCTCGGTCGTTCCTCCCCCCCACCGACGCGGTGGGCCTCAGGGCCCACCGCAACCCCTTCCCGCACTCCTTTCTCGGACCCGATCGATTCAGCCGATCGGCCGGACTAGGTGGTCGGCCCGGGCGGAAGGCGCTTCTCCCAGTGCAGCCGGCTCGGTACGTAGCCGACTTTCTCATAGAGGACCAACGCCGCCGTGTGTCGGCGAGGACGCCTAGGACGATGCGGTCCGCTCCGGCCCGCCGGGCAGCGCGCTCGAGTACCTGCAGAAGCTCCGTGCCCCGACCCCTACGCCGGTTCGAGGGATCGATCCTAGCCCATCGATGCGGAAGCGGATCCTGCCGAGCCGTTCCTCCAGGAGGTACCACGTCTCCCCGACCCGTCAGCCGGTGAGACC
>Ga0187780_10003068_pt1 | contig 12616 bp, 10 predicted proteins | sample 1015_Q2_SP10_20__FD_132429 | JGI IMG/M metagenome (GOLD analysis project Ga0187780, IMG submission 132429) | Tropical peat soil microbial communities from peatlands in Department of Meta, Colombia - 1015_Q2_SP10_20_MG | ecosystem: Environmental > Terrestrial > Soil > Wetlands > Peat | place...
CGGGAGCGAAGGCCGCGGAGAAGCGACCGGGCGGGGCTGCGCCTACACGATCCGCGAAGCCGCGAAGGACACGGGCGTCCGCGTGAAGAACGGGACGGTCGCGGTCCAGGGCTACGGGAATGCAGGAAGCGTGTGTGCCAACATCCTGAACGACGAGCAGGGCGCGAAGATCGTCGCGGCGTCCGATTCGAAGGGCGGGATCTACAAGGCCGACGGGTTCAACCCGCACACCTTGGAGGAGCACAAGGCGAAGACCGGCTCCGTCGTCGGATTCCCCGGCGCGAAGTCGATCTCGAACGAAGAGCTCCTCGAGCTCAAGGTCGACATCCTCGTGCCGGCGGCGCTCGAGAACCAGCTCACTGCGAAGAACGCCGACAAGGTCCAGGCGAAGCTGATCGCCGAAGCGGCGAACGGCCCCACTCTCCCCGAGGCAGACTCAGTCTTCTTCCAGAAGAAGATCACCGTGCTCCCGGACATTCTCGCGAACGCGGGCGGCGTCACCGTGAGCTACTTCGAGTGGGCCCAGGACATCCAGGGGTACTTCTGGCCCCTCGCTGAGGTCAACCAGCGCCTCGAGCGGGTGATGGTCCAGTCGTACAACGACGTCCACAAGGTCGCAACCGAGCGCAAGGTGCACAACCGGACCGCAGCGTACGTCCTCGCCATTCAGCGCGTCGTCGACGCGATCAAGGTGCGGGGCATCTACCCGTAGGAAGGAAAAGAGAGAAAGGGCGGGGTGAGGTCCAACCTCCGGGATGGCCGACCTCCCCCGCTGCCGCCTGACGACCTGGTCCGACGTCGACCGGTGGGCCGACCGGCTTGCGGAGCGGATTCGCTCCGCGGACGCGATTCCCGAGACGATCGTCGCGCTCACGCGTGGGGGCTGGGTCCCGAGCCGGCTTCTCTGCGACCGGCTTGGGGTCAAACGCCTGGTCTCGCTTCGGGCCCAGCACTGGGGGGTCACCGCGACCCCCGATGGGAAGGCCCAACTCACGGAGGGCCTGAGCGGCCCGGTCGACGGTCAGAAGGTTCTGGTCGTGGACGACATCACCGATACTGGAGAGAGTCTCACGCTCGCGGCCGCCCATGTCGGGGAACAGCATCCGTCCCGTCTCGAGACCGCCGCGTTCCTCCACATCGCCCACTCGAAGTTCGTCCCGACGTACTACGCCGAGGAGATCCCTCGGACCGGCTGGGTCTGGGTCGTGTTTCCCTGGAACTACTGGGAGGACCTCGCTTCCCTCGCGACGCGCGCGGCGGAGTTCGGCCGCGGGGTTGCCACGATCCGCGAGACGCTCAAGACGCGGTCGGGGCTCGAAGTACCCCTCGCGGACCTCGAACGGGTCGCACGGTTCGTTCGGCTCCAGTAAGCAGAGGGTGGGGCGAACGCGACCCGAGGGAACGGCGAGGTTGCGCCCTCACGCGGTCGGGTCGGCCACGGCGCGGCGGGCGACCGACCGGAAGTACTGCTGGAGGACCCCGGCCCCGATCATGAGGCCGAACCCGGTGGCGATGAGACCGATGACGAGCGCGAGCGGCGGAATCGGCGAGTTGTTCTGAAGATACCGTGCGAGATAGACGCTGCCATAGCTCACGCAACCGATCCCGATGATCGAGATCGTCGCGACCGCGTAGGTCCGCGGGAAGTGGCCCCGGACGAACCGACGCCGGATCGCCCGTCCGGTCTCCCACACGATCGTGGCGATGATCCAGTAGAAGAGCCCCGCCTGCAGGAAGAGGAGGACCCGGATCACGTCGGGCTGGGGTAGGTTCGAGACGTAGGTGTTGTACCCCTGGAGGAACCCGACGGCGACGAGCGCAAGGGAGAAGAGACCGAAGCCGAACGCCACCGACCCCTGTCGGATGTCGGTCGACGCGGAGCGGATCGAGTCGATGAACGCTTCATCAATGTCGAACGTCCAGAAGATGAGGTAGATCCCGAGCACGATCGTGAGCCCGATCACTCCCCAGGGCAGGACGTTGCCGGCGGCGGCGATCCCAAGGATGAGGAGGACGAGGGCGACCGGGAGGATCGTCTTCGCGCGCAGCTTCGGGTCCTTGAGGGCCCGCACGATCGTGTAGTACGTCGACTCGATGCTCGCGTTCTGACGGACGAAGACCCGGCGGACGCCGTCGACCTTCACACGAGATGCAAGGATCGGGAACAGGTACTCGTCCTCCGCCCCATCGCTCACGAGGTATGCCGAGGTGGCGTGGACCTCCGAGAGGACGTGGTCGAACTGGTCTGCGACCCGCCGGTCGGAGAGGATCCCGACCTTCGGCGAGCCGGTGAGGATGCATGCCTCGGCCTCCTCGCCCGCCCCGCGGAGTTCGTCGAGGAGACTCACGGTCGCGAAGATCGCGTTCGTGTCTGAATCTTCGGGGTCGACGCTCGCGAGCCGCACGGCAGCGTCGATGAGGGCCGAACGGCCAACCACCGGGCCCGCGACCGAGGCCTTGCGGCCGAGGTCGTCGTCCCGGTCGATGCAGACGACGAGGCGCATGGCCCGGTTCACATTGCCGGGACTGAGCTTAACAACTTGTGTCAACAGGTGTCGACATCCGGCCCCCGGACAGGGGTCTCGGCCTAGGGTTCGGGACCGGGGCGCAAGCGGTTCGCTCGGTACGCAACCGTGGCGGCCCCGAGGCTATACCCTTATACTCCCGAACTCCCCCCGTTCCCGCGCCCTCATGCCCGAGCTGCCGGACAAGAAGACTGCGTTCATCGATTGGTACCTCGCCGTCGTGGACGCCGCGAACCTCACCGACAAGCGCTATGGCGTGAAGGGGATGAACGTCTGGACCCCCTACGGGTTCCTTTCCCGACGTCTCCTCGATGGGGTCATCGTCCGCGAAATCGAGGCGACCGGCTCCCAACCCGTCGAGTTCCCGGCCCTGATCCCCGCGAACGAGTTCGCAAAGGAGAAGGAACACATCAAAGGGTTCGACGCACAGGTCTACTGGGTGACGAAGGGAGGCGCCTCCGACCTAGATGTCCCGCTCGTCCTCCGCCCGACGAGCGAGACCGCGATCTACCCGATGTTCGCGCTCTGGGTACGTTCTCATCGGGACCTCCCGCTCAACGTCTACCAGATCGTGAACGTCTTCCGCTACGAGACGAAGACAACACGGCCGTTCATGCGAGTCCGGGAGATCCACTTCTTCGAGGAGCACACCTGCCAGACCGACGAAGCGGCCGCGGACCGACGGGTGCGGTCGAACCTCGAAGCGTTCGCGCAGATGGCGAAGGCGTTCGCTCTCCCCTACGTGGCGGTCCGGCGCCCCGACTGGGACAAGTTCCCAGGGGCCGCCTACTCGATTGCCTTCGACATCCCGGTCGGCGCAGGCCGCACCCTCCAGATCGGCACGAGCCACCATTACCGGGAGAACTTCGCCGGACCGTACGGCATCCGCTACGAGGACGCCGACGGGAGTCAGAAGCTGGTCCACCAGACGACGTTCGGCCTCTCGGAGCGATTGATCGGCGCCATCCTCGCCGTCCATGGTGACGGAAAGGGAGCGGTCTTTCCGAGCGCGGTCGCCCCGTACGAGGTCGTGGTCGTCCCGATCCCGGGGAGCGGAGAGGGTCCTGGCCCCGAGGGTATCGCGAACGAGGTCGTCGAGCGCCTCCACCGTCAGGGGCGACGCGTCCACCTCGACAGCGGGGAGGAGCGGCCGGGCGCCAAGTACTACAAGTGGGAGCTCCAGGGAGTCCCCGTCCGGCTCGAGATCGGCCGTCGCGAGGCGACTTCCCGGACCGCGACCGCCGTCGACCGCCTCGGCCGCAAGAAGGTCATCTCGGTCGACCGACTCGAGTCGGACGTCGACGCGTTCCTAGCGGAATTCGACCGCACCCTCTTCGACCGGGCATTCGCGGCGTTCCGCGATGAGTTTCGGGTCGTCACGACCCTGGACGAGCTGAAGGGGTTCTCCCATGTCGCTGTCGTGACCTGGTGCGGCTCGGAGGAATGTGGTCACGCCATCGAGCAGGCGATCGACGGGGGTCTTCTGGGGACGCCGGAGAGCGAGCTCCCTCTCGAGCTTACGAATCCGGGCCGGTGCATCTCGTGCGGCAACGTCGGGGATGTTCGCTGGGCCCTCGCCGGTCGAGCGCTCTAGAAGCGGACGCCGAGGAACTCGGCTCCCTTAGGGGTGGGGTGCGGGCGGGGCCGGCGGGTTTGGCAGGACCAGCCACATGCCAGCGAGGCCGAACAGGAGCAGCGTGATCGTGACGGCGTAAACGCCGTTGTCGATCCAGACGCCGAAGGCGACCCCCCACCAGACGTAGAACGCGACCGCGAGGATCACGAGCGTGGCGAATCCCCAGAAGGAGACCTTGCGGGTGATCGACATCCCACGGAGCCGGGGAGCCGACACCGGGGGGGTCTTGGATTCGGCGGTCGCCATCGCGCGGCGCCGACCTGGGGGGCGTTAGATAACCCTTACGGGGCTTCGGGTGGACGGCGTTCGGTCCCACCGGGTTCGTCGGCAGTTGTTTATTCTCCCGTTGCGACTAGCACGGACACGATGGAACACCCTTCGGCCGAATCGAGTTCGGGTACGGGCGGCCGAGGGACCCCGTCCCTCGAATCGCTCACCCCCGAGCAGCACCGAATCCTCGCCTACGCGAGTGCGATTGGCTCCGAATTCGACTTCTCGCTGCTTGTGGGCGCGATGGGAACGGACGAGGAGACGCTCGCCGAGGAGGTGGAACGTCTTGTCCATCTGGGAGTGCTCGTCGAGAGAGCCGGCGGGGAGCGCTTCGCGTTCGCGGAAGAGGAGTTCCGGGCGCGGATCTACCGTTCGCTGACCGAGAGCCGTCTCCGCGTCCTGCACCGGAAAATCGGCGAGGTGCTCGAGCGCTCGAATCCCGACCCTTCCCCTGCCGTGCTGACCGAGCTGGGACGGCACTACTTTCTCGGGAAGATCCCCGCGAAATCGTACGAGTACAACCGACGTGCCGCTACCTCCGCCCGTCTCGCGGGCGAACCCGAGGTCGCCGTCCACCACCTCGAGCGCGTCCTTCTCGACCTCGCCTCCCTTCCGGGGGACCGACTGAACGAGCAGGTGGAGGTTGCCGAGACGCTCGGGAACCTCGAGCTTCTCCTCGGGGAATACCGGGCGGCCGACGCGCATCTCTCCGAGGCCCTGGACCGGCTGGGGTCCGGTTCGCCCGGGACTCGGGCGCGGCTCCTGCTCGCCCGTGCGGATGTCGCCCGCGAGTCGCTCGACTTCGAGCGCTCGACCACGTATGCGACCGAGGCGCGGCGGTTGTTCGAAGAGGTCGGCGACCGTCTCGGACAGGCGGGATGCCACCGCTTGTTCGCGCGCGTCGCATTCCGGCGGGGCGCGTATCGCGACTCCCTGGACGAGTGCATGCACGCGTTCTTCCTGGCCGAGGAGCCGGAGAACAGCTGGTTCCTGGGTTGCCTTTCGATCGACTTTGGGAACGCCCTCTCCGAGCTCGGTCCCGAGGTCCGGGACGTCGCGGTCACGTGGTACGGACGGGCCGTCGAGCGGCTTCTTCCGTCGGGAGACACCTCGGAGCTTTCCCGGGCCTACCAGAACCTCGGGGTCGACGTCGGGGAGACTCGCCCGCAGGACGGGATCGAAATCCTCGAGAAAGCAATCCAGGCGTCCGAGCGGTCGCACGACATGCGCGGTGCGGCCCGGGCCCGGGTGGCGATCGCCGAGCTGCGCCTCGCGGTCGGTCAGATCGAGGAGGCGGAGCGGGACAACGAGCAGGTATCCCACCTGCTCGAGCACGTCCACGATGGCCTCGGGACGGCATGGGTCGAGGTGAATCGGGGGCTCATCGCCGAGCGTCGCGGCCTCTGGGAGGAAGCGATGCACGCGTACAAGAGGACGGTCGAGATGTGTCGTCGTTTCGAGCTTCCGGGGGACGAAGCCGAGGCCGCGTTCTACCTCGCTCGGGTCCTCTACAAGATTCGGGACATGGAAGGGGCCCGGCAGGCCTACGCACTCTCCTCGGACCTCGGGCTCCTCTCGTTGCGTCCGCAGCTCACCGACCCGTTCCTGGACCTGGGCCGACAGATTGGAGTTCCCCCCACGAAGACCCCCGTCGAGGGCCCTCCCGCCCCCAGCGACCGGACGGGTGGCGCGACGAACGAGGATTATAAGGTCCCGACGGGCTGAATTACGTCGTGATGGCTTCGCGAGGCCTCCGAGGGTCGGCTCCTCCCCCTGTCTTCGGCCGGGAGGAGGTGCTCGAGGAGGCGAGCAGGGCCCTCGACCGGGCCCGAGACGGCTCGGGCATGGCCCTCCTCCTGAGCGGCTCCGGCGGAGTCGGGAAGACACAGCTTCTCAACGCGGTCGTGGAGCGTGCCTCGAAGAGGGGGTTCACGGTCCTCACGGGGCGTGCGCTCCCGGAGGACCTGCCGCCTGCGTTCTCGCTCCTGCGAGAGCTCTTCGCCTCCGAGAGGACCCGGGGGTCGGTCGGGTCCGTCTCTCCGTGGACCATCTCTCGAGGTGGCTCTCTCGGACCGGTCGCCGCACCCGTGCTCGAGGAGGAGGGCGGAACTCCGTCCACCTCCGTTCCGAGCAACCCGCTGAGCGACCTCGAGGCCCTGGTCCCAGCGCGTGCCGTGCTACCCGAACGCCTCGGTCCCGGACGGGAGGAGCTGTTCGGGCGGATCGAGCAGGAGCTCCTGGAACGCTCGCGGTCCCAGCCCATGTTGATCGCGATCGACGACCTTCATTTTTCCGACGGCTCGACCCTAGACTTCTTCTGTCAGTTCGCCGGAAAGCTGTCCGGCTCGCACATCGCCCTCGTCGCCACGCTCGCGGAGGTCGCGGACCTTCCCGACCGGACCCGCACGGCCGTCGAGACGCTCTCGGGTGTGTCGGGCGTCCTCAGCGTCCCGGTCCGCCCGCTCAACGTCGTCGAGATGGAGGACTTCGTTCGCTGGATCCTCGGGGGACGCTCCCCCGACCGCAACGACGTCCGCCGCTGGCACGCTCAGACCGACGGCAACCCGCTCTTCGTCGAGCAGCTGGTCCGCACCACGACCGGCATCGCGAGCCGTACGAAGGGCCCGGAGGAGGGCAGCCAGGGAATCACCGAGATTCTGCTCGCGCGTGCCAAGAACCAGGGCGACCGGGAGCGGCGGATCCTCACCTATGCGGCGGTATTGGGGAAGGAGTTCCAGTTTGCCAGTCTCGCGGCCGTATCGGGAATCGGTGAGGAAGGAGTAACGGAGAGCCTCGACCGTCTCGTCCACGACGGCCTGGTCCGGGAGAAGGGCGGCGAGGTCTACGAGTTCGTGAGCGAGCCGGTCCGTCGGAGCCTGTACGCGAGCCTCACCGAGACGCGACGGCGGATCCTCCACGCCCGGGTCGGCCATGCGCTCGAAGGGAGGCCCGGGATGACCGATTCGGAACTCGCTCGCCACTTCTACCTCGGACGGGACGAGCCGAAGGCAGTCGAGTACAACCTGAAAGCTTCCCGAGCGGCGACCCGGGACTTCGACTTCGCCACCGCTGTCCTCCACGTCGCGCGCGCCCTGGAGGCCGAGCGACGACGGACGGACCGCGACCGCAGGCTCGAGATCCGCCTCCTGACCGAGCAGGGACGACTCCTCGAAGGGATGGGGATCCTTCCGCGGTCGGAGGAGCTTCTGACGGAAGCGGTGACGCTCGCGCGGAAGGAACCGGGCGCTGAGCTCGAACTCGGCCGCGCGCTTCTCGGTCTTGCCCAGACCCGAACGACGAGGAGCGAATACGAGTCGGCGGAGGCGCTCGCCACCGAGGCGCTCGAACGGCTCGAGAAGGCGGGCACTCAGCGCGACCTCATGGCCGGCCACCGGGTCCTCGGAACCGTCGCATGGCGGAGAGGCGAATTCGACCGGGCTCTCGAGCACCAGCGCGCCGCGGCCAGCATCGCCGAGCGGGAGGGGACTCCCCTCGAGCTCGGCCACGCGATCGTCGACCTTGCCAACACGATGTTCCCGGACGGCGCCACCAACATCGACCCCGCGCTCGAGCTCTACCGCCGGGCCGCAGACCTGTTCGAGACAGCGGGCGAGCACGCGGCTCGCGCGCGCGTGCTGATGAACCAGTCGGTGGCGGAGTACCACACCGGTCGGCCGGAGGAAGCGATCCGCGACCTGATGAAGGCGATCGAGGCGGCGGACCGGTCTCGCTCCCCGATCTGGATCGGCTACTGCAACCTCAACCTCTCCCAGTGGCAGGCGGAACGGGGACATCCCGACCTCGCGCGGCCCCTTCTCGCCCGGGCGCTCGAGGTGCTCGGGCCCATCGGCGACCGACTCGGCGACCAACAGCTCGCGATGACCGAAGGGATGATCGCGGAGGCCGAGAACGACTACACCTCCGCCGAAGCGCACTACCGGAACGCCCTCGCCAAGGCGCGGAACCTGAGGATCGCCGCGGAGATTTCCGAGATGCTCTTCCGCCTCGCCCATCTCGCGGCGGCCCGCGGCGAGAATGCCCAGGCACGCCGCTGGCTCGTCGAGGCGCGCGAAAGCGGAGTGGCGAACTTCCGACCGGATTTCGCCCAGCGCCTCGACCAGCTCGAGCAATCGCTCGGGACCAGCGCCTGACCCCCACCGTTATGGTGGTCGCTCGAGTGGCCGGGCCCGTGGCATCCCCGGCCGACGACGTTCCCCGGGCCTCGGACGGCTCTCCGCTTCCCGACCGTTCTCTCCCCACGTTCGAGCGGGACGTGCGGCGAATGTTCACGCACATCGCTCGTGGATACGAGTGGTTCGACCACGTCGCCTCGCTCGGGAACGACCTTTTCTGGCGCCCGCGGGCGCTTTGGGACCTCGACCGGTTCCGCCGGCCGGGACCGGTGAAGCGTGCCCTCGACATCGGGTGTGGGACCGGCGAGCTCGCCCGTCTCGTCACGAGGCACTACGCGAGCTCCTACGTGGTCGGGGCCGACTTCACCCGTGCGATGCTCGAGAAGGCCGAGGCCGAGTCGTCGACCCGGGCCGAGCAGGACCGCCTCGGATACCTCCGGGCGACCGCGCTCCGACTTCCGTTCGCGGACGGCTCGTTCGACCTCGTCACCAACGCGTTCGTCGCGCGCAATCTGTCCGACCTCGGTTCTGCCTTCCGCGAGGTCCGGCGAGTCCTTCGTCCCGGCGGAGTGTTCCTGACCCTCGAGATCACCGAGCCCGCGTCCCCGCTCGTGAACTGCCTCTTTCACGCCTACTTCGACCGGGTGGTGCCTTGGCTCGGAAGCGCCGTGGGCAGCGCCGGACCGTACCGGTACCTTCCGAAATCGCTCAAGACGCTCCCCGACCCGGGGTCGTTCCTCTCGCTCCTTTCCGAGTGCGGCTTTCCGCGCGTCTCCGCGCACCCCCAGTCCTCGGGAATCGTGACCACGTTCCTCGCCGAAGCGGGAGAGGATTCCGTTACACGAAGTCGTTAAGCGGGGAGCGCCGGTCGTCTACGTGTGTCGACTCCTGCGTCCGACGCATTCCGCTACGCGCATGCTCACCGCGATGAGATCGCTTGGTTGAGCCAGAACACGAACCATCTGGTCCCGCCGAAGCCGATCCAGGACGCGGTCGAGGCGGCGCTCCGGGACCACCGCTACCAAGGGTACCCGCTCGCCACCGGCGACCCCGAGCTTCTCGATGCGATCGCGAAGGACTTTGGCTCCCGTGCCGGAACGCCGTTCCTCACGAGCGGCGGGACCGAGGCCCTCTACATGACGACCCGCGCGATCCTCGGCCCCGGAGACGAGGTGGTCGCCTCCGACCCGAGCTATCTCATCATCCACCGCTTCATCGAGCTCTGCGGAGCATCCCCGAAGACCCTCGACATCTACTCTCCACCGTTCCGGCTCACTGCGGACCGCGTTCAGGAGGCGGTCGGGCCCCGGACCAAGATGATCCTGCTCATCGACCCGCTGAATCCGCTCGGGTCAGGGTACCCCCGCGAGGAGGTCCGCGCGATCGCTGAGGTCGCCCACGACCACCGATTGGTCCTCCTCAACGACGTGACGTACCGGGACTTCTCGGACGGTCACGCGCTCGCGGCCGAGTTCGCTCCCGAGGAGACGGTGACGATCTGGTCGGTTTCCAAGAACTGCGGGCTTGCGGGCCTACGGCTGGGTGGCCTGATGGCGCGACCGGAGTTGCTCGCGAAGATCGCTCGGTTCAACACGAACGACCTCGGCGTCAACGTCCTCGCCCAAGCCGCGGCGCTCGCCGCCCTGCGCACGAAGCCCCAGTGGATCGATGCGGTCGTTCGTCAGACCCGGGCCAACGGGGCCCGTATCCGAGACGTTGTCGCCGGGGTGAAGGGCACCTCGCTTCCGGTCTATCCTTCGCGCGCGAACATGATGGTGATCGACATCGCGTCCACGGGCGTCACACCGGATGCAGTGCAGGACGAGATGCTGCGTCATCACGGGGTCTTCGTCCGTTCGGGGAACTACCTCTCCCCCACGCACGGCAAGCAGTTCGTGCGACTCTCGTTCTCGAACCCGCCCTCCGACATCGAGCGGTTCGCGAAGGCGTTCCCGCTCACGATCGAGGCGCTGCGCGCCGCGGCGCCGACGCCTCGGAGCGCCTAGCGCGACGACGAGAGGTGGGCGTCCACCACGACGTGGTTGCGGCCGGGGCCGTACGGTTTCACGACCCGGACGCGCGACGGCTCGAGCGGCCGCGCACCAGCTCGTCCCGCCGCCGCTTCGACCGCTTGGACGGCTTCGGAAAGGGGAGCACGGACGTCCGATACGGTGTGGACGTGAACCCAGCCGCCGGTCGGCCGCAGAAGTCGGACGGCCCGCGGCACCCAGGGGAGCGCGCTCGGAAGGTAGCCGAGGAACGCTCGGTCAAAGCTCGCCTCGGGGAGCGGGACCGTTCGGTTGTCCCCGGGAATCACACGGACTCGTTCGGCGACCCGGTTCAGATGGACGTTCTCGCGAAGATACCGAACCGAGACCGGGTTCTTCTCGACCGCCCAGACCTCGGAAGCACGGCCGGGGAGCGCCGCCGGGATGACGAAGTACCCGATCCCCGCGAAGAGGTCGACGACGGTCTCCCCCGGTCGGACGAGTCGGCCGACCCGCAGACGCTCGGTCCGGTTCCCCGCGGCGAACATGATCCGTACCGCATCGAATCGCCACCGAACGCCGTGCTCGACGACCTCCGTCTCGGTCCCTGCTCCGGCCACGAGACGGACCCGGGGCGTTCGGAGCTCGCCCTCGATCGGTCCGGACTTCACCAGGACGGTCTCGACCCCCAGCTCCTCCTGCCATGCGGCTCCGAGAAGGTGGTCGTAGGACGCCAGAGTCTCGGGCCTCTGGACCACCAGCACGCGACCGAGGCGGTGATAGCCGTTCGGCATCTGCCGCGCGACCTCCTCGCCGGCGACGAGCGCCAAACGTCGTCGGACGCGCTCCGCGGGGGGTCTCCGGACGCGATGGGAACGGGTGGAAGCGTCCGTCACGGAGACGTTTCTTCGGGTCCCTTCTCGAGGACCATCTCGAGGAACTGCTTGAGATGCGCGATCAGGATCGGATTGTCGGTGAACCCACATGCCTCGAGACCCGGGGCGGCAAGCAGTGCATGAGCACCGTCCGAGAGGACCTCGGTGGCGCGCAGGTTCTCGCGGGGCACAAACTCGACGCCTTCGGGAATCCGCTGGAGCGGCGTCGTGATGAACGTCACGCGAACGCCTCGCTTCACCGCGTGCTGGATCTTCTTCCCGAGCTCGTCCCTAAGGTCGGCGAGCTGCGGGGTCGTCAGGATGAACGCCCCGGTCGACTGGTCGAGGAGCTCGCCGATCTTCTGCATCACCCGCTCTCGCCCCGAGAGCAGGTAGACCAGCTGGGGTTCCCCGTGCTCCGCGACGATTCGATGGAGCGTCGCCAGCTTCTCGAAGACCTCCTGGATCGCTCCCTTCAGGGTCTCGGCCACATCGAGCGGTGGAGTCGGACGGAACAGGATCGGCTTGCCGCCGGTCGGCTTCGCGTACCCTTTTTCGGCGAGCGATTCGAGGACCTTGTACGCGCTCGTTCGGGGGATGCCGGCAGCGGTCGCGAGCGTTGCGGCGTCTCCGAGGCCCCGGGCGACCAGGGCGATGTACGCCCGTGCTTCGTACTGGGTCAGCCCGACCTTGCCGAGGACCTCGACCGACTTACGGAACTCCTCCGACGACTGATTGCCGAGAGCGACGGAGGTCTCTTCGATGGTCGCCATCGCGTGGCCCCGCGGACGGCCGCGGGGGGACTTAACCCCGACGGGGTGTCCGGTCCGGCTACGGCACCGGCTCGGTGAGCTTGAGGAGCGCCGCGTCCCCGAGGAGCGACTCGACCTCCTCTCGCGTAAGCAGCTTCCGCTCGACCAGGATCTCCTTCACGGGCCGGTTCGTCTTCTCCGCCTCATGGATTACCTCGGCGACCTTGAGGTAGCCGAGCCGGGGGGTGAGGATGGTCGCGATCGCCGCCGACTTGACCATGTACCGCTCGAGCTGTCCGGGGTTCGCCGTGATTCCATCGACGCACGTGCGAGCGAAGACCGGGAGATAGTTCGTCAGGATCTCCGTGGCGAACAGCACCTCGAACGTCGCGAGGGGCATCATCACGTTGATCTCGAGCTGGCCCCCCTGAACGGCA
>Ga0187780_10003069_pt1 | contig 12611 bp, 13 predicted proteins | sample 1015_Q2_SP10_20__FD_132429 | JGI IMG/M metagenome (GOLD analysis project Ga0187780, IMG submission 132429) | Tropical peat soil microbial communities from peatlands in Department of Meta, Colombia - 1015_Q2_SP10_20_MG | ecosystem: Environmental > Terrestrial > Soil > Wetlands > Peat | place...
GCGTGATATGCGAGGTGATGTTCTCCGGCTTGTACTTCAGGCCCAGCATCAGCGCGAGGTGCACCAGGAAATCCGACTGGCTCGGCGCCCAGACCTCGATCCTGTCGCCGTCGACGCGCGCGGTGGCGTTCATCGGCTCCATGCAGGCGTGCGCCGTGTGCTCGGTGACGTACTCGGCCTGCAGCACCTTCGCCGCGCCCTTCAGCGCGCCCTCGGGGTCGCCGTGCTTCATGAACTCGACACCGTTGTCGCCGAGGTTGCGCGCGCGCACCAGGTATTCCTGCGCGATCTTGTCCGAGCTGTAGGCGCGCGCCTTGGAGCCCGAGGACCAAGCGACCTTCAGCACATTCCTTGCCTTGCGTGCCGCCCAGTAGCTGTCCGCGATCACGCCCACGCCGTACGGCAGCGGCACCACCGCCTTCACGCCGGGCACCTTCTTCGCCGCGGCGGCGTCAATCTTGTCGGGCTTCTCGCCCTCCACCGGGGAGGCGAGCACCGTGCCGTAGAGCATGCCCGGCATGCGCACGTCGATACCGTATTGCGCCTTGCCCATCGTCTTGTCGGGCACGTCCACGCGCGGAAAATCCTTGCCCACCAGCCGGAACTTGGCCGCGGGCTTGAGATGCTGCGCGGTGTACTCCGGCATGCCGGCGGGCATCTCGGCGAACGCGGCGATCTCGCCGTAACCGAGCTTGCGGCCGCTCGCCGCGTGCACCACCTGGTGCGGCTCGGTGGAGAGCTCGAAGATCGGCACGCCCCACTTCTTCGCCGCCGCGTACATCATCACGTAGCGCGCCTGCATGCCGGCGATGCGCATCACCTCGTAGTAGCCGCGCGTGGTGCGCGAGGCGCCGGTGATCATGCCGCCGCCGAACATCGGGTTGCCGAAGGTCTTCGGCACGTACGGTGCCTGCTCGACCTTCACCTTGCCCCAGTCGAGGTCCATCTCCTCGGCGATCAGCAGCGGCATCGCCGTCATCACGCCCTGGCCCATCTCCGAGGCGGGCGAATAGATCGCCACCGTGCCGTCCGCCGCAACGCGCATCCAGCCGTTGGGCTGGAATTCCTTCGCCTGCGCGAGCGCCCGGCGCATGCCGGCGAGGCCGCCGAAAGCGACGGCGACCGTGGCGCCGCCCGCCGACACGAGAAACGCGCGGCGCGAAATACCCTGGACCAGAATGCCTTCGAATCCTGCTTTCATGGCGTCCTCCTCAGGCGGCCTTCGCGGCGCGCTGGATCGCCGCGATGATCTTGTTGTAGGTGCCGCAACGGCAGATGTGTCCCGACATGTGCGCGACGATCTGCTCGCGCGTCGGATGCTTGTTCTTGGCCAGCAGCGCCGCCGCCTCCATGATCTGGCCCGACTGGCAGTAGCCGCACTGCGGCACCTGCTCCTCGACCCAGGCCTTCTGCAGCGGATGCTCGCCCGTGGGCGACAGGCCCTCGATGGTGGTGACTTTCTTGCCCGCGACCGCGGATACCGGCGTGATGCAAGCGCGGGTCGGGCTGCCGTTCACGTGCACGGTGCAGGCGCCGCACTGCGCCATGCCGCAGCCAAACTTGGTGCCGGTCATGCCGAGCGTATCTCGCAGCGTCCAGAGCAGCGGCGTATCGGCCGGGATGTCGACCTGCGCCTCCTTGCCATTAAGGGTGAAGGTGATCATTGCGCCTCCTAGCGCGGGATGGATCCGGGTGAAAGGGCGATGCTATTCCGAGCCGCCGGGCGCGCGCACGCCGCAGTGCAGCAAGGACGGAAAGATAGATAAAATGACCAGGTGCAACCGCGCTCCGGCGAAGAGTTCAAGGACGATTTCCGCAAGGCGCTGGCGCCGGAAACGGTGCAGCGGCTGGCGCGCCTCTCGCCCTGGCGCTCGGCGTGGGCGGTGGCGCAGGAAATCCTGTTGCTCGCCGGCCTGATCGCCGTCGCGCTCGCCTGCTGGACGCCCTGGGTGGTCGTGCCCTGCGTGATCCTGATCGGTACGCGCCAGCATGCGCTGTTCGTGCTGGCGCACGACGCCGCGCATTACCGCCTGTTCGAGCCGCGCTGGCTGAACGATCTTGCGGGCCGCGCCTGCGCCACGCTGCAAGGCCTGTCGATGTGCACCTACCGAGTGATCCACCGCCTGCATCACAACAACCTCTATGGCGAGCTCGATCCCGATACGGCGCTGCACGGCGGCTATCCCAGGGGCCGCGCCTATCTCGCCAAGAAGCTTCTCAAGGACCTGACCGGGCTGACGGCGTGGAAAACCTACGCCTATTTCCTCGGCGGCGCGCCCGGGCTGAACACGAGCACCAACGTGCCGGTGCGCCCGCTGGACGACACCTCGCCGAAGCTGCGCGCCGAGGCGCTCCGGGACCGCTACACGGTAATTGCGTTCCACTTGCTCGCGCTCGCGTTCTTCGCCTGGCGGGGATACTTGCTCGAGTACCTGGTGCTCTGGGTCGTCCCGCTCCTCACCGTGGTGCAGGCGATCCTGCGCCTGCGCGCGATCGCCGAGCACGGCGCGACGACGGACTTTTCCTCGCCGCTCACCGCGGCGCGCACCAACCTTTGCCCGGCCTGGCTCGCATGGCTGATCTTCCCGCACCACGTCAACTACCACATCGAGCACCACCTCTACGCGTCGGTGCCGCACTACAACCTGCCCGAGCTGCACCGCGAGATGGTCCGGTACGGCATCCTCGAGGGGGCCGAAGTAGTTCCGTTCCGCGTCACCCTTGCGAAGATCTTCGCCGAGAAGCCCGCAGCCGCTTTCGCATCGGCCGCATCGACGAGAGTTTGAAGCCGGCCTCGCGGTAAAGGCGCTGCGCGCGGCGGTTGCCGCCATCGGTGAGCAGCGTCAGGCGCAGCAGGCCCGAGCGCCGCGACGCGGCGATGGCGTGGCGCAGCAGCGCGCGGCCGATGCCGCGGCCGCGCGATTCCGGCCGCACCACCATGTCCTCGAGCAGTCCCGCGCGGCCGCCTTCGGCCGTGCTGACCGTGTTCAGCACGCTCACCATGCCGACGACGCGGCCGCCTTCCCGCGCGACATAGATGGTTCCAACTTTCGAGTCCGACACGATCTGTCGCGCGGCGCGCGACTGTTTTGCAGGATTCCGGGAAAAGTCTTTTTCCTGTGTGAAGAGCGCGCCCAGCAACCCCACCAGCTCGACAAGATCAGCCCTCGAAGCCACGCCGAATTTCACCGGCACGGCGACGCTTCCGTCATCGGCAGGCGGCGGTAGGTGCCGCCGCCCGTTTCGGTCAGGCTGTCAAGGAATGCGACCAGGTCGGCGGCCTCGCCCCCGCTCAGGTGGAGCGGCTTGAGAATCTTCTCGCCGTCGGAATGCACGCGATCGGGATCGATCTCCGAATAGTGCTGCACGACGTCGCGCAGCGTGGCGAGGCTGCCGTTGTGCATGTAAGGCGCTGTCAGCGCGACATTGCGCAGCGAGGGCACCTTGAACTCGCCGAAATTGCGCTGCGCGGCGACGACGTGCCGCGTCGCCGCGCCGTCGGCGCGCTTCGGGTCGTCGTTCCACGGCCCGAGCAGGCTGAAGCGGCTCGCGCGCAGCTTCTCGATGCCGCCGAAGCGGCCCGGATCGACCTTGCCGGGCGCGATGAAGAAGGGAATCCCGGTATCGCCGAACTCCCCGTTGGTGAAACCGGGGCCGAAGTGGCACAGGCTGCACGCGCCCTTGCCGACGAAAATTCTCAGGCCGCGCTGCGCCGCGAGCGGATAGCGCGCCGCCGCCTCGCGGTCGCCGTGCTCGAGAGCGTCGCGGAACTCGTCGAACGGCGTGCGCGCGCTCGCCAGCGTTTCCTGGAAGGCCGCAAGGGATTTGGCGACATTGACGAGCAGGGTTTCACTTTCATCCTGTTCACCGAAGATTTTTCGGTAACGGCAACCCAATTCTGCGTCTTCGCGCACCAGCCGCGCCACGTGCGCCGGGCCCGCGTCCATCTCGCGCGGGTCGAGGATCGGGCGGATGCTTTGCGCCCACAGGCTGTCGTTCGCGCCGTCCCAGCCGAACCAGCGGTTCAGGCGCACGTTGACGAGCGCCGGCGTGTTGCGGTCCACCCGCTGCAGTCCTTCCGCGCGCGCGCGCAGGTCGGTCCACCCGATTTCGGGCACGTGGCAGCTCGAGCAGGCGATGGCGCCGGTCGCCGACAGGCGCGGATCGAAGAACAGGCGCTCGCCGAGCGCGATCGCCTCCGCGTTGCCGGAGACGCGGTTGCTCGGGTCGCGCGCGGACGGCGGCGGCCAGGGGCCGTGCTGCCGGATGCGCCGGATTTCCTCGGGGCTGAAATCGAGCAGCACGGGGTCGCCGGCGGCCGCCGGCGCGGCGAGCGCCGCGGCGGCGACGCCGATCCAGAGAATGCGTTTCACTCCAGGACGATGCTCTTCGCCAGCCGGTCGGTGCGGCCGCGCGCGCGCAGCTCGAACACGAGCTCCCAGCGCCCCGGCATGTGGAACATCATGCCTTCGGCGCGGTAACGGCCCGCGCCGAGTGTGGTGACCGACGAGCGATAGTTCATGCCGTGCCGATGCTCCGGCATCCCGGCATCCACGCGCACGCTCTCAGGCGGCCCCGCGGCGACCTTCGGGCAGATCGTGAACTCGAATGAAAAGATCTTTCCCACCTCGACCGCCGGGATCTGGAACGCCAGCGCATAGCGTTCGCCCTCGACTCTCTGGCCGGGAGGCAGCTCGCAGGCGAGCGCCGCGCCGGCAATGGCGGCAAGAAACGCGGGAAGAAGTCGCATGGCCGCTAGACGTTGAAGCGAAAGTACATCACGTCGCCGTCCTTGACCAGATAGTCGCGGCCCTCGACGCGCAGCTTTCCCGCCTCCCTCGCGCCCTGCTCGCCGCCGCAGGCGACGTAGTCGTCGTAAGCGGTCACCTCGGCGCGGATGAAGCCGCGCTCGAAATCGCTATGGATCGTGCCGGCAGCTTCGGCCGCGGTCCGCCCGACGCGCAGCTGCCACGCGCGCACTTCCTTCGGCCCGGCGGTGAAAAAGGTTTCCAGGCCGAGCAGCGCGTAGGCGGCGCGGATCACGCGGTTGAGGCCCGGCTCCGTCATGCCCATGTCGTCGAGGAAGATCTTCTTGTCCTCGGGCGGCAGGTCCGCGATCTGCGCCTCCACCGCAGCGCAAACGGCGACGAGCGGCGCGCCCTCCTTTGCCGCGCGCTGCTCGAGCGCGGCGAGCAGCGGGTTCCCGGCGAAGCCGTGCTCGGCGACATTGGCGACGTAGAGCATGGGCTTCATGGTGAGCAGGAACATCGGCCGCAGAACGACGAGCTCTTCCTTCGCCCAGTCGACCGAGCGCGCGGGCTTTCCCTGGTCGAGCGCGCCGCGCGCCTTTTCGAGCACCGCGACCAAGCGCTGCGCCTCCTTGTCGCCTCCGGTCTGCGCGACCTTCGCGTACTTCGAGAGTTGCTTGTCGACGCTTTGCAGGTCGGCGAGCGCGAGCTCGGTGTGGATCACCTCCGCGTCCGACGCCGGATCGACCTTTCCGGCGACGTGCACCACGTTCGGGTCCTCGAAGCAGCGCACCACGTGCGCGACCGCGTCCACCTCGCGAATGTGCGCGAGAAACTGGTTGCCGAGACCCTCGCCTTTCGACGCTCCCGCGACCAGTCCCGCGATGTCGACGAACTCCACTGCCGCGGGCACGACTTTCTGCGGCTTGGCAATCGCGGCGATGCGATCCAGCCGCGGGTCGGGCAGCTGCACGATGCCGACGTTCGGCTCGATGGTGCAGAAGGGATAGTTCTCCGCGGCGATCGCCGCCTTGGTGAGCGCATTGAACAGCGTCGACTTGCCCACGTTCGGCAGGCCGACGATCCCGCACTGCAGGCTCATTTCCGGCGGCCGGTGAGGCCTCTGAAGAAACCCGCCAAGCCTCCAGGCTTGGGTTCTGCGGCAGGAACTTTCAGCTCCGCGACTTTCTTTTCCTCGACCTTTTTCGCCTCGACCTTCTTCGCCTCCGGCTTCGGCAGCTCCACCGTCTTGTCCTGCGAATGCAGCTTCTGCATCGCGCCCTGCATGTCCCCGGCGAAGAGAAGCGGCAGGACCGCGATCGAGTTGTCGATCGCCGCGTCGATCGCCGCGCGCTCCTCCGCCGCGGGCTTGTGCAGCACGTAATCGGCGCCCCCATCTCTGTCCGCGGGCTTGCCGACGCCGATGCGCAGCCGCCAGTACTCGTGCGTGGCCAGGCGCTGCGAGATGTCCTTCAGGCCGTTGTGGCCCGCGATGCCCCCGCCTTGTTTGAGTCGTGCCGTGCCGGGGGGAAAGTCGAGCTCGTCGTGCACGACCAGAATCTCCGCCGCCGGGATCTTTAAGAATCCGGCGAGCATCTGCACCGGGCGGCCGCTCGCGTTCATGAAAGTCTGCGGCAGGAGCAGCCAGGGACCGTTCGCGTCGTGGCGGCCGACCAGCGCCTGGAATTTCGCGTCCTTGCGCAGCACCACGCCGTGTTGCGCGGCGAAACGCTCCACCAGCCAGAAGCCAACGTTGTGGCGCGTGCGCTCGTATTCCTTGCCCGGGTTGCCCAGGCCGACGACCAGGCGGATCAAGCGCGCCTACTTCTTCTCTTTTTTCTCGGCCTTCTCGGCGGCGCCCTTCTCGGCGGGCTTCTCCGCGGCCTTCGGCGCGACCTTCTCGGCGCCCTTCTCGCCGCCCTTGGCGGCGGCCTCGGCGCCTTCCTCCGGCGCCGCCTGCTCGGTGGTCGGCACTTCGGACGCCGGCACCGCCTCGGCGGCGGCCGCGGCTTCCTCCTCCTCGGTGACGAGCACCGGCACGATGATCGTCGCCACGACCGGGTTCTCGCCCCGGTGCAGCACGGGATCGACGCCCTTCGGCAGCGCGAGATCGCGCACGTGCACCGAGTCGCCCACCGACAGGCCGCCGAGATCCACCTCGACGAATTCGGGCAGATCGTCGGGCAGGCAGGTGATGTCGAGCTCGTTCAGCACGTGGTTCGCCATGCCGCCCTGCTCCTTCACGCCCGGCGACTTCTCGGCGTTGGCGAAGTGCAGCGGCACCTTCATGTGGATCTTCTTGTCCTTGGCGACGCGCTGGAAGTCGACGTGCTGCACGCGCCCCTGCCAGGGATGCATGTTATAGGCGCGCAGCAGGACCTGCTGCTTCGCGCCCTCGACATCGAGCGTCAGGATCGAGGCGTGGAACTTCTCGTTGGCGAGGTTCTGGTACAGCTCCTTGTGATCGAACTCGATGTTGAGCGCCGGCTGGTCGCCGCCGTAGAGCACGCCCGGCACCCGGCCGGCGCGCCGCAGCCGGCGGCTCGGCCCCGTGCCCTGCGCCGCCCGCTTGTGCGCCGCGATTTCGAATTTCATGGTCTGGCTCCTATTCGATGAACAGCGAGGACACCGAGTCCTCGTTAAAGATGCGCAGGATGGTCTCCGCGAGGAGCCCCGCGACCGACAACTGCCGGATCTTCTTGCAGGCGCGCGCGTCTTCGCGCAGCGGGATGGTGTCGGTGACCACCAGCTCGTCGAGGTCCGAGGATGCGATGCGCTCCACCGCGCCGCCCGAGAGCACCGGGTGCGTGCAGTAGGCGACCACCTTCTTCGCGCCCTCCTCTTTCAGCACCTGCGCCGCCTTCACCAGCGTGCCGGCGGTGTCCACCATGTCGTCCATGATGACGCAGACGCGCCCTTTCACCTCGCCGATCACGTTCATCACCTCGGCGACGTTGGCCTTGGGCCGGCGCTTGTCGATGATGGCGAGGTCGGACTCCAGGCGCTTGGCGAGCGCGCGCGCGCGCACCACGCCGCCGACATCCGGCGAGACCACGATCAGGTCGTCGTAGCGCTGCTTCCAGACATCGCCGAGCAGCACCGGCGCGGCGTAGATGTTGTCCACCGGCACGTCGAAGAAGCCCTGGATCTGGTCGGCATGCAGGTCCATGGTCAGGACGCGCGCCACGCCGACCGAGGTGAGCATGTTCGCCACCACCTTGGCGCTGATGCCGACCCGCGCCGAGCGCGGCCGGCGGTCCTGGCGGGCGTAGCCGAAATACGGGATCGCCGCGGTGACGCGCGCCGCCGAGGAGCGCTTCAGCGCGTCCACCATCACCATCAGCTCCATCAGGTTGTCGTTGGTCGGGGTGCAGGTCGACTGCAGCACGAAGGTGTCCTTGCCGCGCACGTTCTCCAGGATCTCGACCATCACCTCGCCGTCGGAGAACTTGCTCACCACCGCGCGCCCGAGCGCGATGTTCAGGTGACGCACGACCTCCTGCGCCAGGCGCGGATTCGCGTTCCCCGTGAACACCATCAGGCGTTCGAGCGGCAGCGTGGCCATCGTCCTTTGTTCCACGTTCAAAATGTGGCTGGGGCGCTAGGATTCGAACCTAGGAATGCCGGAATCAAAATCCGGTGCCTTGGACCAGCTTGGCGACGCCCCAGCGGTGCTAATCGCTCCAGTCGTAAAGGGGGTGCCGATCAATCCCTCTCGCGACGAATCCGCGCATTGTTTCCGGCAATTTCGCATGCAAGGCGAGCGCTTCCTGCTCATCGGCAAACTCCGCGAACACGCATGCTCCGGAACCCGTCATGCGCGCTTCCCCGCGCCGCTGCCTGAGCCAATCCAGATGCGCGGCGATCGCGGGATAGCGGCGCGTTGCCACCGGTTCCAGATCGTTCGCGCCCTGCCCCGGCAAAAGGGGCGGTATTTTGAGGCGTTTCGCATGGCGTGTCAACGCGCTATCCGAGTAGATTTCCCTCGTGGAAACCGAGACTTGAGGGGTCAGCACGAGGTACCAGGCAGGGGGGAGCGCAAGGGGCGTCAAACGCTCCCCGACGCCCTCGCCGAGCGCGCTACTGCCGAACAGAAAAAACGGCACGTCCGTCCCCAGTTCGAGCCCGATCGCCATCAATTCGCGCCGGCGCAGGCCAAGCGCCCACACGCGATTGAGCGCGAGCAGCACGGTGGCCGCGTCGGAGGAGCCGCCGCCGAGGCCGCCGCCGACGGGGAGGACTTTCTCTAGGACGAGATGCGCGCCTTTTCCTGTCCCTGATTTCTTCTTGAGCAGCTGGGCGGCCTTGAAGCAGAGATTGACCTCGCCGTACAGCCCCGAGAACGCGATATGTCCGTTTTCCGCAACGCCGACGCCGATCCTGTCGGCGCGGTCGATGAGCCGATAGACAGTCTGCAGCTCGTGGTAGCCGTCGGCGCGCCGGCCGAGCACGCGCAGCATCAGGTTCAGCTTTCCCGGCGCGGGGAACCACTCCAGCGCTACTTCCATTCGGCGATCGCGAGCCGCAGCTCGAGCCCGGGATAGGTCAAGCGCAGCCGCGCCGGCAGCGCGCCGTCGTCGCGGTATTCGAGATATTCGATGGTCCAGCCGCCCTGCGCCAGCTCGGCTAGCCGGCCTTGTGCGTCATAGCGCGGCTGCGCCGCAGCGCCGACCGCCGGACGCGCGCGCACCCAGTCGGCGAGTCCGGCGAGCGGCAGCCGGAAACCGAGCGCCTGCTCGGCGAGCGCCTCGGCGTCGGCGGCGCGGTGCTCCTGTCCGTCTGCGGTGGTGATCCTCACTTCGGCTCCGTTGCGCACGATGCGCGCCACGCCCTGGCCGAGCGCGGAGCTGATCAGCATCTCGTCGCCGTTCGCGCTGTGGCGCCAAGCGAGGTTGGCGCTGCCCGCCTGTTCGCGGTAGCGCATCGCAATGCGGCCGCTCAGCTCGAACTCGAGGTTCTCGGCCGGCGCCTGGAAGGCGAGCTCCGCGCAGGACGCGAGAAGGAGCGCGGCCGCGGCAGCGCCCGCGCGGGCGGCGGGGCTCACTGCGTGAAGCGCTTGATCGTTTTCTGCAGCGTCTCGTTCTCCGGGCTGTTCTGCAGCGCTTCGCGCCAGACGCGCTGCGCCTCGGCCCGGTCGCCCATCACCCACAGCACTTCGCCCAGGTGCGCGCCGATCTCGCCGTCGGGCCGGCCGGTCCAGGCGCGGCGCAGCTGCTCGGCCGCGCCCCTGAGGTCGCCCTGGCGGTAAAGCACCCAGCCCATCGAGTCGACGATGAACAAGTCCTCGGGAGCAAGCTCGAGCGCCCGTTCGATCAGCTTGCGCGCCTCGGGCAGGCGCTGGTTGCGGTCGGCGAGCGAGTAGCCGAGCGCGTTGTAGGCGTGCGCGTGCTCGGGCTGCATCTGGATCAGCTTGCGCAGGTTCGCTTCCAGCACGTCGAAGCGCTCGAGCTTCTCCGCCGTCAGCGCGTGGTCGTAGAGCAACTCGGGCTGCTCGGGCTGCGCTTCGAGCGCGCGCGAGAGCAGGTCGAGCGCGTCGCGGTTGCGGCTGGAATCGCGCAGCAGCTGCGCCTCGAAGATCACCTGTTGCACCTTCTGCTGCGGGTCGGCGGGCTCCGCGCCGCGCACCCGGGCGAGCGCGTCCTCCAGGCGCCCCTGCTTGGCCATCGCGCCCGCCGCGCGCAGCGTCGCAACGAAGCGCTGCTCGCCGGTCACCTGCTGGTACCACTCGATCGCGCGCGCCCAGTCCTTCTGCTCCTCGGCGATCTGCCCGAGCGCGAGGCGCACGCCGTTCGCGTCGCGGTAGCCCATCTCGAGCAGCCGCTTCAGGTTCGCCTCCGCCGTGGGGTAGTCCTTCAGCTGCGCCGCGAGCACGCCGACCGCGTAGATGACGTCGGCATTGCCGGGATTGGCGGCGAGCAGCTTCTCGAATTCCGCGCGCGCCTCCGCTAGGCGCCGGTCCGCCACCAGCACGCGCGCGTAGTTGAGCCGCACGTCGCGCGAATCGGGGAACCTGGCGAGGTAATCGGCGAGGCGCTGCGCCGCCGCCGCCGGGCTGCGGCGCTGCAGGACCTGCGCCTCGAGCAGGGCCGCGAGCTCCCAGTCCGGGCGCAGCTCCGCCGCGCGCCGAATCTCCTGCAGCGCGAGCGCTTCGTCGTCCGCCGCGAGCGCGGCCTGCGCCACCGCGAAGCGCGCCTGCGGCAGATCGGGGTAGCGCTCCGCGAGCCGCTGCACCAGCGCAAGGTTGGCCGCCTTGTCCGGGTTGGCGGCGAGCAGCCGGCCGAGCTGCATGAAGCCGTTGGGCGCCGCTGCGCCGTCGCTCGCGAGCAGCTTGGCCAGATAGGGCTCGGCCTCGGCCACGCGCCGCGCGCTGATCAGGAGCGCGGTGAGGTATTGCAGCGCCGGGGCCGAATTCGGATCGGCATCGACCCAGGCGCGCGCCGCCTCGAGCGCGAGCGACGGCAGCTGCGCCGCGTTCGCCATCTCGAGCGCGCGCCGCGCGATGCGCGGGTCGCGCGTGCGCTTGGCCAGATCGACATAGGTCTGCGCCGCGAGGCCGGTGTTGCCGCGCTGCGCGGCGATCTCGGCCAGCAGCAGCTGGTACAGCAGCGACGCGTTGAGGTCCAGCTCGGGAAGCTTTTCGGCGGGCCGGTTCGCCGCCGGCGGCGGCGGCGCCTCGTCTTCCTCGTCGGCGTCGCTTGCCGCGGATTGCGCGCGCACGCTGCCCGCGGCAAGCAGCAGCGCCGCCAGAGCAAGCAACAGGCGCGGCAGGGCACGCATGGGGCGCTCAGTGTAGGTATATTTGATGCCCCGCACAAGGGAGAAAGTTCCTTGCCCGAACTGCCCGAAGTCGAAGTCACGCGGCGCGGCATCGCGCCGCACCTTACCGGAAGAAGAATCTCCGCTGTCGCCGTGCGGGAATCGCGGCTGCGCTGGCGCGTGCCCGATGCTGTCGCGCGGCTTGCGGGGCGCAAGGTGCGGAGCGTGCGGCGCCGGGGCAAGTATTTGCTCGTCGACTGCGGCGACGGGCACCTGATCCTGCACCTCGGAATGAGCGGCAGCCTGCGCCTGCTCGCGCCCGGCACGCCGCCGCAGAAACACGATCACTTCGACCTGGTGCTCGGCGACCGCATGCTGCGGCTGCGCGATCCGCGCCGCTTCGGCGCCGTGCTGTGGACCGACGCACGGCCGGCCGCGCACCCGCTGCTGCGCGATCTGGGGCTGGAACCGCTGTCCGCCGCGTTCAACTCCCGCCGCCTCCACGCGCTGACGCGCGGGCTGCGCACCTCGATCAAGCAGCTGCTGATGGACGGCCGGCGCATCGTCGGAGTGGGCAACATCTACGCCAGCGAAAGCCTGTTTCGCGCCGGCATCCATCCGGCGACGAGCGCCGGGCGGCTGTCGCCCGGGCGCTGCGCGGCGCTCGCCGCCGCAGTCAAGCGCACCTTGCGCGCGGCGATCCGCGCCGGCGGCTCATCGCTGCGCGATTACGTCGGCGCCGAGGGCGAACTGGGCTGCTTCCAGAGCCGCACCTGGGTCTACGACCGTGCCGGCCGGCCGTGCCGCCGCTGCGGCGCCAAGGTGAAGCGCATCGTGCAGGGGCAGCGCTCGACCTTCTACTGCCCGCGCTGCCAGACCTAATAACGCGGGGGTGAGAAGCGCTTGACCCCCGCACCCGCTAAGGGCGTTCGGCCGCGACTCGCTTTTTCAGCCGCGCCTGCACGTCCGGGTGGACGAACTTGGAGACGTCCCCGCCGAGCGTCGCGATCTCGCGCACCAGCGTCGCCGAGATGAACATGTGCTGCTCCGAGGGCGTCATGAACACCGTCTCGACGTCCGGATAGAGGCTGCGGTTCATCCCCGCGA
>Ga0187780_10003070_pt1 | contig 12609 bp, 9 predicted proteins | sample 1015_Q2_SP10_20__FD_132429 | JGI IMG/M metagenome (GOLD analysis project Ga0187780, IMG submission 132429) | Tropical peat soil microbial communities from peatlands in Department of Meta, Colombia - 1015_Q2_SP10_20_MG | ecosystem: Environmental > Terrestrial > Soil > Wetlands > Peat | place...
CGCAGTGAGAGCGTCGGCGTCCTCGTGGAACTCATCGGTCTTGCGGCGTTCGTCGGGCATCAGTACATACACACATGCACGTACGTATGGTAGCATCCTCGCGAGCAGACGAACCTTCCGCGGCCTGGTCCTCTTTATCCCATTCGTCCAGCAATCATGTATGAAGGAACAAGCGAGACTCCCGGATAGCGCGCACACCGCCCAGCCCTGGCGAATCCATGAGCTGACCGCCGACTTCCGCCTCGAGGACGTCTGGCAGCTACCCGGCATCGGCGGCCCGGACGACTTTCCCCGGCTGGTGGCGCTGGTCGCGTCGCTGGACCCGGCGCAGGGCTCCTCCCGCGCCGCTCGCGCTCTGTGGGCGTTGCGCTGGAAGCTCGGCGACCTGTTCGGCTGGGATCGGCCGGACGCGGGGCTTGGCGCGCGTGTGCCGACGCTTCGCGATCGCCTGCCGCCCGATCTGCGCGTCGCGCCCGTCGGACCGACCTTCGACGCCCTGCCCTTCACGTCGCTGTACCTACTCGAGAATGAGTGGGCCGCCGAGATCGCCAACGGCACGATGCACGGGGTCATGCACATCGGGCGCGTGCCGCACGAGTCCGGCGGCTTTGGTGCGCGCATGGCGGTCCTGGTGAAGCCCAACGGCCTGCTCGGACACGCGTATATGGCAGCTATCAGGCCCTTCCGGCACCTGCTCGTGTACCCGCCAATGATGCGCGACGCCGAACGCGCGTGGGAACGATCAAATCAAACCAGCCTTCCGCGTACCCACGGTTCGCATTGAGTTCGGTTACATGAGCCAACCGACCCAGGTCGAACCGCATTGTGAGGCTTCCCGTGGGCCGATCGCTCTACAGATGGCGGAACTGGCACCTGAGCCCGCCGACTGAGGTGGTCCGCGGCGAGATAGCTTGCGAACAGCGACGAAAATGGAGCCAACCGCAGTCAACACGAACCGGTTTGCGCGGATTCGTCACATCCGGCGGCCGTGGCCGCAACATAAAAGTGCGGCACTTCTCGAGCATGGTGCTACACTTTGGTCGTGCCGACGACCCGACCCCGCTACACGATCACCGACACCGGCGATCTCCGAGAGCAACTCGATCAAGCGCAGCGCCGGTGGCCCGATGTCCACGATCGCAGGCAGTTGCTGCTTCGCCTCGTAGCAGCGGGACGGGAGTCGATCGAGCGGGAGGCGATCGAGCGGGGCGCCGCGGTCAGGGAGACGGCCGGCTCGCTTACCGGCGTCTACCAGCCGGGTGAGCTTGCCAGACTGCGCGAAGACTGGCCGGCGTGAGCGCTCCCGCGGGCTCTGAGTCTGAGAAGGCCGGAGCGGAGCCTGAAAAGCCAGGCGCGAGTTCTGCGACCACGCCAGGGTCTGGAAGAACGATCGTGCTCGACGCGAGTGTGCTGATTGGCCACCTCGACAACAACGATCCACACCACGCTAGGGCGGTGAGCCTGCTCGATGCCACCGATGGGCAGATGTTGGGGGCGAGCATGATCACGCTCGCAGAGACGCTGGTCGCCCCGGCACGTGCAGGCAGACTCGCCGATGCCCAGACAGCGCTGAGTCTCCTTGGCGTGCGGGAGTTGGCACTCGGCGATGAGGCTTCGTCGCGCCTCGCGCGGCTGCGGGCGGATCTCGGCGCCAAGCTCCCCGACTGCTGCGTGCTGCTGGCCGCGCAGGAGCACGCAGGCGCGGTCGCGAGCTTCGACACGGGCGTGAGTAAGGCGGCGCGCAAGCTCGGGCTGCGCACGCTCGAATGAGGGAATGGGTGCTTCGTTTCCTGCGCCGGCCAAGTAACGGAGTGTGCGCGGTGCCCTGAAAGAAGCCTCTGATGCGGACAATTGTCCGCATGGAGCTAGTCGGGCTCGAACCGACGACCTCCACCGTGCCACGGTGGCGCTCTCCCAGCTGAGCTATAGCCCCAAGCCTGCTCATCCTAGCGTTTCGCTGACGGCCCTTCCACAGGCGCATCGCTCTCGTTGCCGTGCCGAGCTGATGCCTGGTCCCGCCGCTCGGCTCGCGCACTGCTCCGAGGAACCTACCCCCGCGGAATGAACTCCGGCACGTCGAGCTCCTCCTCGACCGCGCTCGGCTCGTGCGTCGCGCGCGGTGCGTTCTCATCGCGCCCGGGCCGCGGCCCTTCGTCGAGCACGCGCCGCCGGCGTTCGCGCGCGGTCTCCTCGGAGGAGCGCTCGGCGCCGGTGGAGACCTGGTCCAACCGCGCGGTCATCGCGCCGTGCGTGAGGCGCACGTCGCGCAGCAGCCGTTCGGCGTTGTTGCGCAGCGAGCTCGACAGCTCGCGCAGGTTGCGCGAGATCTCGGTGCCGTCGCCGAGGATCTCGCGCGCGAGGAGGTGCGCCTCGCTGGTGATCTCGCGCGCCTGCTCGCGCGCCTTCGTGCGCGTCGTGCGCGCCTCGTCCTCGGCCTGCTTGCGCACACGCTCGAGCTCCTCGTTGCCGGACGCGACGATCGCCTCGGCCTGCTCGCGCGCGTCGCTCACGGTCCGCTCGGCCTGGCGGCGCGCTTGCTCGAGCGTCTGCCGCGACTGTGCCTCGGCCGCCGCGCGCATCTGCGTGGACTGCTCGCGCGCGGCCTCCTGCAGCTGCATCGTCTGCTCGCGCGTGGTCGTCTGCAGCTGCTCGGCCTCCGCACGCGCGTTCGCGCGCACGCGCTCTGACTCCTGGTGCGTGGCCGCCCACACCTGCTCGGCCTCGCGGCGCGCGTCGCTGAGCAGCCGCTCGGCCTGCTCGCGCGCGAGCTCGAGCCCGCGCGTGGCCTCCTCGTGCGTGCGCTCCGCCTCGCCGCGCAGCTGCGTGGACGCGGTGTGCGCGTCGTCGCGCTCGCTCTGCGCCTGAGCGCGCGCCGCGCCAAGCAGCTCCTCCGCCTCTTCTTCGGCCGCGCGCACGCGGATCTCGGCCGCGCGGTCGGCCTCCTCGATGCGCTCTCCAGCGCGCTTCTCGGCCTGCTCGCGCAGCTCGCGCGCCGCGCGTTCGGCGGCCGCGACGATGCTCGCCACACGGCCCGGCGCTTCGTCGAGCGTGTGCGGGTCGCCCTCAGCGCCGAGCAGGTGTTCCTCCGTGTTCTGCTCGTGCGCGTGCGGCTCGTCCACGTGAGCCATCGTAGACCGCCGCGCGCTCGCGCGCACTCACGTCACCGCCAGCACCAGCGATGGCAGAAATTGTGGGAAATCGGTCCTTGCGGACAAACGCGCGATGGGCGATGATCGCCGCATGAGCCCCGCCCGCCAGCCGCGCCGCATTGCGATCGTCGCCTACCCCGGCGTGCAGAGCCTCGACGTCACCGGCCCGCTGGAGGTGTTCGCCGGCGCGCAGACGCTGCTCGAAACGCAGGGCCGCGGCGAGCGCGGCTATGAGCTGTGCGTGCTGAGCAGCGACGGCCGGCCGCTGCGCACGTCGAGCGGCCTCACGCTCGTGCCGCACGCGGACCTGCGCGGTGCGCCGACGCCGATCGACACGCTGATCGTCGCCGGCGGGCAAGGACGCGAGCTCGCAGTCGAGGACCGCGAGCTGATCGCGTGGATCGCCGCGGCCGCCGCGAGCGCACGGCGCACCGCCTCGGTGTGCACGGGCGCGTTCCTGCTCGCGCGCGCCGGTCTGCTCGACGGGCGCCGCGCGACCACGCACTGGGCGTTCGCGCGCGAGCTCGCACGGCTGCACCCCGAGGTGATCGTCGACGCGGACCCGATCTTCGTGCGCGACGGCTCTCCCTCCGGGGACGATGCGATCTGGACCTCCGCGGGCGTGACCGCCGGCATGGACCTCGCGCTCGCGCTCGTCGAGCAAGACCTCGACCGCGACGCCGCGCTGTCGATCGCGCGCCACCTCGTGCTGTTCCTGCGCCGACCGGGCAGCCAGTCGCAGTTCAGCGCCACGCTCGCGGCACAGCGCGCGCAGCGCGAGCCGCTGCGCGAGATCCAGCGCGCGCTGCTCGAGGACGTCGCCGGCGATCACTCGGTCGCGGCGATGGCCGCGCGCGCACACATGAGCCCGCGCCACTTCGCGCGCGCGTTCCGCGCGGAGACCGGCGTCACGCCCGCGCGCCACGTCGAGCGCGTGCGCCTGGAGGCCGCGCGCCGGCGCCTGGAGGACACCGACGAGCCGATCGCACTCGTCGCCGCCCAATGCGGCTTCCAGAGCGCAGAGACGATGCGCCGCGCGTTTCTGCGCGCGGTCGACGTCGCGCCTGCCGAGTACCGCCGCCGCTTTCGCACGCACCCGACCACGACCACGACCATCATCGCCAACACCAAGGAGGCAGTCACATGAACATCGCGATCGTCCTATACGACCGCTTCACCGCGCTCGACGCGATCGGCCCGTACGAGGTCCTCAGCCGCCTGCCCGGCGCGAGCGTCACGTTCGCGGCCAGCGAGCGCGGGCCCGTTCGCACCGACAACGGCATGCTCACGCTGCTCGCCGAGCGCACGCTGCAGGAGGTGGACCAGCCGGACGTCGTGCTCGTGCCCGGCGGCCCCGGCGAGGTCGCCGCGCGCGCCGGCAGCGCCGTGCTCGACTGGCTGCGCGAGGCCGATCGTACGAGCACGTGGACCACGTCAGTGTGCACCGGCGCGCTGATCCTCGCCGCGGCCGGGCTGCTGCACGGCAAGCGCGCGACCACGCACTGGCTCGCGTTCGGCGAGCTGCGACGCCTCGGCATCGAGCCGGTCGACGAGCGCGTCGTGTTCGACGGCAAGCTCGTCACCGCCGCGGGCGTGTCCGCGGGCATCGACATGGCGCTCGCGCTTGCCGCGCGCATCGCCGGCGACACGGTCGCGCAGGCAATCCAACTCGGCATCGAGTACGACCCGCAGCCGCCGTTCGACGCTGGCTGTCCGCACAAGGCACCCGCCGAGGTAGTGCAGCTGCTGCGCACGCGCAGTCGTTTTCAGGCGCAGGACTCGCCCGCCGCCGTCTAGCGCGACCCGCCGGCGCACTCGGCCACACGCCTGGGCGTCCGTTCGACGCCGCCGGCCGCGCGCCATCGCAGGGGGTCGCAGGCGCCCGCTAACCTGCGACTGCCGATGGCAGAGCACCGCTATGACCCGCACGAGATCGAGCCTCGCTGGCAGGAGATCTGGGCGCGCGAGCGCACGTGGGAGGTGTCCAACGACACGAGCGCCGACGGGCGCTCCGACGGCCGTGGCGGCTACAGCGGAGCGGCTCCGCCGCGGAGCTCTTATGTGCTTGAGATGCTGCCGTATCCGAGCGGCGAGCCGCACATCGGCCACCTGAAGGTCTACTCGGTCGGCGACGCGATCGCGCACTTCCACCGCCGCCTCGGCGCGCGCGTGCTGCACCCGATGGGCTATGACGCGTTCGGGCTGCCCGCGGAGAACCACGCGATCAAGACGGGCGTGCACCCGCGCGTATCGACCGACGAGTCGATCGCTTCCTTCCAGCGCCAGTTCCGCTCGTGGGGCATCTCGATCGACTGGTCGCGCGAGCTCGGCACGCACGAACCTTCTTACTACCGCTGGACGCAGTGGATCTTCCTGCAGCTGTTCCGCGCGGGCCTCGCCTATCGCAAGGAGGCCGCGGTCAAGTGGTGTCCGAACGACCAGACGGTGCTCGCCAACGAGCAGGTCGACGCGGACGGCCGCTGCGAGCGCTGCGGCGCGTTCGTCGAAGTCAAGCAGCTCGAGCAGTGGTTCTTTCGCATCACCGACTACGCCGAGCGGCTGCTGAACGACCTCGCGACGATCGACTGGCCCGAGCACGTGAAGACCATGCAGCGCAACTGGATCGGGCGCAGCGAGGGCGCGGAGGTGACGTTCCGCTGCGAGGATTTGGATCCCGCCCACCCGGTCGATTACCCCGTGTTCACCACGCGGCCGGACACGCTGTTCGGCGCGACGTTCTTCGTGATGGCGCCCGAGCACCCGGACGTGATGCGCCTAGCGGCGGGCACCGAGCACGAGCGCGCGGTGCACGAGTACGTCAACCACGCACTCACGGAGACCAACGAGGAGCGCGGCAACCAGGAGAAGCCCAAGACGGGCGTGCCGCTCGGACGCACGGTCACCAACCCCGTCAACGGCGAGCGGATCCCGATGTACGTCGCCGACTACGTGCTGATGGAGTACGGCACGGGCGCGATCATGGCCGTGCCCGGACACGATGAACGCGACTACGCGTTCGCGCGCGCGTTCGATCTGCCGATCAGGCGCGTGATCGAGGGCACGCCCGCGAAGTGCCCCGAACGGGGTAAGGACGGCGGCGACGCGCAGGGGCTTCCGTACACCGGCGACGGCCAGCTCGTGAACTCGCACCCCGACTTCGACGGGCTGCCCAACCGGCAGGCGCTGAGCGCGATCGTCGCGTGGCTTGACCGCGAGGGCAAGGGTCACGCGTCCGTCAACTACCGCCTGCGCGACTGGCTGGTCTCGCGCCAGCGCTACTGGGGCGCGCCGATCCCGATCGTCTACTGCGAGAGCTGCGGCATGGTGCCCGTGCCCGACGAGCAGCTGCCGGTGGTGCTGCCGGACATCGAGGACTACAAGCCGAAGGGCCGCTCGCCGCTGGCCGCCGCGGAGGAGTGGGTCGCGACCAAGTGCCCGGACTGCGGCGGCGCGGCGCGCCGCGAGACCGACACGATGGACACGTTCGTCGACTCCTCGTGGTACTTCATGCGCTACTGCGACGCGCGCAACGAAGCCGCCGCGTGGGACCCGGCGGTGCTGCGCGAGTGGATGCCCGTCAACCAGTACATCGGCGGCGTCGAGCACGCGATCCTGCACCTGATGTACGCGCGCTTCTTCACCAAGGCGCTCGCGGACCTCGGCCAGCTCGACTTCCAGGAGCCGTTCGCCGCGCTCTTCACACAGGGCATGATCACCAAGGACGGCGCGAAGATGAGCAAGTCCAAGGGCAACGTCGTCTCGCCCGCCGCGATCGTCCAGCGCGTCGGCGCGGACACGGCGCGCTGCTACATCCTCTTCATCGGCCCGCCCGACCAGGACGCCGACTGGTCGGACGAGGGCGTCGAGGGCGTGCACCGCTTTTTGGGACGGCTATGGCGCCTGGCGGCGGAGACAGCTGAGAGGGGGGGACGTTCGACTGGTACGCACGCGACCGACGCGGCCGGCGAGGACCTCGCGCTGCTGCGCAAGACCCACTGGGCGATCGACAAGGTCAGCGGCGATCTGCGGCGCTTTGCTTTCAACACCGCGATCGCTGCGGTGATGGAGCTGCTGAACGACTGCTCGCGGCTGCGCGACTCGGTCGAGCTGGACACGATGGCGTTCGCGCTGTCGAGCGCCGCGTCGCTGCTGTTCCCGTTCGCTCCGCACGTGAGCGCGGACGTGTACGAGCTGCTGACCGGCGAGCGCGTGTGGGAGCGGCCGTGGCCGCAGGCCGAGGAGGCGATGCTCGAGAGCGAGGTCTACGAGCTGGTGTGCCAGGTCAACGGCAAGGTGCGCGACCGCGTGCAGGTGAGCGCGGACGCGAGCCCGCAGGAGCTCAAGGATATGTGCCGCGCGGCGCCGAACGTGATCGCGCACGTCGACGGCAAGGAGATCGTCAAGGAGATAGTCGTGCCCGGCAAGCTAGTTAATCTCGTGGTGCGCTAGGCGGCGCGGGATGCCCGAGCTGAAGCCCGCGTACCTGATCCACGGCGACGACCACGGCGCGCTGGCCGAGCGGCGGGCGGGGCTGCGCGCGCTGGCGCAGGGCGGGGAGGGGGGCGAAGCGAGCGTGGAGACGCTCGAGGGCGACGCGGCCACGCCGGCGGGCGCCGCGGACGCGCTGGCGGCGATGACGCTCGCGCTCGGTTGGCGCGTGATCATCGTCGAAGGCGTCGAGCGTTGGCGCGAGGCCGACGTGAAGGACGCGCTCGCGCCGGCGCTCGCGCGGATGCCGCCGCAGACGACGCTCGCAATGTTCGCGCGCGAGGAGGCCCGCGCGAAGGCGCCCGCGGCGCTGCACGACGCGGTCAAGCGCGCCGGCGGGCAGGTCGTCGCGCAGCTGACCGTCAAGCCGTGGGAGCTGCCGAAGTGGGTGCGCGAGCAGGCCACGCGGCTCGGCCTGTCGCTGGATGCGGCCGCCGCGAAAGCGCTCGTCGCGCAGGTCGGCGAGCGCCAGCAGCGGCTGCTGCGCGAGCTCGAGAAGCTCTCGCTGGCATCGTCCCCGCGGGGGGAAGGCACATCAAGGGTGAGCGCCGAGGACGTCGAGCGGCGCTCGGCTCAATCGAGCGAGCAGCGCGCGTACGCGCTCGCGGACGCGCTCGTCGCCGCGGACGGCCGCGTGGCCACGCGCACGTACATGCGCCTGCGCGAGCAGGGCGAGCGTCTGTCGGGCCTCACCTACCTGATGGCCTCGCGCCTGCGCGACGCGCTCGCGATCGCGCTGCGCCTGCAGGCCGGCGAGTCCGCGGCCGACGTCAAGCGCAGCCTGCGCATGCCCCCGCGCGCGGCCGACCGCTTCATCGCGGACGTCGCGCGCAGCGACCCCGAGCGCCTGCGCGCAGCGCTCGCGACGCTCGCCGACCTGGAGCTCGACACGCGCGGCGGCGCGCCACTGGCGAGCAGTCGCACGCCGCTCGCGGGCATGCAGGAAGACACACTCGCGCTGCAAGCGATTACGGCGATTACAACGTCCTAGCCGGCCGAGAAGCGGCCAATCGCAGAGGCGTCTACTTGCCCGCGACGGTACGCGCGGCGCGGGACTTCTTGCGCGCGCCGGTGTTCTTGTGCAGCGCGCCGCGCTTGACGGCCTTGTCGATCGTGCTCACGAGCTCGCGGTGGGTCTCGTCTGCGCCCGCCTGGTCGCCGCCTGCGACCAGCGACTCGAGCTTACGGAAGTGCGTCTTGATCGTCGAGGTGTAGAGGCGGTTCTCCCGCCGCTCGCGCTCGGAGCGCAGGATGCGCTTCTTCTGAGAGTGGATGTTGGCCATGTTCGAATACAGGCGCGGACGTGTGAACACCGGACGGCGCGCGCCGTGCAGCGCCGTACTATAGCGGCGCCCGGGGTGCGGTCCCCGTACCCCAACCCTTTTCTTTCACGAGCCCTTGTCCGCCACCGCCGAAGCCTTCGCCGAGGAACCGCCGTCCCCGGCTGCCGCGGACGGCGGCGGCGGAGGCGGCGGGCGGGTCGCGCGCAACACGGCGATCTTCTCGATCGCCACTGGCATATCGCGGGTCGTCGGCCTCGGACGCGAAATCGTCGCGGCGAGCTTCTTCGGCACCAAAGGGCCGGCGTCGGCGTACACGCTCGCGTTCCAGATCCCCAACCTCGTCGCGAACCTGTTCGCCAACGCCGCCCTGTCCGCCGCATTCGTGCCCGTCTTCACCGAACTGCTGCAACAGGGCCGCCGCAAGGAGGCCGTCAGGCTCGCGTCGACGCTGTTCTGGGTAATGCTGATCGCGCTCGGCGCGATCACCGCGACCTTCGTACTCGCCGCCGGCGTGATCATGCCGCTGTTCACCGGGCCCACGTTCAACGGCGCGCTCGACGCGCTCACCGTGGGGCTCTCGCGGATCCTGTTCCCGGTCGTGCTGCTGCTCGGCTTGAACGGCCTGCTCGTGGGCATCCTGCAGTCCTACGACCACTTCACCATCCCCGCGATCTCGCCGGCGGTGTGGAACGTCGTGATCATCGTGCTGCTGGTGCTGCTGCGCCCGCACTTCCACGGCGGCTACGAAAACGGCAACGAAATCTACGCGCTCGCGATCGCGGTGCTCGTCGCGACGTTCGTGCAGATGTCGATGGCGTTCGGCGCGCTCGGCCGCATCGACTTCCGCCTGCAGATGCACATCGACTGGCACGACCCGCGCATCCGCCAGATCTTCACGCTGATGCTGCCGGTGACGATCGGCCTCGGCATCGTCAACCTCGACCAGCTGATCAACTCCGTGTTCGGAACGCTCGTCTCCAAGGAAGCGCCGCGCGCGATCGACAATGCCTTCCGCATCTACATGCTGCCGCAGGGGCTGTTCAGCGTGGCCGTCGCGACCGTGCTGTTCCCCACGCTCAGCCGCATGGCCGCGCGCCGCGACGCGGACGCGATGCGCCGCGCGGTCGGCATCGGCATGCGCCAGATCAACCTTCTGCTGATCCCCTCCGCCGCGTTCATGATCGCGCTGGCGACGCCGATTGTGCGGCTGGTGTTCCAGCGCGGTGAATTCAACGCCCAGTCCACGCACCTCGTCTCGATCGCGCTGTTCTGGTTCGCGTTCAGCCTGCCGTTCGGCGGCCTCAACCTGCTGCTCACGCGCACGTTCTTCGCCGTCAAGCGGCCGTGGATCCCCACGCGTCTTGCGGCGATGAACATCGTCGTGGACATCATCGTCAGCGTGGGTCTATACAAACCGCTCGGCATCGCCGGGCTGATCATCGGCACGGTCGCCGCCAACGCGGTCATGACCGCGCTGCAGCTGCAGCGCCTGCGCATAGGCTTCGACGGTTACCTGGAAGGCACGCAGACGACGATGATCACCGTGCGTATCCTGCTCGCGTCGGTGGTGATGGCCCTGGTCTCGTGGGGTGTGTGGAAGCTATTCGACAGCGTGCTTGGCACCTCGCTGGTCGCGCAGATAGTCAGCGTCGGCGGCGCCGCGCTCGCCGGCGCGCTCGTCTACGCGCGCATCGTGTTGCTCATGCGCATTCCTGAGGCCCACCAGGTCCATCGTCTGATCCGCGCGCAGTTCGGGCGCACGTAGGACCGCTCCATTCTCTCGATGGAGCTCAAGCCCATACATCCGAATGAACCGCCTCTTCATCACGCAGAGTGAGTGGGATGGGCTTGAACCCGGCTAAGGACCGTCAATGAGGGCCGGACGGACACTCGGTCCGCCCGGCCGTCCCGAACTGGATCGCCGCTGAACTACTACGTCCCAGGACTTGTGTCGTATGCCTGGGCGGCTTGACACTCCCGGCCACCTGGACAGGCCGCTGAGCGGGTGGTCCCGATCAACGCGTTGCCACGGTCGACCCCTCCAGTGGAGCGGTCACGGCCGAGTGGACGATCCGTTCGGTGCGCTCACGGTAGCGCGTCTGACGCATCGCGGCTCGCCCCGGAGGGCTCGCGTGCGACGCCGCCGGCCACGCGGGCGCGCGCCATCTACGCTGTAGCCGCACCATGGACCAGGCGCACATCCGCAACTTCTCGATCATCGCGCACATCGACCACGGCAAGTCGACGCTCGCCGATCGCATCCTCGAGCTCACGCACACGGTCGCCGCGCGCGAGATGCGTGCGCAGCTGCTCGACTCGATGGACCTCGAGCGCGAGCGCGGCATCACGATCAAGGCGCAGGCCGTGCGCGTGTTCTACACCGCGCACGACGGCGAGACCTACCAGCTGCACCTGATCGACACGCCCGGGCACGTCGACTTCACGTACGAGGTCTCGCGCTCGCTGGCCGCGTGCGAGGGCGCGCTGCTGGTGGTCGACGCCTCCCAGGGCGTGGAGGCGCAGACGGTCGCCAACACTTATCTGGCGGTCGAGTCGAGCCTTGAGCTGATCCCCTGCCTAAACAAGATCGACCTGCCGGGCGCCGAGCCAGAGCGCGTGGCCGGCGAAGTCAGCGAGCTGATCGGCGAGCCCGCTGAGTCGATCCTGCGCATCAGCGGCAAGACCGGCGAGGGCGTTGCGGACGTGCTCGAGGAGCTCGTCGCCCGCGTGCCGCCACCCGAGGGCGACCCAGACGGCCCGCCGCGCGCGCTGATCTTCGACTCCGAGTTCGACCAGTACCGCGGCGTGATCGCCTACATCCGCGTCGTCGACGGCGTGTTCCGCAAGGGCGAGCCGATCCGCGCGATGGCCGCGGGCACCGAGGCGGACATCGACGACATCGGCTTCTTCAGCCCGCAGATGATGCCCACCGACCAGCTCGCTGCGGGCGAGGTCGGCTACCTGATCACGGGGCTCAAGGACGTCACGCAGCTGCGCGTCGGAGACACGCTGACCACGCGCGCAAAGGCGGGATCGGGAGCGGGCGGCGCCGGCGAAGCGAGCGAGCCGCTGCCCGGCTACCGCGAGGTCAAGCCGATGGTCTTCTGCGGGCTGTTCCCGATCGACTCCGACGACTACCCCGACCTGCGCGACGCGCTGGAGAAGCTGACGCTCAACGACGCGGCGCTCTCGTGGGAGCCCGAGACCTCCGACGCGCTCGGCTTCGGCTTTCGCTGCGGCTTCCTCGGGCTGCTGCACATGGACATCGTGCGCGAGCGCCTGGAGCGCGAGTACGACCTCGAACTGCTCGCGACGATGCCGTCGGTCGAGTTCGACGTGACGCTCACGAGCGGTGAGGAGTTGGTCGTGCACAATCCCTCGGACATGCCCGATCCCGGCACGATCGCCGAGATCCGAGAGCCGTTCATCCGCGCGTCGGTGATCTGCCCGAAAGAGTATGTGGGCGCGGTGATGGAGCTCTGCCAGGAGCGCCGCGGCGAGCACGCGGGCATGCACTACCTCTCGCCCGAGCGCGTGCAGATGACCTACGACCTGCCGCTCGCGGAAATCGTGCTCGACTTCTTCGACCAGCTGAAGTCGAGGACGAAGGGATACGCGTCGCTGGACTACGAGATCAGCGGCATGAAGCCCTCGGACCTCGTGAAGCTCGACGTGCTGGTCGGCGGCGA
>Ga0187780_10003071_pt1 | contig 12608 bp, 11 predicted proteins | sample 1015_Q2_SP10_20__FD_132429 | JGI IMG/M metagenome (GOLD analysis project Ga0187780, IMG submission 132429) | Tropical peat soil microbial communities from peatlands in Department of Meta, Colombia - 1015_Q2_SP10_20_MG | ecosystem: Environmental > Terrestrial > Soil > Wetlands > Peat | place...
CGCTCGGCCGCTTCGGGGTTGGTGCGTCCGAGGATGCGGTAGCGCAGTTCCCGGCCGGTGTAGGCGGCCAGCGGCAGCCTGGGCCGGTGCGAGTCGAGCAGGAACGGATTGCGGCCGGCCTCGTGCAGCACCGGGTCGTAGCGGATCAGCGGCCAGTAGCCGCTGGCCACCGCGCGGTACTGCTGGTCCATCCCGTTGCGCAGCGGCTGCCCGTCCTTCTCGATGCCGTGCGCGATGCAGTGGCTGTAGGCGATCACCAGCGACGGCCCCTCGTAGGCCTCCGCCTCGCGAAGCGCCCGCAGGGTCTGCTGCGGGTCGGCGCCCATCGCCACCCGGGCCACGTAGACGTTGCCGTAGGCGATCGCCTGCAGCGCGATGTCCTTCTTGGGGACCCTCTTGCCGGCCGAGGCGAACTTGGCGACCGCGCCGGGCGGCGTCGACTTCGAGGCCTGCCCGCCGGTGTTGGAGTACACCTCGGTGTCCATCACCAGCACGTTGACGTCGCGGCCGCTGGCCAGCACGTGATCGAGCCCGCCGGCGCCGATATCGTAGGCCCAGCCGTCGCCGCCGACGATCCACACGCTGCGGCGGACCAGGCTGTCCACCACGCTGTTCAGGTCGGCCACGGCCGGGTCCGCGTCGTCCAGCTGCGCCAGGCGACGCTTGAGCTCGGTGACCCGTTCCCGCTGGGCCGCGTACTCGGCTTCGCGCCGCTGCGGGGCGGCCAGGATCGCCTCGGCCAGCTCCGCTCCGCCGGGGCCGAGCGCGTCCTTGAGCTCGGCCAGCCGGCGCCGGGCCAGGCTGAGGTGCTGATCGGCGGCGAGCCGGAAGCCGAGCCCGAACTCGGCGTTGTCCTCGAACAGGGAGTTGGCCCAGGCCGGCCCGCGCCCGGCCTGATCGGTGGTCCAGGGGGTGGTGGGCAGGTTACCGCCGTAGATCGACGAGCAGCCGGTCGCGTTGGCGATCATCAGCCGGTCACCGAACAGCTGGGACACCAGCTTGAGGTAGGGCGTCTCGCCGCAGCCGGCGCACGCGCCGGAGAACTCGAACAGCGGCTGCAGGAACTGGGTGCCGCGGACGGTGCCGAAGTCGACCCGTGACCGGTCGTTGACCGGGATCGTCTCGAAGAACGCGATGTTGCGCCGCGCGCTGTCCACGAGCGGTTCGCGGGGGGCGAGGTTGATCGCCTTGTGACCGGGATCGCCCGGCGCCGACGCCGGGCAGGCCTCCACGCACAGCCCGCACCCCGTGCAGTCCTCGGCGTAGACCTGCAGGGTGTACCGGGCATCGGGCAGTCCGCGCGCGTCCAGCGGCACGACCGGGAATCCGTCCGGCGCCCGGGAAAGCAGGTCGGCGTCGTAGAACTTGGAGCGGATCACGCTGTGCGGGCAGACGAAGCTGCAGTTGCCGCACTGGATGCACAGGTCCGGGTCCCACGCGGCCACCTGGTCGGAGATGTTCCGCTTCTCATACGCTGCCGTTCCGGTCGGGTAGGTGCCGTCCACGGGGAGCGCGCTGACCGGCAGCTCATCACCGCGGCCGGCCAGCATCGGCGCGGTGACGGTGCGGACGAACTCCGGCGCGTCCGCCGGAACGACCGGCGGCACGCCGCGGGTCACGGTCACCCGGCCGGGGTTCTCGACCAGGTGCAGCGCCGCCAGGGCCGCGTCCACGGCAGCGTCGTTGCGCGCGACGACCTCGGTGCCGCGCCGGCCGTAGGTCTTGGCGATCGCTTCCTTGATCGCCTTGATCGCCTCATCCCGCGGCATGACCCCCGAGATGGCGAAGAAGCAGGTCTGCAGGACCGTGTTCACCCGCCCGCCGAGCCCGGCGTCGCGGGCGACCTTGCTGGCGTCGATGGCGTAGAGGGTGAGCGCCTTGGCCAGGATCTGCTCCTGCGCCTCCCGGGGCAGCGAGTCCCACACTTCGCCGGCCGGATACGGGGTGTTGAGCAGCACCGTCGCCCCGGGTGCGGCGCGTTCCAGTACCTCGTGCCGGCCGATCATCCGCGCCTGGTGGCAGCCGACGAATTCTGCCTCGCTGATGAGATAGGGCGCCTTGATCGGGGCCGGCCCGAACCGCAGGTGCGAGACCGTCTCCGAGCCCGACTTCTTGGAGTCGTAGACGAAATAGGCCTGGGCGTTCCGCGCCGGATCGGCACCGAGGATCTTGATGCTGTTCTTGTTCGCGCCCACGGTGCCGTCCGCGCCCAGCCCGAAGAACACCGCGCGCACGGTCCCGGCCGGCTCGATGTCCAGCACCGGGTCATACGGCAGGCTGGTACCGGACACGTCGTCGGTGATGCCGATCGTGAACCGCGGCCGGGGCTGGTCGGCGGCTAGCTCGGCGAAGATCCCGGCCACCATGCCGGGAGTGAATTCCTTCGACGACAGCCCGTACCGGCCGCCGGTCACCAGCGGCATGACGAGACGGTCTCCGGTCGTGTGCGCCTCGGCCAGCACCGCGAGCACGTCGAGGAACAGCGGCTCGCCCAGCGAGCCGGGCTCCTTGGTCCGGTCCAGCACGGCTACCCGCCGCGCGCTCGCCGGGATCAAGGCCAGCACGGCCGCCGCCGGGAAGGGCCGGAACAGCCGGACCTGGACGACCCCGACCCGTTCGCCGCGCGCGGCGAGGAAGGCCGCCGTCTCGGCCGCGGTCTGGCCGCCCGAGCCCATGATCACGATCACCCGCTCCGCCTGCGGATCACCGGAGTACTCCGCGAGCCGGTACTGCCGGCCCGTCACCCCGGCGAAGGCGTCCATCGCGGCGCTGACGGCGTCGGGGACCCGCGCATAGAAGGGATTGACGGTCTCCCTGGCCTGGAAGTACACGTCCGGGTTCTGCGCGGTGCCCCGGATGACCGGCCGCTCCGGGGACAGCGCACGGCCCCGGTGGGCCCGGATCAGCTCCGGCCGAACCAGGGCGCGCAGGTCGTCGTCGGAGAGCAGGTCGACGGTGTTCACCTCGTGTGAGGTGCGGAACCCGTCAAAGAAGTGCACGAAGGGAATCCGGGTGGCCAGCGTGGCGGCCTGCGCGATCACGGCGAGATCGTGCGCTTCCTGGACACTCGCCGACGAGAGCATCGCGAACCCGGTCTGGCGGACCGCCATCACGTCGGAATGATCGCCGAAGATGGACAGGCCCTGCGCGGCGAGCGACCGGGCGGCCACCTGGAACACCGCGGGGGTCAGCTCCCCGGCGATCTTGTACATGTTCGGGATCATCAGGAGCAGGCCTTGGGAGGCGGTGAACGTCGTGGTCAGCGCCCCGCTCTGCAGCGCGCCGTGCAGCGCGCCCGCGGCCCCGCCCTCGCTTTGCATCTCCACGACCGACGGCACGCTGCCCCACACGTTCGGCCGGCCCTGGCTGGACCACTCGTCGGCCAGCTCCGCCATCGGGGACGACGGCGTGATCGGGTAGATGCAGCACACCTCGTTGAGCCGGTAGGCGGCCGAGGCCGCTGCCTCGTTACCGTCGACGGTGACGCGCATCACGGCTCCTCAGGGATCATCTCGATGGCATGAACCGGGCACTGGTCGTAACAGATCCCGCACCCGGTGCACCGGTCATAGTCGAATACGTAGGCGTAGTCCGTGCCGTGCTCGTGGCCGGCCGGGTGGCTGGGGCGGATCTTGATGATCGCGTCCTCCGGGCAGGAGCCGAAGCAGCCGTCGCACTCGAAGCAGTTGCCGCAGGACAGGCAGCGGCCGGCCTCGTAGGCGGCCTGCTCTTCGCCGAGGCCGCCCATCACCTCGGTGAAATCGGCGACACGTCCGGCGGGCTCTCGCTCGGGCTGCCGGCGGCGGTCGGCGTCGGCGAAGTACCACGGGTGCAGCCGGTCGAAGGTCGCCTGCTCGTTCTTGGGCGGTGCTACGGCCTGCTCGCCCTCATCGCCCTCATGGCCCGCGTCGCTCCCGTCGCTCCCGGCGCTCTCGTCACCCCGGAGGTAGGCGTCGATGAACCGGGCGGCCTTCTTCCCGTGCCCGACGCCGACCGTGACCGTCCGCTCGGCCGGCACCATGTCCCCGCCGGCGAACACGCCAGGACATCCCGTCATCATCGACGGCGACACGATGACGGTCCCGTCCTGCTTGAATTCCACGTCCGGGACTTGACGCAGGAACGTGGTGTCGGCATCCTGTCCCACTGCCATGATGACCGTGTCGGCGGCGAGCGTCTCCAGCCGCCCGGTCGGATGCGGGCGCCCCTCGTCATCCAGCTCCATGACCTCGACCGTCAGCTCGGGTCCGTCGAAGGCGGCGATGGTGCGGAGCCAGTTGATGCGCACGCCCTCCCGCTCGGCGTCCGCGGCCTCCTCCTCGTGCGCGGGCATCTGCGCCCGGGTCCGCCGGTAGACGATCATCGTGTCCTGGGCACCCAGCCGCCGGGCGACCCGGGCCGCGTCCATCGCGGTGTTGCCGCCGCCGTACACCGCGACCCGGCGGCCGATCAACGGCCGGGCGCCGGAAGCGACGTCACGCAGGAACGGCACCGCGTCGATGATCTTGCTGGCGTCCCTGGCCGGGATATCGACGTGCTTGGACAGATGCGCGCCGACCGCGACGAATACCGCGTCGAACCGGCCGGTGGCCCGTTCGGCGGCCAGGTCGGTCACTCGGTGGCCGCAGGTCAGCTCCACGCCCAGCGCTCCGATCCTGGCCAGCTCGCCGTCCAGCACATCACGGGGCAGACGGTACGCGGGGATGCCGTAGCGCATCATCCCGCCCGGTTGCAGGCCGGCATCACGGATCTCGACCTCATGACCGCGGCGGGCGAGATGGTAAGCCGCCGACAGGCCACTCGGGCCCGCCCCGACGACCAGCACTCGCTTGCCCGTGTGCTCGCGCGGCAGATCGAACCTCCACCCGCGGTCCAGCGCGAGATCGCCGAGGAACCGCTCAACCGAGTGGATCGAGACCGAACTGTCGAGCTCGGCCCGGTTGCAGACGTTCTCACACGGGTGATAGCAGACCCGGCCATGGATGGCCGGAAACGGGTTGTCGGCGGTCAGCTGCCGCCACGCCCGCTCATGCTCACCGGCCCGGGTGCTGGCCAGCCAGGCCTGGATGTTCTCCCCGGCCGGACAGCCCGCGTTGCAAGGCGGGAGCAAGTCGGCATAGACGGGCTTGCGCGTCCGCACCGGCCCGGCCAGCGCGACACCATGCAACAGGTCCGGCAGTGGCGTCAGGTCACGTGGCGAACGGCTCATCGGCTCCACCCCCGCGATCGGTTAGCAGGCACAAGCGCTAGTCTGCACGCCGGCCGCCGGGTCGGGTAAGGGAACAAAGTCCCCGATCACCCCGGACGAGAGGTTACCGGCCCGCGCGTCGCGCGTGGCTCACGGACTACCGCTCCGGGCCTGGCGATCCGATGACACGCCGGACGGCCGGTCAGATGTTTGCGTGCCTACCGCCGGACGCCATGCGGGTTCCTCGGCCGGACCGGTGATTCGCCGCGGCGCGTATGCGCCGACGTTGCGAATTGAGCAGGACCACGGCTATCAGTGCCACCACGGCGACCCATACAGGCGAGGAGAAGCTGAGAATCAGGGCCGCCAGCTGGACCAGGGCCGCGCAGACCATGACCGTGCCGGCCACGTAGGCCAGTCCGCGTTGAAGCATTTCGCACTCCTTCGACACGCCTGCAGCTTCGTGCATCGGCATGGGTGCCGCCTGTAAGACAAGAGCGTGCCAGCGCCGAGCTAATACACGATTGAGGCGTGATTGAGGATGAGGCTCCGCCAGCCGACGTAGAGGGATCAACCGGACCTGCCAGCCACGCCCCGGGGCGGCTTGTCCGGGTTGGGTAAGTCCGGCGGGGCATTACCGGTCAGTCCGGCCAGGTTTGGGGCCGCTGGGGCACAACCGCCTCATTGGCCAGGGGCAGGTCCAGAACGAGTTCGCCGTCGTCCTGGTAAAGCCGTATCGGTTGTTGCGGGCTGGCCCGGCGGGCGAATTGGCGCGGTTCGCAATTATAGAAACGCCCGCCGCCGTAGCGGATCCGGATTTCCCGGACGCCGGGCCGCTGCTGGGCCAGGCGGGCGCCCATCGGGACACCCAGCTCGATGCGGCTGGTCACGGTATGGGCATTGCCCGCCACCGCCAGCGTGCGGGCGCCTCGCGCGGAGGCGGCCAGGATGCGCCGGGCCATCGCCGCATCACGCTGGGACCAGCTCCAGTCCGCGCCGGTAACTCCGTCGAACAAGATCAGGTCCAGCGGCCCGGCGGCGGCGCGTTCGGCCAGCACCGCCAGGTGACCGGCGGTGATCCGGCCATCCCCGCCCCACAGCCACCAGCAGTCGGCCAGCGCTCCGCTGGACAGGAAGGCATCGATCACCGGCGCCAGGTCCTCGGGCCACTCCAGGGCCAGGCTGGTGAGCCCGAGCGCCTGCATCAGCGCCCGGATGAGCAGGGGATTCTCCCGGACGCCGTGCGTCTCGCCCAGCAGCAGCAAGCCAGAGGAATCCAGAGACCGCCGCGCCGCCGCCAGCGCCGCAGGGTCGATCACCAATCCCGGATCGGCGACGGCGAATTCGGCAATCGCCTGGTGGAAGGCGCCCAGCGTAGCAACGCACGGCACGCTGTCAGCATGGCACGGACTCCGATCACCTGCCCACCAGACCAGCTCCAACCCGGTGGCAACCCCGTCCAGCGCGCCAGCGGGCTGGCCAGGATGATCTTGAACTGGTCAGCCGCGGAGGCCGGTGAGCCGCCGGATCAGAAGATCCGGCGGGCTTGCGGCGGGCGAGCGGGCGGGGCGAGTCGTGACGTCGGTGCCGGCCGAGACGGGCACGTGGTTCTCAGCCTGTGCGCATGAGTGACGGACGGCGTTGTCCATGAGAGCTTGCGGAATCGGCTTCCAGGGACCTTCAGCCCTGGTAGCCGGCTGTGCCGCCGACCATGGTGGGCGTTAGCGCGTGGTCACAGTGATCAGGTTCCGCTCGCACACGACGCGGGCCAGTGCGCCGGCTGAGGGCATGCCCCGGCGCGGTGCTCACGGCCGGGAGGAAACATGGAAACCATAAAGGACCTGCTGGAAGGCCACCCGTTCTTTGCCGGGCTCAGCCCCAGCGCATTGGAACTCATTGCCGGGTGCGCATCCAACGTGCACTTCGCCGAGGGCGACCGCATCTTCAATCAGGGAGAACCTGCCAGTCTGTTCTACGTGCTCCGCCACGGAAGGGTCGCGCTGGAGGTGTATTCGCCTGCGAAAGGACCCTTGGTCATCGACACCATGGACGAAGGAGAGGTACTCGGGTGGTCGTGGCTAGTCCCGCCCTACCAGTATTTCGCTGACGCCCGGGCCGTGACGCCGGTGAGCGCGACCGCGCTCGACGGCGCCTGCCTGCGCGGCAAGTGCGAGGCCGATCCAGATCTGGGTTATCAGCTACTGAAGCGAGTCACGACAGTGATGTACGACCGCCTGCGTTCCACGCGCATCAGGATGCTCGACCTGTACGGGTAATTCCGCCGGCATTATCTCAGCGCGCGGTCAAGCGGGGAACGGCCTCCACCGCCGGACCAGGGCATAAGATGCCCCCACGCGGAATCCCTGGTATTCCCGACGTCGACCCTGGGTCTGCAGTGACCAGGCGCTTCGCGTCGGAAGGCATGGTGACCTTAGGGTTGGTTCTCGGCTTTCTCATCGCTCGCCGCTAATTACTCGGGCTGCTGAACGGACGACATCGTGATGCGGAGCTTGCTCGTTGCTCAGCAGTAGCCGGTCAATGGCAGGGCCGCATTCGGCCACGACATCAGGGGTAGCACATGGGAACACACGACCGGCCCCGGCCTTTCGTGCCGGACGGCTTCACCGTTCCCCGCGAATTGGTCACCGAGCAGTTCCGCCTGGAGCCGCTCGGGCCGCAGCACAACGCGGGTGATTACGAAGCGTGGATGTCGAGCATCGATCACATCAGGACCACGCCCGGGTTCCAGGGCAGGACGTGGCCGGATCCCGGGATGACCCTCGAGGAGAACCTGGCCGACCTGCAGAGGCACGCCGAGGATTTCGCCCAGCGCTCAGGTTTCACGTATACGGTGCTAGCCAGCGGCAGCGACCGGATCATCGGCTGCGTCTACATCTACCCCTCAGGCAGCGCGGATAGCGCAGACGTTCGCTCCTGGGTCCGGGCCGACCAGGCCGATCTTGATGCCGCCGTTCATGACGCCGTTTTGGCCTGGCTGAATGACGCCTGGCCATTCACCGCGATCAGCTACGCACCGCGCTGACCTACTGGGGAAGGTCACTTGGCTGCTTGCGTATGTGCTGGCGTCCGTGGATTCGTGGTGCACGCCCAGCGTCTCCAGACGTAGCCGAACGGGAGAGCAATGAGACCGGGAGATGGCAATCCGCAGGTGCCTGGCGGGTTGACTATCAGCGCTGAGCTGCCTTCCGTAGCCGATGTGACGATAGTTTCCAGGCTGCGGCGTCCAGCCGTTCACCGGCAAACGATTGGATGCTTAAATACTGGCTCGGCGGTAAACAGGCCGGCACCAGCTCGGGCAAGCCAGGCCTCATTCCCACCGCCTTGCGGGCAAGGAGATCACATGATCGTCAGCGTGTTCGTCCGGCGGCTCAAGCCCGGAGCCACGTTCCAAGACTTCGTGCGCGAGTGGGAGGCCGACGAGGGATTCGGCGTGCCGACTAGGGTATTCAACGCGCAGAGCCTCACCGATCCCCGCGACATCATCTCGATCGGCTTCGTCGCCGTAGGAGCCGACCAGGTGAGGCATTGGCTGTCCACGGTCCCGGCGTCCGAAGCTGTCCGGCATGAGCGGATCGATAGCGTCATTGAATCGACCACCTTGCGGTGCATGTACGAGCTGCGTACGGAACATGACTTCTCGCGCCTGCCTCAGCAGATCGACATCGGGTCTCCCGCGAGCTTGCTGGCCGCTCTGATCTCTGGTGAGCAGACCCGCTAGGCCGCCATGCGCCACAGGTGCAAGGCCAGCGATGCCGACCAGCCACTACAAGACCAGAGATACCGGCCAGCCGCGATGAGCCTCCCGGGCGCATCGCGCCCGCCCAGAGGCGGTGCCGCCGTCACCTCGCCTGCCGGCACGCACTGCCAGACGTCCGCAGTGTCGTTAGCCTGGACCTGTGTCTGAGTTGAACAGCGCCGAAGATGTCGCGCGCGAGCTGATCGAGGCGTTCTGCGCCGCCGACACACAACGAATGCGCTCGTTCCTCGCCGATGACCTGCGCGCATACATTACCAATCGCGAGGGCGGAGTCGACGAGGTTGGCGCGGAGGAGTACCTGCGGCGCGTGGCGGCCATGGACCTTCCGCGCGTGCAATTCAGCCTCGCGATCACCCAAGCGGTCGCGCCGAGGCCGGAGATGGTCATCGCCATGGTCGAGGTCAACGCGGCCCGAGGCGGCAGGACGCTTCACAATCACGCCGCCCACTGCCTCTTCTTCCGCGATGGCCTGATCGCCGAATGGTGGATGGTCGAGGCCCTGCCAGCCGAGAGCGACTCCTTCTGGTCATCGTAGCGGGGCGCGACCGCGCGGCCATGCTGGTTCTCGGGACCGCGGCTCCGCGGCCTCCGCTCCCCTGTGGACTGCCTAAGCAGCCACTGCGGTCTTGCGAGGACGTCCGCGAGGGCGCTTACGCGGCACGATTGCGCCGCGCATGAGCAACTCGCCGCCCCAGACACCCCAGGGCTCCCTGCGCTCGAGCGCACCTGTCAGGCAGGCAATACTGGCCCTGCACCCCCCGCACATGGCCTTCGCCTGCTCCACATCCTGCGGCGACTCCGCGAAGAACAACTCCGGGTCCTCCGTGCACGGAAGATCCAGGCCGATCGGGAGTACGGTGGCCGCCCCTACTGTCGCGAACTGGTCTGCCCCGCTGACCTGCCGAACCTGGCTGGCCTGGCCGACGAAGCCGACCCGGACGTGCCTGACGTCTAGCTCCTGCCGCGCCTCCAAGCCGGACGCCTTGAACCCCGTCGTGTCCTTCCTGCCGACGGTGGCATCACGCCACTGCATCGGTCCGTCCCCCTCTCGCTTGCCGGTCCTGGTACTCCTCATGCGATGTCTTGCCTGTCCTCGTAGACGCGCTCGGTGAACTTCCAACCGTCCGGAGTGCGTCGGTAGCGGTCGTGATACACGGCGTAGTTCAGGTGCGAGCTGCCATCGTGGAAGCGCCCGAGCTCCGAGATGTAGGGGCGGCCGAACGCGATGTCGCCCTCAAGCTGGATCGTGCCCGGATGCGTGGTTTGTACGAAGTAGTCCCAGGGAGCCTGCAGCCGCTCGATCCCGGCACGGATCTCCGCCGGGCTGACAGCCTCGGCATTGATGCCGGGGATCCGCACCACGCCGTCGTTGGCGAACAGCGATGCCAAGCGGTCGTAGTCGCGCATCATCACCGCGTCGGTGAACTCACCCGCGCAGCGCCTCGATCTCGACGCGGTCGGTGATGGCCTGAAGGTCGCTCATCGGGTTCCTTCCTCGTCTGTGCTCATCACGCGCCCGCCACCGCCCTGCTGGTGGCGTTCAGGCGGTTCCAGGTGTTGATCAAGGTGATGCCGCCCGCTCATCGCTTGCCGAACACGGCATGCACGGTGATGGTGTTCTGCATCGAGGCCAAGCCCATCCGGTTCCAGGTGAGGCCGAAGTCGGCCCGGTTGACCTGGACCTCGACGTCCAGCGATACCTCGCCGGAGCCAAGGACCGACACCGTGGCCGGGAACGTGAACGGCCTGGTGCGGCCGCGGACCGTGAGTTGCCCGGTCACGGTGACGCCCTCGCTGGACGGCTGGAGCCGGTCAACGCTGAAGGTGATGTACGGGAAGGTGTCGGTCGCGAAGAAGTCGTCGGAGCGCAGGTGCTTGTCTCGCTTGGCGTTGTTTGTCTCGACGGACGCGGCGGCCACCGTGACCGTGCCGCTCACCCGGCCCGCTGGCGAGACGGTGCCGTGCCCGGTGATCTGGCCGAACGCGCCCTTCACCGGGATCAGTCCGCAGATGACCCTGCTCCGCAGCCCGATAGTGGACCTGGCTCCGTCGAGGGCCCAGTCTCCGGCGAGCGCGGCGTCGGCCAGCAGTTCCTGCAGCGCAGGTGCGGTCAGCTGTCCTGACGGTGCCATGCCGTCCTCCCATGCTTAACTTTGGTTCGGCTATCCAATTAATTTGGCTGGTTCCCACGGTCGCTGAGCCGGGTGACCGCCTCGGTGAGCGCCAGGGCGGCGCGCTCCGCATCAGTGAAGAAGGGAGCGTCGCGCAGGCCGACCACGATCGCGGTGTCCAGCTGAGCTTTCCGGCCAGCTGGCTGGTGTGTTCTTCTCAGCAGTACGACGACGCAACCCCCCCGGAGTGTCAGGCGGCGGGCCGACCTCACAATCGGGTGGTGCTGATCATGCGAAGCGACACCGCGCGAGGCAGCAGGGTTCCGGTCCATGTCCACCAGCGAGAGGACGAGATCTTCCTGCTTCTCAACGGCGCTTTGACGGTCAGGGCTGGTGACCAGCGAAGGGAACTCTCAGACGGCGGCGTCGCCTTCCTGCCCAAGGGCGACCCCCATACCGGCGATGGCTGCAGGTTGAATCACACCGCCGAGCTGACGCCTCGAGCCGACGCGGATCAGGCGCTCATCGGCCGGACGGGAGAGCTCGGCCCAGATGGGGGCACGTACATTCGGATGCCAGGCATGTGCCGCACTGGCATTCGGTCCCGTACTCTCCGGCCGACGACCCCATCTCGCTGGCTCGGGCGGCCAAGAGCACGAGGGTAGTGGCCCCGATGATGATCCACCAGGGGATGGCGATGCCCTGCAGCCAGTGCCGGTACCCGTGCCGCGTCTGGATAAGCAAGAACAGCAGCGGCCAGCCCGTGACTACAGGGAAGCCGACCAGGACGCCCAGGCATACCCGCCGAGCGCGCACACCAGCCATCACCGCGCGCCCGAAGGACGGCCCGATCCGCACGCCAGCGCTGACGCACCTGGACACCGCCCTCGCCCACGCCAACCAGAACCCGGTGAACAACAACCGCACGACAAGAGGCATCGCTGCCCCCTCCGCTGAGAGGAACCTGTGGCTGTAGCCCTCATGAAACCCCGAGAGTGAAGCCAGCGCAAGGCCGGCTTCGCGAGCTGACCAGCCGAGACCAGACGCCCGGCGCCATCCCGGCAGGGCCGCTGAGGCAGCGGACGCGGTCAGTAGGTAACGGTCCGGCAGTCACGGGAACCCGGGGGCCGGGGGCCCGTCTCAAGGCCATTTGCAGACTCGCTCACCTGCGCCGCCGCGGCCTCGCTACCCGGCACATCGCGCCGCGTGGTTGTCACGCAGGTGGCGCAGGCGGTGGAGGTAATCGTCCTCTACGCGGGTCCAGGGGTCAGGATGAGCCGTAGCTTTCGGCCGCGAAGATGTTCGTTTCCGTGGTACCGGATGGGGCACTGGCAGGCAGGTAGCAGGAGAGCTCTCCCGGCTTCTGCGCTTCGACCCGTCTGATTTATGCCAGCCCGGGCGGCGGCGAAGGCGGCAGGATCGGCGGCACCACCTCCGGGTAGCCGTGACTGTCAGCGGCCGCGTCCGCCACTCCGGGCGGCGGCGGAGGCGGCAGGATCGGCGGCACCACCTCCGGGTAGCCGTGACTGTC
>Ga0187780_10003072_pt1 | contig 12601 bp, 11 predicted proteins | sample 1015_Q2_SP10_20__FD_132429 | JGI IMG/M metagenome (GOLD analysis project Ga0187780, IMG submission 132429) | Tropical peat soil microbial communities from peatlands in Department of Meta, Colombia - 1015_Q2_SP10_20_MG | ecosystem: Environmental > Terrestrial > Soil > Wetlands > Peat | place...
ACACCCTCGTACAGCACTTGCCCGATACCCTGCAACGATCCGCCGACGATCTGACCTTCCACCACTTTGGGCGTGAGCGCCCTGCCGACGTCGTAACACGCGGCACACTCCTTTACGATGACTATACCGAATTTATCGAGGCGCGCGGTTGCGAGGTTCGCACCGAAGGAGTTTAGCTGTTGCGCGTGCCGATCAAAGACCTCTGCGTCGTAATTGCCGTCCAGCAGCACGTCCGGCGCATAAGTTCCGCGCCTGTGCTCCACTTCGGCTTTCACTTTTCGTGCCGCGGCGATCACGGCTGCGCCGCCGACGACTGCGCTTCGGCTTCCCCACGTTCCCACGCCGTTAGAAAGCGCATCGCTGTCTCCGTTGTTCAGTGTTATCACATTCTGAGGGACGCCGAGTTCTTCGCTGAGCAGCCGCTTCACGAAGGCAACGTGTGCCTGACCATGCTGGTTCCCGCCAAGCCACACGTCCACTGTGCCATTTTGCACAGTTATCCGCGCAGATTCTCCCGGCGTCACAGCGGACCAGAGCACGAAAAAACTCAGCCCTGCTCTGTCGTTGTGCGATTTTTCTGTGTACTTGAGTTCAGCCACCGCGCGTTCGAAGAAAGGGCGCGATGCTTCAATCTCGAGGCCGAGCGGCGATGTGAAGGGCTTTGTCGTAGTATTTAGGAGGCGTACTTCATGTGCCTCTTTCCCGATCTCATCAGCAAGCGTGTCCATCATCCTTTCCATAAAGAATGCGGCTTCAGGTCTCCCCGCACCGCGATAGGCGCCTTGCGGAGGTTTATTGGTCATCACGGACGTCGCTAGTACTCGTGCCTTTTCTATGCCGTACGGCCCTGTCAGCTGCTTAGCTATGAAGAAGGGGGAAGAAGTGCCCGTGGCCCCTCCAAAAGCGCCGGCGTCTGTGGTCACTTCGGCTCGCAACGCCTCCACTCTGCCGTCTGTGCCGGCGAATAGCTTCATCTTGCCATGTACGCCCCTGCCCGGTTGACTTGCGGCGAGGTGCTCGCTGCGGCTCTCTATCCACTTTACCGGTCTCCGGTATATCATGGCGGCGTGGGCCGCTATGACGTACTCCGGATACAGCGCGCTCTTCACCCCGAACGCCCCTCCTGTGTCTGCCTGAATTACCCTCACCTCGGAACCTCTCAGCCTGAGGGTGTTGCACAGCCCGCGCTTTATGCTGAACACCGCCTGGGTGGAGATGTACACGGTCAGCCGAGCGCCGTCATAATCGGCGATAATCCCGCGCGGCTCAAGCGGATTGTTGGCGATCCTGCCGATCGCAAACGCGTCTTCCAGCACCACGGAAGACGCCGGGTCGTCAAAATCGACCCCCATCCACGACTGCTTTATGATGTTTGACGCGGTGCCGGCGTGTAGAGGAGCGGCAGAAAGGGCATCTTCTATCGTCGTGAGTGGTGTCAGTTTTTCATATTCCACATCTATTTCATCGAGCTTGTCTTCAGCGGCGTAACGATCGGCCGCAAACACCGCGGCAACCGGCTGGCCCACGTAATTCACGGTGTCAGAGGCGAATACAGGGTGTAACGCTGCCGGATCCACGTCTCGGCGAGCGCCCTCTCCAAATCCTCCCACGAGCGCGTGCAGGTCTCCTGCGTTCATACCACCCTCGATGGAGAGCACGTTCGCGCGTGCGTGGGGGCTCCTTGCCACCGCCATGTGAAGCATGCGTGGCAGCGTGATGTCATCCACATATTTTCCCGCCCCCCTGACTAATGATAGAAGCGAACTCATCGAACCACCTCTCCGCCCTCGTCCCTCGCGAGCTTCTTAGCGCGCTTGAAAGACGCGATAATGTCGCGGTAACCCGTGCATCTGCAGAGGTTTCCTGAAAACTGTTTCTTTATCTCCTTCTCGTTCCAGTCTTTGTTCTGGCTGAGAAGCCAGTAGGACGTCATGATCATCCCCGGCGTGCAAAAACCACATTGCAGCCCGTGCTTCTCCACAAATGCTCGTTGCACGGGATGGAGCACTCCTCCTTCAGACAACCCCTCGATGGTCAGTATTTCTGCGCCGTCTGCCTGGACGGCCAGCATCGCGCACGATTTGATCGCCTTGCCATCGACCAAAACCGTGCACGCGCCGCAGTTAGTTGTATCACAGCCGATGTGTGTCCCGGTGAGTCCGAGCTCCTCTCTGAGGACGCTTACAAGCAGCCTTCGTGGCTCCACGTCCAAGTCGACGTCTGTGCCATTCACCCTGAACCTTGTTCTCATGTGTTCCTCACTGTGCCGCTGCTCTCTCGTACGAGGCGCTTACCGATTCCTTCACGAGCGTGTGGAGTATGCTACGTCGGTACTCCCTCGAAGCGTTAAGATCACTAGACGCTCTCGAAGCTCTCACGGCCAGCTCAGCTGCGCGATCCAACACTGAGTCGGTCGGCATTTTCCCCAGAAGCGTCTGTTCAGCGTTCTCCGCCCTCAGCACCTTTGGAGCCACCGCAGTCATCGCGATCCTGCACTGAGCGATGGTACCGTCATTGGCGACCGACAGACACGATGCTACGCCGGCGATAGAAAAACCGCCTGAACCCTTTCGCACTTTGCGATAGGCGCTCCCAACTCTGCCCTCTTGCACCGGGATCTCGACCTCGATAAGGATCTCTTCGGGGGTCAAAGCAGTGTGACTAGCTTCCGCAAAGAATGAATCACCACCCATTCTTCTGGTTCCCTGTTTACTGATCGCCACCATCGACGAGTTGAGGGCCAGCGTTACCGCGGGCAGGTCGTTCACGGGGTCTGCGTGGCTCAGATTGCCGCCGATCGTGCCCCTATTCCTCACCAAAGGGTCCGCTATCTGCTCCGCAGCTTCACGCATAATAGGCAATGACGATGTGACTGTCTGGTCGTTCTCCAAGAACGCCACAGTGGTCAACGCACCAATCTTAAGCACGTGCCCTTCTTGGCGCACGTAGCACAGTTCTTTGATACCGGTAATATCGACGAGGCCTTTTACAGAGAGAGCTCTCAGCTTCAGAGAGGGTATGAGGCTCTGTCCCCCCGCCAGTATTTTCACCTCAGGATCCGTCCCAAGAAGGTCCAAAGCTTCACCGAGGCTTTTGGGCGAGAAATAGTCGAAGCTCTTGGGATACATAGTGAAACCAAAGAGCACTTCAAGATATAAACATCTCTCCCGCTTCTTTGGTCTAAATCTCAGTTCGATTGCTTTTAAAGTATGCCATCAAGAATCGCTCTCTTTATCACAGCTGTGTTGGCTTAGCTTCGTTCAGTACGCCATAATTTTGCCGTTCCATCATGCATTGCGGTTAGACTCATGTTCACGCCGCTCGTGTCAAACAGAAAGATCTCAGTCAAACGCGCCAACTAGAGGTGACATTCGTTGTCCTCAAACCCGCGTGCGGATGGAACCTTGCCAAAAGATGATCCCAACTGGATGCATTCGCGAAGAATGCGTTGGTCCGTTTCGCTGTCCATTGTCCAGAAGCGCGTGACATCATAAATGTCGGTCTGCCAAGAACGTGGGTTTTCTGCCTGCTGCTTCGCGACACATCCACCTAATTGGAGCGTGGGCCGATCCGACGCGCACGAAAAACGCACACTACCATCATGTTCCGTTGTTCCGAGATGGTGTGAAAACACGAACGTTCATACGGAATCTGCTTAAATGACACGCAAACGCTTATCTGCCGGCAAGATCCCTATGGTTGTGGTTCTGTGAACGACAATAAGTGCGAGAGAATGTCTAAAAAGACTGCTGGAACGGTGTGATGCATTGGCAACGCAACAGCAACCTTCGGTTATGCCGAATAGACGGACGAGTTTCTTTAGCGACGTCTACTCGATCTGGTGGAGGGAAACGATTCGCTTCGTCCGAGCCCGATCGCGACTTATCACGTCGCTTGTTCAACCGATGGCGTGGCTGCTCATATTTGGAATCGGATTCAGCTCATCGCTCGGATCATCGGTGCAATTCGCCGAGTTGACCGGCACGACGAGTTACCTCACCTTCCTCGTCCCTGGGATCCTCGGCATGACGGCGCTATTTACCAATATGTCCTTGTCAGCAGGGATGAGCTTGATGTTCGACAAGGAGTTTGGTTTCCTCAAGGAGATTCTCGTTGCTCCGGTGTCGAGATCTTCGATACTCCTTGGAAAGGCCCTCGCAGGAACAACGACGGCAATGATACAAGGATTCATCATCCTCATCGCGGCGGCTCTACTGGGGGTGAGGATATCCGGACCTCTGGAACTTCCTGCCGCTGTGGCGCTCATCGTGGTGACCATGTTTTTCATCGGGATGGGTTTTGGGGGGTTGGGAGTGAGCATCGCGTCGCGGCTCGACAGCATCGAGGGCCTACAGGTGGTTCTGATATTCCTTGTTTTACCGATCTTCTTCCTCAGTGGAGCACTGTTCCCTGTGGCTGCACTGCCTGACTGGATGAAGGTGGCGGTGGACGTTAATCCGCTGACCTACGCTGTCGACGCATTCCGATATGCGCTCACCGGGTTGCACTCGTTCCCTCTCGGGCTTGATCTGGGCGTCGTCGTGGGATTCTTCATTCTGATCACCATCATCGGTTCGCTCTTGTTTAGGAACGTGCGTTGAGTGCGGACGCGTTTAGTGCGCTCAATCTCAAGCCCTTCGTGCTTAGATTAACGGTCCGATTCGCGCCTGTTATCGTGTGTCACCGACCCAAACTGCGCGGAAGCGTCAGCGAGTCCTCCTCCGTGCCGAATCTGGCAGATGGCGCACCTCTTTCGACGTTGTTCCGTGCCATAATGGAGCATCAAAACCTTTTTGTCGTGCGCGTATTAATGTAACGTGATCTAGGAGCATCAGATGGACGAATATCGGCTCGGCGGACTCATCTCGTACTTGGGACGGGCCCAGTCTGCCTTTTACACGAAACGGGTTGAACCATATCATATCAGTTACGGGCAATTCCCGTTCTTGATGGCGCTCTACCGTGAAAACGGCCTGACCCAGGAAACGATCGCGAGGAGACTGCTTTTTAACAAAGCAACGATCACTCGCGCCATTGACAAACTTGAGCGGGAAGGATACGTGCACCGCGTTCCAGACAAATCCGACCGCCGGGCAAACCGGATCTTCCTGACGCCAAAGGGGCGGGAGATCGAACCCGTTATCGTTGAGCTGGCCCGCGAATGGAATTCGATTCTCATTGCCGAATTCTCTGACGCCGAACTCCTGGCATTAAAAGAGTTTATGAAAAAGATCGTGTCCAACGTGATGCGCGAGATGAAACAGGAGGACATGACGGTGCTCTCGCACCTTATGAGATAAACATGCCTATCCCTCGCGCTTTTCTGACAACTAACAACCGGGAGCTGAGCAAGTCATCCCAGGTTTGCTATCTTGCCCCTTTCGCGAGCCGTATTGGCGACTTAGTCTCTCTGCGCTGTACCGGACGGCTGATACTATCCTGGATCCATCTATGTCATGTCCTTATCGCCTCAGATCAGCGCACGGTCCCAGCCGACGGGATCTGAATATAGTTGCTTAAACAACTAACTTATATACAAAAGCAACGCACATTGAATTGTATGCAGGCGATTGAAGTCTCCCATTTGGTCAAGAAATTCGGCTCCTTTACCGCCGTCAGCGATATTAGCTTCTCAGTGGCGGTTGGGGAGACCTTTGGGTTTTTGGGCCCCAATGGTGCCGGCAAGACGACGACGATCCGCATACTCACCGGGATTTCGCCTCCGACCTCGGGAAAGGCGACCATCTTCGGCCACGATATCGTGCGCGAGACCGTTGCCGCACGGCAATCAATGGGCATCGTCTCCGAAACCTCCAACGTGTACACTGACCTGACTGGGTGGCAGAACATGATGCTCGCCGCGCAGCTTTATCGTATTGGCAGAGGCGAGCGGGATAGGAACGCGACCGAGCTTCTGAAGCGCTTTGAGCTGTATGAACGGCGGCGTGACCGCGTGCACGGGTACTCCAAGGGAATGATGCGGCGGCTGACCATCGCCATGGGCCTGGTCAACAGTCCGCGCCTGCTCTTCCTTGATGAGCCCACCTCAGGGCTCGATGTCGAGAGCAACCTCATCATCCGCGACGTCATCGCTGACCTCGTCCGGGCAGGGGTCACCGTGTTCTTGACGACCCACAACATCGAGGAGGCGAACGTCCTCTGCGACCGGGTGGCGATCATCGACAAAGGACTCATCGCCGCCATCGACGCACCCGAACGGCTGAAAAAGACGATTCAGAGCGTCCAGTCGGTCGAGGTCTCGTTTGACGGCAGTTCTCCCACGCGGCTTGATGAGCTCCGTCAGCTCCCGATGGTGAACGAGGCACGAAAGGAAGGCGACAAGTTCAAGCTCTTCACCGAGGACCCGCCTGAGGTCATCGACGGCGTGATGGCATACGCTCATACGTACAACACACGGGTGCTGAGCATCACGACCCTCGGGCCGAGCCTTGAAGACGTCTTCGTCAAGTTGACCGGACTGCAGCGCTCAGGTGGTGGGGTTACTGCCATCGATTAACCTTATGGGACTCCAAGACCGCCTTTCCCGCGAGCTCGTTGCCGCGTGGGCGATAGCGAAGAAAGATATCGCCATCTATTACCTGAGGCCAGGAACCATCGTCGGCGGAGTGCTTTTTCCTCTTTTCATGTTCCTCGCGTTTACCGCAGGCAAACTTGGGACCGCCGCTGCTCTGATCCCCGGGTTGATCGGCATCACGACGCTCTTTTCAGCTTCGTCCATAGAACCCGTGTCGATCCCGATCGAACGGAGGACGGCGACGTTTGACCGGCTTCTCGCCGCACCCATCTCCTTGAACGCGTTGGTGTTGGGCGAGAGCCTCAGCGGTCTTCTCTATAGCGTCGCCATCGCGTTGGTGGTGTTTGTCGCAGCGCTGCTTATCCTGATGACGCCCATCGCAAGCATATTCCCCATTTTGGTGGGGATTTTTCTCAGTTCACTCTGCTTTGCGACGATGGGAACCCTTTTCGCGGCATATCCGACTGAGAGCCCCGGGGATATCATTTCGATGGTGAACGTCGTCAGGTTTCCCCTCATATTCATATCCGGCGTCTTTATCCCTCTCGCGTCACTACCGTCAATCGGACAGACGATCGCATATTTTTCACCGCTTACGTACGCGAACGACCTCATCCAGAGCGGATACCATGGTAAAACGACGTTCAACCCGCTTATTGACGTCGGGATGCTCGTCGTCTTCATCCTGATCTTCCAGTTCGTGGCTAACTTGCTGTACAAGAGATTCAACGATTGAGCGGGTCAGATAAGGAAGAGGACGAAACCCGAAGGTCACGTTTGAAACCCTCAGCGAAGGTCAGTGACGAAGCCCGTCTTTGGGGTGTGGAAAGAAAGCTTAGCGGGTCGAAACCATCCCATTCAGCGAAAACCGCCGCTTTAACTAACCAATCATCACGCGCCTGATTTCAAGGCACCGAATTGATGAGTGCGTCTTTCTGTGAGCGGATCTCATGCGACCGCGACTCTTCCATCATCGCCTCGTACGTTCGACTTCGTCGAGAGCTGAATCCGTACATGTCAAGGACGGCACGCGATTCCGCGACTATCTCCGTCTTCGGGAGATGATCGGCCCTTGTCAAGTTCGGTATGGTCGTCGTATGCCCGCAGTCCCTTGTAACGCACACATCTGGCAAAATATTAATACACCAGAAAACAAAAATAAGAGTAAACTGACCGTATTTTCCAGACGTGCGGGGTATTTTATCAGATTATTTTTATCCATGGCATCATCCTAAGTGCCTTAGCAATGATGTTTGGGCACATGATCCCTGAAATCCAATAAATCAGGGGTAAAGGTGAACAGTTGTGAAAAGAGATATCGTCCGAATTACCGAAGAAAGATGCACTGGGTGTGGCAGGTGCGCTACCGGGTGTCCCGAGGGCGCGTTACAGGTGATTGATGGCAAGGCGAGGGTTATAAGCGATCTATTTTGTGATGGTCTCGGTGCCTGCATTGGGGATTGCCCGGAGGGCGCGATAGAAATTGAAACTAGAGAAGCTGAGCCTTATGATGAGTACAAGGTGATGGAAAACGTCGCAAAAGCAGGACCCAATGTCATACGAGCCCACCTACAGTATCTTAAGGAACACGGCCAGGTGGATCTCGTGCATAATGCCATTGCCTTTTTAAATGAGCATCACATCGACATTCCGGAGCACGAGGGAAAACCATTTGGCTCCGGTTGCCCCGGTTCGATGGCACTCGACTTGCGTCGATCCGGCCACCAAACGCGTCAGTCCACGACGCTACCGTCAGAACTCGGCAACTGGCCCATACAGTTACAGCTCTTAAACCCCGATGCGCCTTACCTGAAAAATGCTGACCTTTTGCTGGCGGCCGATTGCGCCCCATTCTCCTATGCGAATTTCCATCAGAGATTCCTAAGGGATAGGATTTTGATAATTTTCTGTCCCAAGCTGGATGCAACCATAGACGAGTACGTGGACAAACTATCTGACATCTTCCAGAGACAGGACGTAAAATCGATCTCCATTGTGCACATGGAAGTTCCCTGCTGCTCGGGTGTTGAGATCGTGGTCCGAAGGGCACTGGAAGCGGCCCAAAAGAACATCATAATTAAAGACTACACGATTTCCATACACGGAGGGATAGTGTAGCGCGCTGAACACACGCTTAGAGAGGACTTTGCTGCTATAATCGTCGTATCCGAGCGCAATGCGCTTCGGTATCGCCGATTCGGGGGAGAGCCACGGGCTTAGCCGGATGTTAACCCGTTGAAACGAAGCCCGATCTCCCGCGACGCGACGTTGCAGTCACCGGGCGAGCTTACACGAACCACCAATCGTTCGGGTCGTCGTAGCTATACCAGATCTGCCGGGCTCCACCTCCTCCGCGCTCTGGTCGTACGTCACGAGGCACAGGGCTCGGACCGAGGCGTCGTGGCCACGCTGGAGCGTATAGTCGGGCGTTCCGCTGAAGGTGACGTCAGACGTAAAGACTTCTAGCTCGGCGATGAGGTCGGCATCGTTCGGGAAGGAGATCCGACCGTTTTTCACCATTATGCTGAGGTTCTCGCACGCCGCCCCCCACTTCCGGGCGTTAAACTCGACCCGCTGAACAGGCGTGCCCGTGCGCTCGACGGCGGACAGCAGCGCCTCGTCGAAGCCGGCAAAGGCGCGCACATACGCGTCGTTGTACGTGCGCGCCGTGGTGACGACGCGCGTGATATGCCCCGCGATCGCCTTGGGCGTGGCCACCCGCTCGAACGACGCGACGTCGTTTGTGTCTTCATCCAGGACGATGATCGCCCCGTGCATTCCGGGCCGCGCCGGGATCCATCCGACGCGGTACCAGCCGTCAGGGGACGGCGCGGCGCTGCGTCGTGGCGTCGACCATGTCGTCGTGCGCCCCGTTCGGGAAGGTGGTGAGCTCGTGCACGTAGTCGCGCACTCAGGTGAACCGCTCGGCGCGGCCCTCAAAACGTTTGTCCGGACATCAAAGGAAGCGAAGCACTGAAGCAGGCACGTGAAACGGGAAAAGCTATTTAGTTAGAGAGTACCGTGTGTGCAGCAGCGTGAGACGTTCGTCTCGTTATGTGAGGAGAAGTAATTATGGCAAGCCAGGTATATTTCGCCCGTCTCAAGGCAGGAGGCAGCGACGGGAGCGTCGTCGCTCGGGTTCAGCAGCTGTTCGACGCGGCACACTTCGACCGTCTCATCCCGGTCGACGCGCCGACGGCGATAAAGCTGCACTTTGGCGAAGAGGGGAACGATTCGTACGTGCGCCCGGCGTTCGTCCGGCAAGTTGTCGATAAGATAAAAGCCTGCGGGGGCAAGCCGTTTATCACGGACGCAAACACGCTCTACACGGGCTCGCGACAGAACGCCGTCAACCACATGAATACCGCCATCGAGCACGGGTTCGACTACGCTGTCGTCGGAGCGCCGCTCGTTATTGCTGACGGCCTTGCCGGTGAGTGGTACGGAGACACGCAGATCGGCAAGAAGCATTTTGCGAGCGTTAAAATCGCAGGGGGCATCCTCTCAGCGCCGAGCATGATCGTCATGTCGCACTTCAAAGGGCACGCACTTGCCGGATTTGGCGGGGCGATTAAGAACCTCGGGATGGGATGTGCGCCGGGCTCCGGAAAGATGGATCAGCATAAGGGCATGAAGCCGATTGTGAACGAGGCCGGCTGCGTTGCGTGCGGTGTGTGTCTCGAAGTCTGCCCACGCGGTGCAATATCGCTTGAAGAGGGCGTTTCACGCATTAACCACGACCTTTGCATGGGATGTGGCGAATGCATGATGGCGTGCACGACCTCGTCTATCGGCTTTGATTGGGAAAAGGATCGACAGACGTTTATGGAAATGCTTACAGAATACGCATTCGGGGCAACGTCTGGCAAGCGTGCGATCGGTTACTTTAACTTCCTGTTACAGATCACCCCTGACTGCGACTGCGTTCCCTGGAGTGATGTCCCGATCGTGCCGGATATTGGCGTTTTGGCATCCACTGACCCCGTAGCAATTGACGCAGCGAGCCTCGACCTCGTTAACCAGCAACAGGGCTTACCGGGCACCCGTCTTACGAGTAATCTAGCGCCCGGGGAGGATAAGTTCAAGGGCGTCTGGGGTGACACCGACGGGCCGCTTCAGCTTACTTACGGAGAGGAGATTGGACTCGGTTCGCGATCATACGATCTCATTGAGCTGTAGCGCGTAACGGCACGATCACCTTCGAGAGCGAAAAAGGAAAGGGAACGACGTTTAGGTGAAGCTCACTCAAATGGCTCAGCCTTTTTTTACTTGATAGTCACTTCTCTCCAATACTGCGGTACGTGTCATATACGTGCTCAGCCAAAGGATGCCCATAGTGAGCCCAATCAACCCCGGGAACGCCGTGGGTGAGAATATAAGTCCGTTTGATTGATCCCACTCGATGGCTTCGCCGTGTTGCTCTCTAACCACCCTATCAAACAATGGAACGTTACTCAGCTCGCCCTCTTATACGCTCGCCCTACCGTAGCTATGGGGCACTCGTCAGTATCTTTAACGCACTCGCCGGCATTCTGTTGTTGACAGGCATTACACAACATATTTTGAAACGCGGCGACTTTCTCCGGCACATCGGTTTCGATTATCTCGTCTCTGTTTAATGTCTTGTTGCTGATTGATCTTGCCATTCGTGTCTCTCTTTTAACTCTTCTCTTAGGATCGGTGACGCGCGCAGTCTGTTTTCCTACATGTTCCGTATAAGCTCATAAACGGCTTGAGTCTGAGCGTTGGGTCAATTGGCGTATATGGATACCTGCGGTTGTGTGCACGTGACTGCTCGTGTTTAACGTCACCAAGCATTACGTCGTTACCGTGCTGTCAGGAAATTCCGGGCACGCTGTTCGAGAGTCACAGTGCTTACAATTGTAGCTGTACGGGGCTACCTATATCATATTTTCTCCTTTCTCAGTTTTAGTCCTCGCCAAGATCGCACCGCAAGATCAACGCCTGCCCAGTTCCTCACGGAAATGTCCTAGACACGCTCAGGCAGGGATGCGTGTAGTGAGCCCAGTCGACGCCTGACACGCCGTGCGCTAAGATATACTTCGGTTCGTGGCGTCCCGGCATATCTCTTCTCCAAATTGTTCCGCGAACTTGCGGAAGTCGCCAAGCCACAAGTGCGCTGCTCTGCCACGCGCAGAGGAAGCGGAACTTTTTGACTCCTATGAGCGCGCTCTCTTTGCAGTGTATATCAGTAAATAAAAAAAATAGCCGGCAAAAGCTCCTCGGCTGTGCTTTGACTTCGCGAAGCCTAATCTGCAATGCGTCCAAGCTGCTTCCTAGGATGTTTTAGAGAAGCTTCTGCAGCCCCTGATACGCGACAGGCTCGGTTGAGCAGTCTAACTCAGCACAGCTTTGAGTCTTCTCCCGGCGTATCACGTCTCTACCACCACAATCGGCCGCAGCGGTGGAAGCCGTCGAAGAAGCCGCAGCGGTGGAAGCCGTCGAAGAAGCCGCAGCGGTGGAAGCCGTCGAAGAAGCCGCAGCGACCATCGAACCTCCCATGATGATGCCAGCCACCGTCTGCTGCTACAACGCCAGTCGAGCTCAGCACAGTGAGTGCCATCATGACGACGACCAGTATTGCGATTGCTTTCTTCATCCCATCTCACCTCCTTTGCCGTCAAGCGGCGCCAAACTGCCGCTCTTGTAGTCAGAATAAAGTTTCACTACTTGCCTTGATAAGACTTGGGCCACATTGAAGCGATGAGCGACACAAGCGTCCCGCAATCACAGATTGCATCGGATGTTTTCCGCTTTCTCAGCGGCTTTCGCGCAATCCATGTACCCAGAGAGCGTCCGTCAAAGTAGTTATTCAACAGATACAAGATGCCACGGTAGCAAGCAAATTAATTGCCCGGATTGTGGTGCGACATGAAAGATGAGATATGACCACTGTCGTGGGTCAGGAATAAAATCGGGAACATGAATAAAACCATGCGACACAAACACAGGCAATGAGGCATCACAATGAGCAATAGTCGTAAACAAGGACCACAGGACGATTACTACGTCTGCCCGGTTTGCAAGCAGCAGTTAATCCCCACG
>Ga0187780_10003073_pt1 | contig 12599 bp, 10 predicted proteins | sample 1015_Q2_SP10_20__FD_132429 | JGI IMG/M metagenome (GOLD analysis project Ga0187780, IMG submission 132429) | Tropical peat soil microbial communities from peatlands in Department of Meta, Colombia - 1015_Q2_SP10_20_MG | ecosystem: Environmental > Terrestrial > Soil > Wetlands > Peat | place...
GATTTCCTGGTCGATGGCGCGGCACGCTTCCGTCCATTCGATCGCGGCTCGGCCGGCCTCCAGCAGTTTCCCCAGCGATTGCTGTACCGCCGGGAGACCGAAGGGAATCATGGACACGCCCACCGAGGGCAGTTCGAGAACGTCCGTGAGGAGTCCCAGCGATTGAAGGCCACTGAGGGACCCGAACACCCGCGGAAAGTAACTGCGAAGAAAAAAGTCAGACGGGTCGTGGATAAGCTGGCTGTACTCGTCCGCCCGCATGTATTCGTCCTCGACGCATTGATAAGGTTCCTTGGGTGGCACTCCGTGGCCGGGCCACCGATAAAGCTTGTAGTCAAGGATGTCAAGGACCTTACCGGAACCATACAGCGCGGTGCCCGCCAACGTATCGGGCAAAAAGTCTGAGTGGAATTTCCGAAGCGCGTACGCGAGCTTTGCGTAGTCATACATCGCTTGCTCGGAGGTGATGCCTGCGTACACAAAAGGATAGAAACCCATCGCCGGGCAAACAGGTACGCGCTCCGGTTTTTTAAGGGTGATGACATCGAGGAACATCTGGACGCGGCGCTCGTAAGAGCCTCGCACCTCGGCGCTGGCAAACGCCACGCTTTCGGGGGATTTCCATCGCCGGGCGCGCTCCTCGAACCTGGACACAGACGGCAGGGCCTGCGACTGGCTTTCCATGCCGTGACTCCCTTCGCTCACTCGCCAGACGCGACACGCAGCACCAAGAGCGTGCCAGCTCCGGCCGGATGCAGGCCCATTCTGGGCCCTCGGCCGCTCGGTCGGGGTGACCCGAGGCACGCCGCTTGGTGACGGATGTCACAGCCGATCCAGACTCGCTAAGGGCATATTAATCAATCGTTACCGACCCTAGGGCGCACCGTAGGCAGTAAGCCTTACTAGCTTTTCTTCAGCACAGCGGAGGGTGGCGACGAGGAGGCTCACCTTGGATGCCAGAGGCAAGCAGTTGGTCCAGCAGATCGCCGAGATGCAGGAAGAAGAGGCCGTCAAACTGGCGCGCGAGATGCTCGACGCCGGGTACGACCCAATCCAGCTGCTCGCGCACTGTCGGGAGGCCATGGAAATCGTCGGTAAACGCTACGAGGAAGGAGAGTACTTCCTTCCCGAATTGATGCTTGCTGGCGAAATGCTGAAGGCGATCGGAGACATGGCCAAGCCCCTGATCAAGCAGGATGCAGGCGGCGCCACGGCCGGCACGGTGGTGATCGGAACGGTCGAGGGTGACCTGCATGACATCGGCAAGAACATCGTCACGTTTATGCTCGAAATCAACGGCTTTAGGGTGGTCGACCTTGGCATCGACGTGCCGATTCGGGACTTTGTCGACAGTATCAAGGAGCATAAGCCGCAAGTCGTCGGTCTCAGCGGCTTCCTTACGCTTGCTTTCGACGCCATGAAGAAGACCGTCGAAGCCATCCAAGAGGCCGGCTTGCGCAACAACCTCAAGATCATGATTGGCGGTGGTCAGGTAGATGAAACGGTCAGAAACTACACAGGCGCGGATGCCTTTGGCCTGAATGCCATGGACGCGGTGTCTCTCTGCAAACAGTGGATGCCGGCATGAGCATGGGAAGTACGGTTTCGTCTCGCTCCGAGCTCTACGGGCAGCGGCAAAGGCGCCTGATCGATGCGATCGAGCTTCGCGAGCCAGATCGTCTGCCGACGATTCTCTTTTCACATTTTTGGGTCGCGCGCTACAGCGGGATGACCTGCCGAGAGGCCATGTATGACTACGAGGGTCTGGCCGCGGCCATGCGCAAGGCGGTCCTCGATCTTGAGCCGGATGCCTTCCAGCCCGTACATTCGCTCGTGGCGTTCGGGCCGACGATGGACATTCTCGACTACAGGCAGCTGGAATGGCCGGGCCACAAAGGGCTTCCCGAGGACGTAGGGTTTCAGTACTTGGACGCCCCTTACATGATGGCGGAGGAATACGACGACTATCTGCTCGACCCAACCGGTTTTATGCTCCGCACCTACCTGCCCCGTATCGCCGGCCGACTGGAACCGCTTTCGCAATTGCCGCAGTACCCCGGCGTACTCCACACGCGGATCATTCAATCGATGGAGACCTACGCCCGGCCGGAAGTGCGTCGTGCTCTGGAAGGGCTGATCGAAGCCGGCGAAGAGATGCAGAAAATGCGTGCGGTCCAGAGCCGCCTCATCGAGGAGTTGAAGGATCTGGGATTCCCGGTCGCCTCACACGGAACGAGCCACGCGCCCTTCGACGTGGCCGCCGACTACTTGCGCGGGTCCAAAGGGGCGATGCTGGATCTATTTCGCAACAAGGACAAACTCCTGAATCTGCTGGACCGTCTGGCGACCCTAATCCCGCCTGCTGGAATCACGGCCGTCAAGGCAGGAGGCGGAAACATGATCTTCATTCCCCTGCACTGGGGACTGGACGGGTTCATGTCGCCAAAGCAATTCACGACATTTTTCTGGCCACAATTTCAAAAAGTCTTGCTGACAATCATCGAAGCAGGAATTTACCCGCATGTTTTGTGGGAGGGAGACTGCACTTCACGCCTGGATGTGATCAAAGATGTGCCACCCGGCAAGTGCGTCTACTTCTTCGAGCGCACCGATATGTTCAAGGCGAAACAAACACTGCGCGGCACGGTCTGTATTCGAGGCAACGTGCCGGCGTCGATGCTGATCGCTGGCACGCCGGACGAGGTGCGAGAGCATTGCAAGAAGCTCTTCGAGGTTGTGGGTGACGGCGGCGGTTTCATCTTGGACGCCGGTGTGGGCGTGCCGGACGAGGCCAAACCTGAAAACGTGTTGGCAATGTATCAACTCGCAAAGCAGTGCGTGTACTGAAGGATTTCTTGCCGGTCCTGGTCGATCTTCGGCTTCCCGTAACGGTTGAGGAAATCACTTCCTCCTGGGGTTACCGGCGGGCCCGGTTGGCTTCCCCGCGCATAATGGCGTTGCTCCCCGAACTACTCGCTGGGATCGAGGCCAACCATTGGATTCAGCCGAAGATTAGCTTTGACGTTTGGCCCGTGGTCTCGAGCGGCGCAGGTTGGCTCGAGGTAGATGGTGGCACGCGGATCGCTTCACCCGCGCTTAGCCACCACCTGCCGGGCGCTATCCATTTGGTGGCCGGAGTCTGCACGATTGGCGAGGCCCTTGAAAAACAGGTTCGTGAAGGGTTCCTGGCCAGCGACCGGTTGCGGGCGGTCATACTGGACGAGATCGGTACGCTTTCGCTGTTTCGTTTGGCTGACCAGTTCGAGGAACTGATGCAGGCGAAGGCGAGACGACGTGGGCTGGAGGCCGGCGGGATGCTGAGCCCCGGCGAAGACGGCTTTGAGATTTCGCAGCTGGCCGCAGTGCTGGCGCTTTCTCACAGCGAAGAGATCGGCGTGGTACCGACAACCAGCGGCATGCTCATGCCCCGGAAGAGTCTTGCCATGATCGTGGGCTGGGGGACCCGAATGCCGAAGTGGAGCCGCAGTGAGCGCTGCGCGCGGTGCGGTGCGCGGGAACGGTGTCCACATCGGCGCTCGAGGTCCAGCGAGGTGGCAAAGTGAACCGCGTCGAACCACCGCCGCTTGCCAGTCACTTGATCACCTTCGAGCCTGGCGGACAACACATTTGGAGCCTTCCGGCTGAAACACTGCTAGACACCGCGCGGCGGGCCGGCGTGCGAATTGCAAGCGTGTGCGGCGGTCGGGGTCTTTGCAAGTCGTGTGTAATTCAGGTGGTAGAAGGCCCGGTGGGGCCGCCGTCGCCACAGGACACCGAGTTTTTTTCCCCGGAAGAACTCGCACAGAACTGGCGGCGGGCCTGCCAAACGATGGCATGCGACAACTGTCGCGTCGAGGTTTCGGCACGCGCCCGGGCCGTACCCATGCGCACCGAGGTCGAGAGCGAAGATGTCTGGGTACGGCCCGACCCGGCGGTCCGACTGTACCCAGTCAAGGTTCAAAGCCCCAGCCTGGAATACCCAGCCGCCGATGACCATCGACTCCTAGCAGCCCTCCAGGAAAGGTGGCCAGGCACCTGTTCGAGAATCGACCTCGAGGTGTTGCGTCATCTCCCAAGCGGACTGCGAGCGCTCCGAGGGCAGGTCGTGGCGATGGTTCGTTTCGGTGAAATCATCGGCGTGAGCCCGCCGGAGAAAGGCCCGTTGCCGGGGCTGGCCATCGACATCGGGACAACCAACCTTGGCGTGCTCCTCGTCGATCTACGAAACGGCCGAACGCTCGCCAGCCGGGCCCTGGAAAACCCGCAGACGAGTCATGGCGCAGACGTAATCACGCGCATTGGCAAGGCGCGATCGTCGCCCGAGCGCCAGGAGCAACTCCATGGCATGGTGGTCGCGGGAATCAACGACGCTGCACGCGAACTGTGTGAGTCACAGTCCCTCAGTCCCGAGCAGATCGCCGATATAGTCGTGGTTGGCAATACCGTCATGCACCACCTGCTCCTCAAGCTTCCCGTTAAATACTTGGGAGCTGTGCCTTTTGTGGCAGCGGCCACAAGCGCGATTGACGTTAAAGCACGCGACATCGGGATCAAGGCTGCGCCCGGCGCCTCGGTCCACGCGATCGCTAATATCGCAGGGTTCGTCGGTGGCGATCACACGGCGATGCTCCTCGCGGTCGGCATCGATCATGAAGAGAAAACCGTTGTGGCACTCGACATCGGCACGAACACGGAGATTTCGTTGACCCACAAGGGTCGCCTTTTGACCATTTCATGCCCTTCGGGGCCGGCCTTGGAAGGTGGGCACATCCGTTGCGGAATGCGTTCAGCGCGGGGAGCGATTGAGTCGGTGGAGATTTCAGGGGATCGGCTACGCATCCGGACAATCGGGAATGCGCCTCCCGTTGGCATTTGCGGGTCGGGAGTACTCGATACGACGGCACAGCTGTATCGCGCAGGCATCCTGAGCCGGACGGGCCGGATGAGCAGGCAACACTCGCGGGTGCGCATTCGCGACCGACAGCCAGAATTTGTACTTGCGAATGAACAGGAGGCCGAAGGCGCGGCCATCGTGTTCAGCCAGCGCGACGTCCGCGCCGTGCAGCTCGCCAAGGGCGCCATTCGAGCCGGGATTCAGGTGCTGTTGGAGGAGGCAGGCCTCCACGAAGATGAAATCGACCAAGTGATCATCGCCGGAGCCTTCGGAAACTATCTCGACGTGGCGAGCGCCGTGGGCATTGGCATGTTGCCTAACCTGTCGCTGGATCGTTTTGCGCAGGTTGGCAACGCCGCAGGAATCGGGGCGAAGCTCGCCCTGGTGTCGTACCCGCACCGCGCGACGGCGCAGAGCCTCGCGGCGAGAAGTCAGTACATTGAGCTGGCGGGATCGCCGGGATTTAATCGGGCTTTCCGGCGCGCCATGCTTTTTCCGAGCTGAACGGGGGCTGAGAGGAGGCCCACCATGGCCATTCCAGGTGTGAGCATTATTGGCGACCGCATCAATCCGGGTTTCAAAGCCACCAAAGCACTGATTGAAGCGGAAGATATCAAAGGTCTACAAGCTTTGGCCGTGCGCCAGGTCCAGGCCGGAGCGTGGTGCCTGGACCTGACCATCGGGCCGCGAGGATACCAAGACGCTCGATTCCTTACGGAAGTAATCCAGGCACTGCAGGCGGCAGTGGATGTACCTCTCTGCTTTGATTACCCGAGCGCGGCCGTTCAAGAGGTCTGCCTGAAGGCTTACGATCCCGCAAAGGCCAAGGGCCACAAGCCGGTCGTAAACTCAGTTGCCGAGACGCGGCAGGAAATGACGGAGCTATTGAGAATCCGGCCTTTCCAAGTGATCTTGATGGCGTCGGAGCGTCTGGAAGACGGCTCGCCAAAATCCAACAAGCTGGCGAGCGAAGTGCTTGGTGTGGCACGGCGCATGACGTCCAAGCTAACGCGAGAATACGGGGTTTCCCCTGGAGACATTTTCGTTGACGTCACGATTCACAGCCTTGTATCCGACTTAGAGGGTCTCACGAAGATGGCGTTGGAAGCCATCGGCTCGATCCGAGAAGATCCCGAACTGAATGGCGTTCACATCATCGGCGGCATGACGAACATCGGGAACATGCTGCCACCGATCAAATTTGACGACATTCCATTGCGACAGCTTGTCGAAAATGCCTTTTTGACCCTGGCTGTACCGCTCGGGTTTGACACGATCATGGGAACACCGTGGAATAACTTTCGGATGCTGCCCGACGACAATGTGGTGTTGCAGACGCTTAGGGACTTCACGCAGCTGAACGGTCTGGACGCGATACGCCGACTTCGCCAGCTCTGGGCTCCCAGACGGGGCGAAGAATCTCTCATCAAGAAATGAGGCACGCCTTTGGGTTGTCCGGGCCGAGGACCAAAGCTAGCCCGCCAGGGCGCGACCCGTCAATTTCACCTGTTCCGCACCAGCATCGAGCAAGCGGTTTTCGATTTCAGCCAGCGCCGCGTTGGACGGTTCCAGCACGCCGATCAGAATCTTGCCGTTCGAAACTTCGGGGTCGTAGAGTTCGGGCTTCCAATTCGGCAACTTTGTACTGATCAACAGAGTAACAACCGTGGCCAAAACCGCACACAGCATCGTCAGCTCATAGGTGACAATGCCGGTGGGCCATGCGGCGAGAATGGGCATGCCCCCGGTGATGAGCGGCTGTGGATAAGCCTCCTGTGTCAGGCGCGCGAGCAAAAAGCCGCACGTGCCGCCCACGATGCCGCCAATCACCGCAAGCCACGGCATGGGCGTCGCTTCATCCATCTTGCTAAAGGAATATTCGTCGAACGGCTCCGAGGACATGACCACAATCCGCTTCGGGCTGATTCCTGAGTGGTCGAGCGAGCTCATGGCTCGCTCCGCAGAGCTGGCATCGGGAAACAAACCATAGATGGCAGAAGTGATCGGCATTTCAGTCTGCCTCCACTCGGTCCGGTTGTGCCGCCAAGCGCAGGGCATGCGGCTCTTCGTGCATGCCCGCTTTTAACTCCCAGACCGAGATGATGGGAACAATCTTGGAAAATATCATGTAGAGAAGCACCATACTGCAGAAGGTCCCAGCTGTGATGGTGATCTCAACCCAGGTCGGACGATAAGTGCCCCATCGGTAGGGCAGGTACTTGTGCGAGAGAGAGGGCACGATAATCAAGAATCGCTCGAGCCACATGCCAATGACGACCGTAAAGGAAGCGATCGCCGTGCCGGTGATGGTTCTAAGCTTTTTGATCGCCAGAATTGGAAATGGAATCAGGAAATTGCAAAATACCATGGCCCAGAACAGCGGTGCATACGACCCGTGTTGGGTGACCCAGAAGACGGCCATTTCCGAAGGTTCGTTACCGTACCAGGTGGTCAGGCGTTCGGCGAAGACAAAGTAGAACCAAAGCAGACTCATCACCAGCAGGAGTTTCCCCAAATTCTCGAAATGAATGGGAAGCAGATACTCCTCCAAGTGGAGGAACTTGCGCAGAAGTGCCATAGCGAGAATCAGCGCGGCGATCCCGCTGAAGATTGCGCCCGCCACGAAGTACGGTGCAAAGATCGTCGAGTGCCACATGGGAACGGGAGCCATGGCAAAGTCCCATGACACGATGCTGTGCACGGAAACGGCCACGGGAATGACGGCGATCGCCATGATGTGCATTGCGGTCTCAAGCCGATGCCACTGCCGGGGTGTCCCGGTCCAGCCGAGCGCTACGGCTCGGTAGATCTTTTGCTTCCACCCGGTCGACCGGTCGCGAACCAGCGCTAGGTCTGGGACCATGGGAAGCAGCAGAAATGTCACACTGCTGATCAGATAGGTGTTGATCGCGAAGAAATCCCATAGCAGTGGGGAGCGGATGTTCGGCCAAATGCCGCGCTCACTCGGATAGGGGAACAGAAAAAAAGCCAGCCAGGGGCGGCCCAGATGGATAATCGGAAAGGTCGCGCCGATCGAAAGAGCGAAGACCGTGATCACCTCAGCGCAGCGTGTGACGGGTCGGCGCCACGTCGCGTTCGAAAGACGCAGAATGGCGGAAATCAGTGTGCCGGCGTGGCTCAGTCCAATCCAGAAGACGAAGTTCGTGATGTAGAACCCCCAGAAAACGGGCGACCTAAGGCCGGATACACCGAGTCCGGTATAGACTTGGTAGAAGAAGGCGTAGAGAGCAGCCACGGCCATGCCCGCTAGCAGAGCAGCCCACAGCGCATAGGGCGCGGAGATTCCCGAAAGGGGGCGCAGCAAGTCATTGGTAATCTGTTCAGGCGTTTTCGCTGTCATGCCATGTGTCCTGCGGAAGGTAATTTACTTTGGGCCGCGTGCCAAGTTCGCCGAGAAGCTTGGTAGCGCGGCTCGATCGTGCCAGACGCGACACCTCGCTTTCTGCATCGCTGAGATCGCCAAACACCATCGCTCGCGTGGGGCATGACTGTACGCAGGCCGGTTGTATCTCACCATCGCGAAGCTCCCGCTTTTCGGCGGCGGCCTGAATCTCTCGCGCCTTGATGCGCTGCACGCAAAACGTGCACTTCTCCATCACCCCAACCTCGCGAATCGAGACGTCGGGGTTTAGCTGCAGGTGAAGTGGCTTGTCCCAGACAGGGTTGAAGAAGTTAAAGTAGCGGACGACGTAGGGGCATGCGTTCGCGCAATAGCGAGTGCCGATGCAGCGGTTGTAGACCTGTCCGTTTAAGCCTTCCGTTGTGTGATAACTGGCGTAGGTCGGACAGACAGCCTCGCAGGGCGCCGCATCGCACTGCTGGCAAAGCACAGGCATGAATTTCACCCGGACGTCAGGAAACTCGCCTTCGTAGTAACGCTCGACGCGAATCCAGTGCTTGGCGCGACTGAGCGCAGCTTGCTCCTCCCCAACCGTGGAAATATTGTTCTCGGCATGACACGCAACAACGCAAGCCTCGCAGCCGTTGCAACGGTCCAGATCGATCACCATACCCCACTGATGAGCCATAGTCTCAGACCTTCCTAACGGTGCTTGAGTTCCGACGAAGCCTCGCTTAGGTTGCCGCCGAACAGGATCAGCTTCCCTCGACCCACAGGTGAAAGTTTCACGCGTGTCGCCGCCCAGGCCAGTGAGGCCGTGCCTTCTACGGTCTCCGGTGAGAGAATCGAAATCGGATTCGAGCCGCGACCCGAGGCATAACGCGTAAAATTCTCATGGCCCTGGCCAACCGGCATCGCGACGACGTCCGGCGCGATACCAGGCGACAGAAGCGCCGGCGCCCGCAACCTGCCGTGCGGCGAGGCAACTTCCACAAGGTCGCCTTGTTCAATCGCGAGATTCTTTGCCGTGCGGGGGTTGATCTCGATCCACGTGCCCCACATTACGGTGGAGAGCGGATCGGGCACCTCCTGCATCCACGGCAGATGCGCCAACGAGCCGTCATATAACAGCTGGGAAGGAAATGGCAAAAAGTGATAGGGATACTGGGCGGGATCGCCGCTGAACTCGGGCGCCGAGCTTTTCCACGCAACGGCCGCGGAACTTGCACTCGGGGACGCGACCTTGCTTTCTTCCGTGCTCCACCAGCCACCCTGCTCCTGCGCCTTCTTCCAGAATTCGGCAGCGTCCTTCGCCGTGCGACTTCCCCTCTCTTTGTAAAGGACCGCGAAGGATGCTTGGATCGCATCATCGTAAGTCTTCCAGGAAAGAGATTTGGCCAAATCTCCACCCAGCTGATGTGCGATGTCGAGCAACACATCCGGCATCGCGCGCGTGTCGTGGAGTGGATTCATGGCCGGGGGTGCGACGCTCACAACCGATTTTGCCGAACCGGATAGCGGAGCATCGTCGAGCCATGATTCCAGAGGGGAGTGATCGGGCAGAATCAGGTCTGCCAGGGCGCTTGTCTCGTCGATGAAACTCCCGAAACTCGCTATGAACGGAATCTTGTCCAGGGCTTGGCGAACGCCCCATGCCGCGGGCGCTGCAAACATAGGGTTCGCGTTGTAGAGCAGCAAAACGTTCACCCGAGCAGCGCCAGAACCGACCTCAGATACCCAGGATGCGAACGACGGAGCCGGCTGCTTCGCGGCGGCCCCGGGACTGAACACAATGCCACCTGGCTTGCCCACGCTGCCCAGCAACGCGTTCAACGCTTTCACCGCGAGGGCGTTGAACAAGCCGTTGGTGTGCGCAACGGCTGCATCGCCGATCAGAGCAACGGCGGGATCGTGCGCAGCCGCTTCGCGGGCGATTCGCGTGATCGTTTCAGGCTTTACGCCAACCTGTGCCGCGATCTTTTCCGGTACGTGGTCCGGCAGGCCCTGTGACCAGCCTTCGATCAGCGCACCGGCATGGCCTGCTGCCGCGGCACTCCGTAGCTTTTCCGCGATCATCACGTGCGCAAGACTCAGAGCGAGCGTTCCCTCCGCGCCCGGCTCGACAGCAATCCATTCGTCCGCACTCGCACCGGTCAGCGAGAGGCGCGGCTCGAACTGGACGAACTTGCCGCGCTGGCCAGGCCTTCCCTTGCGCATGTGGCCGAAGCCGAGCGACTGGGCAACCGGCGAGTTCCACGTTCCCAGGAAATCCGCGCCAAACGAGATGACATAGTTGGATGGACCCATGTCCACCGTGGGCGGCAACGGGTGGCCGAAGCTCGCCGCATTGGCCGTACGGGTCACAGTGTCGTCAAAAAATGCGAACTCAATCGGCGCCGAACGTTTAAACGACCCGGTAAAGACGTCGACGATTCTTTTCCGTTGCCCGCGCAAGGGAGCCGTAACAAAGGCCAGTCCGCCTTCGGCATGGCTCGCGTCCAGGGCCGAGAGCTGTGACACCAGCTGCTTGATCGCATCGTCCCAGCTGATTTCGCGAAACTGGCCTGAACCTCGCCGTCCGTTGCGCACGAGGGGACCTTTGACGCGGTCGGGATGATAGGTAACCTGCAGTCCCGCCTGGCCGCGCGGGCAAAGTTTGCCCTGGTTGATCGGGTGGGCGGGATTACCCTCGAGCTTCTTGGCGAGGCCCATCTTCAGTAGGCCAAGCTGTCCGTTCCGAACGACTTCCGCATCCCCCGGCATCACCCGGACAAGCAAACCGCAGCCCGCTGGGCAGAGCGTGCAAATGCTCGGTTTCCACGTCGCAATCCCAGGAATGAGGTCCTCTTCCGGCACGAACCGGATCAGCTGATGATCCGGATTGCCGCATCCTTCCAGAGCGGCCGTCGCTCCGGCTGCTGCCGAGATCTTCAAAAAGTCGCGACGTTCCATCGATTCCTATCCCGGGAGCTGCGTTATGCAAACTAGAAATGACATGTCACGCAATCCAAAGAGGCATTTTTCTGCCGATGGCATCCGATACAAAACCCCATCGTGTGATCCACTTTTCTCTCGGCAACCGTCTGCTGTCTCATGTCGTCATGACAGACAGAACAGTCGACTCCGGCGCGGATGTGCGGAGCGTGATTGAATCTGACGTGTGCAGCCGGTGGAAAACCATAGACGCGCTGCCACGGAATGTCCTCGCCCCGTGCGCGGTAGGCAGCGATCTTTTTGATTTCCGGTTTGTCCGTGGCAATCACCTGATGACAGGTCATGCAGAAATTGACGTTCGGGATTCGGGCGTCCGGGCCCTGATCGACGCCGACGTGGCAATCCGTGCACTGCATGCCGTTGCGGAGGTGCACTTTGTGCGTGTAAGCAATAGGCTGGACGGGTTTCGTGCGGAGGTCAAAAAATTCCCGCAAGGCATCGGAAATGGTGGGATGCGCTGGGGTGAAAACGTCAGGGCCTGGCGCTCCGGGCAACCCCTCGGTTCCCTGAGCGCGCACAGCCCCCCACACCACCCATCCCAGCACGACCACGCCGATTGCAGTTGCGACCCGAGGATACTGGCGCGACCAAAACCAGGACCGAAAAATACCCCCTCCTTAGGGAGATGAATCCTCCGTAAGACTCGACATCCTACCTTTACCCACTTCGAGTGTCAAAAAACCCTGCGGTCTCTGCTGCCCGTGAAAGGTTCGCGCGAGAGCCGCCAAACAGCTATGTCCATGGTCACAGGCCGACGTGAGCTGGGTCACCCCTTGAAAGTGACCTCGGTCACAGCACGGGATGTGCAAATGGGATAAACAAAAGGCGAAGGTTCAGGACTTGCAGCGTGTAGTTGCTGTGAGCCCGCGAAAGGAGCCTAACATGTTCAACCTAATGCATCCACGAAGCTTCTATCGCGACCTGTTCGACTTCCGTCGGGATTTCGATGAAATCTTCAACCGGATGATTGGCGTCACCCCCGTTGCTGAGACAAACCTCTTCGAGGAGGTCTTGACGCCACCGATCGAGGCATGGACGGATCCAGAGGCGAAGAAGTTTTATCTGCGGGTTGCGGTGCCAGGGATTGATCCCAAAGATGTGAAGGTCGAAGTGCAGGGTACGACGCTGACCATCTCTGGCGAGCGAAAGCAGGTCGAGACCAAGAAAGAGGTTAACTATCACCATCGGGAATTCACCTACGGCGCATTCGAAAGAGTACTGCCTCTTCCCGAGGGAGTGGATATCGAGAAGCTGGTTGCCGAATTCAACAACGGTGTGCTGGAAATCAACGCGCCGCTCGTCGCTGCAGCCCTTCCGCGTCGCATCGAGGTCAAGCCGCTTTTGAAGAAA
>Ga0187780_10003074_pt1 | contig 12597 bp, 17 predicted proteins | sample 1015_Q2_SP10_20__FD_132429 | JGI IMG/M metagenome (GOLD analysis project Ga0187780, IMG submission 132429) | Tropical peat soil microbial communities from peatlands in Department of Meta, Colombia - 1015_Q2_SP10_20_MG | ecosystem: Environmental > Terrestrial > Soil > Wetlands > Peat | place...
GGCGGCAGCGTCGTCGTCCGCTCCGACAAATACGACGTGCTCGAGGGCGATTGGCACGAGCGCCAGCAACGCAGCCGCGAGAAATCCTCGGATCGATGCCGTCATCCGTTCCTCCATCGGCAATCTCGCGGAAGCTCTCACAGTGCAACACCCGTCGCTTGACGCGGTTCCCGCGCATGCGTGCGGCGCCCGCATCCGGGCGGGGAGGCACGGCCAACGAATTCGCGATTTCGGCTATTTCTCTTTGTCGAGCCGCGCGGCCGCTTCCTGCGCGAGCGACATGTCGACATGGGGGCGCACGTCGATCGCGGCGGGCACGATGCCGGTCTCTTTCATGGTCTCGACATTGCGCTGGAGCCGCGCGATATCGACCATCGCGTGCGGCTCGTAGTAATAATCGCCGGTGGTGTAGACCCAGCTCGCATAGGCATCGACCGGAAGCTTGGTCACGTCCGACAATTGCTTCACCGCATCCATGCGCGTCTTGGGATCGAGCATCCAGCGGCGGTAGCGCATGTTGTCCTCGAGCATGTCGACGAGCGCCGCGCGGTTCTTCGCGACGTAATCCGCCTTCGCGATCCACATCAACGTCTCGACCGGGCCGAACGCGTCGCCGACGCTGAAGATCGGCTGCACCGCCGGATTGCCGAGCGCGCGCAGATGGAAGGGCGTCACCAGCACCGCGGCATCGATGCGCCGCTCCTGAAGCGCCGCGTATTGCGAGGGAAAGGCGATCTCGAGGAGCTGGTAGTCCTTGCCTTCGGTGAAGCCGTGCTTCGCCATCACCATTTCGGCGGCCGAGCTCACATTGGAGCCGCGCACGCTCACGCCGATGGTCTTGCCCTTGAGATCCTCGATCGTCTTGATCTCGCCCGCGCGCACCCAGAAATAGGTCTGGAGATAGCCCGGGATCTCGGTCGAGAGCTGCTGCGCGATGACGCGCAGATCGAGCTTCGCGTTGACCACGCCCAGCACGAGCGCCTGCGGGCTGAGCGTGCTGAGATCGGTCTCGCCGACAGCGAGCGCGGTCAGGGTCGCGCCGCCGCCCTGCATGTGCAGCGGCTCGACGACGTAGGACTTGCCGTAATGGCGGTAGAGGTCGGGCGCGTATTGCGGCGCGGTCGGAATGAGCGGCGCGAACTGCCCGGGCGTGATGTTCCAGTCCGCGCGAATCGTCACGGGATCGGCGCGCGCGGGAAGCGCCAAGGCGAGAGCGAAGGCGAGCACCACCGCGCTGCGGCAACGGCTGAAACCCATGCGCCCCTCCCTCCCGGCACCTCGCGTCGCGAAAACGCTAGCGACGGCGGCGCCGAGGGTCAATCGCTACCAGAACGGGAAGCGGCGCCGGACCGGGGGAGCTGCCGGTCGGCGCCGCGGCGATCATCGCGTTTCCGTCGCCCTTCACGTCCGCGCGAGGGTTGCGTGTCCTGCATCGCCCCTCTTCGCGATTAACCAAGCACGTTACTGCCGGATCGCGAGCGCGTTGAGGTCAAAGTAGTTTTTTCGTTGACGACCATGCAACCAATTAATCTTCGAATTTCTTTCAAATGCGAAGCGAGTCGCCAATTCTGTTCTCGCGCCCGCCCTCGCGTGTTAGAATCATGCTCATTCTCGCCGAAAATCTGTGGGGGGCAGCCGGGAAGGCGACTATTTCGCTTGGAGAAATCCAATGTGGAACCCGGTCTCGGTCTTGTTTGTGCCTCGTCGACCCCTCCGCCGCTCCACGGCGGCGCTCCACCTGCTCGCTGTCCCGCTTCTCCTGCTCGCTGCCGATGGCGGCGCACGCGCCGCACCGCCCGAGAATGCGGATCCCGCTCTTGCGCCCTGGTTCCAGAGCCTGCGCCAGCCCGGCACCGGCGTCTCCTGCTGCTCGCTTGCCGATTGCCGCATCGCCGATTATCGCACGGACGGAAACGGCTACGAGGCGTTCGTCGACGACAAATGGCTCGCCGTGCCGCCGGATCATGTGCTGCAGCACATCCCCAATCCGACCGGCCGCGCGATCGTGTGCTATCACCCCAATATCGGCATTCTCTGCTTCGTGCGCCCGGCCGAGACCTGACGCCGCCGCCCCAAGCGCGCAACGCGCGGCGCGGTCAGTCGAGGCCGTGAACGATTAGCGCGCTGTCTCGGGAAATTTCACCGCGCAGAGGATGATGTTCACGGTCTTGCCGTCGGCCGCGAGCGGCAGGAAGCACGCCTCGAATTCGCGGAAATTCTTGGCGTCGAGCCAATGCGTCTTGCCCGCGCGGTAGCGCGGCGTGCGCTCGATCGAAACGGCGTCGAGAATGCGGTTCATCATCGCCGCCGCGCGCGTATTCATGATCGCGCCCGCGCGGCGCCCGGTCGCGTTCTGCCCGACGAATTGCTGCACTTCCTCGCCGACGAGTCGGATCGTGTAGGGCCCGCCCGGCTTCTCGACATTGTAGAGGATGATGTTGGGAAGGAGCTTCGGCACCTTCACCGGATCGAAATCCGCGCGCGAGGGCAGAGCGTCGCCGCGGTGCAGCGATTGCCAATACGCGACGAAAGCCTGAAGCTCGGGATCGCGCGGCGCATCGATGAAGACGGCCTCGGTGATCTCCTCCGGTTCGGCACCGGCTCCGGCCGGGGGCTTGCGCTCTCTCGCCATGGCGCACCGACATAGCGCGAAAGCCCGGCGAATGCCCGCAATTTCTTCGCGCCGTGCGCCTCGACAGGAAGCGCACGCCGGGCCTAGGCTCGCGCGAAAGAAGACACGACGAGGGGAGGATTCGTCCGATGGTTTTTCTCGATCGCGCCGGCCTTGCCGCGGCGGCGCTCGCCGCATCGCTCGGCCTGATGCCGACGGCGTCGCGCGCCGCCGAGCCTTATCAGATCCATGTCATCGCGACGATCACCGGCCCCAGCGCCTTCGTCGGCCAATACATGAAGAGCAATTTCGAAGCCTTCGCCGATTGGGTCAACGAGACCGGCGGCATCGCCGGCCGCCCGCTGGAATTCGTCTTCGGCGACAATCAGAGCCAGCCGCAAGTCTCGGTGCAGCTCGCGACCGAGGTGCTCACATCGCATCCCGCCGCGCTAATGGTCACCGGCCCGGTCGCCAATTGCGCCGCAGTTGTGCCGCTCCTCACGAGCGGTCCGGTGACCTGGTGTAATTCGCCCGCGCTGCATCCGCCGGCCGGGAGCTTCGCCTTCGCCTCGGGTCCCGACACCTTCGACGGCATCAACGCCGTGCTGCGCTATTTCAGCATGAAAGGCGTGACCAAGATCGGCGTGCTCAACGGCACCGACGTCACCGGCCAGGACGCCGACAAGGCGATCGAGGCCGATCTCAAGCTGCCGCAGAACGCCGCGATCAAGGTCGTGGCCTATGAGCACTTCAACCCCGGCGATCTCACCGTCGCGGCGCAGATGGAGCGCATCAAGGCCGCGGGCGCCGAGGCGCTCATCGCCTGGACCACGGGCTCGCCGACCGCAACCGTGTTCAAGGGCATGATCCAGACCGGCTTCGACGTGCCGGTGGCGCCCACCGGCGGCAACGAGGTCTTCCAGCAGATGGCGCAATACGAAAGCTTCCTGCCCAAAGGCCTCGTCATGTCCTCGGCGCTGTTCCCGCCGCATGACGGCGTGCTGAAGCTCGATCCGGACGTCGAGAAGGTGCAGCACGAGATGTATGCGATCGTGGCAAAGCACGGCTTCAAGGCCGACAACAACACCGCCGACACCTGGGACGCGGCGCTCATCACCGTGACCGGGTTGCGCGCGCTCGGGCCCAACGCCACCGCCGCGCAGCTGCGCGACTGGATCCTGAAGCTCAAGGGTTTCGCCGGGATCAACGGGCTCTACGATTTCACGCAGTTCCCCGATCGCGGCCTGTCGCACGACACCACGGCGCTCATACGCTACGACCCGCACGGGCCCGACGGCCCGCGCTGGCAATGGGTGAGCGAGGTCGGCGGCGCGCCGCTCAAGAACTGAGTTCCCGCACAAGCGCGCCGCCTCATTCGCGGCTACTGCCAGAACGGCGAGGTGTTCACGCCCCGCATGTTGTACGGCGCGTAATTGCCGCCGCCCGGCAGGCCGTAATATTGGTCGTAGCCGGGATAGTAGCCGTAGGGCTGGTTCGAAGCCGCGGTCCCCGGCGGGGAGGCGGCGCAGGACGACAATGCGAAAGCCGCTGCCGCTAGAAAAGCAGCACGAAGCATCGCTCTTCCTTCCTTTGACTGTGTCCCCTCGCACGCCGCAACGGCGGCAAGGGAGCGAAGTTGCGTGCGGGCGGCGGCGCCCGCGTCACAATCACCACCAGGGCGAAGGTTGTTGCAACCCGCCGCCGGCGTAAGGCTGGAAACCGCCGCCGGGTGTTACGTAGTCATAACCGGGGTGGTAGCGGTAGGGCGGGTCGACCCCGGGCGCCTGCGGCACATCGCCACAAGCGGCCAGGGCGAATAGGGCGGCCGCCATAGAAACAGCGCGCAGCATCGAGACCCCTCCCCGACCGGTTCCCCGCGGCATCCCGCCGCGGCGCCGCTCACCACCAGGGCGGCGGCTGGCGTATACCACCCGGGCGGCTATAGGGCGAGTAGTTGCCGTCCGTGGACGGCGCGGGATAGCCGGGATAATAGCCGCGTTGGTTGTAAGCGGATGGCTGCGGCGCGGAAGCCTCGCAGGAGACGAGCGCGAGAGCCGCGGCGGCGAGAAGAACGGCGCGAAACATTTTGGGTCATTTCCTAAAACCTTCTCTTCATCTCGAACCGAGCGGACGCTGCGCGGACGCTCGACTGCGGCTTCGCGCGAACGCGCACTACCACCACGGCTTCGGCTGACGCGGTCGCGTGTCGTAGGGCGCGCCCTGAGTCGCCGTCGCGGAAGTACCGCCTTCGCCCGCATAATATGGGGCGCCCGCCATCAGCGCCGATGCATCGCGGTTCTGCGTTTCTGCGCAGCTTGAAAGAACGGCAAAGATCACCATCACCGAAACCACGCGCGTCATAGGTGCTCCTTCCTGCTAGCGGCGATAGCGCATATCGCGGCCGGGAAAGCGGGTAAATCGCGCGCCGGGTCAAATGCTCGTGATAGGAGCGCATGGCGCGCAGCTTGTCGCGCAGGCAAAACCAGCGCATGCTTCCGGGAAAGTCCGGGGGAGCACAGGGGGAAACCATGCAGAACCGCACTCTCGCGCGCGGGATCGCGATCGCGACGCTTGCCGCCTTCGCGTCAGGACCCAGCCTTGCCGCGGACAAGCTCCGCGTCGGCAAGGCCTCGCCCACCTCCTCGCCGATGCTGCCCGTCGATGTCGGGGTGAAGACCGGAATCTTCGCCCGGCACGGGCTCGAAGTCGAGATTGTGAATTTCGGCGGCGGCGCGAAGCTGCACCAGGCCGAGGCCGCGGATGCGATCGACATCGGCGTCGGCGCCGGGCCCGAACTCGCGCTCATCGCCAAGGGTTCGCCCGAGCTCGCGATCTGCAACGCGACCTTGCCGCCGCTCTTCATCGGCATCGCCGTCGGCGAGGATTCGAAGCTCCGTTCGCTCGCCGAATTGAAGGGCGCGAAGCTCGGCATCACCAGCGTGGGCTCGCTCACCTATTGGCTCGCGCTCGAGCTGGCGCGGGTGCGCGGCTGGGGTCCCGACGGCGTCACCCCGGTCGCGATCGGCGGCGAGCCCGCGGCCATTGTCTCGGCGCTGCGCACCCATGCGGTCGACGCCGCCATTGTCGCGACCGCGCTCGCCTTCGAGATGGAGGAGGCGCATCAGGGCCGCCTCCTCGAGGCGGTCGATTACGAAGGCAATATGAGCTCGGGCACGATCTTCGCGACGAAGAAGCTCATCGCGTCAAATCCCGATGCGGTGCGCCGTTTCATCGCCGGCTGGCTCGACGTCATCGCCTTCATCCGCGCCAACAAGGCCGAGACGGTCAAGATCGCGGCCGAGATGAACGGCTTCTCCGAGGCGGTGCAGACGCGCGAATACGATCTCACCCTGCCGATGTATTCGAGCGACTGCAAATTCGACGCGGAGTCGCTCGCGACCTTGCAGCGCTCCTTCGCCGACCTCAAACTGCTCGACGGTCCGGTCGACATGAAGACGCTCTACACCGAGGAATTCCTGCCGCAGCGCTAGGAGGCGATGATGGCCGACACGGCGACGACCGTTCAGCTTCATTACGGGCGCGGCGGGCTTTTGGAGCGCATCCTCGCGGCGCTCAGGACGGCCGGGGTGGATCCCGAGAAGCCGCGCTTCGACCAGCTCTTTCCCTTCGACCAGCTCCACGGCGCCGGCATCGCCGCGACGCGCGACCACGCCGACCGCGCGCGGCTCAAGGCCGGCATGCGGCTCCTCGATCTCGGCTGCGGCGTCGGCGGCTGCTCGCGCTATCTCGCCGCGGAGCGCCAGTGCCGCGTCGCCGGCATCGATCTGACGCCCGAATTCGTCGCGGTCGCGCGCGAGCTCACGCGGCGCTGCGGTCTTGCTCCGGCGATCGAGTTCTACGAAGGCAATGCGCTCGCGCTTCCCTTCCCCGATGCGAGCTTCGACCATGTCTGGTGCCACAACGTCACCATGAACATCGCCGACAAGCAGGGTCTCGCCCGCGAAGTCGCGCGCGTGCTGGCGCCGGGCGGCCGCTTCTCTTGCATGGAGGTGGCGCAAGGACCGAGCGGCATTCCCACCTATCCTTTGCCCTGGGCGATGGATCCGGCGACGAGTTTCTTGGCGACGCCCGCCGCGATGCGCGCGGCGCTCGAAGCCGGCGGACTCCGCGTCATCGAGCAAGAGGACATCACCCAAGAAGCGCTCGACTATGCGCGCGAGGTCGCGGCGCGCGTCGCGCGCGGCGAGCCCAACCCGAATCAGAACGGCGTGGTGATGGGCACGGACTTTCTTCCCCGCGCGCGCAATTCCGCCGCGGCGCTCGCCGAGCGCCGCATCCTCGACCAGTTCGTGCTCGCCGAGCGACCCTGAGCGGCGGCTAGCGCACGCCCAACGCGGTCAGCGTCGGCTCGTTGAGTTGCCCGCTCGCGTCGAGACCTTTCGAGCGCTGGAAATTCTTCACCGCCGTCGACGTGTGCGGACCCCATTGGCCGTCGATATTGTCCTGGACGTAGAAGCCCAGATCGTGGAGGCGCTGCTGCACCTTCAAGATCGTGTCGCTCGACACCGCCGCGTTGGTGGCGCCGGACATCGGCGGCGGCGCGCCGCGCGCCGGACGCGCGTAATTCGCGGCGACCGGTTTCCAGTTGCCGTCGGATTGCTGGCAGGCCGTGCTCTCGGTGCGTTGCGGCGCGCCGTTCACCACCGCGTCAGCCACGTATTTGCGGCAGGGCTCGCCATTGCGGCCGACGAGATCGGCCGTGGGCGTCACCCAATAGCTCGAGCCGCTGCTCGGGTTCTGCCACGCGACCGGCTGGTTCGCGGGCGCGTTCTGCAGCGACTGGCCGACGCAGGTGCGGTCGGTCGGGTCCATCGAGCGGCCGATATAGCCGCCGCCAAGCGCGCCGCCGACAACGCCGATGAGCGTCGCGACCGTCTTGCCGCTGCCGCTGCCGAACTGGTTGCCGACGAGGCCGCCGACCGCGCCGCCGGCGGCGCTGCCCACGATGTTCCCGGTGGTCGGGCTCAAGATCTTCGAGAGCGTGCTGGTGTCGCAATAGCGCTGGTCGGTGCCATAGGTTTCGCTTTGCGCACGCGCCGGCCCTGCGGCGAAAAGGGCTGCGAGGAGCGCCGCAGCGAGCGCCGCGGCGCCGCCGTCGCGCGCCGATCGCTGGAACAAGGTCATGATGCTTCTCCCGAGGGTGGAGGCGGCCGTTTCGAGGGCCTTGTGCCGCCACTATAGACGAATCGCCCGGGGATTAATGCGGCTTTCACCGGCGGCGGGCTGAGATGGCCGCGCTGCGGGTGCCGGCGGCGCAAGGGCTAGTGCATCGAGGCTGCGAATATGCCAGACTGCCGGCGGCTTGGGCCCCGGCGGGCCGTGGAATGGTGGAGAACAAGATGAAATTGCGGACCCTCGCGATCCTGCTTGCAGCCCCGCTCTGTGCCTGCGCGAGCCAGCCTTCGGGCAGCGACGCCAACGCGCCCGGCCCGGTCAAGACCGGTGTCGCCTATGCCGTGACGCCGATCATGATCGGCTTCAAGATTCCGCAATGCGGTCTCGCCGCCCCGATCATGGCCCCGGCGGCGCTGATCTCGGCGGTGATCCCGTTCAAGAACGGGCCGAGCGGCTGGGAGTATCTGAAGGACGGCGTGGTCGAGGGCTGCGGCCCGCCCTATGTCGCGAACCCGAAGACGATCCCCTACTGACCGCCAGTCTCAGTCGCCGAGCGCCGGCGCGTAGAGCCGGCCCCGCGTGTTCGCGGGATGTGGCGGCCCGCGCGGCTCGCGCGCCCGCGCCACCGATGCGAAGTCGGGCTCGGAGTCGAAATCGGGCTGGCGCAGCATATGCTCCGCGGCTTCCGAGATCCGGCGCCAAGCCGCCATCACCTTGCCGTTGCGCTTGACCCGCGCCTTGAGCGCCTGGAGCGAGGCATGGGCGACGGCCCGCTCGCCATAGCGCGAGATGAGAAGCTCCGCGATTTCCCAGACCTCGCGGTCGAGGGAATCGAGTTCGTTGAACGTCCGGTTCATCATGCTTGCGTATCAGTGGTTTGCTGCCCCCAAACCAGCACCGGCTCGGGGCGCAGATGGGGAAAATTATCGCTTAAATTGCGGCAAAAGCCGGGCTTCCCTGTGACAATTGCGTGATGAGGCCGGACGCGGCTCAGCGCGGTCCGCGCAAAAGCGCCATCGAGATCGCCGGGACATAGGTGATGGCGAGGAGGCTCGCGAAATTGACCAAAACGAAGGGCAGCACGCCGCGATAGATCGGCCCCAGCGGCACGTCGAAAATGGCGCGGGCGGCGAAAAGGTTGAGACCGAAGGGCGGGGTATAGAGGCCGATCGAGAGATTGACCGCCATGATGATCCCGAAATGGATCGGGTTGACGCCCGCAGCCTCGACCACCGGCAAGAGCAGCGGCGTCAGGATGAGGATCGCGGCCGGCGGCTCGAGGAAGCTCCCGGCCAGGAGCAGGCCGAGATTGACGAGCAGCAGCGTCTCCCAGGGATGCATGCGGAGCGCGTCGATCGCGGCGATGAGCTGCTGCGGGATGCCGCTCGTGGTCATGAGCCAGGAATAGATGCCGGCGCTCGTCACGATGATCAGGATCTGCGCGATGAGAAAGACCGAAGCGAGGAGCACGCGCCCCAGTCCCTTGAGATCGATCTCGCGATAGATCGCCATCGCCACGAAGAGCGAATAGACGACGGCGACGCCCGCGGCCTCGGTCGGCGTGAAGACGCCGCCATAAATGCCGCCGAAGATCACCACGATGGTGCCGAGCGCCCAGCTCGCCTCCTTGGTCGCGGCCCAGATATTGGCCCAACGCGCGGGGTCGGCGAGCGGCACCGCCTTGATCTTCGCATAGGCGAGCACATAGGCCGCGTCGACGAGGCCGATGAAGATGCTCGGCAGAATGCCGGCGGTGAAGAGCTTGATCGCGGATTGCTCCGCGGTCATGGCGTAGAGGATCATCGAGATCGAGGGCGGGATGATGACCGCGACCGCGCCCGAGGAGGTGATGAGGCTCACCGCGAAGCGCTCGTCGTAGCCCTGGCGCTTGAGCGATGGGTGGAGGAGCCGGCCCACCGCGACGACGGTGCCGACGGAGGTATGCGCCATGGCGCCGAAGAGCTCGGAGGAGGCGACCGTCGTCACTGCGAGCGAGCCGCGGATGCCGCCGATGATCGACACGACCCAGGCGACGACGCGCCGCGCGATCCCGCCCTGCCCCATGATCTCGCCCGCGAGCACGAAGAAGGGCACGGCGAGCAGCGGGAAATTGTCGAGGCTCCCGAACATGTAGGTCTGGATCGTCTGGGTCGGCACATGGGCGACGAAGAGCACCGCGACAATCGATGTCAGCACCAGCACGATGAAGATCGGGAAGCCCAGGACGAGCAGGATCGCCGGCAGCACGAAATAGACGAAGATGTCCGCCGACATCGCGCCGCGGCCTAGCTCACGTCGCCGCCCTCGCCGGGCCCCGGCGGAGGCGCGCCTTTCGTCACGAGGCGCACGGCCACAAGCAGCGCCATCACCGTCAGGCCCAGCGGCACCATCGCCTGCGGGATGACCAACGGGATATTGGCGGCCTGGCTGCGCTGGTCGAACGCCGCAAGCATGCGCACCACGGGCAGCGCGAAATAGGCGAGGACGAGGCTCGTTGCGATCACCACGAGCTCCGAGAGGAGCTCGAGCGCGCGACGGGCCGGCGCGGGCAACAGCGAGACGATCACATCCATGCGGATCTGCCGGCCCGCCCAGCCGACGAGGCCGGTGCCGAGGAAGACGCAGCCCACCATGAGGAAGAGCATCATCTCCTCCGCCCATTGCAGCGAGACGGAGAAGAAATAGCGGCCGATGATGTTGACGAAGTTGATCGCGACGCTGCCTGCAAGCAGCACGCAGGCGAGGACGCGCAGCACCGCTGTCACCCACCGGGCGCCGCGCAGCAAGGCTTCCGTCATGCGCGCGGCTCCATCTTGCCGCGCTGCGGGCTCAGCGCTTGGCGGCGGCCGCGCGGAGCGCGGCGAGCGTCGCGGCAACCGGGGCTTGCGACTTCGTCACCTCGTCGGCCGTGCTCTGGAGCAGCGTCTTCAGCTTGGCTTGGTCCGCGGCCGAGATCGGATGGACCTCGCCGCCCATCCCCGTCCACTGCTTCTCGAGATCCTTCGAGAAATCGACCTCCCAGGCCTGCGCCTTCGCCTGGATCGCGGCGCCGGTGTCGAGGACGAGCTTCTGCAGATCGGGCGGCAGCGTGTCGAGCCAGGGCTTGCTCGCCACGGCGATCGAGATGATGAAGGTGTCGTTGGTCACGGTCACGACCTTCACGAGATCGACTATCTTCAGCGAGACGAAGACCGACATGCCGCTGATCGTGCCGTCGATCGTGCCCTGGTCGAGCGCGGGCATGACCTCCGAGAGCGGCATCGCGATGCCCGTGGCGCCGAGCCGGCTCATCTTCGCGCGCTCGAGATCGGTGCCGTTGATGCGGAGCTTCTTGCCGTTGAAATCGGCCAGGGTCAGGAGCGGCCGGCGCGCGGCGTAATCCGAGGCGCCCAAGCTCAGCGTCGCCATGCCCACCATGTTCTTGGGCGCAACGAAGCTCAGCATCATCTTCTCGATCTCTGGATCGTGCACGGTCGCTGCGGCGTTCGCGTCGTCGCGAAAGAGGATGGGCGAGCTGAAGACGCCGTAGCGCGGATCGACGCCGACGAAGAAATCGACCGGGCCCAGATAGGCCTGGATCGCGCCGGTCTGTACGCCCTCGATCTCGCGCGGGATGGGGCCGAGCTGGCTGTTCGGATAGATCTGCACCTCGATGCGGCCCTTGGAGGCCTGCTCGAGCGCCTCCTTGTAGAATTTGAGATATTGGTGCTGCGTCTCGTTGATCGTCGCGGTGCCGAATTTGAGCACGTAATCGGCGGCCGAGGCCGGCGCGGCGCCCCAAAGCGCGACGGCAAGCACGGCAAGCGCGGCCGCGCGGCACCACGATGCGATCCTGCTTGTCCCCGGCATGGCGTCCTCCCCGATCGCGCGCCGGCCTTGCGCCGGCGCTTCCTCGCACTATAGCCGCCCGCCGCAGTGCCGCCATAGGCTTGCGGCGACGGACATGCGGCGTCAGAGTAACGCGCTTCTGGAGGAGACGCTCATGCTCGACCCACGCTCCGCGCGACGGCTCGCGCGCTACAACCAATGGTCCAACAAGGTCGTGTTCGATGGCGTCGCGGCGCTGCCGCCGGGCGAGGCGACGAAAGAGCGGCCGACCCTGTTCAAGACCATGGTGCGCACGCTCAATCACCTCTATGTGATCGATCTCATCTGGCAGGCGCATCTCGAAGGCCGGCCGCACGGCTTCACGCGCCGCGACGACGTGCTCCATCCCGAGCTTCCGGATCTCTGGCGGGCGCAGCAGAAGCTCGATCAATGGTACATCGACTGGGCCGCGGCGCAGACGCAGACGACGCTCGACGAGCGCGTCGCTTTCACCTTGACCGCGGGCAGCAAGGGCGAGATGTCGCGCGGCGACATCCTGCTCCATGTCGTCAACCACTCAACCTATCACCGCGGCTGGGTATGCGACCTCTTCTTCCAGGTGCCGGCGCGCCCGCCCGAGACCGATCTTCCGGTGTTCGCGCGCGAAGCGCCGGAGGAGTGAGAAGGACGGACGCCGCAGCCGAAGACGCGTAACGGCGCATGAGCGAGACCGGCGCGGCACCGGCGGAAGGCGAGCCCGGCAAAGGCTCGTGGGGCGAGCTCTTCAGCGGCGGGCACGCGCTCTATTCCTCGCTCATCATCGGCGGCATCGCGATGCACGCGACGCAGGTGCTGGTGATCGCGATCATCATGCCGACGATCGTCGGCGATGTCGGCGGCGCCGTCTATTACACCTGGGCCGCAATGCTTTACACGATCGGCGCGATCGTCGGCGCGTCGTCGACCGCGGCGGTGTGGTCGAAGCTCGGGGCGCGGCGCAGCTATGCGCTCGCGGCCGCCGTCTTCGCCTTGGGCACCGCGAC
>Ga0187780_10003075_pt1 | contig 12593 bp, 12 predicted proteins | sample 1015_Q2_SP10_20__FD_132429 | JGI IMG/M metagenome (GOLD analysis project Ga0187780, IMG submission 132429) | Tropical peat soil microbial communities from peatlands in Department of Meta, Colombia - 1015_Q2_SP10_20_MG | ecosystem: Environmental > Terrestrial > Soil > Wetlands > Peat | place...
ACCACGCCGGGATCTCGACGCAGAACGTCGTCGAGAAGCAGCTTATCGCCGAGGGAACGTCGCGTCAGGAGATCGGACGCGAGGCCTTCCTCGAACGGACCTGGCGCTGGCTCGACGAGACGGGCCGCACGATCATGGCGCAGTACCGCCGCCTCGGCGCGTCGCTCGACTACTCGCGTGAGCGCTTCACCATGGACGACGCGTACGTCGAGGCCGTGATGACGTTCTTCGTGCGGCTCTGGAAACGCGGCTGGATCTACCGCGCCAACCGGATCGTCAACTGGTGCCCGTACCACAGGACGGCCATCTCGGACCTCGAGGTCGAGCACGTCGAGATGGACGACATGCTGACGTACGCGCGCTACCCGTTCGCGGACGGCGACGGCTCGATCACTGTCGCGACCGTCCGGCCGGCGACGATCCTCGCCGACGTCGCGGTCGCGGTGCACCCGGACGACGCGCGATATCGGGAGGCGATCGGCCGCGAGGTCGTGGTCCCGGTCGTCGGCCGGCACGTGCCCGTGATCGCCGACGAGCGGGTCGAACCGGTTTTCGGCACCGGTGCGCTGAAGATCACGCCGGGCCACGACCCGACGGACTTCGAGATCGGGCGCGATCACGGCCTGCCCACGCTGACCGTCGTCGGCCCCGACGGGCTCATGCTCGCCGCGGGCTTCGAGGCTCTCGACCAGAAGGAGGCCGACCGGCGGGTGGTCTCGTGGCTCGACGAGCACGGTCAGCTCGAGAAGCGCGAGGGGTACCGCCACGCGGTCGGCACCTGCGAGCGCTGCCATTCGCGGATCGAGCCGCTCGTCTCGCCCCAGTGGTGGTGCCGCATGGACGAGCTCGGCGCGCCGGCGATCGCAGCGCTCGAGGCCAGGCGCGTCCGCTACACGCCGGAGAGCCAGCATCGCTTCGCGATCGAGTCGCTGGAGCGCGCGCCGGACTGGTGCGTCTCGCGGCAGCTCTGGTGGGGCCATCAGATCCCGATCTGGACGTGTCCGGACGGCCACCTCACCTGCGAGTGGCCGCCGCCGGAGAGCTGTTCCGAGTGCGGCTCACGCGAGCTCACGCGGGACCCGGACGTGCTCGACACCTGGTTCTCGTCGGCGCTCTGGCCGTTCGCGACGCTCGGCTGGCCGAAGGAGACGCCCGAGCTCGACCGCTACTACCCGGGCGACGTCAACTCGACGGCGCGCGAGATCATCCGTCTCTGGGAGAACCGGATGATCTTCTCGGGCCTCTTCCTGCTGGGCGACATCCCCTTCGGCGACGTGATCATCCATGCCACCGTGCTCGCGCCCGACGGACGGCGGATGTCGAAGAGCCTCGGCACCGGGATCGACCCGCTCGAGGCCGTCGACGAGCACGGCGCCGACGCGACCCGGTACGGCCTGCTCAAGATCTCCTCGACGCAGGACGTCCGGTTCAGCTGGGGCGCGATCGAGGAGGGCCGGAAGCTCGCGAACAAGCTCTGGAACGCCGCGCGTCTGATCCTCTCGACCACGGAGCACGTGACGCCGTCCGCCCAGCCGAGGTCCCTCGAGGAGCGCTGGATCCTGGCGCGGCTCGACACCGCGCGCCGGGAGCTCGAACAGGCGTGGGGCGTGTTCGACTTCTCGACGACGACGAGCGTCCTCTACCACGTCACCTTCGACGACTTCTGCGACTGGTACGCCGAGGCGGTCAAGCACCGGCTCTACGACGGCGACAGGGACGCGCAGGCGACCGCGCTCGCCGCGCTCGAGCGTCTCCTCGCTCTGCTCCATCCCGTGATGCCACACGTGACGGAGGAGATCTGGTCGAACCTCCCGAACCGTGCCGGCCGGCTGATCGTCGGGCACTGGCCGGAGCCCGACGACCGGTTCGCCGGAGACATGGCGGCGCTCGATTCCGTCCAGCAGGCGGCGCAGACGTTCCGCCGCGGAGGCGTTCTCGTCCCGCTCGGATCGGAGGACGAGGAGCGCATCTTCCGCGCTGTCGTCCGCCCCGGGCGGAGCACCGTCGACGGAGACGTCGAGGCGGAGCGCGCCCGGCTGCGAGGCGAGGTCGCCCGAGCCGAGGGGATGCTCGCCAACGAGCGGTTCGTCGCAAACGCTCCTCCGCACGTCGTCGAGGCGGAGCGCGAGAAGCTCGCCCGCTACCGGCGTGAGCTCGATGCCCTCCGCGGCTGAGCGCTGGATCGCATCGCTGTCGCCGTGGCCGACCGACGGCTTCGGCCTCGAGCGGATGCGAGCGCTGCTTGCCGCGCTGGGCGACCCGCAGCTGGAATACCCGGCGATCCACGTCGTCGGGACGAACGGCAAGTCTACGGCGACGAGGACGATCGAAGCGCTGCTGCTCGCAGATGGGCTCACGGTCGGAGCGACCGTCTCGCCGCACGTGTCCGGCTGGGCGGAGCGCATTCGCGTCAACGGAGAGGAGGCCGACTTCGACGAGGCGATCGCGCGCGTCCGCCCCGACGCGGAGCGGCTCGGCGCCACGCAGTTCGAAGCGCTCACCGCCGCCGCGCTCGCCCGGTTCGCGGTCGCGAGAGTCGACGTGGCCGTCGTCGAGGCCGGGCTCGGCGGGCGTCTCGACGCGACGAACGTCCTGCGGACGACGGTGGTGCTGCTCACGAACGTGGGCCTCGAGCACACGGACGTGCTCGGCGAGACGACGGAGGAGATCGCGAGGGAGAAGCTGGCTGTCGCGCACCGCGACAGCATAGTTGTCATGGTGGACAACGAGCACGCGCACCTTGTCCCGGGACGGCGCGTCGTGCTCGGCGGCGCACGCGAGGCCGCCGAGTCGTTCGTCGGCCACGGGATCGAGACGGAGGTCGAGGTCGAACTACCTGGTCGCCTCGAGCGGCGCCCGGGAGAGATCCGGGACGGCGCGCACAACCTCGAAGGCGTCGAGTGGCTGCTCGAGCGGCTGCCGCCCGGCGACTACACGGTCTGCGCATCGATCCTGCGCGACAAGAACGCAGCCGAGATGGTGGCGCGTCTCTCCGAGACGGGAACGCGGTTCGTCGCGACGACCTCGTCGAACGCCAGGGCACTCGCGGCGCCCGCGCTCGCGGCCATCGCCGAGCCGCTGTTCGCTCGCGTCGAGGTGGTGGAGGATCCCGTGGACGCGGTGAGGCGAGCGCACTCCCTCGGCGAGCCCGTGCTGGTCACCGGGTCCCTCTACCTCCTCGCGGACCTCGCGGCAAGCGAGCGCGACGGAGCCGTCGCGTGAGCCGGCTGCGCGAGCGCGTCACGGTCGTCGCGTTCGCGCTGACGTTGCTCCTGCTCATCGTCGGCGGCGCGTTCCTGCTCGGGTATATCGTCGGCAAGCTCCTCCTCTGATACGAACTGCACCGTGAACGTCGCCGCCGGAAGCCTCATCTCCTCGGACACGGGGACGCTCGTCCGCAACGTCGCGATCGGCGTCGGCGTCGTGCTCTGGCTGGCGACGGCGTACTGGGTCCACAAGGACGCGCGACGCAGGATCGCAGCGCCGTGGCTGCTCGCGGCTGCGACCCTGCTCGGGCTCGTCCCGCCGTTTCTCGGGCCGGTCGTCTACGTCTTCTTCCGGCCGCCGGAGTACCTCGTCGACGTCCGGGAGCGAGAGCTCGAGCTGCGCGCGATCGAGCAGCGGCTGACACTGCGCGGGCTCGAGTGCCCGGTCTGTGGGGCGGCGGTCGAGCCTTCCTACCTCGTCTGTCCGATCTGCACGACGAGGCTGCGGCAGGCCTGCCCCAGCTGCAACGCGCCCGTCGAGGCGATCTGGCAGGCGTGCCCGTACTGCGCGACCGACCTCCCTCCCGCCGCCGCGGTCGGCGGCGCGCTCGGGCCGTTGCGTCAGCGGCCGCGTGGCGTCTCCGAGTAGGCTTCCGCGTCCATGGCGACCGAGACCACGCTCGTCCTCGTCAAGCCCGATGGCGTCCGCCGCGGCCTCGCCGGCGAGATCGTCGCGCGCTTCGAGCGCCGCGGCTACGAGCTCCGAGGCGCTCGGCTGCTCAAGATCAGCCGAGCTCTCGCCGCCGAGCACTACGCGGAGCACCGGGGCAAGCCGTTCTACTCCGACCTCGTCTCATTCATCACGTCCGGCCCTGTGCTCGCCCTCGCGATCCGCGGCGACGACGCGATCGCAGGTGTGCGCGCGCTGATGGGGGCGACGAACCCGGCCGACTCGGCGCCCGGGACGATCCGCGGCGATCTGGCGACGGAGCTGTCGGAGAACGTCGTGCACGGCTCGGACTCGCGCTCGAGCGCGAAGCGCGAGCTCGGCCTGTTCTTCCCGGACGGGCTTGTCTGACCTCTCCGAGCACGCGCGACTGAACCAGGTTGCCTGGACGGAGTATGCGCCCGACTACGTCGCCGCGGGCGAGCGTGGTTGGGCCGCCGACGAGGCGTCGTGGGGCATCTGGGGCGTGCCGGAGCGGGAGCTCGGCGCGCTGACGGGGATCGAGCTCGACGAGGCCGACGTCGTCGAGCTCGGCTGCGGGACCGCCTACTGGTCGGCGTGGTTCGCCCGCCGTGGAGCGAAGCCGGTTGGCGTCGACGTCACCGACGCGCAACTTCAGACGGCGCGTCGGCTGCAAGCAGAGCACGCGCTCCCGTTTCGCCTCGTGCACGCGAGCGCCGAGGATGTTCCGCTCCCCGACGCGTCCTTCGACCTCGCCTTCTCGGAGTACGGCGCGAGCATCTGGTGCGATCCGTACCGCTGGATCCCCGAAGCTGCGCGCCTGCTCAGAGCGGACGGCCGGCTCGTGTTCCTCGTCAACGGCACGATCCTGATGCTGTGCCTGCCGGACGAGGAGGACGTCGCTGCGAGTCCTGGCCTCCTCCGCGACTACTTCGGCATGCACCGGTTCGACTGGCCGAACGATCAGCCGCCGTCGATCGATTTCCACCTGGGCTACGGCGATTGGATCCGGCTCCTGCGGGCGAACGGGTTCGAGGTCGAGAACCTGATCGAGGTTCGCCCGCCCGAGGGCGCGACGACGCGCTACCCGTTCGTGTCGATCGAGTGGGCGCGCCGCTGGCCCTCCGAGGAGATCTGGGTCGCGCGCAAGCGCGCGTGAGGCGGCGTTGACGCTCGTCCTCGCCTCGACCTCGCCACAGCGACGCGCGATCCTCGAGCAGCTGCGGATCCCGTTCGTCGCGATCGCCCCGGACTACGTCGAGCACGATCCGCCGGACGCCGATCCGGTCGCGCTCGTCCGCGCGCACGCCGAGGGAAAGGCGCGGTCGGTGCACCGGGACGGCACGGCGACGCTCGGCGTCGACACGACCGTCCACCTCGACGGCGTCGTGTACGGCAAGGCGAGCGGGCGCGCCGACGCCGAACGCATGCTGCGGGTGCTCGCAGGGCGGACGCACACCGTTCTCTCGGGGATCTGCCTCCTCGGGGTGTCCGCCGACGTTCTCGTCGAGCAGGTCGCGACGGCGGTCACCTTCCGCGAGCTCGACGACGCCGACGTCGAGACCTATCTCGAGAGCGGTGAGTGGGAGGGGCGTGCGGGTGCCTACGCGATCCAGGGGCTCGGTGGGCGGCTGGTCGAGCGGGTCGACGGCGACTACCTCAACGTCGTCGGGCTGCCGGGGGCGGCGCTGATCGACCTCCTGGCGCGGCACGCCCCGGAACTCCTGCAAATCGGCGGCTAGCTAGACTCACTCGGCTATGGCCTGGTTCAACACGCTCACCGGCTTCGGCGGCCGCGACATGGCCGTCGACCTCGGCACGGCGAACACGCTCGTCTACGTGAGGGGCCGCGGGATCGTCCTGTCCGAGCCCTCGGTCGTCGCGATCGACCAGCGGAGCGGCGAGGTCCACGCCGTGGGCGTCGAGGCGAAGCGGATGCTCGGGCGCACGCCGGGGACGATCTCGGCGATTCGCCCGCTGAAGGACGGCGTGATCGCCGACTTCGACGTCACCGAGCAGATGCTGCGCCACTTCATCCAGAAGGTGCACCAGCACCGTTTCGCCCACCCGCGAGTCGTCGTCTGCGTGCCGTCCGGCGTGACCGGCGTCGAGAAGCGCGCGGTCGAGGAAGCGACGCTCTCGGCCGGTGCGCGCCAGGCCTACCTGATCGAGGAGCCGATGGCGGCCGCGATCGGCGCCGGCCTCCCCGTCGCGGAGCCGACCGGGAACATGATCGTCGACATCGGCGGCGGCACGACCGAGGTCGCGGTCATCTCGCTCGGCGGCATCGTCGTCTCGCAGTCGCTCCGTGTCGGCGGGGACGAGATGGACGACGCGATCGTGAACCACGTCAAGAAGGAGTACAAGCTCCTGGTCGGCCAGCAGACGGCGGAGGAGATCAAGCTCGAGGTCGGCTCGGCCTACCGCATGACCGACGAGGTGCAGGCGGAGGTTCGCGGCCGCGACATGCTCACCGGACTGCCCAAGACGGTGGTCATCTCCTCCGAGGAGATCCGCCGCGCGCTCGACGAGCCGGTGACCCAGATCATCGACGCGATCCGCTCGACGCTCGACAAGACGCCGCCCGAGCTCGCCGCGGACATCATGGATCGCGGCATCGTCCTCGCCGGCGGCGGGGCGCTCCTGCACGGGCTCGACGAGCGGCTCCGCCACGAGACGCAGATGCCAGTGCACCTCGCGGAGAGCCCGCTCACCTGTGTCGCCGTGGGTTCGGGCCGCAGCCTCGAGGAGTTCGAGGCGATCCATCGCTCGAACCGCGGCGCACGCCGCAACGGCTCGCGCCGCTAGCCGAGCACCCGGCCGCTTCCCGGTCCTTCCGACACGGTCCGACGTCCCCGTTCCTCGCGAGGTCGAGGTGCGGCGCGGCGATCGGACCCTAGCCTGCGGAAGGCTCGGCACGAACTCGTCACACCCAGGGACAGTCCCTGGTTTGTGCCGGAAGCGTGACAGTTCGTCCACACGGTCCTGTTTGGCGCTCGAACCGGGCTACCGTCGGCGAATGGCCCGTGTCCCTCGCTGTGCGCTCGCCGATGGGCGCTGCTTCCACCTCTTCGCTCGCGGTGTCGACCACCTCGCGATCTTTCGCGACCGCGAGGACAGGCTCGAGTTCCTGACGCTGCTCGCTCAGGTGGTCGAGCGGGAAGCGTGGTGCTGTCACGCGTTCTGCCTCATGGACACGCATGTCCACCTCGTCGTCGAGGCGCGGCTGGGGCAGATCTCGAAGGGGATGCAGCGCCTTCTCGGCACGTACGCCCGCCGCTTCAACGACCGCCACTCGCGCGTCGGCCACCTCTTCGGGGATCGATACGGAGCGAGGCTCGTCGACGGCGAGACGTACCTCGGAGACGCCGTGGCATACGTCCTCGGGAACCCGGTCCGGGCAGGCCTCGTTCCGTCGGTCGCGGACTGGCCGTGGGCGGGATCACGGGTGAGCCGTCTCGAGCCGACCCCGTGAGCCGGCGAACGGACGATTCCACGATTCGCCCCGCTACACTGGCCCTCTGTGCCCCGTAACCGCACCGCACGCACGGCGGTGCTGGGCGTCAGCGTCCGGCGTCCCGCCGCAGGCCAGTCGAGCTCACGAAGCACCGTAGCGCTGAGGCGCCGGGTGGTGGTCGGCGCCCTCGTCGTGCTCGCGCTGGCCCTCGTGACGCTTTCGTTCCGCGAGTCGAGCGGCGGCCCCGTGACGTCGGCGCAGAACGCCGGCGCCGAGGCGCTGAGGCCGTTCGAGGTCGCGGCGACGAGGGTGGCTCGGCCGTTCCGCGACGCGTACGGGTGGTCCGACAGCCTCTTCCGCGCACGCTCCGATGCGAAGAAGCTGCGTGCGGAGAACGAGCAGCTGCGCCAGCTCGTGCTCCAGAACGAGTTCGCGGCGAACGAGGTCAAGCAGCTCAAGGCGCTGCTCGCGTTCCGCGAGGGCCCCACCTTCCCGAACGACTACGATCCGATCGCGGCGAGCGTGATCTCGCGGCCTGCCGGGGCGTTCGCCCAGGCGGTCGTCGTCTCCGCCGGCTCGGCCGACGGCGTCGAGCTGAACGCGCCGGTCGTCACGGGCGCCGGTCTGATCGGACTCGTCACCCGTGTCACCTCCCACGCCTCGCGCGTCACGCTCCTCACCGACGAGTCGAGCGCCGTTTCCGCCCTCGACGCGAAGACCGACGCCGCCGGCGTCGTCGGCCTGGGACCCGGGGTTGGCGCCACGCTCGAGCTCGACCGCGTCTCGAAGGACCAGGACGTCCGGGTGGGCGACACCGTCGTCACCGCCGGCTGGCGGTCGACGAAGCTCTCCTCGCTCTACCCCAAGGGCATCCCGATCGGCGTCGTGACGAGCGTCGGCCAGTCCGACACGGATCTCTACAAGCAGGTTCAGGTGCAACCGTTCGCCGACTTCTCGTCGATCGACGCCGTCATCGTCCTCGTGCGCAAGGCGGCAGGGAAGTGATCGCGCGGACCGGAGTGACCCGGGCCCGAGGGTTCCGGACGCTGGGCGACCTCCTGCGGATCTCGGCCCTGATCCTCGTGGCCGCGATCGTCCAGGTCTCGATCTTCGCGCCCGTGACGATCCTCGGCGGCACCCCCGACATCCTCCTCGTCACGCTCGTCTGCCTCGCGCTGCTCCGCGGCTCGATCGTCGGCGCGATCGCAGGATTCGCCGGCGGCCTCATCGTCGACGTCGCGACCCTCGGCACGCTCGGCGTGACGGCGCTCCTCCTCACGGTCGCCGGGTACTGGGCCGGCCGCTACGGCGAGACTACCGGGCGCGGCCGCATGCGGGCGGTTCCGCTCGCCGTCGCGGTGATCACGATCCTCGTCGCGTTCGGCGGGCTCGGCCTCCATTACATGCTCGGCGACTTGGTGTCCGCGCACCGGGCGCTCGTGACGACGCTCCTGCCCGCGATTCCGTTGAACCTCCTGCTGGCGTGGCCCGTGAACAGGCTCTGCGCCGCGGTCGCGCGGCGCCAGGCGTCGAGCGATCGCGCCAGCGAGGTACAGGTGCTTGTCTAGCGGCGCTCCCTACAGCGACCGGCGCTCGCCTTCACGGCGGTTCCTGCCGCCCGATCCGAAGGTGCAGGAGCCGTACCGCCTGACACCGGGGCTCGCGCTGCGCGTCGGGGTGCTCGGTGCGCTCGCGCTGCTCGTCTTCGGAGCGCTCTTCCTCCGGCTGTATGCGCTCCAGATCCTCTCCGGCTCCCAGTATCGAGCGGACGCGCAGGACAACCAGCTCCGTCTCGTGCGCGTCGAGGCGCCTCGCGGGCCGATCCTCGACCGGAACGGCAAGGTGATCGTCGACAACGTCGCCGGCACCGCCGTCCAGCTCTGGACGGGCAACCTCCCGAAGACGGGCCGCTACCGGGAGATCAAGCGGCTCGCGTACGTGCTCGACCTGCAGCCGATGGCGCTCGCGAGGGAGGTCGACGCCCGGGAGAACGACCCCGTCGACCCGATCACGATCCGCACCGCAGTCCACGACGACCAGGTCGACTACCTCAAGGAGCACCAGAACGAGTTCCCCGGCGTCCAGATCGTGCAGACCTACCTCCGCCAATACGACTACCAGTCGCTCGCCGCGCAGGTGCTCGGCTACGTCGGCGAGATCTCACCGCAGGAGCTGAAGACGCTCTCCCGCCAGGGCTACCGACCCGGAGACGAGATCGGCCAGTCGGGGGTCGAGGCGACCGCGGACAAGTTCCTGCGGGGCCGTCCGGGTCTCGCCCAGATCCGGGTCGACTCGCTCGGCAGGCCGCGCAGTGCGCTCGAGCTGCGGCGGAGCGCGCAGCCGGGCAACGCGGTCCAGCTGACGCTCGACATCGGCCTGCAGCGGGCGGCGGAGAAGGCGATCCGCGACGGGATCGCGCTTGCCCATGCCAACGGCCAGTGGGCGGCCAACGGAGGCGCGATCGTCGCGCTCGACCCGCGCGACGGCGCCGTGCTCGCGATGGCCTCGTACCCGACGTACAAGCCGTCCGTCTGGGTCGGACGTGTCGATCCGCAGCGGATCGCCCCGCTCGTCAACCAGGCCGCCGCTCAGAAGGCGAACTATCCGGGGCTCGACCGCGCGATCGCGGGCCAGTACCCGCCGGGCTCCACCTTCAAGCCCGTGACCGCTCTGGCCGCGATGCAGGAGCACCTGCTCTCGCCCTACGAGTCGATCCAGTGCACCGGCCAGGCCACCTACGGCAAGGACAAGCATGTCTTCAAGAACTGGGACCCGACCGTGAACGAGCCGATGACGCTCACGACCGCGCTGGCCCAGTCGTGCGACACGTACTTCTACGCCGTCGGCGACCGCTTCTACCAGCGCGGGCCCGCCGACTGGTCGCGTCTGCAGGACTGGGCCGAGCGCTTCGGGTTCGGTCAGCCGACCGGCCTCGACATCGGCGGCGAAGTCGACGGGCTCGTCCCGACCCCCGCCTGGCGCAAGAAGACGTACAAGAGCTCGTGGGACAAGGCGTGGAACCCGGGCGACTCGATCCAGCTCGCGATCGGCCAGAAGGACATCGCAGTGACGCCGCTCCAGCTCACGCGCTTCTACGCGATGCTCGCGAACGGCGGCAAGCTCGTCACCCCGTACGTCATCGCCGCCGTCGACCGTCCGGGCGCCAACGGCCAGGCGCCGGTCGTCCTGCGCCAGTTCGCGCCGAGCCCGCCGCAGCCGGCGGGCGTCGATCCGGCCGCGGTCGACATCATCGGCCAGGGCCTGTTCGCCGCGACGCACAGCGCGAAAGGGACGTCGTCTGGCGTCTTCGGCACCTACCCGGTGCCGATCGCGGGCAAGACCGGGACGGCGGAGAAGGTCGTCCCGCTTCCCGGCTACCCGCCCGACCATCTCGAGAACCAGTCGTGGTGGTGCGGCTGGGGTCCGTATCAGGAGACCGACTACAACGGCCACGGCCCGCTCGTCGTCTGCGCGTTGATCGAGAACGGCGGCCACGGCTCGGTCGCCGCTGCACCGGCTGCGCTCGAGGTCTTCGAGAAGTGGTTCGGGCAGAAGGCCACGAGTCAGGTCCAGGCGGCGACGGACTGATGATCGACTACGCCGGCCAGTCGCGAGCACGCCCCCGCCTCCGGAGCTCGGACGTGGCAGAGCTCGGCGGCGCGCTCGGCAGGCTCGACTGGGTCCTGCTGCTCGCGGTCGCGGCGCTGGTCGGTTACGGCCTCTGGGCCGTGGCCGGCATCACCCGCTTCGACGTGCCGGGAGATCCTCACTACCACCTGACGCGGCAGGCGATCGCGGCCGCGCTCGGCGTGGTGGCGTTCTTCGTCGCGCTCGCCATGCCGATGCCGCTCGTCGCGCGCCACTGGCGGACGGTGTACATCGGCACGATCGGCCTGATGGTGCTCGTCTACGCGGTCGCCGCGGCCGTCCGCGGCTCGAAGCGGTGGCTCGTGATCGGGCCGTTCCAGTTCCAGCCTTCCGAGTTCGGCAAGACGCTCTTCGTGCTGGCGCTCGCCGGCTTCCTCGCGGAACGCTCGCGCCGCGTCGGCTCGCTGCGGACGGTGTTCGAGACCGTCGGACTCGGCCTCGTCCCGATCGGGCTCGTCTTCATCCAGCCCGACCTCGGGACGGCGCTCGTCTACGCCGCGGCGCTCGCCGCAGTGCTCTTCGTCGCGGGAACGCGCTGGCTCCACCTCGCAGTGCTCACGTCGACGACGGCACTGCTCGCCACGTCCGTCCTCTGGCTGGCGCCGGCGGCCGGAGTCCCGCTGCTCAAGCCGTACCAGACGGCGCGCCTCACGGGCTTCGCCAACCAGTCGAGCGACCAGGCCGGCCAGGGCTACAACGTCACGCAGTCGGAGACCGCGATCGGTGCCGGTCAGGTCGGCGGCCGCGGGGTCGCCGGTGCGAGCCAGACGCGGCTCGACTACCTGCCGGAGCATGCGACCGACTTCGTGTTCGCCTCGTTCGCGGAGCAGCGCGGCTTCTTCGGCGTCGCGATCCTCCTGCTGCTCTACCTCCTCGTCGTCTGGCGAGGGCTCCGCGTGATCACGGTGGCGGGCGACTTCTTCAGCGCCGTCGTTGCGGGCGGCGTCGTCTTCGCCTTCCTGTTCCAGGTCTTCGTGAACGTCGGGATGACGATGGGGATCGCGCCGGTGACGGGCATTCCGCTCCCGTTCGTCACGGTCGGCGGCTCGTCGATGGTCGCGAACCTCCTGGCGATCGGCGTGCTGCAGTCCATCCACCTGCGCGGCCAGCTCGGGCCCGGGCGGCGTTGAAGGCGGCCGGGCTCGGTGTGCGCGACGTCGTCGGCGTCGTGCGCGAAGCACAGGCGACGGCCGGTACGCGAGCGTGCCTCGTCGTCTTCGGCCTGCTCGCGGAGGAGCTCGCACGAGGCCTCCGTGCCGGGAGCGCGAGCGGTGGCGGCACGGTGCAGGTCGGCTCGGACCCCGCCGGCGCGGCCGCGTTCGTCGTCGTGCTGGCCGGTGCGGCCGGCCCGGCCGAGGAGCGGGCGCTCCGAGCTGCCGGGCGCGTCGGGACCCCGGTGCTCGTGGTCCAGACCGATCCGAAGAACGCGCGGCCGTCTCCGTACGTGCTCGCGACGGACGTCGTCGAGTGTCCGCCCGGCCGCGGGTTTCCGGTCGAGGAGATCGCGCGTGCGATTGCCCGGCTGCTCGGACGCGACGGCATCGGCCTCGGGGTTCGGCTTCCCGTGCTGCGCGACCCGGTCGCCGCCGAGCTG
>Ga0187780_10003076_pt1 | contig 12593 bp, 11 predicted proteins | sample 1015_Q2_SP10_20__FD_132429 | JGI IMG/M metagenome (GOLD analysis project Ga0187780, IMG submission 132429) | Tropical peat soil microbial communities from peatlands in Department of Meta, Colombia - 1015_Q2_SP10_20_MG | ecosystem: Environmental > Terrestrial > Soil > Wetlands > Peat | place...
ACGCCCATCATCGTGTGCGTGCCGCGGTCGAAGCTGAAGGAGACGACGAGGGGCAGGTCGCTCGCCGACTGGACGCCCTCGATCGCGGGCAGCGCCTCTTCGAGCGCGAAGAACGTCTCCAGCACGAGGAGATCGACGCCTCCTTCACCCAGGGCCGCCGCCTGCTCGGCGTAAGCCGCTGCGCATTCGGCTGGGCCGAGCGGACCGAGCGGCTCCGCAAGCTGTCCGGTCGGGCCGAGCGAGCCGGCCACGAACGCCCGGTCTCCGGCCCCCTCTCGCGCGAGCTCGGCAGCGCGCACGTTCACCTCGCGCGCGCGACGGGCGAGGGGTGTCTCCGCGAGCCGGATGGGCGTCGCGCCGAACGTGTCCGTGAGGATGAGGTCGGCGCCCGCATCGACGAACGCACGATGGAGCTCGAGCACGCGCTCGGGGGCTTCGAACAGCCACTCCTCCGGTGCGGCGCCCAGGACGAGACCCATCTCCTGGTAGTTCGTCCCGGTCGCGCCGTCCGCGACGAGGACGGACCCGGAGGCCAGGGCTTCGGCGAACGTGGGTCGGGTGGCGGAACTCATAGTGTCTCCTCTCGCTCGACATCCACCCGGGAGTGGCACCTTGCGCTTCCGATCGTGCGGGTCGCGCAGGTTGCCGAGGCGTCGTCGGGCCGGGCCCCTCAGCCTCTCTCGATGTGGAGCGGCGTTCCACCGCGTCCCGCGCCCCAGGATAGCTGAGGCGGCAGCGTACGTTCGGGCAGCGGGCTCGGCGAATCTGCTGATGCACCGGGATGCACGTGAGGCTAGTTCTCGCTCTGATGGGCAGACTCTTCATGGCCGGCGTTGCTTCGTTGCTCCTCGCACTCGGAGCGAGTCTCTTCGGAGCGTCCGGCGGAGCGGGGTCGGAGCGATTGCGCTGGGCGAGCACCGACCTGGGAGTGTTCCGCGGAGACGCGAACAGCGAGGCGCTCGCGTTGAACGAGCGAGGGCAGATCGCCGGGCGTAGTTGCTGCGACAACCAGAATCGCGCTCACGCGTTCCTGTGGCAGGCCGGGAGGATGACAGATCTCGGGTCATTGGGCGGGTGGGATGTCCGTACGCTAGCGATCAACGAGCACGGCCAGATCGTCGGTGAGGCCAACACCAAGAAGAGGGGCAAGTACGGTCCGATGCTCCACGCGTTCTTATGGCAGGGCGGGAAGATGGTCGACCTGGGAACGCTCGGAGGGGACGACAGTCGCCTGACGGCTTTCAACAACCGGGGACAGATCATCGGTTCCAGCACCGCCAAGTCGGGGCGGCAGCACGCGTTTCTCTGGCAGAACGGGTCGATGACCGATCTCGGCTCCTCTACCTTTGAGGCGCTTGCGATCAGTGAAGAGGGTGAAGTCGTCGGATACGGCACCCCTGCAGGCAGCAACGCAACCCAGCCGTTCGTGCGGCAGAAGGGGAAGCTCACGTTCCTCAAGCTCCCGGGCTCGACCTACGGTGAGGCGACCGGGATCAACGACCGCGGTCAGGTCGTGGGAAGCAGTCTCGTCGGTGGCGTGCCCACCGCGTTCTTGTGGCAGAACGGCAAGGTCACCGACTTGGGCATGGGCGGTGGCCGGGGTATCGCGATCAACAACCGGGGTCAGGTCATCGGGACCTTCTTCCCGCCCGGCGCGGCACACCGACACGCCGCACTGTGGCAGAACGGCAGGCTGACTGATCTCACACCCAACGCGCTTGTCTCCGGCCCCGCGAGCAGCGCCTGCGACATCTGCCTGCCGGCTCACTCGATCAACGAGCAGGGCCGGGTCATCGGCTGGACGAAGAACAGCGTCTACGGAGACGCCAGACAGCACGCGTTCGTTTGGGAGAACGGACGCACGACCTACCTCAGCACGGGACGCCAGGAGAGCCAGGCCAACGCGATCAACAACCGCGGTCAGATCGTCGGTTGGATCACCACCAAGACGGGCCAGCGGCACGCCGTCCTCTGGACGCTCAAACCCTGAGCCGCCCAGACCGTCTCGATTTCACACCATCGTAAGCTCGCTGCGGCGACAATCCGGACATGACGACCGTTCTCGTCGTCGACGACGAGCCCATCGTGCGCGACGTGGTGGTCCGCTACCTCGAACGCGAGGGGTTCTCGACGCTCGAGGCCGACCACGGCGACCGGGCGCGGGAGTTGCTCGAGCGCCAGTCGCCGGATCTCGTCGTGCTCGACGCGATGCTGCCCGGAACCGACGGGCTCGAGCTCTGCCGCTGGATCCGCTCCCGCTCCGAGCTGCCCGTGATCATGCTCACGGCGCGCGGCGAGGAGGCCGACCGGATCGTCGGGCTCGAGCTCGGCGCCGACGACTACGTGACCAAGCCGTTCTCGCCGCGCGAGCTCGCGGCGCGGGTCCGCTCCGTGCTGCGCCGTAGCACGGCGCGTCCGACGAGCAGGGAGAGCCTCAACTTCGGCTCGGTCGAGCTCGACGCGGCCACGCGCGAGGTGCGACGTGACGGCATCGAGTCGAGGCTGACCGCGAAGGAGTTCGACCTGCTCTGGTTCCTCGCGAGCCATCCGCGCCGCGTCTTCTCACGTGATCAGCTGATGAGCCGCGTCTGGGGCTACGAGGCCGCCCTCGACACGGGAACGGTGACCGTCCACATGCGCCGGCTGCGCGAGAAGATCGAAGACGACCCGTCGCAGCCGCGCCATCTGCAGACGGTCTGGGGAATCGGCTACCGCCTCGTGCCGTGATCGCGAACGCGCTCCTGATCGCTGCGGCGACTCTGGCGGTTGGTCTGGTGCTCGTCGTGCTGCTGCGGCTCCTCCCGACCGTGCGGCTCCAGCTCACCGGCCTCGCGGCGCTCGCCGTGACGCTGCCGCTCGTCTCGGTCCTTCTCTCCGGCTGGGTCATGTTCCACATGGGCGACGACGTGAAGATCCTCGCCGTGTCGGTCGTGTCCGCTGCGATCGCGATCGTCGCCGGCATCTATCTCGCCCACACGATCGCGAGCTCGGTCGAGCGGGTTCGCGAGGCTTCCGTCGCGCTCGCGGCCGGCGACCTCACGGCACGAGCGCCCGAAGCGGGACCTGCCGAGCTCGCCGATCTGGCCGGCTCGTTCAACGAGATGGCGGCGAACATCGAGCAGCTCTTCGACGCCCGCCGGGAGCTCGTCGCCTGGGCGAGTCACGACCTTCGAACGCCGCTCGCCAACATGCAGGCGATGCTCGAGGCGCTCGAGGACGGTTTGGCCGAACCGGCCGACTACCTGCCGGTCCTGCGCGAACAGGTCGCTGCCCTGTCGCTCCTCGTGGACGACCTCTTCGAGCTGGCGCGCATCGACGCCGGGGCTCTCACGCTCGAGCTGCGCGTTGCCCCCGTCTCGACCGTCGTCGACTCCTGCCTGCGCGGAGTCGAGGCGGAAGCTCGTCAGCGTCACGTCCAGCTCGTCGGCGACGTCGACGACACGATCACCGCTCGCTTCGCCCCGGAGAAGGTCGAGCGGGTGCTCGTGAACCTGGTCACGAACGCGCTGCGTCACACGCCGTCGGACGGCTCGGTCGCGGTCCGTGTCGAGCCGCTGCTGGACGTGGTGCGGATCAGCGTCGAGGACACCGGCGAGGGGCTCGGCGAAGAGGCGCAGCGTCGAATGTTCGACCGCTTCTGGCGGAGCGACCGGGCCCGGTCCTCGCGCGGAGCGGGCCTCGGCCTCGCGATCGCCCGCGGCCTCGTAGAGGCACACGGTGGACGGATCTGGGCCGAGAACCGCCCCGGAGGCGGGGCCTGCGTCTCGTTCACCCTGCCGGCCGCGTAGGGCCGTCAGTCGCGGCGCTGCAACAGCGCGACCGCTTCCGCCGCGAGCCCCTCGCCGCGGCCTGTGAAGCCGAGCCGGTCGGTGGTCGTCGCACGGACGTTGACCCGGCCGGCGTCCACGCCGAGCGCAGCCGCGAGCCGGGCTCTCATCTCGTCGCGGCGCCGCGCGATCTGCGGCTCCTCGCCGATCAGCACGCAGTCGGCGTTCACGAGCTCGAAACCCGCGGCACGCACCTGCCGATAGGCCCCCGCGAGCAGCGCGAGCGAGTCGACGCCGCGGGGTGTCGCCTCGCCGGCCGGGAACAGCGAGCCGATGTCGGCGAGCCCTGCGGCGCCGAGCACGGCGTCGGTGAGCGCGTGGGCGATCACGTCGCCGTCCGAGTGGCCGGCGAGCCCGCGCGGATGGTCCAGGCGGACGCCGCCGAGCACGAGCGGCACGCCCTCCTCGAATGCGTGGGCGTCGACGCCGAGCCCGATGCGCAGCTCGCTCACGAGAGCGAGGCTAACGCCGCGGGCAGCGACGCGAGGTCGTCGACGCCAAGCGCCGCCTCCTGCGGCGTCGGCTGGAGCATCCCCCACGGCCCACGTCGAACGTGGACGGCGACCAGCCCCGCCGAAGCGGCGGGCAGGACGTCGTTGTCGACGCGGTCACCGACGTAGGCGACTTCGGACGCGACGAACCCGGCTTCCTCGACGACCCGTTCGAAGAAGGCGGACGACGGCTTCCGCACGCCCCACCCGGCTGACGAGCCGATCACGTCGACCGGAAGGTCAACGGCTCGCGCCCATGCCTCCAGCGCGGCCGACTGGTTGCCCGCGACACCGACCCGATAGCCGGCCGCGCGCACGGCTTCGAGGCAGCCGAGCGCATCCGGGTAGAGATCCTCGACGTCGTAGACCACCGTCTCGTCGATCTCGGCCGGACGCTCGATGCCGAGGTGCCGGAAGAGCGCCGTGTGATCCTCGCCGCGCTCGACCGTGACGCCGAGCGCGGCCAGGAGAGCGTGCTCGGGAACGCCCGCGAGGCCCGCGACCTCGCGCCAGTAGCGGCGCTCGTCGACGAGCGTCTCGCCGACGTCGAAGAAGACCGCCCGGACCGTCACAGCCACGACGCAACCAGGTCGAGATCCTCCCTGGTCGTGATCTTGACCAGGCGGCGATCGCCCTCGACGACGCACACGCGTCCCCCCGCCCGCTCGACGAGCGACGCGCAGTCGGTCGCGCCGGTCAGATCACCGGCGTACGCGCGCCGCACGACGTCGGCGGGAAACGCCTGCGGCGTCTGGACCGCCACCAGGTGCCCGCGTTCGAGCGTCTCGACGACGCGATCTCCGTCGACCCGCTTGACCGTGTCGGCGAGGGGCAGAGCCGGGACGACCCCGTCCCACCCCTCCGCAAGCGGAGCGAGCACGCGCTCGATCACGCCGTCGTCCACGAGAGGCCGCGCAGCGTCGTGCACGAGGACGGCGACGGCCTCCTCGGGTACCTCGCCGAGACCGGCCCGCACCGACTCGGCACGCGTGGCACGCCCTGGTACGACTGCCGCCACCTTCGAGGTCGCGAGCTCCTCGGCGAGGAGGATCGCCGGCTCCTCCCAGCCCGGCGGCGCCACGACCACGATCGCGTCGACCCACTCCGACGCGTCCAGACGCTCGAGGCTCTCGGCGAGGAGCGGCCTCCCGCCGAGCGCGACGAACGCCTTGGGCTGCTCCGAGCCGAGCCGACGCCCCTCGCCGGCAGCGACGAGAACCGTCCAGACACTCACATGGGACCGCTCAGACCGTCGCGGCGGCGGCCTTGGGCTTCGACTTGGCGACCTTCTTGGCCGCAGGCTTCGCAAGCACCTCGTCGAGCCAGGCGGCGGCCTCTTCCTCGGTCATCGCCTTGGCGTACATCAGCTCGGAGGCGAGGATCTTCTTGGCCTTGACGTACATCTGCTTCTCGCCGGTGGAGAGGCCCTTGTCGTGGTCCCGGAGCGCGAGGTTCCGGACTACCTCGGCGAGCTCGAGGATGTCGCCGGTCTTCATCTTGTCGCGGTTGTGCTTGAAGCGGCGGTTCCAGTTCTTCGGCATCTCCGTCGACACGCCCGTCAGCGCCCCGACGACGACTTCGACCATCTGCTCGTCGATCACCCAGCGAAGGCCGACCTTCTCGGCGTTCTCGCAGGGAACGTTCACGGTCATGTCGTTGTGCAGGATCTTGATCGTCAGGTACTCGCGCTCCTGTCCGAGCACGATCCGTGTCTCTTTCGTCACGACCGTCCCCGCGCCGTGATGCGGATACACGACCTTGTCGCCGACCTCGAACAAGCCAAGCCTCCCCGTGTTCGAACTACAGCCCGACTGCCTCACGAAAAGCGCCGGCAGTGAGTGTTTCCGCCGGCGTGCCCACACATTCTAGCCGCTCCGGCGAGGTTGCGACGAGGTGTCGTTGCGCTGATTTCGAGGCTCGCAGCGGACTCAGCGACCGTCCGTCCCGGCCGCGGCGACGAGCCCCTCTCGGAGCGCCGCACGCAGGGTCTCCACCTCGGCAAGCCGCACCCCGCCGCGAGCGCCAGCTCGCGCCTTGATCGAGCCCGCCGGCACGAGCGCGGTGCGAAGGCCGAGCTTCGCGCACTCGTCTAGGCGCCGCTCGGTCTGCGCAGCCGGACGGAGCCGCCCGGTCAGCCCGATCTCGCCGAAGGCCGCCGTCCTCTCGGTCACGGCGACTCCGCGCGCAGCCGACCCGATCGCGAGCGCGATCGCGAGGTCTGCTCCAGGCTCGTCGATCCGAACGCCGCCCGCGACGTTGACGAACACGTCCGCGGCGCCGAGGGCGACTCCGGCATGGCGGGAGAGCACCGCGACGATCATCGCGAGCCGCTTCGGGTCGACTCCGGTTCCGACCCGCCGCGGCATCGCGAGGTCGCTCGGCGCGACGAGCGCCTGGATCTCGAGCAGCAGCGGCCGCGTCCCCTCGAGGACGCACGCGACGGCGGCGCCGACCTCGCCGGCCTCGGTGTGTCCGAAGAGCTCCGAGGGATCCGGCACGCCGACCAGGCCGGTCCCGGTCATCTCGAAGATGCCGAGCTCGTTGGTCGAGCCGAAGCGGTTCTTCGCTGCGCGCAGCACGCGGTGCGCGTGATACCGGTCGCCTTCGAACTGGAGCACGCAGTCGACCAGATGCTCGAGCACGCGCGGGCCTGCGACCGCTCCGTCCTTCGTCACGTGGCCGACGAGGACGGTCGCGACCCCGTGCTCCTTCGCCGTGCGCAGCAGCCGTGCAGCCGCCTCGCGCACCTGCGCGACGGAGCCGGGTGCCGAGCCGAGCTCCGACGAGTACAGCGTCTGCACCGAGTCGACCACGCAGACTGCCGGCCGCTCGCGCTCGAGCGTGGCGCACACGCACTCGAGCTCGGTCTCGGCGAGGATCTCCACCGTGTCGGCGCCGCCGAGGCGGGCCGCGCGGAGCTTCACCTGAGCCACGGACTCCTCGCCGGTCACGAGGACAGCGCGGCGGCCGTCCCGCGCGATCGAGCCCAGTGCGCTCAGCAGCAGGGTCGACTTGCCAACGCCCGGCTCGCCGCCGACGAGGACGAGCGAGCCGGGGACGACTCCGCCGCCCAGGACGCGGTCGAGCTCGGGCACCCCCGTGGAGATGCGCTCGGCCTCGCTCGCCGTCACCTCCCCGAGCTGCTGCAGCGGCTTCGCACCGGGCAACGAGCCGGCATCCGCCTCGCGGCCCGTCAGCTCCTCGACGAGGGTGCCGAACGCCGAGCAGCCGGGGCAGCGGCCGAGCCAGCGTCCGGTCGTCGTGCCGCACTCGGTGCAGGTGAACTGGACGACGACCTTGGCCACGGAGAGAGCGTAGCCGCCGAGTCGGACGTCGCGTTGACGAAACTGCAAACGATCAGCGCTCTCCGAGCAGCAGGCGGGCGACCTTCTCCCCGACGAGCACAGCGGGGATGTTCGTGTTCGCTCTCGGCACCTGAGGCAGCAGCGAGCAGTCGGCCACGACGAGCCCGGGCCGTCCGCCCACCCGCGCTCGCTCGTCGCAGACACCCGGCGGGTCTCCACCGCGGCCGAGCGCGCACGTACCGACCGGGTGGTAGTAGTGGACGACGGCGTCGAGGAGGTCGTCGTCGGAGTCGAGCGTCGCGAGCGGGGCGCCGAGCAGATCGCGGAGCGGACGCGCCGAGGCGAGCTCGCGGACGAACTCGACGCCGTCGCGCATCACGGCCAGATCGTGGCCCTCGGGATCCTCGAGATAGGCGTGCTCGATCCACGGCGGTGCCGCCGCAGCGCCGCTGCGGACGCGCAGGAAGCCGCGCGAGCGAGGCGTCAGCACGGCAGCCGCGATCGAGACCTGGCCCGCGAGGAGCCCCGTCTGCGTGGCCGAGAAGAACGGCACGACGTGTAGGTCGTAGACCTCGCCTGCCCGGCTCGACCGCGTCTTGCCGAGCGTCTGCTCGTCCGGGCGACTCAGGCCGGCGGCCACCGCAGCGGCGATCTCCCGCTCCAGCTCCTCGCCACGGGCGTAGGCAACCTCGACCATCGGGTGGTCGTGTAGGTTCCGCCCGACTCCGGGGAGCGCGTGGACGCACCGGATACCCGCCTCCGAGAGCCAGGTGGGGTCGCCGAAGCCCGACCGCTGCAGGATGGCGGGAGTGCCGTAGGCGCCGCCGGAGAGCACGACTGTCCTGGCGTGGATCGTCCCGCCCGAGACGTCGACGAGCCAACCGTCGGCCTCCTCCTCGAGCCGGTCGACGAGCGTGTTGCCGAGCACGCGCACGCGGTCACGGACGGGGTCGAGGTATGCGAACGCCGCGTTGAACCGCACGCCGCCGTCCACGTTGACGGTCTCGAGGCCGAAGCCGTCGAGACCGTCGAGGTCGCAGAGGTCGTCGGCCCGGGTCCAGCCCGTCGCTGCGGCCGCGTCCAGGCACGCGGCGTGGAACCGGCCGGCCTCGTCGTCCCGGTAGAGCCGGACGCGCAGCCGCGACAGGACCCCGGGCAGGAACGGCTCGAGATCCGCGGTCGACCAGCCCGGGATGCTCCAGGAGTCGTAGTCGGAGCGGTGCCCGACGGCGGCGACGCACCCGTTGTGGGCAGAGCAGCCGCCGATCACCTTCGCCCGCTGGAACGGCACGACGCGGTCGGCGTAGCGGTCGCCCGAGTCGTAGCACCAGTCGTGCGAGGCCGGGATCGAGCGCGCGTCGACGAGGTCGTCCGGCCACCTCCCAGCCTCGAGCGCGCCGTAGTCGGGGCCAGCCTCGACGACGAGCACGTCGCGGCCCGCCTCCGCGAGCCGGCCGGCGACGACGCAGCCGCTCGTGCCGCCGCCGAGGACCGCGAACTCGGCCTCGACGCGGCTAGGCACCTGCCTGCACGATCCCGTCCGGGAACGGCGAGAGCTGCTCGGCGCCGGACCCGGTGATCAGGAAGTTGTCCTCGACGCGCAACCCGCCGCCACCCCGCCAGTAGACCGCCGGCTCCACCGCGAGCACCATCCCCTCGCGCACCTCTCCCCCGCCGGCCTGGTGCGCCCACGGCGGCTCGTGGGCCCTCGCGCCCACGCCGTGGCAGATGGCGTGCGACACCGGAACCGGGGAGCCGATCTCCTCGATGCCTCGGCGGACGAGGCGGTCGAGCTCTGCGAGACTCGCCCCGGGCCGGCAGAAGTCGAGCGCCTCACGGTACACCTCGAGGAGCCGCTGCTCCAGCTCGCGATACGCGGGCTCGAGCTCGCCCACGACGAGGTTCTTCGTGTGGTCGCACCAGTAGCCGTCCGCGCAGACCCAGATCTCGAACAGCGTCGGCTGGCCCTCCACGACCGGGCGGCTGGTCGTCGCCGTGAACGTCTTGATCCCCGGGCCGGACCAGACGAGAGAGAAGCCGAGCGCCAGGTCGACTTTCCCCCGCCAGCCCGTTCCCTCGCCGTGGACGAAGCCCTGCCAGAGCGCCGCGGCCTGCGCCTCGGTCATCCCGGCCCGGACGTGGTCGGAGACGTGCTCCATCGCCGCCGCCGCGATCTCGTTCGCGAGGCGCATCCGGTCGACCTCCTGCGCCGTCTTCACCGCGCGGGCGTCGGCGAGCAGACCGCTCGCGTCCTGCGCGGCGGGGAAGGCGTCGAACCAGGCCTTGGGCGCGGTCGTCGGCTCGCCGACCATCCGGTCGGACGCCTGCGTCCCGAGCGAGAGCTCGAGACCGACGTTGCCGTATTCGGCGGCAACCGCGACGGCGAGGTCGAGCGCCCGCAGCGGGGCAGGCCGGGCGTCGCTCTCGACGTAGCCGGAGAACAGCCGGACGTCCGCCGTCCACGCTGTCCGCAACGCGTCCTCCTCCGAGGCGGTGAGCGTGATCAGCGTCGGCTCGCCCTCCCGCGGGAAGACCGCCGCGTCGAACCCCTTCATCCCCCAGAAGTTCGTCAGGTGGAAGACGTTGTCGGGAGCCCGGACGACGAGCGCGTCGAGCTCTCGCTCGGCCATCAGCGCCCGCACCCGTTCGAGCCGCGCGTCGTCGCGCCCCCACTCCATCCCGCGGGACCGTACAGGTTGACCCGTCACGCCACCCGGCCTGTGGCGACAATGCGCGCATGGCGCTTCCGGCGACGCAGCGATCCGAGCGGATCGTGATGAAGTTCGGCGGCTCGTCCGTCGCCGACCCCGAGAAGATCAAGCACGTCGCGCGGCGGATCGTCGCGGCCAAGGAGCGCGGGCTCGAAGTGGTGGGAACCGTCTCGGCAATGGGCGAGACGACCGACTCGCTGATCGAGCTCGCCCACGAGGTCTCGCCGGAGCCCGTCGGCCGGGAGCTGGACATGCTGCTCTCCACGGGCGAGCGGATCGCCTGTGCGCTCGTCGCGATGGCGATCCACGACCTCGGGTACGAGGCGGTCTCGCTCACGGGCTCGCAGGCGGGAATCCTCACCGACTCGGCCCACACGAAGGCGAAGATCACTGAGATCAGGGGCACGCGGATCGAGGCGGCGCTCGCCGAGGACAAGATCGTGCTCGTCGCCGGCTTCCAGGGCTTCTCGCGCGAGACGATGGACGTGACGACCCTCGGCCGCGGCGGCACCGACGCCACGGCAGTCGCGCTCGCCGCAGCGCTCGGCGCGGCCTGTGAGATCTACTCGGACGTCCCGGGCGTCTTCACGGCCGACCCCCGGATCGTCCCCGACGCCCGCAAGCTCGCGGCGGTCTCGTACGAGGAGATGCTCGAGATGTCCGCCTCCGGCGCGAAGGTCCTGATGCTCCGGTCGGTCGAGCTGGCGCGCAACCACGGCGTGCGCGTGCATGCGCGCTCGACGTTCTCCGACGAGGCGGGGACGTGGATTCAGGAGAATGCCGGCATGGAGCAGCCGATCGTCTCCGCCGTGACCCACAACGAGACCGAGGTGGTGTTCACGTTGACCGGGATTCCCGACCGGCCGGGAGCAGCCGCCACCGTGTTCGACGCCGCCGCGGAGGAGCACGTCAACGTCGACACGATCATCCAGAACGTCGTCCACGGCGTCGCCGAGCTCTCGTTCTCGGTGCCCGCCGACGACGTGCCCGCGACGCGCGCTGCGATCGAGAAGGCGACGGCTGCGCTCGGCCCGATGGAGGTCGAGGAAAGTCACGACCTCGGCAAGGTGTCGCTGATCGGCGCCGGCATGCGCTCGCATCCGGGCGTCGCGGCGAAGATGTTCCGCACGCTCGCCGACCTCGACATCAACTTGCAGATGATCTCGACGTCGCCGATCAAGATCTCCTGCATGATCGCGCGCGACGAGATCCCGCGGGCCGTGCAGGCGCTCCACGCCGCGTTCGAGCTCGAGCGCGAGCCCGTCGCCGAGTAGCGACCCCGACCCGCGCGTCGTAGGTTTGCGCGGTGCAGGCGCCTGCGGCGCAACCCGAGCGGCGCATCGTCAGCGTCCTCTTCGCCGACCTCGTCGGCTTCACGTCGCTGTCGGAGAGCCTCGACGCCGAGGACGTCCTGACCGTCCAGGACGCGTACTTCGATGCGGTGCGCGACACGGTCGCGCGTCACCGCGGCGCGCTCGAGAAGTTCATCGGCGACGCGGTCGTCGCGGTCTTCGGCGTCCCGAGGACGGAGGACGACGACGCCGAGCGCGCCGTCGCCGCCGGGCTCGCGCTCGCGGCGACGGTCGAGCACCTGAGCGGCCGCCTCGGCCTCGATCGGGACGCGCTCCGGCTCCGGGTCGGCGTCAACACGGGCGAGGTTCTCGTCAGCGCGGGCGGCCCCGACCGCGGGCCGGTCACGGGCGACACCGTCAACGTCGCTGCGAGGCTCCAGGCGGCTGCGCCGCCCGGCGGCGTCCTCGTCGGGCCGCTGACGGCGCTCGCGGTGAGCGAGGGGTTCGAGCTCGCAGAGCCCGAACCCCTCGCGCTCAAGGGCAAGGCCGAGCCGGTGCGCGCGGCCCTCGTGCTCGGCGCCCGGGAGACGAGGTCGCGCGCGGAGGCGATGGCCGGGCTGCGGGCGCCGCTCCTCGGGCGGGACCTGGAGCTCTCGTCGTTGACGGATGCGCTCCACCAGCTGGACGGCGCAGCGCGTCTCGTCGTCGTCGTCGCGCCGCCGGGCACCGGCAAGACACGCCTCGTCGACGAGCTCGAGCGCGCAGTGCCGGCTGATGTCGCCGTCACACGGGCTCGCGCGAGGCCCGACGCCCTCGCGCCCTTCGAGCCGGTTCGCCAGCTCGTCGCGGCTGCAGCCGAGCGGAGCGGCGGCGAGGCGCTCACGAGCAGTCTCGCCGCAGCGCTCGGAGACGAACGTGCCGCGGCGGTCGCCGAGGAGCTCGCGCTGCTGCTCGGCGAGGCCCGTCC
>Ga0187780_10003077_pt1 | contig 12593 bp, 11 predicted proteins | sample 1015_Q2_SP10_20__FD_132429 | JGI IMG/M metagenome (GOLD analysis project Ga0187780, IMG submission 132429) | Tropical peat soil microbial communities from peatlands in Department of Meta, Colombia - 1015_Q2_SP10_20_MG | ecosystem: Environmental > Terrestrial > Soil > Wetlands > Peat | place...
CCGCCGTCTGGGAAAGATGGGCTGATAGATTAGCGGACATACTAATGGAGTGAAGACGAGGGAACCAAACTGCAAATTGAATATTTATGGTCAGTAGTGTTGCAAATACATCAATCTGTAGGAATTGAGGATTACCTCGCTCATTCTGTAGTCGCGATCTCTGCGCTGGGCCTCTTCTCAGTTTCGCTGTACGCCTGGTCAAGACGAAGGACAGTTGCACTAATGCTAGTCTCCTCAGCATTTCTATTATTCTGCTTGAAAGAAGTTCTATGGTTTGTCGCACAGATCTACCCCTCTGATTCACCAGTGGACTTCGCGAGGACGCTTCTGGATCTTGTAGTGCTTGGACTGTTCTTCGCAGCAATCGTACATCGACCCAGGAAGCAACTGGAATAGTCACACCAGCAGTTCACTCGGTGAACATATGAGTAGTACAAGCGTGTAAAGAGAAGAGTCGAAGACATTTCGAGACTTGTATCAATCTGCCTAAATTGGATACTGAACAATTAGGGTGTGATGAGGCGGACTGATTGACTCTACAGAGTGAAGCACCTGTTCCTTCACGTGGAGCGGCGCAAATGGAAGCCATCGTGCAGAGTATCGAATGCGAACACAAGATCGTAAAGGAAATTGGAGGAGACTTCGATCAGGACGGTAGAGTCATCCGACTTGTGAGATGCCAAAGGTGCGGCCTCCTAATCCGCGAATACCTAGCCCGCGGCAATTACTCGAGGTCATAGTATCGTACGAAAAGAAATATTCGTACATACACTCAGCGAAGAATCGTCTGGTCGACAAGTGCGACACCTAACAATTCGAGTGTTCCTCACCTCCTACCCTTCCGAACAATATGCGTTGACTAGATGAATCTCCATCTGAAGAAAATTTGACACTCAGCGGTGAACAGACTCATCAGTGGTGCACACCAAGAGTGCCGTCCGTTTAAATATGCTGAGTAAGGCGAGATTAACTACAGAGTGTAGTTGATTGGGCAATGCAAGATGCGTGAAGATTACGCGCAGACACTCATGACAGGAAAATGAAGGCTGCCAGTTTGGGCAAAACGATAACCCTCTCAATTTTCATCGCGCTCACCTGTCTTGGTTTCCTTTCATCGTTTAACTCTGGAGTTCTTGCTCAGACACAAACAATTAGCGCGTCAACCAATTCCACACTGAGCACTGATTCGATTGCTTCTTCGACATCACTATCATATGGCACAAATTCGGAATATTCGAGTGAAACCGCACAGGAAAGCCGCAGTATTGAGACCGAGGGCTTGTCAATTTCCAACATCAGCATGGTCACAACTTCCGTTAATTCAACTTCGATTGGTGCGACAAGCAGATCAGCTTCGTCAACATACAACTGGACTACAATTACAATGACTAGTACAGCAACCACAGTAACGACACTGCAATCTAGCACGTTGAACATTAATGATGCCGGTTTTTCGATAGATTTCAACCCGCTGTATTGGCCTTGCACCGACGTTTATGTGACATTTACCGGTCCGCTAGTGGAATCGGGTTTTTATGGTGACACACTCCAATTCCAATACTTCCAGTATAACACGAACTATCCAAGTCTTCTTAACCCCATATTCACAGATTCGGGGTTCACCGTGACAAGTGACACTGTGACCTATTGGATCAGTTACAATGAATACGCACAGTTCAACTTCGCCTACCAGCCTAACATCGCTGTGAAAGTTGTGGACGTGACCACCAAACCAAACGGGTATACTCCTGGCCTAATCTTCATGCAACTTACTAACGTCACTCCATTATCCGGCCAAGCCTGCATTTACGAAGTTCCGCCCACAGCGACACCAGAGTTTCATGCTGATTGGGCTATGATCATGGCATCAATAATACTGGGCCTACTGCTCCTCCGGGTACCCAAGTATGGGTCTCTCGACGAGGACCACAAAAGGAATTGAAGGAGCTCTACGAACCAAAAGAGTTCTAGCATCGACTCAGCACCTTAACTCGACTGCTCAACGCCTAATGCGACGCATTGGAGATCTCCTCACTACTCTTATGTCTCTTGGGTAGGTACCTTCGAGAATCGGCGGAAGGGCTAGTTTGAGAAAGACATGCACAACACGTGACTTGCGTAAGTATTTTGTCCACAAGGGCAGGACCATGAGGCAGGCCTCACGTGAGGTCTCTCCGAGCCTCATACGGCAAAGAGATCGGGCGCACCATCAAGTCCTGAGCAGCATTGCATTATCAACGAAAGGGCTCCGACCAAAGAGGATTCTGGACATTGGGACGGGTTACGGCATGAATCTTACGTTCCTAGCGTGTCGATTCGGCAAGTCTTCTCGTATTTGGTCAGTTGATGCTTCGCCGGGAGTGGTTCGCGAAGTGAAGAAGATGATGAGAGCGCATGAGTATTCCCGGCACATTATCGTCAGAAAAGCGAACTCACAAGAGTTACCGTTCAAGAATGATCGTTTCGATTTGATCGTCTCAATGTTCCTAATTCATCACCTCTCAAGCCCAACGCGCGGACTATCTGAAATGGGACGCGTCCTATCACAGGGAGGAAAACTCATAATTGCCGATTGGAAGCCAACAGCTGCGAAACCACTGAAACTCCACAAGCAGAGTGAGATACCATCACCAACTTTCGTCATCAACCAACTCAAACGATTAGGTTACAGTACGAAAATTCGAATTGGACGTTACTGGTACTTGATCGAGGCAGTCAAGTGAGTAGAGGCAGACCATTAACAATCATCAACCTCCGCGATTGGAAGCGTTCACGTACTGTTTTGTCAAGACCCTTTGGTCATGTTATTGTTGCGAAGTAGGTTAGACTTATCCGTGGCAGCGCAAGACTCTGATTAGGTTGCGCTAGTGCAGTTGGTGCTGCATTTTGGTTCCACGTCGCAATACTGCCTGTCAATGAAACTATTACAGTACCGTTATAGAGGGTAGCGAGACCCTCCAAGCTCCATTTTACTACGTTTCCATTTGAATCGGTCGCGTTGCCTACCATTAGCACCCTGTTGAGTTTGCCAATCCCGCCCTTCCCGCCGGTGACTTGCAACGTTGTTCCGTTGTAGGCTATAGATCCGCTTTGGACCGTCCAGAGTACGCCACCATTCTGAGTGTCGTTAGTGACTTGCAGGTTGAGTGTTAAGGAGGAGTTTGCTGTTGGAGTATTTTGCAAGTATGTTAGATTCCACTCTTGATTCATGGAGCCGTTTCGTGAGGTTTGATTATGGTACCTGTACTGGCCGTTCCCATGTGAAAAGCGATTCCCAAAGTTCAGGCCTGCGTTAGGAAGAATCGACTCGAGGCCGTAAATCGATGTTATCTGGAGCTTAGTGCCGACCGCAAATTGATTTTGAGGATTGAACTGTCCTGAATCAGTTTGAGCCGTCGCCTGAGTAGCAGTTAGTGTTCCCGCAATCGCAACTACGATCAGCAGAACAGAGAGTAAGGCGTATTTCATGATTTGTCGCATTTGATTTCACCGTTTCTGACTTTGCAGCGTAGTCAACTGCACGGTACTTAAGCGAACGCCACTATTGGTATGCACCACCGGTGAATAGCATGCTTGCTTCCTTACAGTCCGGAGTCGCTTGAGAGATAATCCGATTGAGGATTTTCCAGCAAGTTATGGTGTACACCGGAGATGAATCCTGATTATAAGTATCCTAACTACAACGGGTAGTCAAGACAGAGGTGAATAGATTGAGTCTTTTGGACACGGTTCTCCAGACTGCTCCCGGATTTAGTCAGCGTTCCATGGGCGGCGGATCGTTCATCTTTCAAGCAGTTACAGCAGTCTCAAGCCTCTTAGTTGCTGTCGGAATCTTGTATGTCCTATTGAAACTCGGAGGCCTCATTGACGCTATGAAAGAGAAGACGGAGACCAGCCCCGCAAAGAAGTGACCTCCTCAACATAGACCGGACGCTATCCCCCTCTATTTTCAAGTTTAGCTGTTTAGAACGTAAGATCCTGAGTGCCGGAGACCCAGTTGACGTACGTTAGGGTACTCACCAGACGCGAGTAGTCGGTTACGGCGCCGTCGTTGTAAGCGAGCAAGATACCTTGATTGCCTGAGTATCCTCCAATCATCAAACCACCGTTGACTGAAGCAATTGTTAGGATACTTGATGATAGTTCTGAGATGGAAACCGGGAGTGTGGTTGAGAGATCCATGAAACCATTGGAACTATAAGATGCGAACCAAGCACGGCTTGCGGTTAATTGAGCTACTGGGGTTCCTCCACCAATCATCCACGATGCCCCGTTCCAGGTAACTGCGTTTACAGATTGAATCGGACTTGACACTGCATGTTCGAGTTGCGGGGTTAGATCCGTGAAGGTATGTCCATCGTACTCTGCTAGGAATCCTACTCCTCCTATCAACCAGTCGGTTCCGTTCCAGCCAATGGATTGGACTGACGCGAAGTTCGGGATCGCGCTTTCAGCTTGAAACGTGAGGTCAACAAATCCGACACCGTCAAACTTGAACAGGACACCGTACTCCTTGTAACCGCCGCCTACCAACCAATACCGACCGTTCCAAGCGTTAGTGTACAGAATAGCGTCGTGTTGATCTGGAACGAATGCTGAGAGGTCTTTGAACGCGCCCCCGTCGAAGGTGCCTAGACCCATATGGTTTGTTGGGCTCGGAAGGTAACCTTGTAGTGTCCCAGAGCCTAACCCTGAGAGCAACCATTCCTTCCCGTTGTAGCTGGCTGAGAAGACGTCCCCCCCGCTCCAGGAGGAGGCTTGACCATAATCGTCGAGTGAACCTTCAGTAATGACTTTTGCGCCATCGTATAATGCGATGTATGGACCAGGGGAATCATCATCGGTTCCCCACCCCGAAACTAGAAGCTGAGTGCCGTTGAAGCCCCCACCCCACACTGTGCCCCCACTCTTGACTGGGATTAATGGGACAGACGAGAAATTCTGGAAGTAAACCTCATACGCTCTCGGCGACTGTCCGTCCTCAAACCACGTGCCGTTCTGTCCCCCAACAAACACGCTATCCTCACTAGCCGCATTAATCATGGATGGGGCTGTTCCGTCAAGCGGACTTGTCGAAAATACGGGAATAGACACGCCTTTCCCGATTATGTCGGTCCGGATGGATTTTGCGCCTGCGGAAACAGGATTAATGATGCTACACGCGGCGATAAACATGAGCATTAGAACGATTTGGAGACTCACGGCATTCTTGGGGTTTGGTCGCATCAGAAATCGGACTACTCCCCGTAGTTGACGTTTTATAAGAATTCGAAACGCCCTTACACGTTTTGTGCAATTCTAACCCAAATCAGCAATCAACTTAGAGTTGAATGCACTATGAACGTGTTAGATGAGCTGAGTGACCCGAGATTTTCTTCTTCTCATCATGTTAATTTGTTCAAGGTTAGGTCTAAGTTCAGATTCCTTTGCATGCCCTCGGTTGTCGTTAAGTAATGAAAGTGTTACGAGGAACAGCTGTTATTCTGGCACTGATAACTGCCGCGATACACTTCCGGTTCGGGTTGGGTCGTGTCACCCCGCTGGCAATTGCGTTTGACATAATGGGAATTATCTACGTCGTTGCTGCGGCGACGATAATGTGGGGCAAGCCACTGTTTTACAAACTCGCTTTGGTCTACACGGTTGTAATTGTCTTTGCTTACTTTCTAGCGTTACTTCAGCCTCTTCCTCCGTTTACCGAGAACCCGTTCCACGCAGGCGCCTTACCAATTTTTTGCAAGGTGGTTGAAGTCCTTTTGATAGCTGTTCTAGGCATAATGACCGGGAACTCAATGAGATAGATCATACAACTGGATGTTTGGCATTACCGTACAATGCCTGATTGAATGTCGTCCAACAAGATACGAGGCGTAAGCAACATCAATACGTCGCGGGTGTGGTTTGTGCAAACCGCTTGGGTTGCGCATGCGTGCGACGAACGTTCTGATTCTCATCTGCTTCCTGGCAAGCCTCTTCGCTTGGTATGTTGGATCGAACAGCCCTACCCTCGTGGAGGAGAACTTGGCTTTCAGTTTGAACAATCTAGAGGCCGGAAGAGTTTGGACCCTAGTTACTGGAATATTCGTTCATGCGAATCTCGTACATTTGATCGGTAACATGATCTTCTTGTACGTCTTTGGGAACACGCTGGAGAGTATTTCGCCGGATTCTAAGCGAATGTTGTTGGCGTTCTTCCTCGGTGGGCTTCTCAGTTTTCTCTTAAGTGTGCCGTTCTTTCCACCAGACACAACTTTTGTCGGTGCGTCGGCTGCGATTTTTACGTTGACTGCCGTCGTGATGTTGATGAAACCGCTCAGATGGTCCTGGCTACTACTCATGCCCGTCGGGATGGTAGCCATAGTGTACTTCCTGTACAACGCAATCGCCGTCTACTACCAGATTCAAAGTAACGTTGCGTATATTTCTCACATAATCGGTTTCTCGGTTGGGCTACCGCTCGGAATTTTATGGAGTTCTCAGTGGAAAAGAAACCTCGCGATATCCATCTGTCTGCTGGGTGTTTACTTCGTGATCTTATTCATCATAACACGGTATGTGCTTCCATCACTGGCTGGAATAAGGATAAGCCCTCCGTAGCTTATGCGTAAAGCGACATGCCGCCGAAAATTATTCATGATCGATGTGGCGATGACTAGACATTATTCATCTTTGGATGGAGATAATTAACCGATATTGATGTCGTCGGGTTCCAACATGGCCTAGTGATCAGAGATTCGATCGAACGCACGATCGGATGGATCGAAATCAATTTTTCTAACGAACTCACAGGCCTCTTTTGCTCCGTGCTCTCTGTCCATGCCAGCATCTTCCCACTCAACCGACAATGGGCCCTTGTAACCTATTCGGTTCAGCGCCCTTACGATAGCATCAAAGTCTACGCTTCCTCTGCCAACACTTCTGAAATCCCATCCGCGTCTGGGATCACCGAAATCCAGATGGGAACACAGTATGCTGCACCTACCATCTCTTCTGATTGCCACGTCTTTCATGTGAACATGAAATATCCGCGCTGGAAATCTCTCAAGAAATTCCACAGGGTCAACACCCTGCCAGAGCAGATGGCTTGGATCAAAGTTGAAACCAAAGCTTTCTCTGTGTTTCATCTCGTCCAGTGCTTTCTCTGCGGTTATGATGTCGTATGCAATTTCCGTGGGATGAACTTCTAACGCGAACTTCACCCCCACCTGTTCAAAGTGTTCCATGATTGGAGTCCATAGTTTCGCAAAAGTCGCATACCCTCTCCCTATGTCCTTCGGATTATTGGGCGGAAATGAGTAGAGGAAGGGCCAGATTGGAGATCCAGTAAACCCTACAACCACAGCTACGCCAAGGTTGGCTGCCGCGTCAGCGCTACACTTCATGTTCTTAATGGCCCGTTTTCTGATCCCTGCTGGATCTCCATCTCCCCAAACGCGGTGAGGTAAAATTCCTTTGTGTCTGCTGTCGATTCTATCGCAGATTGCTTGGCCCACTGAATGATTGCTTATGGCCCACGTCTTTAATCCAAATTCTTTAAGAAGTTGCAGACGGTTTGCACAGTATTGCCGATTCTTCGCCGCCTCTTCAACGTCAAGATGATCTCCCGCACAAGCGAGCTCTAAACCCTCAAAACCGAACGCTTTTGCCTTCTCTGCAACGACTTCAAGATTGAGATCAACCCATTGACCAGTGAACAAAGTGATGGGCCGGACCATTTAGATCCATGAGAATTTACTGTTGTATGGATAACAAGCTTTTGCACTGCTGCTAGATGGAACATGCAATTTGAGACAGATATCAGTGAACTGAGGGCCCGATTGCTTTAGCTAAAACGGAGTTTGCATTGCGGCAAACGCGCCGCTCAAACGTGCGAAAATCTCATTCAACACCATCAGGAGAAAGTAATTACCAAGTCTCCAGTAGGTGGAGTCAGGTTTAGGCGAATTTGTCCATACTCTAAATAGAAAAGTCTCTAATACGATTCTCCAAAAAATCACGTCGACCTATCTTGGCGGATCAAAGAAAGGTCTTCTTGCGTGACGCTACAGGACTCGTTAGAGGTTTCTCATGGTTCGACGCTTTCATGATTGCCTCGGGCAGTGTGGGCTGGAGTATCTATGCGTTTTCTTCCCAAATCGCATGGGTCGGATCAACTGACCCAGGTGCCGATTTCTTCCTGTCCGAAGTGTTGGGCTGTCTCGCGATGATACCCGTTGTATATGTCTACGCCTACATGGCAGTCTCGATGCCCCGTTCAGGAGCCGATTACGTCTGGGTCAGTAGAGTAATACACGGTTTGCCCGGCTTCATGATTGGGTGGGCTTTCTGGGTTGGGGTTTACTGTGTTGGCGGAGGCGGAAATGCATATTCGTTTGGAACAGTCGGTCTTCCCGATACCCTCACCACGTTGGGTTATGCTCTTCACTATCCATACCTCATCAGTTTGACCTCGACATTGTCCCAACCGTTGCCAGCGTTCGTAATGGGGGTTGGTCTGCTGATTTTGGGTGCGCTTATCGGCGGGAGTACGGCTAAGGTTTTCCATCGCGCAATGTTGATTCTGACTGGGCTTATTATTCTGGGCGCCATCGTGACTTGCGTTATTCTCGGATCTTCGACGCATGCGGATTTCGTTAGAGCTGTGGCGGGTTACGGAGGAACAACCATGACCTATGATGGGATAATTAACCAGGCCAAGGCGACTGGATGGACGTGGAGTGGTACAACGTGGGCAATGACGCTTGCGAGTTTGCCCCTTGGACTGCTTCTATTCGCCTCGCCCACTAATGCTTCTCTAGCTGCAGGAGAGGTAAAGAATGTGAAGAAGAGCATGCCCCTCGCCATGTTCGCCTGCCTTGCTGCAGGGTTGTTGGTAAATGGTCTCTGCACGTTGCTTACCGTGAACGTTGTTGGATATCCGTTCATACAAGCATCACTTGCTCTTGGTTCGAACTGGCCCCTAGCCGCTCCACCTTGGGCGATAGTGTTCGTATCCATGTTGACAAGCAATATTGGTCTTTTAGTAATACTGCAACTCGGGTGGCTGGCTTTCTACCCGTGGGCGATAGGTCAAGGATTTCTCACGTCCACTCGATACATTTTTGCGTTCTCATTCGATAGAGCGTTCCCATACATGTTTGCGGACATAAGTGAAAGATATCACTTCCCGATCAAAGCAATGCTGCTCTCGCTTTGCGGACAAATTATTTTCTTAGTTTTCACCGCGTTCACTACACTAGTAGGAGCTTTTCTGAACCTGACAGCAATTATGGTACTCGTTTGGGCCGTTGGAAGTCTCGCTGCGGTTTTGTTACCGTATAAAAAGCGGGAGCTTGCACAGATTTTGCCTGGGAGCGATTGGAAGATCCCCCTCATCTCCATTATGGGCGCGATTTCTTTCGTCATAATGTGCGCCGTTTTCTACTTTGCATGCTCGACACAGTTAGTGGGACCGAGTACTCCAGCGTCGGCTGCGGCATTGATCATGATCTTTGTCGTTGGAGGAATAATCTTCGTTGCCCGATCCTTACAACTGAAGAGTCAGGGCTTCAGTTTGAAAGCGGTCTACTCAGAGATTCCACCCGAGTAATCACCTTACAGACTTCCAATCCCAACGAGATGCTTACGAGTTGACAGGCAGCACTAGTGGAAGAACTGATGGAAAAATAGTGGAGTTCAATTCACTCTCACCGGCCCAAAAATGGCATTACTTGGAAGAATACTGGTCCAAGGCAAGCAAGTTCTACGGCATCAAAGAGGAACTTGCCGTTCCCAACGAAGAAATTCACCTACGAATTAAGAAATTCAAAACAAAACCGCCCTCGAAGCACAGACGAGTTATCGCATTGAAAGACTGGAGATGGACTCTCGACCCTGAATTGAAGGGAATCAAGAAGGGCTACTTCAAACACAAATACCCTGATGAATCTTGGAAGAAAACGACGTCACCTCATAATGTGAACTATACTCCTGATCCGGTGGAGTTTGGGAAGATTGATTCCGCTTGGTACAATTTCCCCACTCTTGACAAAGCCACTACGATCTACATCGGTGAGTACGCGCTCTGGTATCGAACTTCAGTTCCTTTGAGAAAAGATGAGCTTGACGGTAAGAGGGCGTTCCTGAAGTTCGAGAGCTGTAGCATCGAGACCACCGCATGGGTGGATGAGTGGCCCGTCATCCTCAAACACTATGGAGTCTACCCGTTCGAGACGGAAGTTACAGAAGAACTCGTAAAGTCCAGAAACGATGAGAAAGTGATCACCCTACAAGTAGTAAGTAGACCATCCAACACTCCAGCCATTTTCTACAACGAATTGGAATACGCCTACCATGAGAAGAGTGGAGGAGGGATCGATGGTCAACCCGCTAATTGGGGAGGAATCAACGGGGCTGTCGAGCTGGTCGTCACATCTCCCACATACATCCGAGATGTTTTCATCTTCACAAAAACGATTGAGCCAGAAGAAGCCAAGCTTCACGTCACCCTTGAGATTGAGAATACGTCTGAAGACTTGTTTGAGGGCCAAGTCCTTCTTGAGGTGAAGCACTGGCACCCTCAGGAATCGGGAAGCGAAGAGACGTTCAAGTTCGAAGTCCACGCCAAACCCTTGACGACGACGGTGGTGGAGAAGGATATACACCTAAACAATCCGGCTTTGTGGGGATCATGGAACCCTAACCTCTACCTGCTGCACGCAACCCTCATGCGGTCAAATGGTGAGCCTTGCGATGATCTGTACGACACTTTCGGCGTGAGAAAATTCACCACTGACGGCGATAGATTCCTTCTCAATGGCCAGCCGATTTTGTTATCCGCAATCCACGACATGGGCATCTACCTGAATACGCCACCCACGAGCCCTCAGGATTTCTGGATCGTGCAAGATATCCTGATACACAAAGCTCTCGGCATGGTAGCTGCAAGATACCCAAGCGATAACCGTGTTCACTGCAGGCGCATAGCCGAGTATGCTGATCAGATGGGTCTGATGCTCATTTGGGAAGGATACTGCGGAATGTGGTCGCAGCCTCCTGACATTGAGACTCTAGCCCGTAGAGACATCCCTCTAATGATCAGGGACGTTAGGAATCATCCGAGTATAATCGTCTGGACACTTGGCGACGAAACCTACTATTACGATCCTGTAGACACAGTCTATCACAACAAGCGATTCCACTACGTAGAACTCGCGTATGAATTGGCTAGAGGAAATGATCCGAGTAGGCTGATAGTTCCTGTGGGCCACTGGGTGGAGGACCTTGTCCAAATGATTGAGAAGCTCATCGGAAGAGGAATGAGCATTGAAGAGGCAAGGAAGAAGAGCCTAGAGCTTCTGCCAGTATTTCGCTCTGAGAACGTTTACTGGGCAATCCATAGCCTACCAAGCGGCGCAGACACAAAACCAGTGTATGCAGTGATGGATAGATACCGTAAGGCTCTCACTGGCTTAGGCTGTCCAGTCACTTTCGATGAATTCTGTTGCGAAGGCATGCCCAACTGGGACCTTTGCAAGGGCGAATGGTGGCACAAACGCTGGACAGTTAACCCGATGGCACCTTCAGGAAAGAAACACCTTGAGCCCACGCTGATCGGCCGAGAGCTCACCCCAGAGGACTGGCACGTTTCACAAGCCTATCAAGCAACAGTCCACTGGCGCGTCCTCTCGTACATCAGAGAATCTGGAGCATTTGCCGGTTTCTCGAATTGCCACGTCAGAGACGTCCTGAACTACTTTGCAGGGCTCCTTGACGTTCGGGGGAGAGGAAAGCTGGTGTTTTACCTCTACAAGAACATGCTCAGTCGATTCTTCATCTCAGCCATGCACGGAAACTACCTGTTCAAACGGAACGACCAACTCTCGATTATAATCAGCAATAACGGACCAGTCTTGAACAGTGGGAAACTTCAGATGAAAATTGCGAACGCGAACAAGACGGTTACGAAGGAGAAGACCGTAGAAGAATTAACGCTTAATCATGGCTCAACGTGCGCCATGAACTATGAGCTTACGAACCTCCCACCCGACCTTTACTCGATTGAATACTTCCTCTACGACGGGACTGGGAGAGAAGTTGGACGATCCCTAGACATGTTCTACGTCGAATAGGGACATGAATTTTTATAGACCGTTGGCAGGGGCAAGCTCATGAACCATGTATCCCTCGGGGAATTCAAAGTTTCCGAGATCGGCTTCGGATGCTGGCAGATATGTGAAGACTGGGCTACCACCAATGATGAGAAGATACTGGACGCAATCAGAAAAGCTAGCGAATTGGGCGTCAGCCTGATTGACACGGCGGAAGCCTACGGCGACGGACACAGTGAAACGGTGGTCGCAAGAGCCATCAAGGAACTCGGAAGAGACAAGTTCACGATAGCCACCAAGGTAGCGCCACCGCACACACGATACGACGACTTGTTAAAGGCATGCGACGCAAGCATCAAGAGGCTAGGCGTCAAACAGATCGATCTATATCAAGTCCACTGGCACGACCCTTGGGAACAGGTCCCGCTTAAGCCAACTATGAAGGCGCTTGAGAAGCTTCAAACTGACGGAAAGGTGAAAGCGATCGGCGTCAGCAACTACGCC
>Ga0187780_10003078_pt1 | contig 12592 bp, 15 predicted proteins | sample 1015_Q2_SP10_20__FD_132429 | JGI IMG/M metagenome (GOLD analysis project Ga0187780, IMG submission 132429) | Tropical peat soil microbial communities from peatlands in Department of Meta, Colombia - 1015_Q2_SP10_20_MG | ecosystem: Environmental > Terrestrial > Soil > Wetlands > Peat | place...
AAAGTATCCTCTGAATCAACATGTTCTAAACTTGATACGGCAACAATGTAATCAAACTCATTTTGTTTTATTTCGTAGTTTCCGATGTCAGCTTTTACTGGTTGAATGACATCTTCTACTTTAAATTCTTTACTATACTCTTTTAACTTATTTAATGCCGAATCTAATAGATCAACACATACAATTTTCCCGTTCTTTTGTTTAATAGCTTCAGCAATCGGAATACTATTTCTGCCTACACCGCAACCTAAATCTAGAACTTGTAGGTTCAGATTGTTATCAAATAATGGTAGTAAATCAATTACAGTTTTTACAGGTTTATATAACCAAGAGCCTTCCTCAAATAATCTATAGTTTTCGTAGCAATAATCGTGATATTTTTTCTCCTCATTTTGAATCATTTCTAATCTATTCAAAGATTATCCCTCACAATTTTTATACTTTTATAAAAACATCTTCTTTAATAATTTTCTTTATCAAATCTTAAATTTCCTTCCTTAGCTAATAGCTGTATTCTTTTTATAAAAGGAGAATTATAGTTTCTATGGAATTTTACAAAGAGACCACTAGTCTTGGGAGGAAACTATTTTATGGATTCTAAAGTTAGTCTTTCGGTATATAAACCAGAGTACTATGACCAACTTAGTTCGTTTAAATTGGAAGGTGAACAGGAACAGTTTACTAGATTACCAATTGAGTCAATACCAGTATCGATTAACGATCCTAATTGCTTTCCGATTGTTATTTTAAATCACGATCAACCTGTTGGCTATTTTGTATTACAAATCGGAGAAGCCGTTAATGAGTATACAGAAAATAAAAAAGCGATCCTACTTCGATCTTATTCAATAAATTCGGATCATCAAGGAAAAGGATTCGGGAAACAATCATTGGAATTATTAGATCAGCTAGTATCAGAATTATTACCTAACTTTACAGAAATTGTTCTAGCTGTAAATGATCGGAATCATGTAGCAACTAGTCTTTATTTAAAATCAGGATTCGTTGATAGAGGACAAAAAACAGAAGGGAGAAGTGGCCCTCAAAAAGTATTATTTAAAGTAATAAACACAGTTAATTAAATTATTCTAGATGAAAAAGTGGGGATAGAAAATGAAGAAATGGATGGGATCAGCTGGTATTTGTGTAAATGAGAAAAATGAACAACTTTTAATGGTTTTACAAGGGCAGCCACATGAGAAGAAAGTATGGTCTATTCCATCTGGAGGAAAAGAGTTAAACGAAACGTATGAAGAATGTTGTATTAGAGAAATTAGCGAAGAAACTGGATATGAGGTTGAGATTGTAAAGCCCTTATTTGTAAAAGAGGGTAATTCATATGGTTTTGACGTAATCGTTCACTACTTTGAAGTTGAGATTGTTGGTGGGGAATGTAAAATACAAGACCCAGATGAGTTGATTCATGATGTGGCATGGAAATCTGTTGATGATCTAAAGGAATTGGATTTATCATTCCCTGAGGATAGAGAATATTTAATGAGTTTTCTACAGGAGAAAGTTTCTCAAAAGCAATTATCATAAAACGACTGGAGGGATTTTATTATTAAACTTAAACACATGAAATTATAAACCTTCATGAAAGGCAATATATACTTTCTAGAAAATATCATGAATGGAAAACTGTTGAGTTTGTGACTAATGATAAAATAACTCAGGTTCATTCAGAAAGTTGTTGGAGAAATTATTAATATGAATAATCTATATTAAGGTTACATATCTGAATCTATGTTGGATTAATATGCACGATAAAGAATGACTGCTTAATTTAGACAGGCATTCTTTATCTATTCTCCATTTTATTTTGTTACATTGCTCCAAGTACTTAAATGTACTACTCCCAATTCTGGCTTAGGCTCACCATCAAGAACAGTAACATACTCTAATGAATTCCCATCTAGATCTGAGAAATAGTAGCTTGCAGCCGGCATCCAAGTATGAACAACTGGTTCAGTTGGTTCTAATCCAAAGCTAGGATTTAGTTGTATTCCTTTGAGGGCTAAAAATTTAGGAACTTTTACTAACTCTTCATATGGTACATAAAATGCAAAATGTGATCTTTTGAATTCTTCAGCTGGAACTTCCCAAACACCTAGCATTTGTTCTTTTATTGATCCATCACCTAACCAAAAAAATGCTACTCTTCTTTCATTAATAACATACGCTAATTCTAAATCTAAATTTTGATAAAAGGAAATTGCTTTTTCTAAGTTTCTAGTATAAACATGAGTTTCATATAATTTAGCGTTTTTCATACATTCATCCCTCCCACAATCTTTTTTCTATATTTTTAGTGTAATTAATAAACGACTTACTGAAACCGTAATTTTGACTGAGGGAATGTACAACTTTAGTTTGAGATAACTAATTATCTAGGAGGGCACGATATGAAACGAGTGATTGTCTTTTTGATTGCCTTATTTATTATCGCAGGCGTTGCTGGATGTATTAACAAGAAAACTGGGGAAACAGGAAAAACAGAAATTATGTTTCAAATGGTGAATCAAAAGGATGGTTCATTAAGTGAAACGAAGGCGATTAAAGATAAAAAGAAAGTTAGTTCAATTCTAGCTGTCTTAAAATCAATAGAATGGACTCGTGCAGAACCAAAAATGGCGAGATATCCAGACGTTGAATTTTGGGTACATGAAGAAGGAGCAAAGATCGGTAATAAATATCAATTTTGGTACAATACGAAAGTAAGTAATATTTTAAGCATGGCCCAAGGACTAGGGGATATTTCGCAAAAAGATGCAAGAACTTTAGCTAAACTATTGTTATCAAAATAATAAATTTATGCTTAAAATAGAGCACTATCACAAGACACAATATGTTAACCAGGAAAAAGAAGTTGATTGGAGCGGAGATTAAAATGATATTAGTAAGCTCTTGTTTAGCAGGGTTAGAAGTAAGATACAATGGGACGCATTGTTTAGATAAAAAGATAAACCAACTGATAGAAGAAAATCAAGCAATAGCTGTATGCCCAGAATTACTCGGTGGATTTTCAACTCCAAGAGACCCAGCTGAGATAGTTGGTGGTAACGGAGAAGATGTTCTAGATGGTAAAGCAAAAGTAGTCGAGAAATCAGGTAGAGATGTTACTGAAATGTATATAAAAGGAGCTTTTGCTACTCTTAGAATTGCTCAAGAGGTGGATGCTAAAGTAGTTGTTCTGAAAGAGTTTAGTCCATCTTGTGGTAGTTCGATGATCTATAATGGAGATTTTAAAGGTACTAAAATTGTTGGAGATGGCGTAACAAGTGCGCTACTTAAAAGAAACGGAATTCGAGTAGTGTCAGAAGAAGGACTTGCTGAGCTTCTTCATGGGACATTATAAATTTAGATATAGTAAACTAGACAAAGATTATATTTTATTAATAAATTTGAAATTTCTGAATAATTTATGATATAATCTCTTTCTGTTTAATTTTAAAATAGGAGGGGATAAATTTGAATCGGATTATGGTACTTGGTGTTTCATCAGGTGTTGGAAAATCTACTTTTGCACGGAGGCTAGGTGATATTTTGAAAATAGATGTTTATCACTTAGATACGATGTATTGGAAAACAGGTTGGATCGAAGCGTCACTTGATGAATTTAGAAGTGTTCAAGAAAAAATTGTTGAAAATGGGCAATGGATTATTGAAGGAAACTATACTAATACATATGACGTAAGGGTGGAGAGAGCGGATACGATTATTTATTTAGAGTTACCACTATACGTTTGTCTGTACCGAGTATTCAAAAGATTTTTTCAGCATATTGGTAAAACGAGACCAGATATGACAATCGGATGTAATGAAAAACTAGATTGGCAGTTTATCAAGTTTATCCTGACTACCTATAAAAATCGGAAAACTGTAATGAGAGAGCGATTAGAGTATTTTGCAAATACAGATCCTCGAAATAAAATTTATATCCTCAAATCTAAAAGCGAAATACAAGAATACCTACAAAAACTTTCCATTAGAAAAAATGATTTGTAAAAGATAGAGAAAATGAATAGCCACCTATAACAAGGTGGCTATTCATTACATTTTAGGTAATTTAAACTTTACTGTCTCAGTTACTTTTCCAGACTTCATCTTAACAATAGCTTTAAGAGATGTATTTTTTGCTTGTTTTTTAAACGTAACATTACCGATACCGTTTGATTTTGTTTGTACTTTTTTTAATAATTTTTTACCATTAAAGATTTCGATTGTTCGATTTGAGAAAGATTGCATTTTTACTGAGCTTCGCGTTGTTGCTAAGACTTTTGAATTAGCTAAAACTTTGAAGCTTTCGATATTATTTGTTTTTACTGTATTGGTTGTTACTACATTTTGTGATGTAGTAGTTTGTTCTTGATAGCCTGTTGGTGAATAGAAACGAACAAATGCGTTACCAGCGTTATCACGTAAATTAACAAGGTCTACCTGCCAATCTCCAATGTCTGCACTTTTAGGTAAGTTTGCCGTTGCAATCCAAATATTGTTACCAGTATTTTTAAAATCCCTTAAAAATACTCGTTCATCTGTTCGTATGTTGTGGAAAATAACGATAATATCTTTGATTTTTGAGATTCTATCCTCGGCATTTACCGCTACTTGAAAATCAACACCAGGTTGAAGGACATCCCCAAGCACCTCGAATGAATGTAATACTGGAGGCTCATAATCTTCATTACTATTTGTTACCGAAAATGTTGGCCATTTTAGCATAGTTGGATCATCTGTATAATAATAGTAAAGTTGTTGGTCATCGTTTGTATTAATTACTATACCATAAATTTTCCACGTACCAGACTCTTCAAATTTTGGGATACTAATTGGACATTCATAAACTAATTTGGTTTTTGTAAGAGTACATTCAGCTGTATAAGGTGATTTATCAGCATTAATTCGATTTCCATAATCAATGTGTAATTTCTTAAGATTAGATACATTTGAATTAATAGTTACATATGCTACGTTAGAATCTGGCATGTTAATATGTTGCTTTTTAAAAGAAATCGATTTGATTGCATATGTACTAGACTTGGTTTGGTCTACCGTTTCTTCAGCATTTACAATTTTAATTGGTAAAGCAATTGTTACTAATAGCATAAAAATAGTTAAGTAATGCAGTATTTTCTTCATAATTTCTCCCCCTAGTTGTTTAATACAGCACCTAATTAACGATTGTACGTTAAAATTTGGTGAAAATCATTCAGAACATTTAAATTTTCATAAAAATAGACTATTTACCTAACTATGTGTGAGGCATAACAAAAAAACCACCTGAAATATTAACTAAGCAGGTGGTTTGTAAATGTGAAAAAAGATTATTTTCTCTTTTGAATTTTTTCTCTTTCTACTTTAATAGCATTCATTTTTCGTTCATATAACTGGGAACTATAATCAACATAATAATTATGTGGATTTTGAGTACGTTTTATTTCTTCCCAAAAGTGCTCAAGTTCACCTTGATTGAATTGCTTGATTTGTTCATTAGATGGATAGGTTTCAATAAAGACACCATCTTTTACGTATTCGTTCAATAAACAACGAACGGTAAAGTTCTCAAAAGTCTGCTCTAAGTATGTATGTGTTGGATCAAATAATGTGATCGGTTTATTTTCGTTTATTTTTTCATCTAAGGTTGTAATGACATCAACTAATGCATGACCATTGTTTTTATCGTATAAACGATATAAGTTTTTTGCAGAAGGAGTACTTGTTTTTATTGGATTGCTTGAAATCTTAATACGATCTTCAATTATGCCTTCTTCATTTTCGATGGCAGCTAATTTATACACACCACCGAGTGCTGGATCATCATAACAGGTGATGTTTTTCGTTCCAATTCCCCACACATCTATTTTTGCTCCTTGCATTTTCAAATGAATAATTGTTTCTTCATCTAGGTCATTACTTGCGACGATTTTTGTTTCTGTAAAGCCAGCTTCATCCAGCATTTTTCTAGCTTCTTTTGATAAGTAGGCAAGGTCTCCACTGTCTAATCGAATGCCTTTGAACCTGATTTTTTTACCGAATTCCTTTGCAACTTGAATGGCATTTGGGACACCACTTCGCAACGTATCGTATGTATCTACTAAAAATACACAATCTTGATGAGTCTCTGCATACTTACGAAATGCCGTTAATTCATCTCCATATGCTTGTACGAGCGCATGAGCATGTGTCCCACTAAGTGCTAAATCAAACTGAAAACCTGCTTGGACGTTACTTGTTCCATCAAAACCTGCAAGAACGCTTGCACGGGCTCCCCAAAGTGATGCAGATACTTCTTGAGCGCGTCTCGTACCAAATTCCATCACAACGTCGTTCCCCGCAACATGTCGTATCCTTGATGCTTTTGTAGCAACTAAGGTTTGATAATTTAATATGTTTAATATAGCCGTTTCAACCCACTGTGCTTGAATTAATGGTGCTTCTACCGTTAAAATTGGTTCGTTTGCAAAACAAATTTCACCTTCTGCAATACTTCGGATAGTTCCTGTAAATTTCATTGTTGATAAATAGGATAGATAATCTTCTTTAAAGCCGAGAGTTCGTAAATAGTCTAATTGTTCATCATTGAAGTGAAAGTTTTTTAAGTATTCGAGAACACGCTGAAGCCCCATGAAAACGGCATATCCATTTCCAAATGGAAGCTTGCGAAAATAGACATTAAAAACTGATTTCCTTTCATGAATCCCATCATTAAAGTAAACATTCCCCATGTTGATTTGGTAAAAATCTGTATGCAAAGATGAGATTACTTTTTCTGTATTCATTGAATTTCCTCCCAGTTTTTAGCTACGGTTGCACCTAATGCGTTTTTAAAATGGCCTAAAGCCCAAGTGTGCCCATTTTGATCAAAACTTGCAACACCACCGGAAACTACAGTGATTTGATAGCCAAGGTTATATGCATCAACTGCTGTATGTAATATACAAATATCAGTACAAACGCCAAGTAAAACGACTTCATGAATTCGTCTTTCTTGTAAGAGTTGATGAAGGTTAGTACCTGCAAAACTGCTATAACGAGTTTTGTTAATCCAGTAAACTTGTGGACTATCTCGATGAGATTCATAAAATTTATTAATTTTTCCGTACAATTCTCTCCCAGGTGAACCATCAAGATTATGAGATGGGAAAAGCTTGTGCTCGGGATGATATGAATCATTTGGATAATGATGGTCCATTAAGAAGAAAATAGAATCTCCTTCTTTAATGCCACTTTCGATATAATGAAGAATTGTATCTTCAATAGCTTGCCCAGCCTTCCCGCAAGTTAAAGCTCCATTTGTTGCTACAAAATCATTACTATAATCAATGACAATAATAGCTTTCTCCATTGTTTATTCCCCCGTTATATCTTTTATATGCGTTCTTTCCAATTGAATAGCTTATCAAATAGAAAAAGCTGACCAAAAATGTAGATTTATTTTAGGCCAGCCTCGTTAAGGTATATTGTTTGGATTGATATCGTTCATATAAATTTCTTTTTCCGTTACTGTGAAAAAGTAGTTGATATTTTGATAAAAGGATATAAAATTCAGAATTTGTTTTGAAAATTTTATTTAAAGAGATAAGTCAAAATCTAAAATTGATTAGTCTCAATTTGTTGGAGAAGTCGATCTCCAGATTTCATTTTAGATCCACATAAAGGACAACTTGGTTCTGTTTCAAAAGAAAAATCTTTTCTCATCCACCCTATGCATTCTTCAGACTCACAATCCCAAACTGATGTTTGGACTTTGGGTAATGGTTCTTCATTCCTTTTTCGATTATACATACTTTTTCACCACTCCTTTAATGTATTATAACATATCAACAAGTCGAATTATTATTTATCATGCCACATCATCTAATCATTTATTCTACAAAATCAGAAAAGAATACGATTGTTCTGATTGATGCGGGATTGTATTGATATAAAAGTACTTTATCTATTAATAATTGATACTTCTAATTTCCTTGCCAAAAGGCATCAGTGAAAGCTTTGCTAGTTTAATAGCTTGCATTGCAAAAGGAATTCCGATAATTGTTATGGCTAAAAAGAAAGCACTCAATAGATTAGCTAAAGCCATTGCTAAACCACCAAATAACAGCCAAATGATATTTAATAAAAATCTTCCTGCATCATTATTTACAGTAATAACTTCTTTTCCAAATGGAGCAAATTGTAATTGAGCAAGTTTAAAACATTGTATCCCTACTGGAATCCCAATAATTGTTATACACCACAATAACCCAATAATTAACCATCCTAATGAGTGAATAAAACCACCGAAAATAAACCAAAGAATATTACCTAAACACCCCATAAATTCCTCCAAATAATTAATTTAAAATCTATTTCTTATAGAATAATTGCAACTTCTATTACTATATCATTAAATTCTCTAGGAAAAGAGATGGGAAATGTCGAATTAGTAAAGAAATCAACAAACTACATAAACTTATAAAATACAAATCAGACCATTGGCGTACTTCAAAAAATAGATGGGAGTGAATTAGGTGATATCGAAAATGAATATGCTCGATGCTTCTTATGCATCTCAAAGAAATGTAATTTATGCAAAAAATGGGATGGTAGCAACCTCACAGCCATTAGCTGCACAAGCTGGATTAGACATCTTAAAAAAAGGAGGGAATGCAGTAGATGCCGCTATTGCAACTGCAGCTTGTTTGACTATTGTTGAGCCGACGTCAAATGGCATAGGTGGAGATGCATTTGCCTTAGTTTGGATGAAAGAGCAATTATATGGTCTAGATTCAAGTGGTCCAGCTCCAAAAGATATTTCGATTCAGAAATTGAAGAATCAAGGATACGATAAAATGCCGAAGTATGGTTGGGTACCCGTAACAGTTCCTGGTGCTCCTGCAGCATGGGTTGAATTATCAAAACGCTTTGGTAATTTACCATTAAAAGAAGTTTTACAACCAGCTATTGAATATGCAAGAAATGGGTTTCCTATTTCTCCAACAGTAGGGAAGTACTGGAAGAGAGCTTTTGAGATTTTTAAAAAGGAATTAGTTGGAGAAGAATTTAATGCTTGGTTCGAAACTTTTGCACCAAAAGGACGTGCGCCTGAGACTGGAGAAATATGGTCGTCTTTAAATCATGCAGAAACGTTAGAGAAAATTGGCGATACAGACGGAGAAGCATTTTATACTGGAGATCTTGCAGACAAAATAGTGGCTTCTTCTATAAAATATGATGGTTATTTAAAAAAAGAAGATTTAGCATCATATCGTCCGAGATGGGTGAGTCCGATTAGTGTAAATTATAGAGGGTTTGATGTGTGGGAAATCCCTCCGAATGGACAAGGAATTATTGCATTAATGGCATTAAATATGCTAAAGAATGATCATTTTACAGAAAAAGAGAATGTGGCTACCTATCATAAACAAATTGAAGCAATGAAACTAGCTTTTATGTGTGGAAAGGAATATGTGTCAGATTCTGATTATATGAAACTTACAATTGAAGAGCTTTTAAGTCCATCATATGGAAAACAAAGATATGCTGAGATTACGGAAACTGCTTGTGATCCAATGCCAGGTAGACCACATAGTGGTGGTACAGTTTACCTAGCAACAGCTGATGGAGAAGGTAATATGGTTTCCTTTATCCAAAGTAATTATATGGGATTTGGATCAGGTATTGTAATTCCTGGTACTGGCATTGCTATGCAAAATAGAGGGCATGATTTTAGTTTAAATGAGCAACATGCAAATGCTTTAGTTGGTGGTAAAAAAACTTATCATACTATTATTCCAGGATTCTTAACAAAAAATAATAAAGCTGTTGGTCCTTTTGGTGTAATGGGTGGATATATGCAGCCACAAGGACATGTTCAAGTCATTATGAATAGTATTGATTTTCATTTGAATCCACAAGAAGCTTTGGATGCCCCAAGATGGCAATGGCTAGAAGGGAAAAACGTTGAAGTAGAACCAAATTTTCCAAATCATATTATTACAGAATTGAAAGAAAAAGGACATGTCATTCAAGTTGCAAAAGATAGAGGGAGCTTTGGGCGCGGTCAAATTATTTGGAAAGACGAAGAAACAGGAGTTTTAATTGGAGGTACGGAATCAAGAGCTGACGGAACCATTGCCAGTTGGTAAAAAATGATAAGGAAATGATCGCATGTTACAAATAAATATCTTTGTTGCTTTTTCTCGGAGTAGTATTCTTGGGTATGGAGGTGGCCCATCTACCATACCATTAGTCTATAAAGAAGTCGTTGAAACGTTTAAATGGATGAATGAAGAGGAATTTGGTGATGTGCTTGCAATTGGAAATACCCTTCCCGGTCCGATCAATACGAAATTAGCTGGATACATCGGCTATCGTGTTGGAGGAATAATTGGGATGATTAATGCACTTATTGCAACTACGGTGCCTACCGTTTTATTAATGATTCTTTTGCTTGGTACCCTTTCCACATTTAAAGAAATTCATTGGGTAAAGGGGATGACAAAATCGATTGTTCCTGTTGTGGGTGTAATGCTTGGCATTTTAACATGGCAGTTTATTTCAAGTTCAAGAAGCGGTCTGAAAACTCATACAGTTATGATCCATATTGTAATAGGAGTCGTTTGTATACAATTTTTAAACATTCATCCAGGTATCATGATCGGACTATTATTACTTTTTGCCCTTATTCAACCAACGAAAGTAAAACTTCCAACTGAGAAGGGGAAGTCGGTATGAGTGTTTATTGGAATCTATTTATATCATTTCTTATGTCCAATTTATTAGGATATGGTGGAGGTCCAGCCACTGTTCCACTAATACAAAATGAAGTTGTTGGTAGATATCATTGGCTCACGAAGCAAGAATTTAATGAAGCATTTGCAATGGGGAATTCACTTCCTGGTCCAATTGCAACAAAATTGGCAGGATATATTGGCTATAAAGTAGGAGGAGTTTTAGGATCATTTATTGCGGTATTTGCAACAGTCATTCCATCACTTGTATTAATGATCGTTTTAATGGGGTTACTCTATAAATATCGTAATTCTATAAGGGTAAAGAGAATGACAGCTTATGTGAAACCTACAATTGCCGTTTTACTAGGGCTACTAACTTATCACTCTTTTGCTGATTCAATTGCCCAAATTGGTATATTTCAAGTAGTTTTAATAGCAGGTTGTACATTTTTATTGATAGAGAAATTAAAAATTCATCCAGCTGTAATTGTTTTTGTAGCCTTAGTTTATGGAGCAATTAATCTATAAATTACTTTAAATAAAATGCACCCCAAATTGTTCGACGTGAAGACAATTTGAGGTGCATTTTTTTCAAAATATCATCTTGAAATTAGACTAGATAGGTCTTCTTAATGGAGTTCTTTCACTACAGAATACCCTTCAAATAATCGCCCACCGTACGGCTCTAAAACCATTTCAGTCAGTCGAATAATTTTGTTTTTTTCTCCAGTTTTATAAAAAGCGTCAAAGGCTTCAAGAAATTGTTCAGAAAACTTTATGTCATATTGCTTCAAAGAACGAATGAACCATTTTGAAGATCCTAACCAACGTCCGTTCATTCTTAAAACAAACTCATGAATAAGCACACTTAATGAGTTGGCAATAAAGATATCTTCTTCCCGATTTTTACATCCTATAAAATCATCAAGAAGGTCCGTTATAAAGTAACGTTTTGTCCTTATGATGTCTTCAGTCCATCTTTCAGGACCATTCTCTAATATCACTTTAGCTTCTTTTTTTATAACGTCTATAAATCCATCATCTTTTAAAATAATCCCTTCAAAAATCATTCTTTGCAAACAAGGCTTAGCCCTTTGATAATCTGACTCGAAAAAGTGTTTATAAGATGTTAAACTATGGACAAAAACCTCAATTGCCCAACCAAAATCAATAAATGACTTCCTATATGGTGATGTTAAACTTTTATCAAAGATGACAATGTCGAGGTCAGAAGTTTCGGTTGCTTCTCCTCTTACAACACTACCTGCCAACAGTGCACCATGGCAGTTCGGAAAGTGCTTTTCAATAAAAAGTTTAGCTGCTTCAATAGGTTTTAATTTTATACCATTTTCCATTACCTTCACTCTCCTCAAATTTGTTTTTCTAATATATTCTTTTTTAATTCGCAAAATCCCTTCTATACTAATTAAGAAATTTGTATGATTTCCGATATGTTTGTTATTTAATTTAAAAATTCAAAAATTAATAAGCTCTATTGGTATTTAGGTAACCCTAAGGAGGAACACAAGTGTTTAGATTATCAATCAATGAATCTAAGTTGACCTCAAAATCTTTCAATATCATCTAAAATTGACTAAGTATGAATCGCAACAAAAGCACTGGAATTTTTTCTCAATAGCTTTTATTTTTTAATGCCTATTTTGAGTAAACTTTGTGTTATTATCAAAATTAATTTACATGGATTTCCTTTAAAAGATTGTTGCTTTTGAGAGTGTTAATTTTAAAGACAGAAGTTGATTACAATGGAAGGTGCGAGACTCCTGTGGGAATAGCGGGAAGGCTGAGACCCCGCAGGAGCGTATGCGACGAGGAGGCTCAGCTCACGCCCCACGGAAAGCGAGTATCCTGGAGTT
>Ga0187780_10003079_pt1 | contig 12592 bp, 9 predicted proteins | sample 1015_Q2_SP10_20__FD_132429 | JGI IMG/M metagenome (GOLD analysis project Ga0187780, IMG submission 132429) | Tropical peat soil microbial communities from peatlands in Department of Meta, Colombia - 1015_Q2_SP10_20_MG | ecosystem: Environmental > Terrestrial > Soil > Wetlands > Peat | place...
CATCTGGACCTTTTTGAGCAGCCTGCTAGGCCCGAGAGGCCGACGACCCCTCTTTGCCGTGCGGCAGGGGCGGGGCATGGGAGCACTGAGGGGCTTCGGGGGCGCCCGGACGGATCGATAGAGAGAAGGAGACCATGAGGGGCTGCATGAAGACCGTCAGGAGAGCGGGTTGCACCCTCGGATCGGCGCTGCTGTGCCTGGCGGTGCTCGCGCACGTGGCGCGGGCAGAGGTGGGCGAGGTCACCCTGGCCGGGCAGTATGGGCTGCCGTACCTGCCCTTCATGGTGATGCAGCACGAGAAGCTCATCGAGAAGCACGCCAAGGCGCTCGGGATGCCGGAGCTCAAGGTCAAATGGGTCACCCTCGGCGGGCCGGCGGCGGGCATCGATGCGCTCCTGTCGGGTCAGGTGAGCTACTCGGGCGCGGGGACGACCTCGCTGGCCACGCTCTGGGACAAGACCCGCGGCACGCCCGACGAGGCGCGGGCGATCTGCGCCATGCAGTCCATGCCGTACTACCTGGTCACCCGCAACCCCAAGGTGAAGACGATCAAGGACTTCACCGGCGAGGACAAGATCGCGCTTCCCTCGGTCAAGGTCACGCAGCACGCGCTCATCCTGGAGATGGCGGCGGCGAAACTCTGGGGCGAATCCAACTACGCCCGCCTCGACCCGATCACCGTGAGCATGGCCCATCCGGACGCCATGGCGGCGTTGCTCTCCGGTAAGGGCGAGATCGACAGCCATTTCGCCAGCTCCCCGTTTTACTATGAGGAGCTGGAGCGGCCGGGGATCCACCTGGTCCTCAAGTCCTACGACGTGGTCGGCGGACGCCACTCCAACGGGCTCATCTACACGACGACCAAGTTTCACGACGCCAACCCGACCGTCAACAAGGCCGTCTTCGATGCATTCAAGGAGGCCGCGGAGGAGATCTATGCCAGGCCGAAGGCGGCGGCGGCGATCTATCTGGAGCTGACGAAAGACAGGAGAAACTCGCTGGCGACGCTCGAGAAGTGGGTGCTGGACCCGGAGGTGAAGTACACGCAGACCCCGGAGAATGCGATGCCCTTCGTCGAGTTCATGTACAAGGTGGGGCGCATCAAGAACCGTCCCTCGTCGTGGAGGGACCTGTTTTTTCCCGAGGCGCACGGGTTCCCGGGGAGCTGAGCGCCCACGGAGGCATCGGACGACACGCCCGTCCTGACGATACGCGCGAGGGGAGGGGGGCGATGCGGAGACGGGTATTCTGTCTGACCGTGATGGGGCTTCCGGCGCTGCTTCGTTCTGCCACGGCCGCCGAGGTCACAAGCATCCGGATCGGGAAGCAGTACGGCCTGCCCTACCTGCCGCTGATGGTCATGGAGCGCCAGAAGCTCGTGGAGAAGCATGCCGCGCGGCAGGATATCCCCGCGCTCCGCATCGAATGGCCGACGGTGGGGGGCCCCAGCGTGATCAATGACGGCCTGCTGAGCGGCCAGCTTCAGTTCGGCGTGGTGGCCGTGCCCTCCCTGGCCACGCTCTGGGACAAGACGGTGGGGACGGTGCAGGAGGTGCGCGGATTGAGCGCCGTCCAGTCGCAGCCGTACGTGTTGGTGACGCGCAATCCCGCCGTCCGCACCATCCGGGACTTCACGGAGAAGGATCGAATCGCGGTGCCCGGGGTGAAGATTTCAGGACAGGCGCTGGCGCTGCAGATGGCCGCCGCGCAGGTATGGGGGTTCGAACACTACGACAAGTTGGATCCGCTGACGGTGACGCTCCCCCACCCGGAGGCGGTGGCGGCGCTGCTGTCGGGGAAATCGGAGATCAACAGCCACGTGGCCATCACGCCGTTTCAGTTCTACGAGCTGGCGGCCCCGGGCATCCACGTGGTGCTGAAGTCGTACGACACATTCGGCGGAAGGCACACCAATGGCCTCCTGCAGACGACGAAGCGCTTTTACGACGCCAACCCCAAGGTGTGCGCCGCCGTGCTGGCCGCTCAGGAGGAGGCGAACGCCTTCATTCGGGCGAACCCGCGCGAGGCGGCGGAGATCTACCAGTCGATGACCAAGGATATGCGGGATACGGTCGACGACCTTGCGCGAATAGTGGCGCATCCGGATACGGCGGATTACACGACGACGCCTGCGGGCGTGATGAAATTCGTGGAGTTCATGCACAAGGTCGGCCGGGTCAAGCACATGCCCGCATCCTGGAAGGATCTGTTTCTGCCGGCCGTGCACGGGCTGCCGGGAAGCTAGTGTAGTGTATCCGAAATACCTTGACGGCAATTCTCCCTCCCTCTCCCTTGAGGGAGAGGGCGCGGGTGAGGGTGCCAGGCTGCTGAAACCCTCTGTGTCCTGTGCCCCCTCACCCCGACCCTCTCCCCCGAAGGGGAGAGGGGATCTTGAGGAGGGCGGACTGTAAAGGGATTTCGCTTACACTACACTAGACGTCGTCGGTGGCGCGCCGCCGGGCGTGCCCGCCCGTTGTCTTTTCCTTAGCCGCCCGAGACGAGGGCGCGGGGACGGCAGGGCGGGGGCCGGCGAGGTGTCTTTCCCGTGCGGGTGAGTGAGGTGCCCTTGGCGCTGCTCGAAGTGCGCGGTGTGACCCTGCAGTACAAGACCACGGACCACCTGGTCACCGCGACGTATCGCGTGGATTTCCAGGTCCACGCCGCGGACCGCTTTGTCGTCCTCGGTCCCTCGGGGTGCGGGAAGTCGAGCCTGCTCAAGGCGGTGGGGGGTTACTTGAGGCCGGTGGAAGGCGAGATCCGGCTCAAGGGTGAGCCGATCCGGAAGCCCGGGCCGGACCGGATGATGGTGTTCCAGGAGTTCGACCAACTGCTCCCGTGGAAGACGGTGAGGGAGAACGTGAGTTTCGCCCTGGCGGCGAGCGGCATGTTCAGGGGCAAGGCGGCCGGGGAGCGGGCGATGCACTACATCGAAAAGGTCGGCCTGGTCGAGGCCGCGGACCACTACCCGCACATGCTCTCCGGGGGCATGAAGCAGCGCGTGGCCATCGCCCGCGGCATGGCCATGGAGCCGGCCATCCTGCTGATGGACGAGCCGTTCGCCGCCCTCGACGCATTGACGCGGCGGAAGATGCAAGAGGAGCTGCTGCGCCTGTGGGACGATACGCGCTTCACCGTGCTGTTCGTCACCCACTCGATCCCCGAGGCCGTCACGGTGGGCAACCGGATCCTGCTGCTGTCGCCCCGTCCGGGGCAGGTCAAGGCGGAGCTGAACAGCGTGGCGCGCGGGGAGGCGGACGCGGCCAGGCGCAAGGGCCTGGAGGACCGGATCCACGACGTGCTGTTTTCCGATGAGGTCGAGGAGGGGGCTGCGCGGTGAGCGGGACAGGTGCCTTCCGCGGTTGCACCGAAATCCAGGCCGCAGGCGGGCCCTAACCCGGATTATTCACGAAGCGGCGTCCCCCCTTTGAGAAAGGGGGGGAGGGGGGATTTCGGTGATGTGATGGTGGAGGCTATCTAATGGACCATCGCCGCAGAGTTGAGCGCAAAAATCCCCCCCCGGCCCCCCTTTGATAGAGGGGGGACGATAGGGAAGGCGGCGAGGGACAGGGTGAGAGGGCGCTTGGGACGCGGCGCGCGTGTTCGTGAATAATACGGGCTAAGAGGCTGCTGAAAACCCTCTTTTCCGCAGGCTGCTCAAAAAGGTCCAGGTGCAAGGCGGCGCGCGCAGGGAGGCGCGAGGCGTACTTGGTCCGTACGTCGCAGCGCCGCGCGAGCGCGCCAACGCCGCAGATGGGCCTTTTTCAGCAGCCTGCGAGAGAGGAAGGACGACGCCATGACGGAGACAGCGACCAACCCGGCCCGTCCCGAGGTGTTCCGCGAGACGGTCGCCGCGGAGGCCTTCGGGGTCCTGGAGCAGCCGCTGACGCCGTGGGAGAAGGCCTGGAACACCGGCGCACTGCGGAAGGGGCTCCTGCTCGTGGCGCTCGCCCTGGCGTGGCAGATGTACGCCCGGGCGCTCAACAATCCCCTCCTGGTGCCGACCTTCACCGCAACCCTCGCGGCGCTCTGGGAAGGGGTGGCCGCGGGCCCGTTGCTGACGCGCGCGGCCTTCTCGATCAAGGTGCTGCTGATGGGCTACGGGGCAGGCATCGCGATTGCGGCGCTGCTGACCGCCCTCGCGGTGGGCTCGCGGATCGGCACCGACCTGCTGGAGACCCTGACCGCCATGTTCAACCCCCTGCCGGCCATCGCCTTGCTTCCGCTGGCCCTGCTGTGGTTCGGTCTGGGAAACCCCAGCATCATCTTCGTCCTGGTGCACTCGGTGCTGTGGGCCGTTGCCCTCAACACCCACTCGGGATTCACGTCGGTCTCCCGCACCTTGCGCATGGTCGGGCAGAATTGTGGGCTCTCCGGCCTCCGCTACGTGTTGCTGATCCTCATCCCGGCGGCATTCCCCAGCATCCTCACAGGCCTGAAGATCGGCTGGGCCTTCGCGTGGCGCACGCTGATCGCGGCGGAGCTGGTGTTCGGCGTCAGCTCGGGCTCGGGCGGCCTCGGCTGGTTCATCTACGAGAACAAGAACCAACTGGAGATCCCCAGCGTGTTCGCGGGACTCCTCTCGGTGATCCTCATCGGGCTGGTGGTCGAGAACCTGGTCTTCCGCAACATCGAGTCGCGCACCATCAGACGCTGGGGGATGCAAAGCTGATCGATCGGCCAGGGGCCTGACCGGGGATCGCACGCGGCGCCCATGCGACCAGGTACGGGCGGCCCGTGAGCCGAACGGGGCCGGGCGCTGGTGGACGGGCCGGAACAATTCGGGGAGTGCTCTCTGTGGCCGAGGCGATGCCCGCAAGCCTTCCCGTGATGGCGAGACACGATGCCCTCGAGGCCTTCTGCGCCCGGGTGCTGCGGAAGCTGGGCGTGCCGCGGGAGGAGGCGGAGATCACGGCCAGGACCCTGGTGGCGGCGAACCTGCGGGGCGTGGACACCCACGGCGTCACCCGTTTGCCCGCCTACGCGGCCAAGCTGAAGGGAGGGGCCCTGAGGCCCGCCGTCAACCTCAGCACCGAGAAAGAGACGATCGCCACCGCCCTGCTCGACGGGCACGATGGCATCGGCCAGGTGATCAGTTACCGGGCCATGCAGATGGCCATCCGAAAAGCCAAGGGGGCGGGGGTCTCCTATGTGGCCGTCAAGAACAGCAATCATCTGGGCGCCTGCGCCTACTATTCCATGATGGCCCTGGAATATGACATGATCGGCTTCACGGCCACCAATGCCTCCCCTCGCCTGGCACCGACCGGGGGGGCGGAGAGACTCATCGGCAACAATCCCTGGTCCATCGCCGTGCCGGCCGGACAGCGGCCTCCGGTGGTGTTGGACATGGCCAACAGCGTGGTGGCGGCCGGAAGGATTCGCACCCTCCAGCGGGAGGGAAAACCGATCCCCGCGGGGTGGGCCCTCAACAAGTACGGCGAGCCAACCACCGATCCTGCGGAGGCCCTCAAAGGGATCCTGCTGGCCATCGGGGGCTACAAGGGCTACGGCATCACCCTGATGGTGGATCTCCTGACCGGCGTCCTGGCGGGCTCCAACTACGGCCCTCGGGTGAAGGGGATCGACCAGGATACGGAGCCGGCCGGGATCGCGCACAGCTTCATGGCCATCGCCCTGGCCGCCCTTACGGACGTGGCGGCCTTCAAGGCCAGGATGGACGCCTATATCGACGAGATCAAATCCGCGAGGAAGGCGCGGGGATCTGAAGTGATCTACCTGCCGGGCGAGCCGGAGCACCTGTGCGCCCAGGAGCGGCGGGAGAAGGGGATCCCGCTGCCGCCGAAGGTTGCGGACGCGCTACGGGCCATCGGGAAGGATCTGGGACTCCCGGTCGCGCTGTAGGCGCTCACGGGCACAAGACGTTCAGCCCTCCATGGGAGGGCAGCCAAGGGACAACATGATGGCGAAGCCGCTGAGCATGGCCGGCATCTTCCCGCCCATTCCCACGCCGTTCGATGCCGCCGAGGAGCTGGACCTGAAGGCGCTGGAGCGGAATCTCGGCGCGTGGAATGCCTACCCCCTGGGCGGATACGTGGTCCTGGGGACGAACGGGGAGATGCCGCATGTCAGCGAGGCCGAGAAGCTGGCGTATTTCGAGGCGGCCCGAAAGCACATCCCGGCCGGGAAGCTCTTCATGGCCGGCTGCGGCTGCGAGTCCACCCACAGTACCATCGCCCTGGTGAAGCAGGCGGCGGCCCTGGGGGCGGACGTGGCCATCGTCATCAGCCCGAGCGCGTACAAGTCCAAGATGGACGGGCCCGCCTTGACCGACTTCTACAGGAGGGTGGCGGATGCCTCGCCCATCCCGGTGAGCCTCTACAACATGCCGGCCAACACCATGGTCGACATGCCGGCCGACCTGATCATCGCCCTCTCCCAACATCCCAACATCGCCGGCGTGAAGGACAGCGGCGGCAACCTGGCCAAGCTGGGCCAGATCGTGCAGGGCGCGCGCCCGGGCTTCCAGGTGCTGGCCGGGTCCGCGGGCTTCCTTTACCCCGCCTTGTGCCTGGGGGCGGTGGGGGGCGTGCCGGCGCTGGCCAACATCGCAGCCCAGCAATGCTGCGACATCCTCGCCCTCTTCACGCAGGGGAAGCACGAGGAGGCCAGGCGGCTTCAGCTCCGCATGATCGCCCCGAACACCGCCGTAACCACCCAGTTCGGCGTGGCCGGCCTCAAGGCCGCCATGGAGATGGTGGGCCTGTACGGCGGCCGCCCGCGGAGCCCGCTGATGCCCCTCGGCGAGGAACAGAAAGGGACCCTGCGGAAGGTGCTCCAAGAGGCAGGGATCATGTGACCATCGAACTCTGACCGTGCCTTGCGAAATGTAGGTCCGTCGCGCAGGGGAGACACACGGTCCGCGGGGAGTCCGAGAGGGGTGGCGGCGCACGGGGAGAGGAGGGTTCCCTTCATGCGTGGGGTGGATTCGATCCCGCAGGAGATTGCCGAGGTGCTGGCCAAGGCCACCACCGGCATGGTCAACGACGCCCTGGCCCTCCTCGGACTCAATGGGGGCATCAGAGGGGTGCGACCCGCTCGAGGATCCGAAGACGGCAGGATTGTGGCCAGGGCGACCACGGTCCTCTTCGGCCCGCCTCGCCCCGATATCCCGAAACTGAACATGTACCAGATCATTCGCGACGCCCCGCCGGGCAGCGTCCTGGTGATCGATGGCAAGGGCATCGACGCCCACTTCACCGGGGATAATCAAGGGGAATGCGCCAAGAGGCAGGGATTGGCCGGCGTGGTCGTCTATGGGGGCGCCAGGGACATCGCCGGCTACCGCGAAATGGGCATGCCCCTCTATTGCACCGGGTCGGCGACGATGGATAAGCCGGTGGACGTTCAGATCGTCGGCCAGGACGTGCCGGTCGAGATCGGCGGGGTGACCGTGCGGCCCGGAGACATCATCGTCGCGGATGAGGATGGCGTCGTCTGCATTCCAGCCGAAGCCCTTCCTTCCCTTGTGGAGGTGATGGGGATCATCTTCGAGGTCGAGGGGGCGATGGAACGCGCCATCCGGGGCGATGCCCCGATAGACGCGATCAAGGGCATTCTCGCCAGGAAGAAGCCCAAACGATGATTCCCGGCGGGCGCCTCTGGCCGCCATGCACGCCGGCCCGCGCGCGGCATCCGGCGGCCGGGGCGGCGCGCTTCCCCGGTGGGGCGCCGCAGGGAGGTGCCGCAATGGAGCGGAGCACCGGCCGCGGCGAGGGCGACCCCGAGTTCCGAGCCATGCCCTTGAGCTGCGATTGTCATTTTCATGTCTTCGGCCCGGCCGAGCGCTACGCGTACACCTCCGACCTCAGGTATGTGCCTCCCGCAGCCCCGCTCAGCGCGTACCGGGCCCTCGCTCATCGCCTGGGCATCGAACGCATGGTGTTCGTCCAGCCCAGCGCCTACGGGCGTGACAACAGCTGCCTGCTCGACGCCATGCACGAGGTCGGGGCGCCCTGCCGGGGGATCGTCGATGTGGACGAGAACATCCCCGATGCCGAACTGGCGCGGCTGCGGGCGGCAGGGGTGTGCGGGGTCCGCATCAACGTGTCGCCCGTCAAGACACCGGAGGCGGGGTTCGCGGCCCGCTTGCGGCCGCGCATCGAACGCCTGGCCGCGCGGTGCGCCGAGGTCGGCTGGCATCTGGATTTCCTCCTGCCCGGGTGGCTGACCCATGAGCTCATGGGCACCCTGCGAAGGCTCCCTGTGGATTTCACGCTGGCCCATCTGGGCATGTTCCCCGCGCGGGATGGCGCTGGGCAGGCGGGGTTCCAACGACTCCTGGAACTCCTGCGGCACGGCGATGGGCGCTGTTGGGTCAAGCTCACGGGGGTCTACCGCATATCGGAGGTCCCCGGGTTCACCGATGCGGCCCCGCTGGCGCGGGTGTTGATCGCGGCGGCGCCCGACCGGATCATCTGGGGCAGCGACTACCCGCATCTCTCCTTCGCCGATCGCGTGGGTTCCGTGGAACTCTTCAACCTGCTGGGGCGCTGGGCGCCAGATCCGGCGGCCCGGCAGAAGATCTTGGTGGACAATCCGCAGCACTTGTTCAGGTTCTAGTGTCCTGAATCTGAAGTCTCTTGACGGATCGTTCCCGTGCCCGTTCCCGTGGCCCGGGGCTGACCCAGGGAACGTCCTTTGCTGCGGCCGAGTGCGCTGGGTCTTGGCCGTCCCGTCGGGAACGGGAACGGGTACGGGAACGGGAACGAATAGGGAAGCGTTTTTCGGAATCAGGAAACTAGGGGGCGCGCGCAAATGCCAGGGGGCAACCAGCCGGCGGGCATGCGAGGGAGGGAAGCGGGATGCACGTGGGCGGATACGAGGTCGATATCGTCGTGCAGGGTTTCCCGGGCAAATCGGTGTGCCACGGCGGGCTCGGCTGGAGCACCATCGTGCTGATTCGCGGCCATGGACGGGTCGGGTTGATCGATGTCGGGTCCTTTGGGATGCGTCGCTTGCTCGTCGAGCGACTTGCGAGGCGCGCCCTGACCCCCACGGGCGTGACCGACGTCATCCTCACCCATTCGCATCACGACCATTCCGTGAACTGGACGCTCTTCGGCCACTCCCGGATCGTGATGGGCGCCCACGAGCTGGAGTGGTCCCTCAAGGAGCCCTGGGGCGAGACCCCGGTCCCCGAGCTGTACGTGCGGGAGTTGCAGGGCTGGCCGACCCTGCACGCGGCCGCCGATGGCGAGGAGGTCTTTCCCGGGCTGACGGCACACCTCGCGCCGGGCCACACGCCGGGCCACCTGATCTTCGTCTTGAAAGGTCAGGATCACGACGTGATCTTCGCCGGCGATGCGGCCAAGAACCGCGCCGAGCTGATCTCCCGCCAGACCGATATGACCTACGATGCGGCGGTCAGCGCCGCCTCCATCGAGCGTATCTGGGATCTCTGGCGCCGCCGCCCCGGCACCATCGTCGTGCCGGGCCACGACGTGCCGTTGGTGCAGGAGGAGGGGACGTGCCGGTATCTCGGCAAACGGCAGGCGGCCATCACGGCGTGGTTCGGCGACGATATGGAGACGACCACGCTGTTCGAGCTCACGGTTCCTTGAAGGGAAGAGCGGGCGGGGACCGAGGCGCTCCCCGGGGAAGACGGCGGGCGCGTGCGGAACCGCGTCGCCGACGGGCGCCTGAATCCGAGGGGCTCGGGGGGCTGCTTCCCGGCGGCCCGACCCGGCATCGCTCTCCAGGCCCCGGGGACAGGCCGTTGGAGGATGCTCGATATGGCCACCGGTAGCGCGGGCCATCGATCCACTATCGATCCATCGACCCTCGCGAACCTTCTGGCGCAGATCGTGGGCCGGGAGCGGGTCCTCACCCGGCCCATCGAGCTGATCGCCTACGCCTCGGACGCGAGCTTCTACCGGCTCATCCCGCGGGCGGTGGTGCTGGCCCGCACCACCGCGGAGATCCAGGCCCTCTTCCGCTTCAGCCACGCGCACCGCATCCCCTTGACGTTCCGCGCGGCCGGAACGAGCCTGTCCGGCCAAGCGATCACCGATGGCATCCTGGTGGAGGTGGCCCGGCACTGGCGGGGCGTTGCGGTGGAGGAGGGGGGCAAGAAGGTGCGCGTGCAGCCCGGGGTGATCGGGGGACACGTGAACCTGGCCCTGAAGGCATACCGCGCCAAGATGGGGCCGGACCCGGCCTCCATCAACGCCTGCATGATGGGCGGGATCCTGGCCAACAACTCCAGCGGGATGTGCTGCGGCGTGGCGCAGAACGCCTACCACACCCTCGACTCGCTGACCTTCGTGCTCCCCTCCGGCACCGCCACCAACACCGCCGACCCGCGCGCGGAGGAGATCTTCGGCGAACGGGAGCCCCGACTGGCCCAGGGCCTGCTGGACCTCAAGCGGGACATCGGGGCGAACGCGGCGCTCCGCGAACGAATCCGCTCCAAGTACCGGATGAAGAACACCACGGGCTATTCGCTCAACGCCTTCCTCGACTTCGAACGGCCGGTGGAGATCCTGGCGCACCTGCTCATCGGGTCGGAGGGGACGCTGGCCTTCATCGCCGAGGCCGTCCTCAACACGGTGCCCGACCTGCCGGTCAAGTACACCGGCCTGCTGCTGTTCCCGGACCTCCACGCCGCCTGCGCCGCCATCGTACCCCTGCGCGACGCGGGGGCCGCGGCCCTGGAGCTGATGGATCGGGCCTCCCTGCGCTCGGTGGAGGACCAGCCGGGGATCCCGCCCTCCATCAAGGCCCTGCCGGGCGGGGCGGCGGGCCTGCTGGCCGAGTTCCAGTGCGAGCGGGAGGCGGAACGTGCGGCCCTGGAGGTCCGGGCCGGGGAGGGGGCGGCGGGCCTCCGCTTGCTGGAGCCGGCGCGCTTCACCCACGACCCCGCGGAGCAAGCCCTGCTCTGGAAGATCCGTCAGGGCCTGTACCCTTCGGTGGGGGCCGTGCGGAAGAGCGGCACCACGGTGATCATCGAGGACGTGGTGTTCCCCCTCGAGGTATTGGCCGACGCCACCGTGGAGCTGGCCGGGCTGTTCAAGACGCACGGGTACGACGAGGGGATCATCTTCGGCCACGCCAAAGACGGGAACCTCCATTTCGTCATCACCCAGTCGTTCAACGACCGGCCCGCGGTAGACCAGTACGCCCGGTTCATGGACGACCTGGTGCGCCTGGTGGTGGGGCGCTACGGCGGCGCGCTGAAGGGCGAGCACGGCACGGGCCGCAACATGGCCCCCTTCATCGAGGCCGAGTGGGGGCCCGAGGCCCTGGCCATCATGCGGCGCCTCAAGGCGTTGGTGGATCCCGAGGGGCTGCTCAACCCGGGCGTGATCGTCAACCCGGACCCGCAGGCCCACCTCGCCGACCTCAAGCCGATGCCGGTGGTCGAGGACGAGGTGGACAAGTGCATCGAGTGCGGCTTCTGCGAGCCCAAGTGCCCCAGCCTCGATCTGACGCTGTCGCCCCGCCAGCGCATCGTGGTGCGGCGCGAGATGGAGCGCCTGGCGGCGGGCCGCGGCGGCCCGGACCTGCTGGCGGCGCTGGAGGCGGACTTCCCCTACATGGCCCTGGACACCTGCGCCGTGGACGGCCTCTGCGCCACCGCCTGCCCGGTGGCGATCGACACCGGCCAACTGACCAAGCGCTTCCGCCGCCTCCGCCATCCCATCTGGGCCCAGGCCCTGGCGCGGCAGCTTGCGGTCAACTTTTCGCTACTGGAACCCGCGGTGCGCATGGGGCTGCGGGCCGGCCATTTGATCCAGTCGCTGCTGGGGGCCGGGGTCATGATCGGTCTGACCCGCGCCATGCGCGCCGTGGTCGGGCGGCCGTTCCCGCTCTGGAGCCGCGAGATGCCGCGCCCCGCCCGCGGCCGGCGGCCGGCCACCGGGCGGGGCGGCGCCCAGGCGGTCTACTTCCCGAGCTGCCTCTCGCGGGTGATGGGGCACCTGCCGGGGGAGCCGGACGGGCTGACACTGATGGAGGCGCTGGTGGCGGTGGCGCGGCGGGCGCAGACCCCTGTCTACATCCCGGAGGATGTCGGCGGGACCTGCTGCGGCGTGCCGTTCTCGTCCAAGGGGTATGACGAGGGGCACCGATGGGCGGCGAACCGGGCCATCGAGCGATTCTCGGCGTGGTCGGACGGCGGGCGTCTGCCCGTCGTCATCGACACCAGCCCCTGCACCTACGGTCTCGCGACCTGTCGCCCCTCACTCACCCCGGAGAACCAGCAGAAGTTCGACCGGCTCCGGATCCTGGACAGCACGGCGTTCGTCCACGACCAGCTCCTCCCCAGGCTGACCGTCCGGCGGAAGGTCCGGTCGGTGGCATTGCACCCGGTGTGCTCTGTGGTGAAGCTGAACCTGGCGCCCAAGCTGGAGGCGATCGCCCGGGCCTGCAGCGACGAGGTTGTGGTGCCGGCGTACGCCGGTTGCTGCGGCTTCGCCGGCGACCGGGGGTTCACGTTCCCCGAGTTGACCTCGTCCGCCACCCGGCGGGAGGCCGCCGAGGTCCAGGCCGGCCGGCACGACGGCTATATTTCCAGCAGCCGCACCTGCGAGATCGGCCTGACCCGCGCCACCGGCCGCATCTACCGCTCCTA
>Ga0187780_10003080_pt1 | contig 12588 bp, 11 predicted proteins | sample 1015_Q2_SP10_20__FD_132429 | JGI IMG/M metagenome (GOLD analysis project Ga0187780, IMG submission 132429) | Tropical peat soil microbial communities from peatlands in Department of Meta, Colombia - 1015_Q2_SP10_20_MG | ecosystem: Environmental > Terrestrial > Soil > Wetlands > Peat | place...
ACGTTGCGCACCTGCACCGCGGCCCCCCGGCCGAGCTGGCCCTTGACGTCCTCGATGACGATCCGATCGCCCGGGGCGATGGCGTCGTAGCCGGACGGCGGGTCCAGCAGGAGCGGCAGGATCCCGAAATTGATCAGGTTGGCCCGATGGATGCGGGCGAAGGACTTGGCCAGCACGGCCCGCACCCCCAGGTACATGGGGGCCAGCGCCGCGTGCTCGCGGGAGCTCCCCTGCCCGTAGTTGGTCCCGCCCACCAGCACACCGCCCCCGGCCTCCTTGGCCCGTTTGGGGAATGTGGCGTCCACCCGCTCGAAGACGTACTCCGAAATGGCCGGGACGTTGGAGCGAAGCGGCAGCACCTTGGCCCCCGCCGGCATGATGTGGTCCGTGGTGATGTTGTCGCCGAGCTTCAGCAGCACCTGGCCCTCCAGCGTGGCCTCCATGGGGCCCCGGCGCGGCAGCGGGGCGATGTTGGGCCCCCGCACGATCCCCACCTTCTCCGGCTCGCGGGCCGGCGGGACCAGCAGGTTATCGTCGGAGGGGATCTCCTCGGGCAGGGCGGGCACTTCCGGCAGTCCACCCAGCGTGCCTGCGTCCGGGAACTCCCCGCGCAGGGCCGTCACGGCGCACACGGCGGGGCTGGCCAGGTAGACCAGATCGTTCGGGGTGCCGCTCCGCCCGGGAAAGTTCCGGTTGAAGCTCCGCACCGAGATGCCGCCCGTGGGCGGGGCCTGCCCCATGCCGATGCACGGGCCGCAGGCCGATTCCAGAATGCGCGCGCCGGACGCGATCAGGTCCGCCAGGGCCCCGTTCCGGGCGATGAGGGTGTACACCTGCTTGGACCCCGGCGTCACGGTGAGGCTCACGCTGGGATGCACCGTCTTGCCCTTCAGGATGCGGGCCACCGTCATCAGGTCCCGGTAGGACGAGTTGGTGCAGCTCCCCACGCAGACCTGGGCCACCTTGGTGCCGGCCACCTCGGAGACGGACGCCACGTTGTCCGGGCTGGACGGCTTGGCCACCATGGGCTGCAGCTGGCCGAGGTCGATGGCGATCTCTTCATCGTACGTCGCGTCCGCATCCGCGACTAGCGGCTTCCAGGCCGCCTCGCGGCCCTGGACGGCCAGGTAGCGCCGGGTCTGCTCGTCGCTGGGGAAGATGGAGGTGGTGGCGCCCAGCTCCGCGCCCATATTCGTGATGGTCCCGCGCTCGGGCACCGAGAGGGTGGCCGCCCCGGGCCCCGCGTACTCCATGATCTTCCCCACGCCCCCCTTCACGGTGAGCCGGCGCAGCACCTCCAGGATCACGTCCTTGGCCGCCGCCCAGCCGCTGAGGCGCCCGGTGAGGACCACCCGCACGATCTTGGGCATGGGCAGGTAGAAGGGCCCGCCGCCCATGGCCACCGCCACGTCCAGGCCGCCGGCCCCGATGGCCAGCATCCCCAGGCCGCCCGCGGTGACCGTGTGGCTGTCCGCCCCCAACAGGGTTTCGCCGGGGACGGCGAAGCGTTCCAGGTGCACCTGGTGGCAGATGCCGTTGCCGGGGCGGGAGAAGACGATGCCGTAGCGGGCCGCCACCGACTGCAGGTACCGGTGGTCGTCCGCGTTCTCGAACCCGGCCTGGAGCATGTTGTGGTCCACATAGCTCACGCTGAGCTTCGTGCGCACCCGGGGCAGGCCCAGGGCCTCGAACTGCAGGTAGGCCATGGTGCCGGTGGCGTCCTGGGTGAGGGTCTGATCGATGCGGAGGCCGATCTCCTCCCCGGCCACCATCTTGCCCGAAATCAGGTGCGATGCGATGACCTTCTGAGCGACCGACTGGCCCATGAGCGTCCTCTCCTCCTGGCGGGATGCCGCATCCCATCGGCGGCGCCTGGCGACTCCCGCGGCGTGTGCGACACTGCAAATCGGCGCGCGGCGCTCCCCCTCAACCAGCGTGTTCCCGGTTCACGGTTCCCGGCTGGCCCCTGCCAGCCGCGGTCCGGGCCCCCACTTTCCCCCAATTCCCCTCCGACCCGGGAACCGGGAACGGGGAACCAGGAACCAGAATGTGCCCCGTCAGCGGCAGAGGAGCACGGGCACGGGGCTCTCGTGCATGACCCGGGCCGCCGTGCCGCCCAGCACCCAGTCCCGGAAGGCGGTGTGCCGGGACGAGCCCATCACCACCATCCCGTGGGCGGCAGTGTGAATTTCGGCCAGGATCGCCTCGGCCGGGTCGCCCCGCCCCGTGGCCGGCGCGGCGACGATGCCCTCAGCCTCCAGCACGGCGCAGCCCACGCCGGCGATCCGGCGGGCCTCGCCGGCGTCCGCGTGCACCGCGAGCACCGTCGCGCGCCGGCCGCCCTTTCTCGCCAGGCGGGCGGCCCAGGTGAGGGCCAGGCCGGCCTGCGCCTCGCCGTCGTACGCCACCAGGAGGCTCGCCGGCGGCCGCGAAGGGCCCGGCACCACCAGTACGGGCGCCGGCGAGCGCCGGATGGCGGTATCGGCCGTGGAGCCCAGCAGGCGGCGCGCCCAGGGGCCGGCCCCGCCTACCCTGCCCAGCGCCACGAGGCACGCGTCGCGCGCGGCCTCGCACACCGCCTCGGCGGGCACGCCGTGCCCCACCCGCCGCTCGAAGGCAACGCGGGCCTCCGCGCAGGCGGCGGCCAGCCGGTCCAGCACGGCCTCGCCCCGGGCCTCCAGCACCTGTCGCAGGCGGCCCACGAAGTTCCCCGGGAAGGTCGCGCCCACGGCACCCGCCACGTCGTTCACGTAGGCGCCGCCCAGGAGGCGCGGGTCCACCACGTAGAGGCCAAGGATGGACCAGCCCTGCTCGGCGGCGAGGGATACGGCGAGGCCCTCCGCCGCAAGGGCGCACTCTGACCCGTCCGTCGGAACCAGGATGGTCTCGGCCACGGCCTGTGCCCGTCTCCCGCGCGACCCGCTGCCAACACCACCGCCCCCCGGCGCGCTGCGCGGGGAAGGAGTCCCGCGCGCCCACCTGGAGGGCTGCGATCACTCAATCAGAGGCGCGCCCGGCGCGCCCGGGCTCAGTGCATAGGCTGGCCCTGCTGCCTCCCGCCCATGGGCATCCACAGCGGCATGCCCTGTTCGTCCCGCAGCCGCAGCGTGGTGCCGCCGGGCACTTTCTCCACGCGGGCCGCCACCACCACCACGCGCCCCGAATCCTCCATCAGCTTGGAACCCTCGACGATCACCCGGTCCCCGGCGGCGAATCCCACGCCGGCTCGCTCCAGGTACCACGGCGGCCCCAACACCACGTTCACGGCCTCGCCCAGCGCCGTCTCCACCTCCAGGGACGGCATGGGGGGAGTGAGCTTGGGGACGCGCACCGTGCCCTCCAGCGTGACGACGGTGTTCGGGTCGTACCCGTGGTGGGCGCCCCGCCCCCAGCGCATCCACCACGGTGCGGCCTGCGCTGGCGCGGCCCACAGGGCGAGGACCAGCCCGGCCGCCCCCAGGGCGCTCACACCGGCCGCCCATCCAAGCGGTCTCATCCGTGTGGCCGCGCCCGGGATCATTCCACGCCCACCTTCCACAATTTCTTCCGGTTTCAGCCAGGCTGCTCAAAAAAGTCCAGGTGCAAGGCGGCGCGCGATGCGCCGACTGAGGCGTACGCCGGGTACGCCGCAGGGAGTGCGCGAGCGCGCCAACGCCGCAGATGGGCCTTTTTCAGCAGCCTGCTAGCACCGGGGGAGCGGCATCCCGTTCCCCCGGTGCCGCCGCCGCTACTGCCACATCGGGCAGAACCCGCCGCGTCCGAAGCCGGGGCCGTACCCCATCATGCCCATGCCGCGGCCCATCCCGGGGCCGAAATCACGCCCGTATCCGGGCCCGGGAAAGTCCTTCCCTACGATCTCGGCCATCTCGGCCCAGTGCTCCTCACGCTTCTGAGCCATCTCGGCATACAACGCATTAATGTCCTTGGTGACGGCATCCACCTTGGCCTGGTCACCCGCGCGCCGGGCCGCCAGCAGCTCGCTGCGCTTGGCGCTGAGCTTCTCGCGCAGCGCGTTCATCGTCGTCCACTGCTCCTGGCGCAGCATATCCACCTTGGCCTGTTCCTCGGCGGTCAGGCTGGCGGTCCGCCACCCCGGGCCCCAGCCGGGCCCGCGGCCGTGCCACGGACCCCAGCCGAAGCCCGGACCCTGCGCGTAGGCCAGCGAACCGGCCAGCGCCAGGATCCCGAGGCCCGCGATCACCCCCATCGTCTTTTTCATCGTCGTCTCCTCCCTTGCGCTCACCATCGTGCGCATCGTGGGAGAAGCGCATTTCCGGTGCCACCACTCTCACGCCGGCTCTGACGGGCGCCGGCCCGCCACGAACCCTGCGGTTTCCCAGCATCCGTTGCGCGCCCGCCCCGCGCCGGCGCGCGAGCGCCCGCGACCCCGAAGCGCAGGCCGCGCACTGCAGGAGTGCAACTCCTGCACATTACCCGCCCCGTTACTTACTGAGCAGGAACCTTCCCGCAGGCCGCTCAAAAAGGTCCAGATGCAAGGCGGCGTGCGAAGCGCCGACTGAGGCGTACACCGGGTACGCCGCAGGGAGTGCGCGAGCGCGCCAACGCAGCAGGTGGGCCTTTTTCAGCGGCCTGTCACGGCTTGATGCGCGGGGGTCGCACCGTGAGCACCGGGCACGTGGCACGGCGGACCACGTTTTCCGCCACGCTCCCCATCACCACGTGCGCCAGGCCGGTGCGGCCGTGCGTAGCCACCACGATCAGGTCGCAGCGGAGCCGCTTGGCCACCTTCAGGATCTGGTCGAAGGGCACGCCCTCGGCCAGAACGGTGTGGACCCGGACCTTCGGATGCTTCACCTGTGCCGCCAGCCGGCGGAGCTCCTCGCGGGCGGCAACCCGGTTCTTCTGCTGGAGTTCGCCCCAGAGTGCGCCGGGGATCTCGGGCCCGGCGTACGCCACCGGCGGCGTGAGCACGTGGAGCAGCACCAGTTCCGCCACGGAATCGGCGGCCAGGTCCACAGCGTACGGCAGGGCGGCCTTGGCCAGGGCCGAGAAGTCCGTCGGCCACAAGATGCGGCGATAGCCCGTGGTTTTGGAGGCTCCCGGTCCGCTCATTTCGCGTCCCTCCCCCGGGGCCGCCGGCGCGGCCCCCGCCGTCCCGCCGACCGCTGACCGCCGACCGCCGGAGAACCGGCCGCGACCGTCGGCCGTCGGCCGTCGACGGTCGAATGTGCGGCCCCGGCGAGCACCGGAACCAGGGCCCGGCGCACCACCTCCGCCGCCGTCAGCTCCAGGGCGGCCGCGCCGGCATCCCCGGTTCCCCGCGGACCCAGCACGATGAGGTCGGCGCGGAGCCGCCGCGCCGCCGAATGGTCAGGGCCAGCGCGCCGATGGCCGCCCCGACGAGGAACGCGGCCGCCAGCATCGGGTGGTCCAGGGCGAGGACGCCCAAGGCGATGAGGCTGAGCCCCGCCAGCACGCGCCGCTGCCGGTTCATCGCCCGGTCCGTTGGCGGGCCGACCCCGTTCCACGGCGCCGCATCCAAGGAAGCCTGTAAGGGATCTGTTGCTCGATCAAGGGCAACCTGAGGTGATACTTCTCCCGCAGGATGCACAAGGCCCCCGCGTCCCCGGTTCGCGCCCTCTGCAACAGGCGCATGCGCCGACGCTGCTCGAGATCGTTCTGCCGGGGATTCAACAGATTTCTGACGGCTCGCTGCTTCAAAGCATACACTCTTCCGCGTGCTTCTCCTCGCAAGCATGATGCCAGGGGAAGAGGGATCGCCCTCGCCGCCGCGCGGACGGACGGCCCCCGGTATTTCCAAACACTTAGCTGAACAGGGTCCCCGTTGGCTGGTGGCGGGGCAGGGGGCACCGGGACACCCGCGCCTCAAGGGTGGGGGGATAGAGCCCTATTTTCGCTGGGTTCCGCGGCGGAGATCTTGGGGCCTTTGGGTCCCAATCCGGCCGTGCCCTGCACGGCCGCGCCGGGCACCGCGGGAAGGTACGAGCCCGGCGACTTGCCACACGACGCACCGGGGCAACGCTTCGATCCGCCCCCGATCAGGCAGCCCTCGAGGCCCGCGACGTTGCCGCCTGGGCCTGGGCCAGGGCATAGGCCGAGAGCCAACCGGGGCGGCGTTGGAAGCGGCGCAGGGTGCGGACGATGCGATCGGGGTCGCCCCAGTCGCTCCAGCCGACGCCACGGACCGCCAGCACCGTGAGCCCCTTCGGCGACCGCGCGAGGATCGCGCGGGAAAAGTTCGTGGAGGGGATCCTCCGGTAAGTCGCAGCCAGCACCGCAGCCGCGGGCACGCCATCCAGGAGATGCCCCACGGCGCGCAGAGGCTCGAAGACCTGCGGGATGCACGCCGCGGCCAGGCCCAGGAATGCCTTCATGTGCCCGGCCAGGACCAGGGTGTTCCACAGGTGGCCGGCCCCGAAGAGACGGGCGGCCGTGTGCAAGTCCGGCTTCTCCCAGAAACGGCGTACGGTGTAGAGTTCGGCGGCCGGCCCCGCCGCCAGAGGCTCGCCCGGGGCGATCCACCCGTAGCCCACCTCCGGCCCGTCCGCCTCCACGCCCAGCAGGACCAGCCGCTCGGGCCGTTCCTGCGCCGCCGCCAGGGCGGTCCGCACGTGCCCCGCGAACCGATCCTCCTCCCACACGAAGTGGTCGGCGGGAAAGACCGCCACCGTGGCGGCGGGGGCCCGCCGGGCGATCCAGAGTAGCGGCAGCAGCAGGCCCGCCGCCGTCTCTTTGTTCTCGGGCTGCACCAGGACCGTGCCCGGCACGCCTCCACCCGCCTCCTCATCCAGGTAGGGCTCCTGGCCGGCGGTGATGACCGTGACGATCCGTTCGGCCTCCACTACCCGGGCCGCCCGGTCCCACGTGTGCCGGAGCATGGACCGGCGCCCCACGATCCGGCAGAACTGCTTGGGCCGCTCGCTGCCCAGGAACTTGCCGATGAAGCGCCGCATGCGCCGGCCCTCGCCCCCAGCCAGCACTACCGCCCAGCCGGCATGTTCCGGGCCCGCGGCCCTCTCGACATCAGCGGTCGCCATGGGAACCCGCCTGCCCCAGCCGGAGGGCAGAGGCATCCTGCGTCACGTCAAGATGGGACCCGCCGCGCCCCCGCCTCTCTGCGGACCCAACGCAACGTGGCGTTTATTCCCTCCCGCCGGTGGCAAGCCGTCCAGCCGCCCTTGCAGTTTGCCGCCAAACCCACTTCCGCGCAGGCCGCGCAAAAAGGTCCGGATGCAAGGCGGCGCGCGAAGGGCCGGGCGAGGCGTACTGGAACGTACGCCACAGCGCCACGGCTGCCGCAACGTCGGCAGCGGCGAACTGTCCGAGCGCGCCAACGCCCCGCCCGCTGCCGCCGAGGCGGCGGGAGAGATGTTGGGCCTTTTTCAGCAGCCCGCTAGCTCGGCAGGAGCAGCAGGACGGCCAGGGCCAGCCACAAGGCCAGAAAGATCAGGGCGGGCCACCGAATGGCTAATGCGTTCACCATGATGATCCCCCCGCGGCGCTCCGCTCACCACCTCGCAAGCCGCTCAAAAAGGTCCAGTTGCAGGGCGGCGCCCGGATTCCGCATTCCGCGTTCCGCACTCCGCAATGGAGGGGGCCTTTTTCAACAGCCTGCCCTGCAGCTTGCTAGGCCGCGTGGGCGCAGAACTCCGCCTGCCGCGGCTGCACCACGCGCGCGAAGTCGGCGTAGCGCATGGTGATCACCTCGTGGTGGGTGCCAGCCTCGAAGGTGATCCGCTCCCGCACCGCCAGTTCATCATCCACGTACACCGGGATGCCGTACAGGTTTCCGAAGGGCGGCATGGCGCCGGCCTCGCAGTCCGCGAACAGGCCGCGGAACTCGGGCTCCGCGGCGATGGCGGCCTCGGGGTCCCCCAGCAGGTCGCGCACCCGCTGCACGCTCACACGGCAGGCCGCCGGGAGCACCGCCATGGCAAAGCCGCCGCCGGTCTTCACCATGACGGTCTTGGCCAACGCCCTGCCCGACACGTGGCTGGCAGCGGCCACCTCCTGGGTGGTGTACCGCTCGGGATGCACCGCCACCTCATATGACACCCCTTGCTCGTCCAGAAAGCGCCTCAAGCGTTCCACCACTGCCATGGCACACCTCCCCCCGCCTCCACGACTCCCAAGACGGCGCGTATCAGGGCGGGAATACCCCGTGACGAAATCGCCCCACCGGAACGCCCCGTGAGGCGGCGTCCACGGGGAGCGGAATGTCTTTGCTTGCCATAGTTCCTCGCCTGACGAAACGTCCAGGCAAGACGAGGCGCAAGGACGGGGCGCGCCCTCCCGGGGGCAGGAAAATCTCGGCGCGGAGGCAACAAACCGGGGCGGCTCTGCCGATCGAAACCCGGGGCGCAAAATTGGCATCTTACATCTAATATAGGTCCTTTCCACAGCCCGTCAACGATCCCGCCAGACCCGGCCCTGGCGACACCACCTTCGGGGCTGTCGGCTCCTCCGCATGAGCACGAACGCCCCGCCGGGGGTCCAAGTCCCCGGTGGGGCGTCCGTGGCCCGCCAGGCCGGGCCGCGCGGGCGATCGACCCTACGAGATCGCTAGAAGATGTTTCGATGGGTGGCGCCGGGGCCCCGCGGGGAAAGCCCACGAGCCCCCGGCGCGGAGTTACGTCCCCTTCCCTTGGCTGCCCCCGGCCGCGGCCCGCCGCCGCTGCAGGAAGGACCGGAGGAGGCTGAAGGGGATCGGGAAGGCGATGGTGGAGTTCTTTTCGGTCCCGATCTGGGTGAGGGTCTGCAGGTAGCGGAGCTGGACGGTTACCGGCTCCGACGCCACGATGTGGCCGGCCTGGGAGAGCTTCGTGGCGGCCTGCAGCTCGCCCTCGGCGTGGATGACCTTGGCCCGCTTCTCCCGTTCGGCCTCGGCCTGCATGGCCATGGCGCGGCGCATCGCCGTGGGGAGGTCCACCTGCTTCACCTCCACCACCCCCACCTTGACGCCCCAGGGCTCCGTGTGGGCATCGATGATCTGCTGGAGGCGCTGGTTGATCCGCTCCCGCTCCGCCAGCAGCTCGTCCAGCTCCGATTGGCCCAGCACGCTCCGCAGGGTGGTCTGGGCGATCTGCGCCGTGGCGAAGAGGTAGTCCTCCACCTCCATGACGGCCAGCTCGAAATCGATGACGCGGAAGTAGATGACCGCGCTCACCTTGACGGAGACGTTGTCCCGGGTGATCACGTCTTGCGCGGGCACCTCCATCACGACCGTCCGCAGGCTCACCCGCACCGGCCGGTCGATGATCGGGATCAGGAGGATCAGCCCGGGGCCGTTGCCGGCGCCGCCCAGGTTGATCAGCGCGCGGGCCTTGCGGCCCAGGCGGAAGACCACCGCCCGCTCGTACTCCCGCAGCACCTGCACCGACGCCCGCAGGATATACAAGGCCAGTGCCACCAGGATGAGGATGGAGAAGATGCCGGCTTCCATGCGCTCCCTCCCGCCGGAACCACCCGGACGCCAGTGGAGTTATACCATGGTTCACGCCCGCCCGAATAGGGGCCCCGCCCGGGGTTCCTCGCCCGGCCCCTTTCTGCTAGTATAAAGCGCCGGGCGCGCAAGGAGCGAGGGGATGCAGGACACCCAGGTCTTGGAAGGTCTTCGCCTCAAGGTGGCCGAAGCGGGCCAGGAAGACGTGGGGCGGGGCATCGTGCGCATCACCGAGGCGGCCTTCGCCGCCCTGGAGATGGAGCGCGGCCAGATCGTGTCCATCGTGGGCGAGCGGGAGACGGCCGCCCAGGTGGCGGCCGCCCGCTCGGCGGACCAGGGGCTGGACGTGATCCGGATGGACGGCGTGATCCGCACCAACGCCCGCGCCAGTATCGGCGACTACGTGCAGGTGCGCAAGGCCCTCTGGCGGGAGGCCGAGAAGGTCACGCTGGCGCCGACCCGCAAGGGCATCCGCGTGGTGGCCCCGGGGGAGGCCCTGCGCCAGGCGCTCATCTACCGCCCGGTGGTGAAGGGCGACCTGATCACGGCCGGCACGGCCCAGCGCCCGCGGGAGATCCTGCCGCCCGGCATGTACCCGGAGGAGCTGCTGCGCGGCTTCCTGGGGTCGCTGGCCATCGGGCTGGGCGAGGTGCGGCTGATCGTGGCGGCCACGACCCCCTCCGGCATCGTCCGCATCACCGCCCAGACCGAGGTGGAGCTGCTCCCCGAGTACGTGGAGACGAAGGAGGCCCGGGTCCCGGACATCACCTACGACGACATCGGCGGGCTGGGAGACGTGATCAACGAGATCCGCGAGGTCGTCGAATTGCCCCTCAAGCACCCGGAGCTGTTCGACCGCCTGGGGATCACGCCCCCCAAGGGCGTCCTCCTGAGCGGCCCGCCGGGGACCGGCAAGACCCTGCTGGCGCAGGCCCTGGCCAACGAGGCCAAGGCCCACTTCGCCTCCATCAACGGGCCCGAGATCATGGGGCGCTTCTACGGGGAATCGGAGGAGCGCCTGCGGGCCATCTTTCAGGAGGGCATGGAGCACCCGCCCGCCATCATCTTCATCGACGAGCTGGACTCCATCGCCCCCAAGCGCGAGGCGGTGACGGGGGAGGTGGAGCGCCGCGTGGTGGCCCAGCTCCTCACCCTGATGGACGGGCTGACGCCGCGGGGGAACGTCATCGTCATCGGGGCCACCAACCGGGTGAGCGCCGTGGATCTCGCCCTGCGCCGCCCCGGCCGGTTCGACCGGGAGATCGAGCTGCACGTCCCGGACCGGCACGGCCGCCGCCAGATCCTCACCATCCACACGCGGGCCATGCCCCTGGCCCCCGACGTGAACCTGGACTGGGTGGCGGACCTCACCCACGGCTGCGTGGGGGCGGACCTGGCCGCCCTCTGCCGCGAGGCCGCCCTGAGCGCCCTGCGGCGGATCCTGCCGGAGCTGGACCTGACGCTGGAGACCATCCCCCCGGAGATCCTGCAGCGGCTGGTGGTGGCCCACCAGGACTTCAGCCAGGCCCTCCACAAGATTCGCCCCTCGGCCCTGCGCGAGCTGCTCATCGAGGTGCCCCGCGTCACGTGGCACGATATCGGCGGCCTGGCCGACGTGAAACGGGCCCTGCGCGAGACGGTGGAGCTGCCCCTCACGCATCCCCAGGCCTTCCTGCGCCTGGGGATCAAGGCCCCCAAGGGCGTGCTCCTCTACGGGCCGCCGGGGACCGGGAAGACTTTGCTGGCCAAGGCCGTTGCCAACGAGGCGCGGGCCAACTTCATGCTGGCCAAGGGGAGCGACCTGCTCTCCAAATGGTACGGCGAGTCCGAACAGCGCATCCGCGAGTTCTTCGCCAAGGCGCGCCAGGTGGCGCCCGCCATCGTGTTCTTCGACGAGGTGGACGCCCTGTTCCCCCGGCGGGGGATGGCGGCGGGCGAGCCCCACGTCACCGAGCGGATCGTGAACCAGCTCCTCTCGGAACTGGACGGGCTGGAGGAGCTGCGGGGGGTGGTGATCCTCGGGGCCACCAATCGGCCGGACCTGCTGGACCCGGCCCTCCTGCGCCCCGGCCGTTTCGACGCCCTGGTGTACGTGCCGGTGCCGGACGCCGCGGCCCGCCGCGAGATCCTGGCCGTTCACACCAAGCCCATGGCCCTGGCCCCCGATGTGAACCTGGCGGATCTCGTGCGGCGCACCGAGCGCTTCACCGGGGCGGACCTGGCGGCCCTCTGCATGAAGGCCGCGCAGCTCGCCCTGCGGATGGACCTGGAGGCCAAGGCCGTGACCCACGCCGACTTCCAGGCCGCGCTGCAGGAGATCCTCCCCTCCGTCACCGAGACCATGGAGCGCGAGTACGCCGAGGTGGGGAAGCGCCTGCGCCAGGCGGTGCCCCGGGGCGATGGCGGCCCCGGCCATTACCTGTAGCAGGCTGCTGAAAAAGGCCCGACATCTCTCCCCGCCGCCTCGGCGGCAGCGGGCGGGGCGTTGGCGGCCTCGCGCACTCCCTGCGGCGTACCCGGAGTACGCCTCAGTCGGCGCTTCGCGCGCCGCCTTGCATCTGGACCTTTTTGAGCAGCCCGGGAGAGAACCGGATTTTCAGCATCCTGCGAGGCGTTGGGGGTGGGGGGTCGGAGTGGCAATACCTACGAGGCCTGCTCCGATGTGTCTCCCCGGCCCCTGACCCCCGGTCCCCAACTCCGCCCGGCATCATTGACGGCCGCGGGGTTCGGTGCTAGGGTCCTACCGAAGGTTGGAGCAGGCCGGTGGCACACAGCGGGGCGTACGAGCGGCGGCGGCGGGTTGCCATCGAGGCACTCTGGGAGAATGTCTGCGCGTTCCGCGCCACCCTCCGCACGGTGCCTCCCGCCGTGCGGGACATCGCCATCGAAACGTTCGAAGCCGAGGCGGCCCGCCTCCTGGGCCCGGGCTCCCCGCTCCTGAAAGAGATGGTTCACGCCCTCCGCCGCGGCCTGCCCGGCGCCCCGAAACCCACGGTCCACCGCGCGTAACCCCCGCCTCCGCTCCTCCCGCAAATCTCCCTTTTCGGTCGGCTCCACCGCCGCCCTTGCATCCGGCCCGGCCCAGCGCTGCCCCTGGACGAAGCTCGCCCCCCGTCCCACCTTACAGTATGAGGGTCTATTCCAAGAACTGGCGCGAGATCTGC
>Ga0187780_10003081_pt1 | contig 12585 bp, 9 predicted proteins | sample 1015_Q2_SP10_20__FD_132429 | JGI IMG/M metagenome (GOLD analysis project Ga0187780, IMG submission 132429) | Tropical peat soil microbial communities from peatlands in Department of Meta, Colombia - 1015_Q2_SP10_20_MG | ecosystem: Environmental > Terrestrial > Soil > Wetlands > Peat | place...
ACTTCGACATGGGAAGTTGGCCGGACGATCGCCTCACAATCGCGCACCGCTGCGGGATTTGCTTCGACCGCCACTACGTGCGCAAAGCGCTCCCCAAGGGGCGCTGCAAACATGCCTACGCCAGCAAAGAGATCCAGCGCCAGGCTTCCACTTTCATCCTTTTCGGCGACCTCGCGGATAAGTTCGTCCACCAGAAAACGGTTCACCTGGAAAAACGAAAAGTGACCCACGCGATAGGTTCTGCCGCCCGCCTCGTAGGCCACGAATCCCGGACCGTCCAGCACCATGCGCTCCCCGCTGCGGTCGCGCAAGAGCAGGCTCTCCAGTTCTGGGAGCAGCCGCCGCATCTTTTCCGGCAGCTCCGCGGCGCGCGAGGGAAATCTGTCCCAGGTGGCGGTCAGCAGAAGTTTCGTATCGCCCACCCCGGCGAACGCTTCAATTTCACGCAGCCCGCCGGGCCACTCGTCCGCCGCCAGTGCACCCCGCAACGCTTCGAGAGTCTTCGCCAGCAGTGGCGAAAGAATTGCGCATTGTTCCACCGGGCATAGAGCCGTGGTATGCGCGCGAAAGTAGCCGATGCCGCACCGTTCCTCGCTGGCCCCGCGGCCTGTCGCCGGCGCACTTTCCTGGGGACGGATTTTCCATTGTGCGCGGTTGCGGTATCCCCAGGGTGGCGAGGCGTGCGCTGTGATATCTCCTATCCAATCGATTTTCCCGATCCTGCGCAGGGTCTCGCGCAGGATTTCCTGTTTGTACCGCAGTTGGGCCTCGTAGGGAATGTGCTGATAATCGCAGCCGCCGCAGACTCCGAAATGCGGGCAGCGCGGTACGACGCGCTCCGGCGACGCCTCCACCACTCGCTCGAGTCGCGCGCGAACGAATTTCTTTTTGCGCTCGACCGGCGCCGCCGTCACTCGTTCCGCCGGCAGCACGAAAGGCACGAAGACGGTCGAGCCGTCCTGATGCGCCAGGCCCTCCCCGCCGTAAATCAGCTTTTCGATTTTGAGATCCATGGCCTTCATCGCCCCAGAAAGGGCCCGCGGCGCTCAGGTGAGATAAAAGAGGCTCAGCCGCGGCAGGCCGAATTGCTCGAACAACCTCTTCTGCATGTACTGCCGCTCAAGCTGCGCCAGTTGCGCGGCCGGAATTTTGCGCCGGTAGGGCGCCAGCGCGCGATCCATTTCGCGGCGAACGGCCACGAGCGCTTCTTCCTCCGCGTCGGCCGCCAGCGCCGCGGTCAGCTTCTCCTCTGCCACGGTGAACCGCCGTTCCAAATCTTCCAGGTCCAGCGCGCCCGGCACATCCACGAGCGGCAGCATTTCTTCCAGGCGCTTCGCCGAGTCTTCCAGCCGGGCCGCAAGGGCCGCGCTTTGTGGATTCGCTTGCGCCCGCAGCCGCTCCGCCGCCGCGCGCACCCGCGCCGCGTTCCTGGCGAGATAGCTACGCAGCTCGTCCCGCGAAAATGGCTCGCCCGCCGGCCGCCGCGCGCCAAGTTCCGGGCCCGAGCCAGCCGCGGCTTCCTGAGCTTCGGCGGCCGCGTCGAGCACGGCATCGGCGCAATAGGCCAGGCTTTTCAGTTGGCGACCCGCCGCGGCCCGTCGCGAACGCTCCCAGCTCTCGAAGGCGCGGTCAATCCCCTTCAGCACGGCGTTGAGCGGTATCCCCGCCTTCTGCCACGTCTCGACGATCGCCCAGTCCAGCGGCGACACCAGCAGGTGCGCCCCGCGCTTCCGCCAGAAATACTCCTCGATCTCCGTAAAATAATTGAAGTAGTTGAACGAGCTCATGGGAACAAGATGTCACGCAGTGACGGCAACATGCGCGCGGAATGCGCTTACTTCGGACGGCGGGGCACGAAAGCACCCTGGCCACAGCGGGCGCTACGCCGGAGCGCGGCTCGGCGTTTTTCTTTCCGCGCCGCCTCGCTCCGCGGCGCTGGACTGGTTCCGCTCCCAGATGATGCGCAGCCCCTCAAGCGTCAAAAACTCGTCAATCACCTCAATGTGCCGCGAGGCGCTTCCGATGAGCACGGCCTGTCCGCCGGTGGCAATGACTTTAGTCTTGGCCCCCATCACTTTTTTCATGCGCTCGAGGATGCCGTCCACCATGTCCGTGTAACCATAAAACAGCCCTGCCTGCATGGACGCCACCGTGTTCGTCCCGATAATTTTTCCCGGATCCTTGATTTCCACGCGAAAGAGCCTCGCCGCGCGCGCAAAGAGCGCGTCCGCGGAAATCCCGATTCCCGGCGCCAGCACGCCGCCCAGGTACTCGCCCCGGACCGAAACGGCGTCGAAGTTGATGGCCGTGCCGAAGTCCACGATAATGCACGGCCCGCCGTGTTTTTCAAACGCCGCCACGCTGTTGACAATCCGGTCCGCCCCTACCTCCTGCGGATTGTCATACTGCACCGGCATCCCCGTCTTGATTCCCGGTTCGACGAACAGCGCCTTCTTCCCGAAATATCGCTCGGCCATGCCCGCTAGCGTGGCATTCAGCGGCGGCACAACCGAGCTCACGATGATGCCGCCGATGTCCCGCGGATCGAGTCCTGCCAGAGTGAAAAGATTACGCGTCAGGATGCCGTACTCGTCCACGGTCTGATCCCGCGCCGTGGTCAATCGCCAGTGCGCCGCGAGTTGCTTGCCGCGGAAGACGCCCAGCACCGTGTTGGTGTTGCCCACATCCAGCGTCAGCAGCATCAGGACGCCTCCGCCACATCGCCTGAAAGCACCAGTTCGGTCCCGCGCCCGTCGTCCCGCTCGACGCGCAGCACCCCGCTGGGCTCAAGGCCCGCCGTCATGCCCGTGAAACTTTCCGTCGCGGTGGTGATGCGCACGCGCTTCCCCTGGAAAAAGCTGGACACCTCGGCAAACCGCCGCAGGATCGGCGCCGAGCCTTCCGCCAGAAACTGATTGTAGTAGCGGTCCAGATGCCGGAGCAACCGGATCAGCAGCTCGATCCGCGAGTGAAACTTTCCCGTTTCCATTCGCAGCGAGGTGGCGATTTCGGCAAGCTCCGCGGGCATCTTCGTGTGGTTGACATTCACGCCGATGCCCACCACCGCGTAGTGCACGCGATCCGGCTCCGCGTGCATCTCCGTGAGGATCCCGCAGATTTTCCGGCCTCTCGCCAGCACGTCATTGGGCCAGCGCAAATCCGGAGACGCTTCGAGTTCTTCCGCCAGCGCGTCCCGCGCCGCCAGGCCCGCCACGAGCGTCAGCAGCGGCGCATGCGCCGGCGGCAGGTTCGGCCGCAGCAGCACACTGCAATAAATTCCCGACGATTTCTCTGAAGTCCACGACCGCCCGGCTCGCCCTCTTCCGGCCGTCTGCTCTTCGGCCACCACTACGGCGCCGTGCGGCTCGCCTGCCTCCCCCAGCCGCATGCCTACGGCGTTCGTCGAATCGGTTTGAAAGAAGTGGTAGATGCGGTGGGCAAACGGCGTATCGCGCAAGCGATGGTTCAACATCTGCGGCACAAGGATGTCCGGCACGCGCTCGATGTGATAGCCGGTCCGCGGATGCCCCTTCACGCGCACGCCCAGCGCCCTCAGCTTTTCGATCCAGCGCCACACCTGCTGCCGCGTCACGCCGATTTCGCGGGCAATTTTCGCGCCGCTGACCACAATGGTCGCATTTTCGGCGAGCAGGGTCACGAGCGCGTCAATGCGCCGGTCCGTAGTCCCCGGCAGAGCCGCCATTCGCTTACTGGCCATGATGAGCCTCGAAGCATACTCGACGCGCCCGCCCTGAACAAGCTGCGGCACGCTGTGTCGCGCTGAGCGCTTTCGGGCGCCCGTGAGAGTGCCAGCCGCGGATGGGCATTGCCTGAACTGCGGACGATTCGGTAATATCGCGCCCACGTTTTACAGCGTCGTTCGAGAAACGAGGTTCGCGATGCATACGAAAAAGTTTGGTTCTGCGGCGTATCGCGCCGTTGCGGTAATGGCCCTGGCCGCGGCGATGGTCTCGCCGGCGCGCGCGCAGATGGCCAATCCGCTGGACTATCCGCCGCCCAAGCCTGCGTTTCCCGGCCAGACCAACGCTCCGCCTCCCGCGAAGCCGTCGCCGCCGTTCAATATGGACACGATCATTGCGCGATTCATGGCGCCGTGGTCGCTCGCGTTTCTGCCCAACGGCCACATGCTGGTCAGCGAGCGCTACGGTTTCATCCGTGTGGCGCAGATGAACGGCTTCTATTCCGCGCCTATCGCTGGTGTGCCGGACACGAAAATCGTGGCTGCGGAATCCCTGCACGATGTAGCGGTAGACCCCGATTTCGTCCACAACCGCCTCATCTATTTCACGTACTTCGCCCCGCCGCCGGGGGAGGATCCGGGCGTGTGGCCCATAGACGTGTTCTACGGCAACGTCTGGAAGGCCTCTGTCTCTGAGCGGCGCACCATGCGCGTCGGCGAGGAGCGCCTGGCTCGCGCGCGGTTGAGCGAAGACGAGAAGCGGCTTGAGAATGTGCAGGTGCTGCTCGACGGCGTGAACCGGCGCATCGTCTTTGCTTCCGACGGCACGATGTTCATCACCGGCGCCGACCGCTTCCGCTTCTACGAGCCCAGCTACGACGGCACGAACCACGAAATTCTCGACCCCGATATCCTCCGTAATTTCACCGGGCGCGTCGTGCGCATCAATCGCGACGGCTCCATCCCCAAGGACAACCCGTTTCTCGATCAGCCGACCGTCCTGCCCGAAACCTACTCCTACGGCCATCGCGACCCGGAAGGTGCGGCGATCAATCCGGCCACCGGGCAGCTTTGGGTGATTGAGCACGGCCCGTTGGGCGGCGACAAAGTCAGTATCATCAAGCCAGGCGGCAACTACGGCTGGCCCAACGTCAGCTACGGCCGCCGCTACAATGGCGACCCCATCGCCGGCACCGGCGCAACTCAGAAACCCGGCGCCGAACAGCCCATCTACTTCTGGTATCCGGACATCGCTCCCTGCGGGGTGATGTTCTACACGGGCGACCTGTTCCCGGAATGGAAAGGCAACTTATTTATCGCGGGCATGGCTGCGAAAAGCCTGGTCCGTCTCGTGTTGGACGGCAATCGCGTCGTGGCGGAGGAACGGCTGCTGAAGGACCTTAACCAGCGCATCCGCGATGTGGTGCAGGGCCCCGACGGCGCGATCTATCTCCTCACCGACGACGGCCGCCTCTTGCGCCTCACGCCCAAAAAGTAGCGTACGGCGCAGAACGCGCACGGGATTAGGGAGCCATCGCAATACAGGATTCTTCTAGGCCCAATTTGTTCTTCCGTTTCTGGAACGAGTTATCGGGCCAAGGCGTGTGGCTCGCCAACGGCGGGGTTTAGAAGGTGAATTGCGCCTGCAACTGAATCATTCGGACCGCCGCAGCATTTCCAAACGCGCCGCCCGCGAGCGAGTTCGAAGTATCGAATCGCTGGGAACCCAAGTTGCCGGCGGGCGTAGACGGATTCACGAGGTTGAACAAATTCCGCGCATTGATGCTAAGCGTGAGACTGTAGCGCTGACCGCTGGCGGCCGCGCCGCCGAACGGACCGCCCCCTCCGCCGTAACCTCTTCCGCCCCCGCGTCCGCCCCCGCCGCCGGGACCGCCTCCACCCGGGCCACCGGGCCCGCCGCGACCGAAGCCGCCGTTTTGCCCGGAACCGGCACCGCCAGCAACTTCTTTCGGCGATCCGAAGCCGAAAGTTTTCGAGAGCCGCAAATTAAACGTGAACTGGCTCGGCCCGACGTAATTGTTGATGGGAATCAGTTTTTGACCCGCGGCCGGCTCGGTGGTGAAGGTACCCAGCTGCGTGCAAAGAATGTTCGGTCCGGTCACCTCAACCGTTGGACAGGTCGCGGAAGAAACGAGTGCCGGGCGATCGTTCAAGATCGAAGTGCCCAGGAGGTCCAGCGGCACGGTGACGTTGAAGGGCATTCCCGAGTTGTAGATCGTGAACGGATTGAGGCGAAAACCCTTCGGCAGCACGATCGTTCCCCCAAAAAATGCGCGATCGCGGATGTCATAGGCCGCTCTGCCGTAGTCCGCGAGAATATCGTAGGGATTCGAGGGGAAGCTCCCGGCGCCGCCCGTATCGGCGTTCGCAAAATTCAGCGAATAATACCCGTTCAAAGTGAGCCGCGTGCCGGACCGAACGTTGAAATTCACGATGAGCTGATTTTGTCTGAAGATCCCCGCGGACTCATACTGATAAATGTTTTCCAGAATTCCGTTGGGCCGAATGCCGCTCGTCTGATCCCCGACGATGTAGGTGCCCGGAAGAGGCGCGTTGACGTTGTTGGCCAATAATTGGTCGTTGCCGAGCGAATTTACGTACGAGAGCGTCATGTTGACGGATCGCGACACCTGGCGCTCGAGACTGAGGGCGGTCTGCATCGTGTAGGGCGCGTGCAGATTGGGCTGGATGCGGTAAATCGTCGGGATGCCTGTCTGGGCCGATTGCAGCACGCTGATCGGCGGGATGGTGGGATAAAAAGCGGGATTCGTGACGACGTATTCCTGCTGCAGCACGCCATTCTGGCGTTCCGCCTGCAGGATGAGATCGTTGCTGAACCGATCGTAGAAAATTCCCCAGCCCGCGCGCAGCACCATCTTCGGAGCCTGCGATCTGCCCTGGCCCAGGCCCCAGGCAAGGCCGAACCGCGGCGCGAAATCCGCGTGATTCGCGATGTGGTTTTGCGATTCGAATCTCAACCCTGTGCTGATCGTGACATTCGGACGCCAGCGCCAATCGTCCTGGATATAGAGGCCGGCATCGAAGAGATTGGAAGACGCCGCCGGGTTTCCGGTGGTGATGCTGAATTGAATGGGCGCATTGGCCTCGAACGCGGCAAGACTGGGAAAGGTGAACGTTCCGTTGAAATTGGCGGTCACATCATCTGTTTCCTGCAAATCGCGGAGGCGGGCGCCGAACTTGAGCACGTGTTTCCCCAATGCGATTGACGTGTAGTTCTGCAATTCGAAGTGATTTTGATGGTTGATGATGCTCCCCAGATTGCTGCCGCCCTCCTGGAATTCGAAGGGAACGATGATGGAGGGCGCCGTGCTCAACGGGAGCTGAGAGCTGGCATCGCCCAGGAATTGGAATCGGGTCTCGTTGACGATTCTCGAGCCAATCACTTGCGTGTCGCTCAACTGCACGGTGTGCTCGGTGGTGAGAATATTGTAGCCGGCCTGCGGCAACGTGTACTGGCCAACGGCGTCGTTGGTCTGCTGGTCCCGGTAGTATTGATAGCGAACGGTCAGCGTATTGTTCGTGCTCAGCTGATAGTCGAGTCTCGGCGCGATGTTGACGCGCGTGCGCGGATTGGGAACCGCTTCGGTGAGCAGCGGCGCGGGCGGCAGCGCCGTCTGCGCGCTCACCACCGACACGTTGTGTATGTCCCGGTACTGCCCGTTAATATCGAAGGAAGCCTTTCGATTGAGCGGTCCGCCGAAGTCGCCGTTGAACTGAATCGTGTCGTACCCGGGCAAAAGCGCCGAGCCAAGATAGGGACTGCGCGAATTGAAGGCTGAGTCGTTGCCGATCAGCGTTGCCTGCCCGTGGAATTTGTCCGTTCCCGGCTTGGTGAAGATTTCGATTCTGCCGTAGCCCAGCTTGTCGTATTCTGCCGAGAATGGGTTGGAATTGATGCGGATCTCGCGAATCGAGGATTTCGGAGGCAGTTGGCCGGCCGTGAAGCCGTCAATATACATCTGGCCGCCATTGGGGCCGACCGAGGGACCGGCCAGAGCTTCCAAATCCGATTGTAGCTGATCCGGGTCGTCGGAGAGTTCGTCGAGATCCTTTCCCGATATTACGATCGTGCTGGCATTGTTTTCGGGACTTACGCTCAGCTGTGTGCCGGCCTCGGCTGTCACCTCGACTTTTTGCTGTTCGACCGCGATCGAAAGGGGGATATCGATTTTTTGAGTCTGGCCCTCGGCAAGTTGAATTTCGTCGCTTTGATATTCCTGAAAGCCCTTGGCGCCGGCTTTCACCGTGTACTTTCCGGGCGCCAGACCTCTGACTTGGTATGTGCCGTCCCGGCCGCTTTTCGTCGTCGAGGCTTTTCCGGCCTCGCTGGTGACTTCCACGGTGGCATCGGGCACAGCGGCGCCGGAAGGGTCGGTCACTTGGCCGTGAACGGCGCCGGTGCCGGACTGTGCGCTGAGAACGTCCGCGCAAACGAGAATGAAAATCAAGACGATCCCGAAAATTCGAAAGGGCAACGTCAGAGAAGAGCGTCTCATCCGAAGCTCCGGACGAGCGGCCCGTCTCGCGAGCAGGAGCGGATTCATTGCTCTGCTTCTCCGGCAGGCGTTTGGAGGCTCCAGGGAGGAAGAATCATCGCTTGGCCGCCATTCGGCGACGCCTCCAAGATGGGCTCGACGCCGGCGAGGAGAGTGATCGCCGTTACGCCATCGGAACCTATTCCCTCGGTTGACACAATCATCACGGCGTCGCCCTTTTGCACGTCAGCAAGCGAAGCCGGAGGAATCCTGCTCAACATCTGTTGCATGTCCCCTCCGCCGCCGCGTCCGCCAAATCCGCCTCCGGGTCCGCCGTTGCCGGCCTGCCCTCCGGTGGGCTGCGCCGCGGGAGGACTGCCGTTTCCGGAATTGGGTGCGCCGTTTTTTAATCTCATGGCGATGATTTGCGCCAGTTGAGGGGGCAGCTTGCGAAGCTGCGATTCAGGGGTGACTTTCACGGTCACAGGTTTCTTACTGATGAGATCGTTGATCGTCAGCGTGTTCGCTGAAGCGTCCACGGAAGTAATCAGGCCGGAAATATTTCGAAATCGGCCGGAGACGACTTCATCGGCGGCCAACTGACCGCCATCCGCGCTGCGTGCTCCCCGAGCCCTCACCTGATCGCCGGGCTTGATTTCGTTGAGCGAGCTTGGCTTGGCATCGTCGAACTTCACGGAATCCGGCGCGTAGCGGCGTACGATCGTCTCCTTGGAAACTTGAATTGTGACGCTCTTCGGCCCGGAAAAGGACTGCATAGAAATCGTAATAGTTCCGGCGGCAGGCTCGACCGCGCTCACCAGGCCGCCGACCGCGTGGCGTTGCCATTCCTCGCGCTCGTGCTCCTGCTTGGACGCAACGTCCGCTTTCTTCATCACGATGACGGACGTGGCGATCACCGAACGGCCATCCTCAGAAACTTTTCCAAGCACAAGTACCCGGTCCCCGGCTTGCAGATCCTGGAGTTGCGCCGGCGCCGCATTCTTCAGGTCTTTCGCGCCGGGTTCGATCCGCACAATCTTGGCCCCATCTTGCACCGTGACGTTGAAAACCGGTCCGGCGTCCGACGCGAGCACGATGGCGTTGCCCGAGATCGTCTTAATCGTGCCAATCGGCCTGGCAGGAGCGCTCGCCTGGCCCTGTGAGACGGCCATGGCGGGTGAGACAAGCGAAAACGCGAGCAGGAACGCCAGCTCCGCTGCGCACCAGCTAATTGATTTATTGCGAAGCGCCATCCGTCTCCTATCTCTCGTATCTACGGGGATTGTCGGCGAGTTGCAGGATGCTTTCTCCCTGGCGCGATCTACGGCCCTGGGGGTTGGACGTTTGCGGCAGCTCGGCGTTTCACGTGGAACACCTCAAGGATTGCCAATGCATGCCGCGGCGCTGTCTGCGTCTCCGGTTTTCATTCAGGATTCCATTCACACCGCCCAGGAGTTCCCAAGAGCGAACTCGGTTTACATTGAATTGCGCGAGGAATCCGATTTTTTGGAACTCCAGCGCGGTTCAGACGCAACTGCAATCAGGGCAACGTTACACTTCGGAGATTTGATGCGTGAATCACGCGCCGCGCAAGCGCGAGAATGGAAATAGTTTAAAGCGAAGGAGAAGTTTCATAATGAACAAGACAAGACTGTTGTTTGCCTGGTTCTGCGCCATGGTGCTCTTGTGCCTAACGGCTCTGCCGGCTGCGGCCCAGGGCTCGAAATTCGTCGGGACTTGGCATTTGAGCATGACGGAGGGCGGTCGCGGCGGCGAAGCCGGAGGCGGCAATCGGGGCGGCGGAGCGCAGTCACTGACAATCACCCAAGACGGCGACAAGTTCAAAGTCACCCACACGACACCACGGGGTGAAAATACGTATGACGCAACCGTCTCGGGAAACACAATCTCGTGGACCGAGGTGCGCCAGCGCCGCGATGGCGGTACGATGAATATTGATTTCAAGGCGACGCTCGACGGCGACACGCTAACGGGCACCATGGGCGGCGGCCAGTTTAGCCGCGAGTTCACGGCGAAGCGATCCAACTGAGCTGGTTCTGGGCGTGGGGAAAAGGCCGGCGAGTCCGCCGATGTCGCAGAACAGCGTGACGGCGCGACCTGTTCCCGAAGGTTTTTGAAACGAGTGGGATGCCCGTACGGGCTCGCCTACCCTGAGCCACAAAGGGAACCGCACGCCCTTCCCCTGTCAATTTGGAACACGATACCAGCGGTGATAAGCAACGGTAGGATGCAACTTCTCACCAACCATGCCTTCGCCTGCTTCTACGGGCTTTGGCACCGCTTTGGCATGTCTGCGCAGTCTCCCGTCAATTGGAGCCCATAGCGTCACATCTCACGTCGCAAAACGCAGCGACGCGTTGAGTTCACACAAGAAGAAACGGCGGCGGGAAGGTGGCGTCGGCCCTCCGAAACGCGCGGGCAGTTTGCCCAACCGGAAGTGGGTCTGACCCGGTCCCCAGCGTCGGCCGCAAGATCTAGCTTGACAGGCGTTCAAAAGAGGAGTAGAAGGTCTACAATTCCTCTTTAGGAGGAACCATGCGTTTCGGACACTCTGCCGAGGCTGCCATTCGCGCGGCCCTGTACTTGGCCAGCCGGCCACCCGGAGAACTTTCCTCCATCAAGGACATCGCTGCTTCCACGAAGCTTTCCAAGCCCTACCTCTCGAAGGTGATTCAGCAATTGGCACGGGAGGGCCTGGTGCGGACGTTTCGGGGGCCGGGAGGCGGGATCGAGCTGCGTAAACCACCCGAGGCGATCACGCTGTGGTCGCTGGTACGCGCAACTGAAGGCCCAGGGGATCCGGATCGTTGTGCGCTGGGCATCGGGAACTGTTCTCCGAAGGCCCCCTGCCCGCTGCATGAAAGGTGGATGCCTCTGCGAGACGGATTTCAAAGGCTCTTGGAGGGCACCACACTCGCCGGACTCCTGCGCGACATTTCACATACTCGGAGCGAAGATCAGGCAACGGATCGCCCACATGCTCGAAGGGGCCACCGAAGCGCCCTGAAGGCAATTCATTTTGAAAGGCTGGGTCGGTCATGAAGAAAACTTGGACGCTAATAATCGGCCCGCTGGCACTGGGCATGAGTGCGTTCTTGAGCATTCCAGCGCCGACCCGGGCCCAGGCGGCGGAGGACTTCTTCAAGCAGAACTGCGTGGCGTGCCACACCATTGGCGGCGGCCGACTGATCGGTCCCGATCTCAAGGATGTCACCAAGAGCAAGGACCGCGCCTGGCTCGTCAAATTCATGCAAAACCCCCAGGCGATGATTGACAGCAAGGATGCGTACGCGGCGCAGCTCCTTCAGGAAGCGCACGGCGTGGTCATGCCGACGCTCCCGGGCATGACGCCCGACCTCGCGAACGCCTTGCTCGATTTTACGGAAGGGAAAGGCGGCGCTGGCCAGGCGGCGGCCGCCGCGGGGCCGGCCATCAGCGAGCGGGAATTCACCGCAAACGATGCCGCGGCCGGCCGGCAGATTTTTCTTGGCGAGCAGCCTCTCGCCAACGGCGGCCCACCGTGCGTTTCCTGCCATTCGCTCGGAACTATCCCAGGACTGGGAGGCGGGCGTCTCGGCCCCGATCTCACGCAGGCACTCGACCGACTCGGCGGACGCAAGGGCTTGAGTATCTGGCTTTCGAGTCCACCGACGCCGACGATGCAGTCGCTTTTCAGCAAGCGCGCGCTGCAGCCGGATGAAATTTTCGCACTGCTGGCGGCCCTTGACGACGCCGGCAAGACTAGCCAGCCTGTGGGCGCAACTCTCACGTGGAAATTTTTCCTGCTTGGTTTTATTGGGATGCTCGCCGGGCTCGCATTGATCCAGCTGGCTTGGCGCAGCCGATTCCGCGCCGTGCGGCGAGTGATGGTCCACGGACAGCTAGGGGGTGGGCAATGAAAGGCAAGGATGCTCTTTCCTGGATTCGCGACGAATCATCGCCGCAGCGGCGCGGGTGGGAGGAGTTCTACCGCAACCGCTGGCAGCACGACAAAATCGTGCGCAGCACCCACGGCGTGAACTGCACCGGCGGGTGCACCTGGCAGATTCACGTCAAGGACGGCATCGTGACGTGGGAAATGCAGGGCCTGGACTATCCGTCGCTCGAAGCCGGCCTGCCGCCCTACGAACCGCGCGGATGCCAGCGCGGCATTTCCTTCTCCTGGTATCTCTACAGCCCGTTGCGCGTGAAGTATCCCTACGCGCGCGGCGCTTTGCTCAATCTCTGGAAGCAGGCGCGCCTCAAGTTTGAGGACCCCGTGGACGCCTGGGCCGCGCTCGTCGAAAACCCCGAAGCGCGCAAGAGCTGGCAGACGGCCCGCGGCAAGGGCGGTTTCCTCCGCGCCGA
>Ga0187780_10003082_pt1 | contig 12585 bp, 8 predicted proteins | sample 1015_Q2_SP10_20__FD_132429 | JGI IMG/M metagenome (GOLD analysis project Ga0187780, IMG submission 132429) | Tropical peat soil microbial communities from peatlands in Department of Meta, Colombia - 1015_Q2_SP10_20_MG | ecosystem: Environmental > Terrestrial > Soil > Wetlands > Peat | place...
ACCGGCTCGGGAGCGGCCGGGGTTCCCTTCATCGCTGGGGTGCCTGCGTAGACCGCGAGGCGGCCCCCGGGAGCCAGCGCACGATGCATCTCCGAGAGGGCCCCGAGAGGGTCCGGGAAGAACCCGATCGCGCCCGTGGAAACGCAGCAACTGTAGGCATTGCTCTCGACGGGCAAACGGTCCGCCTCACCGAGAAGGATCCTCAGTCTTCCCGATTCGACCGCGGCCGCGTTCACGTCGCGCGAGAGGGCGACCATCTGTGGGCTGTGGTCGACCCCGGTCGCGGTACATCCGCTTTCGAGCGCCTTCTTGAGGAACGCGCCCCCTCCGCATCCGACCTCGAGCAGTCGGTCCCCCGACTGGAGTCGGAGGTGGTCGAGGATCAGCCAAAAGTTGGGCCAGTGGAAGGTCGGGTCCCGATAGATCTCGAGGGCATCGACGCCCGCGGGCCGGCGCGCGCGACGGTCGGTGAACCAATCCCCCACAGCGTCGGGTAGAAGTCCATGGAGGAGCGCCGGGATGACCTTGGCGGCGACCCAGTCGGGAAGGGCTTTGGGTGGCTCGGAGAAGAGACCCGGCCAGCCCGAAAGCGTCCACGTGATCCGAGAGCCGGCGCCCAAGCGCTCGACCCCAACCCGTATGGTCGCGTCCTTCGATTCCCCCCACGGCATCGCGAACCATCGGAGGACGATCTCCTTCCCGTCCTCAAACACGGCGACGGTCCCGACGGGACTCGACCCCACCCGCACGGCGCTGCCATGCTTCGGTTCGAACGTGACCCCGGCCCTTCGAAGTCCGTCCTCGAATTCTAGGACGAGAGCCGCGAACGCATCGGCCGGCGGACGGTCGGAAGGATACTCGATCGTGAGGTCGGCAGCGCGGGCTTCCATTTGCGCCCTGAGCGGGCAGTGCTTCTAATGGCTTACCGCCCGGTCGACGCTTCCCCCTTCTAAGTTGTCCGCGCCGCTCCGGGGTGATTCGACGATTCGCTGCCCCTTCAGGCTGCACCGTGGAATGGCTGGGCCGAAGCGGTGCGGTTCGTGACGACTCCGAGGTAGGCGAGCGCGTAGAGCGCCAGGAACGGTAGGAGATAGACGAGATTCATCGAGTCGCGAACCAAGAAGGTCGCGAGGAGAATCATCAGCGCGAGGACGACCACGCGCCCAACACCGAGGTAGAACTCGCGGTTGGCCCAGACCAGGACCCGGTCGAGCCCGGGCTCGCGGTCGATCCGCTGCATGAACTCCACCATCACCATGTTGTTGAGCGGAGTGGCGAGCACCGTGTAGACGCCGCCGAAGAGGAACGCGTTGAGGGGGGCGTTCCAGCCCACGAACAGCACGAACGAAGAGAGGATGATCCCGAGCACCGCGGCGAGCGCGAAGCTGCCGTCGCGACGAAACCCCTTGCGGAAGGCGAAATTGGCGCCGACGGAGAGAGCGATGAGGTAGCTCGCGAAGACTCCAGTAAGGAGGTAGCTCCCCGTCTGTTGGAAGACGTAGATCGGAAGCACGATCCCGACAGGAATCGCGAACAGCTGGGAGACCACGAAGAGCAGTTGGAAGCGTGCATACGAGCGCCCGGGGCCGCGGATGGTCCGGGTGAGAGCGTACTCTCGGGCGTGGAGAACGTCGTATCGGACAGGAACGATCACGAGCGTCGCAACCAGGAAGACCACGCAAGCGACCGCGAAGTCCCAAAGATACCGCTCGACCCCAGGAAGAGCCGAGAACTGGATCAGCGCTCCGGCGCACACCGGAGCAATGAGGGTCACCGCTCCCGTGAGTAGGTTGTTCACCGCAACGAAGGAGGTTCGGTTCGCGTTGCGGGTGATGTCGTGCATCATCGGGTTGTTCCCCGCGTAGAACACGCCCATCGCGGTCCCCCAGAGGATGCCGAAGGCGAATGCGTTCGAGAGCGGCCCACTCACGGCCAAGAGGTCGATGAGAACGAGTCCCGAGAGGGCGAGCCCGAGCACGTAGAGATGCTTCGGGGAATACTTCGGTAGAAGGTATCCCGAGAGCGCGTAGGCGGCGTACGCCGTCACGTACGTCGCGAGCTGGAAATAGAGGACCGCGAGGTAACTGTAGTTCGATAGGAAGAATAGGTTGAGGAAGACGGCGACCAGCCCGTTCCCGAGCGCGTAGAGGTTGAACGAGAGGTAGTACCTCTCGATCGGCCCTGCGGCGCGCACCAGCATCTCGGGACGACCCTCCCCTAGAACGTTCGCCCCTCGATGAGGGGACTCTTCTGCCGATAGGGATTTCGTCACTCGGAAGAAACGAACGCCTTCGGCTCGAACTCAGTTCGATCGGCCCACGCCGTCCGTCCAACCGCCCTCGGGGGCAATCCCCCTCGAGGGAGCTCGATGCAAGGACCGAACTATCGTGACCGCCCGATCCGAGGTTTCGCCGGATCGGAATCGCAAGCCCCGAGCCCCGGCGTGGGTAGTTGTGACATCACCCGAGCTTTCGAAGTGCGGCGGTGAGCTCAACGTCGAACGCCTTGGGAGTAGAGAGGTTCACGAGATGGTCCGCGCCAGGCACGTTGACCAGCCGAGCTCGCGGAATGCCGCGCGCGATCCGCCGAGCGAACACAGGGGACGACGGATTATCCTGGTCTCCGATTAGGATGGTCGTTGGCATTCGGATTTCTCCCAGACGGACGTACGCAGGAGGTGGATTCGTCGCGAGCTTCATGCTTTGGTTCTCGAACACTTCGGCGGAATTCTCCTCCACCATCGTCCGGAAGAGGTCGAGGCTCGGGCCCGTGAGCGCCGAGCACCACAGCTGTCGGAGGAGTTCGACGGCCTCGCTCCGGTCCCCCTTCGACCACGCCTCCGTGATCTTTTCTGACTTCTTTTCGTCGTACTCGAAGGCGGACTTCTCGTCCGGCTCGAACGGTGCCTCCACCCCGCCCGACAGGCCCGGAGCTGCGAGAAGTAGCCCGCTCACCATTTGCGGGTACGCGAGAGCAAAATCGATCGCGAAGGCGCCGCCCATACTGCATCCCACCAAGAACGCCCGCGAAATGCGGAGGTGGGTCAACAGACTGTGGATGTCATCGGTGTACGAGAACTCACCCGACGCGGGCGACGAGCCGCCAAACCCCCGAAGGTCGAAGCAAACCACCCTGTGGTCCCGCGAGAAATGAGCGGATTGATCCTCCCACATTCGACGGTCCGCGATGGCCGAATGGATGAACAGAACCGGTTCTCCCCGACCGTCTTCATCGTAGGCAAGCTCTCCTCCCAACACGCCGACACGATGCGAGGTGACCTTTGCCGACCCCTCGGACTTGGTCGACTGCATGGCAGCAACGGGAGTTCGGGGGTCGGCTTAAAGCAGGAGAGGAGGGCATGAAACGGCCATCGAGCGAGGATGTCCGGCATGGGCTGGTCCGCCCCTCGCGTGGACCCAGAGCGCGGGTCCTTCAGTCGATCGCAAGCCGAGGGAGGGAATCGAACCCCCAGGAAACGGATCTGCAGTCCGTCGCATTAACCATTCTGCCACCTCGGCGCGGCGGAGGGCAGGGGCACCCGCCTTAAAACCGACGGGGCGGAAACGGGGGTGCGCTCAGATCGGCCGGAACCCGCGGCGCGCCCGGAGGGTGGCGGAGCGCCACTGAACTCGCATCCTCCTGGCCCACCCTAACGACGTCCCACCGACCGTCGCCTTCCCTTCGCGAATCGCCTGCACGACCGCGGTCGCGCCTCTTGTTCCTAGGGCAAACTCGGTGTAGGCCCTGCCGAGGTCGACGAGCTCATGCACGTCGCTTGCGCCTGTGGCCGGCAGAGACCGCTGGGACGCGACGCGTGCCGCCTTCCGGTTCGCTCGCGACGAGTTGTGCGCGTTGACCGTCTCGATCCCATCCGCACGGGCCGTCTCTGCGACGGTACGTCCGACCCCGTGCGAGAACCGGAACGGATGTGCGAGCACAGCGACGCCGCCGTGGTCGTGCACCCAGTCGATGGTTGCGCTGACGGAACGCTGAGCCGGCGGTGCCTCGGAAACACCGTAGGCAAGAAGGTGTCCCTCGACCGTGGAGACCTCCACCCCAGGGACGAGGACGAGCTCGGGGAACCTCGCCTGCCAGCCCGCGAGCTCGGCGTGTCCCGCGACCGTGTCGTGGTCCGTCAGCGCGAAGCCGTTCAGGTTCGCCGCCCGGAGGCCGAAGACGATCTCCTCGACCGTGAGCGATGAGTCCGGTGAGTGACGGGAATGGACATGCAGGTCGAGACGGACCCCGGTCATCAGCGCACGTTCGCCCCTACGGCGACGGGCTCCGACGGTACCGGCCCCGATGCGGGCCCGAACGCGAGCGCCTCGGCCCGCATCCCTCCGGTCGTCACGCGACGCACGATGACCGTCGCTCCGGCGGGCCATGACCCGAGAATCTCCACCTCGGCGTTCCCCAGGTTCACCCGAGCACGGCCCTCGCCCGACGGACCGACCACTTCTCCCACCGTGAGCGGGGTCGAAACGAACTCCTCAAAGGAGATGGTGCGGTCGGACGACCCTCGTCCCTCGAGGTACGTCCCGGGCGCTATCCCTGTCGGAGGTGCGAGCAGCACGGCCCGGTCTCCCGATTCGGCCGCGAGCACCATGCCCTGAGAGGTGATTCGACGGATGGTCCGTTGAGCGAGGTTCGTGAGGATCACCACGGGCCGTCCCTGTAGGGCAGCGACCGTGTACGAGTCACGAATCCCGGCGACGACCGTTCTAGGGGCACTCGTCCCAACGTCGACCTCGAGGACGTAGAGCTTGTCCGCCGATGGGTGGGGTGCGGCACTCCGGATCACTCCAGCGCATGCGGCCAGGGGAGGCCACTCCATCGAGCCTGCGGGAGGTGATACCGGCGGAGAAGGAACCTTCTCGGCTTCGGTGCGCGGGAAAAGGGGTCGGACCTCCCCCAGGGTCTGGCCAGAGGGCACGGGAGTGAGCGCGACATCCCACTCGCCGGGTCCCGGAGCTGCGTCGTATCCGAGCATCCGAAACACCTCCGCGCTCGAGAACGGCAGAACCGGAGAAAGCCATGTCGCAAGCGCCTTCAGCCGCCAGAGGGTCTCGTAGAGCGACCGTCGACGATCCCGCTCCTCCGCCTGCCAGGGATGCGCTTCGTGGAACCGTCGGTTCGCGTCTCGAACCTCTTCGAGCGACAGGTCGAGAGCCTCCTTCAAGTGGACCTTCTCGTACTCGTCGGTGATGTTCGCGTGGGCTCTCCGGATACGTTCGGAGACGCTCGCGGTCTCGGGGGTCCATCCGTCGGGGGGAGCCGGGACCTTACCCGAGTACCGGTCCCGCACCAGGACCAACGTCCTCTGGACGAGGTTCCCATACTGATTCGCGAGGACCTCGTCCCGAAGCTGACGAAACTCATCCCAATCGAGCTCGGTATCGTGGTTCTGCGGGGCAAGGAGGGCCGCGTAGAACCGGATCACGTCCGGCGGATAGTTCGCGAGAAGCGACGGGATGAACGGTTCCGCTCCGCCGGTTCGGCTCTTCGAGACCTTCTTTCCCTCGACGAGCAGCCACTCGTTGGCAGCGACGTCGTACGGAAGCTGGAATCCACCAGCCCCGAGGAGCATCGCCGGCCAGACAATGGTGTGGTGGAACTTGTTGTCCTTCCCCACGAAGTAGTACTGCCGCACCGGTTCGCGTGGGTCCCAGTAGGCCTGCCAGGCATCGGGGCGCCCCGCCCGGATTGCCCACTCCTTCGAGGCAGAAAGATAGCCGGTGACCGCGTCGAACCAGACGTAGAAGCGCTTCGTGTCGTAGCCGTCGAGTGGGATCTCAACCCCCCAATCGAGGTCGCGGGTGATCGGCGTTGGGCGTAGACCCTCCTTGAGGAAGTTCTCCGCGACCCGGAGCGTTCCGGGGCGCCAGTGCTGCTGATTCGAGACGTACTCAGCGATCTTCTCCTGGAGCCGGTCGAGCTCGAGGTAGAAATGCTCCGAGGGCCGAAACTCGGCGGAAGTGCCGCAAAGGGCACACCTCGGGCTCCCGAGCTTCGCCGCTTCCATCGGACGCCCGCAATTGTCACACTCATCTCCCCGAGCGTTCTCGAAGCCGCAGTACGGGCACGTGCCCACGAGGTACCGGTCCGGCAGGAAGCGTCGGTGGTTGGGGCAGTAAGCGTTCTCGGCCGTCCTCCGGGCGACATACCGCGCCTCGAGCAGGCGCAGGAACAGCTCCTGGACAGTCCTCTCGTGGACGACCGTCTCGGTCGTGGTGAATAGGTCGAACGAGAACCCGAGCTTCTCAAACGCCTCCTTATTGACCGCGTGGTATCGCTCGGCAATCACCGCCGGGGTCGTCCCCTCCTTCTCGGCCCGAACGAGAGTGGGAGTCCCGTGCATGTCGGAACCCGAGACCATCAGCACCTCGTTCCCCCGGAGGCGGTGGAACCGTGCGAAGATGTCGCCAGGGAGGTAGGCGCCCGCGAGGTGGCCGATGTGGAACGGGCCGTTCGCGTACGGCCACGCCACCCCTATGAAGACCCGGCTCACCCTTCGACCCCCGTTCGGTTCGAGCGGGGGCGGGGACATAGGTTTTGCCGCGCTGTTTCACTACCTCCTTCGCGGCCTTTATCTTGGGTTCGTCCTCCCCCGATACGTGGCTGACGATTCCGCTCCGATGCGGCGTCCCACGGTCCCCGAGGCCGACCGCGAGATCGGTGTGAGACATCCCGTTCTGACGCACGGGTTCGTCGCCCTCGTTGACTACATGGGAAACGACGCCGCGATCGTTCAGGCGGCACGCGTTTCGTACGGACAGGGCACTCGCTCGGTTCGGGACGACCGGGGTCTGATTCGGTATCTGATGCGGCATCGCCACACGACCCCGTTCGAGATGGTCGAGTTCAAGTTCCTCGTCCGACTCCCGATCTTCGTCGCTCGTCAGTGGATCCGCCACCGGACTGCCTGTCTGGCCGAAGGGACCCGTGTGATTTTCGACCTCCCGGGCGGAGTTCGCCGGAAGGGGCGCGGACACTACGCCATCAAGGTCGAGGACCTCTGGAGAAAATTCCAGCCGACCCGCAACAAGGCGGTACGGCATCAACGAAACCCGTACTTTCGCCGAGATCGGGTCCAGAGAATGCACCTCCGCCAGCTGGACGAAGAGACCCGGGTGATGCGACACACCCACGTGGTCGACGTCACCAAGAACGGAGAGAAACCCGTGTTCCGGATGACGCTCGAGGACGGAAAGTCAATCGGGTGCACCGCCGACCATCGGTTCCTCTTCGAGGATGGCTGGAGCACGCTCGGTGAGAAGACGCAGCTTCGGGAGGTCGGCGGTCTCGCGGTCTGGAAGCAGGACGACTACCGGGTTTGCGTGAACGGGACGGAGCTCGCTCGACCAGCTCTCTACCAGGACCGCGACTGGTTGGAACGGGAGTACGTCGGCTCCGGCCGCTCCATACGCGAGATTGCGGAGGCCTGTGGCGTTCTTCCGGCGACCGTAGTTTCCTGGGCCCGTCGGTTCGGGCTACCACGTCAAGAAGTAGAGCGTCCGGGGTTCCGCTCCGGCAACCGGTACTTCCTCCTTCGACGAAGCACCCGGGGCCTCCCGCGCGTTCGCCGTTCTCGCGGGACGGGTGACGAACCCTACGCATCCCGATCCTGGATGGAGACCAAGTGGGTCACCGAGGGATTGTCGGCGAGTCGAATCGCGGAAGAGTGTGGGGTGAGTCCTTCCACCATTCGCAAGTGGCTCAGGGTCCATCGTTTGACGAACCATCCGCTCCACGATTCGAGACCGTCCTTTTCTCCGGGTCATGTCCCTTGGAACCGGGGAGCGACCTATCGACTTGGTTCCCGACCGATGACCGCCACACGGCTTGCAACTCTCCGAGCGGCTCGAGCAGGTCCGGCCTCGAACTTCTGGAAAGGGGGAGTCTCGAGGGAGCGAGAGGGAATCGCTCGGTGGACGGCGCAAATCGCAACGACCATCCACGAGCGGAATCACTGGACGTGCCAGCTCTGTCACCGCATGCGCAACGTGCTCCACGCCCACCATATCGTGCCGGTGTGGGCCGACCTCTCTCGGGCCCGAGACCCGGCGAATCTCACGACCCTCTGCGACGAATGCCACCGGGAGGTCCACAAGGACGAAGAATCGTACGTCGAACTCCTCGGTGGTTCTCCCGTGAAGGCGAGCTGGGTGCATCGGCCTCGGGTTGCGTGGAACCGACTCATGGTTCCGCGGTTGGCACGAATCGAGCGGTTCGAGTTCGTGGGAAACCGGATGACCTACGACATCGAGGTCGAGGGTCCGTCCCACAACTTCGTGGCCAACGGGATCGTGACCCACAACTCTGTGAATGAGTACTCGGCCCGGTACTCCATCGTTCCGGACGAGTACGAGATCCCGCCAGAGTCCGAGGTGCGCCATCAGTCGACCCGAAACCGCCAGGGTCGTGGAGATCCCCTTCCGAGTGAAGTGGTCGAGCGATTCCGCACCGACCTGGAACGGATCTCGAGGGATTCCTACGCCGCGTACACCCGCGCTCTGGAAGCCGGCGTCGCACGGGAGACCGCTCGCCTACTCCTACCAGTCGCCTACTACACGCAATGGTACTGGAAGTGCAACCTATGGAACCTGTTCCACTTCCTCTCGCTTCGTCTCGACCCGCATGCGCAGGAAGAGATTCGACTCTACGCGGCGGAGATGGCGAAGATCACGCGCCTCGTGGCCCCGGTCGCGTACGAGGCATTCGAAGAGTTCACGCTCTCCTCCCTCTCCCTGAGTCGTCGCGAACAGGTCGCCGTTCGGGCCCTGCTCGATGGAAAGACGCCCGAGGAAGCGTGCCGGCTGGCGGGTCTACCCCTCACTCGGGAGGACGGGAAGCCGATGACGACGGGCGAGGGAGTCGAGTTTCTCGAAAAGCTCGAGAAGTTGCGCTCGATGGAGTAAGCTCCCGGGTTCTGCGACCGGTCATTCCAGAATCGCGTCCCAGGAACAACGCTAGAAGCGGGGGTCCGGGCCCGCCTCCAAGGTGAACCCGGGGCGGATCGAGAAAGATGAGGGAGGACCGGGAAAGCGCTCGGGGAGCACCGGTCGGATCTTGTCGAGCTCGCTTGGCGATTCTTCTCCCGACGAAAGGAATCCCGCGAGCCGTGCAGCAGCTCCGCCCGCACGCATCACGCCGAATCCGTTGAACCCGGTGATCGTGTAGAGGTCCTGCGCGCCCGGAACCGGGCCGATCATAGGACGTCGGTCCGGAGTCGCAACACAGACCCCGGCCCACGCTCGAACCAATTCCGCGTCGGCCCACCCGGGAAATCGACTCGCGAAGCTCTCCGCGAGGTGGGCCACAAATCGCTCGTCTCCCCCGGTCGGGAATCGGTCCGGGTCGACTTCGACGAGTTCGGTCCCGTCCCCCGCCAAGATGCGGCCATTCTCTTCCGGGCGGACGTAGACGTCGAGGTCGATGTCGTGGACCGACGGGAAGATGCGGAGGTCGGGCGACGACGGGCGGAGGACTGCGGCCTGCGTTCGATACGGCGCAAGGGGGAGCGGGTGGCCCACCGAAGCGAGAAGGCGTTTGGACCACGCCCCGGCGGCGACCACAGCCTGACGAGCGCGCAGGATGTCGCTCCCCGCCGTGAGCTCCCAATGGTCGGCCTCCCGTGAGAACTTGGAGAGTGGCACACCGAGGACGAAGTCGACCCCCATCTCCCGGGCCCGCTCCGCGTAGAGTTCTCCCATCCGACTCGGAGTGACGACGGAATCGTCTGGACTCCAGATTGCGCCGAGGACTCCATCGAACCTTCCCCAGGGGACCTTCTCGGCGAGGCTCCCGAGGTCGAGGACGGAGGCGCTCACCGACCAACTCCGCAGGCGCTCCACCGCTGCTTCGAGCACCGGTACGGCCTCTCGGTTCCGAGTCCACCGGGCGAACCCGTTCACCGCGTAGGCGGTCGGGTCGTAATGCTCGGCGAGCTCAGAGTACTCTTCCTTGGATTCTCGTGCGACCGCGACGTCCCACGGGTCCCAGAGTTGCTCGGTGACGATCCCCGCCGCCCGTCCCGTCGCGCCAGCGCCCGGCGTTTGGGGGTCGTAGACGACGACCGAGCCGTACGACCGGCGCGCCAGGTGGAACGCGAGTGCGCAGCCCGCGATGCCCGCCCCAAGAATGAGCAGGTCCGAGCGCTCGTCGACCACGACGACCCCGAGCTCTCGGTGTGGTTAATACTGCGGCTTCGCCCGCTGGTAGGCGCTCTGGAGTGCCTGTGTATCGACGTGGGTGTAGATCTGTGTCGTCGCGACGGAGGCGTGCCCGAGCAGCTTCTGGATGAACCGAATATCGCACCCGCGGGAGAGGAGAGCGGTCGCGAGGGTGTGCCGGAGCATGTGGGGGGTGACCCGACGGGGGATCGCAGCGTTCTGGGCGGCCCTTCGAACAATCCGTTCGATCGTTACCGAACCGACGGGGAAGAGGCGAGAGGCCGATTCTCCCGCGAGCGTGCGGTCGGTGAGATAGCGGTCGATCGCGGCCCGGGTCCGGTCCTCGAGGACGACCTCGCGGTCCTTGTCCCCCTTTCCGGAGCGGACGTGGAGGACGTTGCGCTCGAACTCGAGGTCCTCGATCTGAAGGTGGCTGAGCTCGCTCACCCGAAGACCGCAGAAGGCGAGGACGTGGACGATTGCACTGTCGCGAGGAGAATCCTTCACGACATCGAGCAGGCGGTGCATCTCCTCCTCCGTGAGGTAACGGGGGAGTCGCTCGGGCCGACGGGGAGCCTCGAGCTGGTCCGCGATCGCGAACCCATAGCTGCGGAAGAGACACGTGAGGCCCCGGACGGTCGTGTAGATCGAGTTCTTCGAGTAGTGGCGTTGGAGGACGAGATACTCTCGGAACGCCTCGAGGTCGCGCAACGTCACTTCGTCGAGGGGTTTCTGGGCGAACTGGAGGAACATCCGCGCGATGTGACCGTACTGCTTCACCGTGCACGGACTCCGCTCCTGCGCCCGGAGCATCGTCTGGAATCGGTCGACCAGCTCGAGGACGTTGAACCCTCCGTTCGCGGGCGATCGGGAGGACGACGACCCGCGTCGGAGTGCGGCACCGGAGCGCGGGAGCGACGCGGTGGATGCCATCGGGCGTGGTTTGGCCGGATTTTCCCTAATAATCGTATGCGCGCAGTGGAACGCGGCCGGCCGCTCGTCGCTCAAATAGGACCCGACCGTTGCGCCGTATCGTGCGCTGCTCCACTTGCTCGGCGGAAGCGGTCATCGACCAGCCGTACCGCGGCGCCCATCTTTGCGCGACGCACTTCCAAGAGTCAGTCGAGGAGCGGGTTCGACGCGAGATGCATCGGCAGCTGCCCCGATTCGGGCACGGAACGGTCGCGGTGGCCCTCTCGGGCGGGAAGGACAGTGGCGTGGCGCTCACGCTCGCGCACCGCTACTTCCGTCGAAGGCCCACCGTCCGCGTCGTCGCGCTCAGCGTGGACGAGGGAATCTCAGGGTACCGTTCGGGAACGCTCCGGGCCGCCCGGGACCTGACCGAGTCCTTGGGAGTCGAGCATCACGTCGTTTCCGCTCGGGAGGTGATCGGGACGACCATCGACCGGACGGCTTCCGAGCTTCCGGCGACGATCCCGTGTTCCTACTGCGGCGTATGGCGGCGCCAGCTCCTCAACCGCGCCGCACGCGACGTCGGGGCGGACGCGCTCGTCCTCGGCTTCAACCTGGACGACCTCGCCCAGACCGTCCTCATGAACCTGGTTCGGGGAGACCTCGACCGTCTCGTCCGAATGGCACCGCACCGGGTCCGACAGCCTGGGCTCGTCCCACGGGTCGCCCCACTCGCTCAGGTGCCCGAGCGTGAGGTATACCTGTTCGCTCGTCTGAGGAAGATCCCGTTCGACCACGGAGAGTGCCCCCACGCGGGTCGCGCGTCGAGGAACCTCTTCCGCGAGATCGTCTGGCAGCTCGAAGAGGCTCAGCCAGGTACGCGGCAGGCACTCCTTCGGACCCACGAGCGGCTGGTCTCCCGGTTCCTCGCGGACGGGGTAGGGTCGGTCGCCCCGAATCGTTGCCGGGCCTGCGGGGAGCCGGCGGCGAACGAGCTATGTCGCGCGTGCGAGTATCTCGAGGTCGCCCGGACCGCTCCGTCGGCCCCGGAGGCATCTTGATGGCGGGTCCCGAACCGACCGTTTCCCAGAGCGACCCTCGCGCATCGGTCGCGAAACGGGTGTTTGTGGTCGGAGCCGGCATCATGGGGAGCGGCATTGCCGCCCAGTGCGCGCTCGCGGGCTACCCGGTGACGCTCGAGGACGTCAACGAAGAGCTCGCGCGCCGGGGTCTCGCGAACGCGGCACGAGCGCTGGACCACGCCGTCCAACGCGGGAAGGTCGGGGCGGGGGACCGGGAGGAGGCGATTCATCGGATCGACTTCGCGATCGGCCTCCGCCGAGCCGACTCGGCTCAGATCATCGTCGAAGCGGCCCCCGAGGACCTTGCGCTGAAGCGCCGCCTGTTCGCGGAACTCGAGCCGATGACACAGCCGACGGCGCTCCTCGCGACCAATACCTCCTCGCTTCCAATCACTTCGATCGGTCAGGAGCTCAAGGAC
>Ga0187780_10003083_pt1 | contig 12583 bp, 10 predicted proteins | sample 1015_Q2_SP10_20__FD_132429 | JGI IMG/M metagenome (GOLD analysis project Ga0187780, IMG submission 132429) | Tropical peat soil microbial communities from peatlands in Department of Meta, Colombia - 1015_Q2_SP10_20_MG | ecosystem: Environmental > Terrestrial > Soil > Wetlands > Peat | place...
AGCGCGTGTACGCACAGATAGAAGCGAAGCGGCAGGCCACCAGATACCAGCACATGAAACCTCTTCTCATCGAAGAGATCGAGGGGCTGGCCGAGGATTAATCAAATGATCCGCAAGGCACTGGGAACAACCGGGGTGTTTATTCCCGAGGTCGGGATTGGTACTTGGAATTATCATGCAGGTCCCGAACCTTTGCGACGGGGACTCGAAGCGGGAGCGTTGTTTATCGATACCGCCGAATCTTACGGCAGTGAACCAAGCGTAGGTGAAGCGATCGTAGGGATAAGAGAGAAGGTGTTTCTAGCCACAAAAATATCTCCACATAACTTCCGGCGCGAAGCGGTGGTACGCTCCGTAGAATCTTCCCTATCGCGACTCCGGGTCGATTGCATTGATCTAGTTCAGCTTCACGAGCCGAATCCTTCCATCCCTCTAGAGGAAACGCTGGGCGCGATGACCCAAATGGTGGATGCAGGCAAGGTGAGATTTATCGGGGTGAGCAATTTTTCTGTTGCCCAGCTCGTGGAGGCGCAAAGAACTTCGAAAAAATATCCCATCGTGTCCAACCAGGTTCGATACAGCATTATCGACCGCACGATCGAGAAGGAGTTGCTGACTTACTGCCAAGCGAACAAGATCACCATCATCGCTTACAGTCCGGTGGCACGGGGGCCGGGCCGCATTTGGGATTGCGACCCCGAACAGAGCATCAAACGCGTGGCGCGCGAAACAGGGAAAAGCGAGGTGCAGGTGGTCCTCAACTGGTGCCTGTGCAAAGAGGGCGTGGTGGCCATCCCCGGGTCCAACTCAGCAGCGCATATCATCGAGAATTGTGGAGCCTCTGATTGGCGGCTGAGTCCGGAGCAACTCACCTTGCTGGATAGAAATATCCAGTATCGTCAACGCACGGGATTTGACGCGACGCTGCGGAGGTACACTCCAGAGTTCGTTCGCAAGATGGGGTTGTGGCTTCTGAACTATCTGCCACGAGGGTTACGTCGGCGCATCACATGAGCTCACGGTGGGAGAGCCGGTTTGATCGGTGTACAGGGGAAGGAAGTTAAGTGGGGACCGGGTAGATCGAATGTTCAGGTCCTAACAGTACTACTAGAAGGTTCCCTTCTCGCTTTAGTAGCTTTTGTTGAGCGCGCGGAGTGCGGGACTTCATGTGATACTAGTGACTAGAAGTTGATTCTTTTAGCCTCGATTCACAGCTTTCCCGCTCCGGAAGCAGGAATCTTAGCGATGCTCTGGAAGCTTCTCCGAAGACTCTTTCACATCCTGGCATTCATGGGGCCCGGGGGAGGGACGCTGCGACCGTGGCTACACCGGTTGCGGGGCGTCAGCATAGGAAAGCGCGTTTGGATCTCTCACTTCGTGTATATCGATGATCTGCATCCCGAGGAAGTTTCGATTGGAGACAACTGCACGATAGGTCTGCGGACGTCGATATTTGTTCACTTGTATTGGGGTTCTCAAGCAACCGAAAAGGTCGGCAAAATAGTCATCGGAAAGGATGTCTTTATTGGACCCCACTGTGTGATCCTACCAAACGTAACTATCGGAGAAGGGGCAGTTATTAAGGCTGGAACGGTCGTAAGCAGGAATGTACCGCCTCACACCTTCTGGGGTAGCCCGTCCGCAGAATCGTTGGGAACGGCAACCGTACCTTTGACGCCGGATCACACATATGAGGAATTCATACAGGGGGTTCGCCTTCGCCGGAAGAGCTGAGGGCCGACGCTCAGAGGGAATGGCAGGAGATCACGAACCGAGGAAAGCAATTGTATGTGCGGGATTTGCGGCTACCTGAACTTCGGCTCGGAGCGCCCGGACGAGCAGACAATCTCCGCGATGATCTACTCGCTCGGTCATCGCGGCCCGGACGAACGCGGGATTCACTGTGACGGACCGGTCGGCTTAGGACATGCGAGGTTGAGCATCATTGACCTGAGCTGCGGGCACCAGCCGATGCGGAATGCCGATGGCAGTTTGTGGATCACGTTTAATGGCGAAATTTTCAACTACATCGAGCTACGCAAGGATCTGGAGAAACGTGGACATCGCTTCGCCACCCAATCGGACACTGAGGTGATTCTTCACTGCTACGAAGAAGCAGGGGAAAAATGCGTAGAGCTCTTCAACGGCCAATGGGCATTTGCCATCTGGGACAGCAACAGGAAACGGCTCTTCCTGTCTAGGGACCGCCTTGGCGTCAGACCGCTCTATTACACCTGGAAAGACAACTGCTTCATTTTCGGATCGGAGATCAAAGCGATCCTCTCCTACCCCGGGGTGAGGCGTGAAATTGATGTGATCGGACTGGACCAATTGTTCACGCTGTGGTGCACTCTACCGCCTAGGACAGTCTTCCGGGGGATCGAGGAATTGCCACCCGCTGGTTGTCTCGCCGTGGAAAAGAGCGGGACACACGCCTGGTCCCATTGGCAGCTGGACTATGACAGTGAGTGCGAGGTACTAGAGGACGAGCACCTGGCGGAGAAACTCTGGTCTCTGCTGATTGACGCGACAAAGATCCGGTTGCGTTCGGATGTGCCTGTGGGGGCGTATCTGAGTGGCGGGCTCGATTCGACGATTGTCACATCCATCATTCGCCGCTGCACGGATACACCGCTCAAGACATTCTCGATCAGCTTCGAGGCCGCGGAATTTGACGAGAGAAGATACCAGCAGGAGGCAGTGCGGTACTTGGATACGGATCATCACGAGATCCGGATAACAGGCAAGGACATCGCCGAAGTCTTCCCTCAGGTGGTCAAGCACACGGAGACACCCATCGTGCGGAGCGCGCCGGCTCCGCTGTACTTGCTGTCGAGATTAGTAAGGCAGCACGACTACAAGGTCGTGCTTTCGGGGGAGGGATCGGACGAACTATTCGGCGGCTATGACATATACAAGGAAGCGAAGATTCGCCGATTCTGGGCAAGGCGCCCCGAATCGAGAACAAGGCCGTTGCTGCTGAAGAGGCTGTATCCTTACTTGCAGAACCTTCAGTCGCAACCGGTGGAATACCTAAAGGCTTTTTTCCGGATTGATGCCGCTGCTTTGCAAGATCTTTTGTTCTCACACCTTCCACGATGGGAACTCACAAGCAGAATCAAGGCTTTCTTATCCCAAGACATCAGATCGGAAATTGGAGCATACAGCGCACTCGAAGAAGTTCGTGGTTCATTGCCAGCAGGATTTGCGAAGTGGGATCCATTCGGTCAAGCTCAGTACCTTGAAACACGCTACCTGCTTCCTGGATACATCCTTTCCTCACAAGGGGACCGGGTAGCTATGGCGCACTCTGTCGAAGGGAGGTTTCCATTCCTGGATCATCGGGTTGTTGAAATGACCACCCGAATCTCGCCAAATCAGAAGATGAAGGTGCTAGACGAGAAGTACATATTGAAACGAGCTGCCGGAGAGGCGATTCCTCAGAGTGCGAGGACGAGGGCGAAACAACCCTACCGAGCGCCCGATGTTGATGCGTTCTTCTCACAAGGCAAGGCGCGGGAGGAGTACGTTGCAGAGTTGACGGAACCTGGACGCATTCAAAGGGATCGGATTTTCAATCCGGGAGCCGTCGCAAAGCTCTGCGAGAAGGCTAGGAAGGGCTCCGCAGCAAGCGTTAAGGACAACATGGCGCTGACAGCGGTTCTCTCCACAGAATTGTGGCTTGCCGAGTTTATCGACCGTGGAGGACAGTGGAGTCACGGGGGAGAGACGAATCGTGCCGTCATATGAACCGGAAGTTCGTGAGTTCATTGTCAACAATTTCCTTTTCGGAGAGGGCGGGAGCGAATTGTCCTCCTACGACTCGCTGCTAGAGAAGGGACTCATTGACTCCACGGGAATTTTGGAACTGGTTGAGTTCGTGCAGAAAAAGTATGGAATAAGGATCGAAGACCACGAGATTGTCCCGGCGAATCTCGATTCTATCGACAAGTTGGTGCGGTTCATCCAGCAGAAGAAGGGAGAGGCAGTTGGGTAAAGTGAATCATGCCATTTGTCGGACCATCGAGAAATGGCCTGAGCAACTGGCAGTCGTCGGGGCGGACTTGCGCTGGACTTACGCGCAGCTCGGCTACGAGTCCGGACTGTTAGAGGAGCGGCTTCGAGAGGCTGGATCCAAGAAGGGCGAGCGGGCCATTTTGTGGCTGAAGAACAGCCACCTATACGTTGCGGCTTATGTGGCCGTCCTGGGGCTTGAAGGAGTCGTGGTTGCCGTTCATTCCGAGTCAATGATCTCGGAAGTGCTGAAGACAATCGCCCATGTGAAGGCTGCCTGCATCATTACGACGTCTGCCAAGTGGGAGAAACATGAGGAGGCATTTCGGAAATCCGGGCTGAAGTTCGCACTGCTGCCAAATTCTAGCGTCTCGCTTGGCAGTGGTGATTCGGAACGAGCCCCGGAAGGCCTGGCACAGATTCTCTACACCTCCGGGACCACCGGTAGTCCAAAGGGGGTCATGCTTTCTCATGAGAATTTGGCCGCCAATGTACAATCAATTCTGGCGCGCCTCGCGCTCACACCCTCGGACGCCATTGTGGCCGTCCTGCCATTTGTGTTTTCCTACGGAAATTCCGTTTTGTTAACGCATCTCTTTGTAGGCGCCAAGATCATCATCGAAGAAAATCTCCTTTACGCACATTGCGTGCTCCAATCGATGAAGAAAGAGACTGCGACGGGTTTCTCCGGAGTGGCTTCCAATTACGCTTTCCTGCTGCGGGAGTCGGGGTTTCAATCTGCAAAACTGCCGTCGCTGAAGTACATGACGAGCGCCGGCGGTCCGATGCCCCAAGCCCTCCTTGCGAGAGTGAGAGGAGCATTCCCCAAGGCGAGCTTTCACGTGATGTATGGCCAGACCGAGGCCACAGCTCGCATCACCATGCTTTGTCCTGAAGAGCTCGACCGAAAGAGTGGGTCAGCAGGGCGGCCAGTGCCGGGGATATCGCTGAAAATTATGAATGAGGAGGGCAAGCCGGTGCCGCCCGGGACACGAGGGGAAATTGCCGTGGCAGGAAACAACAATATGCAGGGCTATTGGCGGGATGAAGAAGCCACTGCGGCAAAACTAAAGGATGGATGGCTGTTCACAGGAGATCTTGGCTTCGTGGATGAAGAAGGCTTTCTGTTCATCACCGGTCGCCAGAGTGAAATGATCAAAACAGGCGGGTTCCGGGTAAGTCCGGAGGAAATTGAGGAGCTTTTGCTGGAACAGGAGGATGTACTAGAGGCTGGGGTCGCAGGAGTGCCGGACGATCTGCTAGGTGAGGTCGCCGTAGCCGGCGTCGTCTTGAAACCAGGCAGGGCGATCTCGAATCGGTCTTTGATAGCTTACTGCACAAGCCATCTCGCACCGTTCAAGCGGCCCAAAGCCATTTACCGGTTGTCGAGAATTCCGCGATCTCCCAATGGCAAGATTTTGCGGCGGACGCTTGGGGAAGAATTGAGCGCATTACACCAACAGATGATCCAGAAGCCAGAGGGATAGTGGGAGACCCTCGCCTAACCAGGGTGTCTCTCCATACAGCGCATAAATAACCCTCTAGGGATGGAGACACTCCTCTCTCGCTCTGTCAAACAAGTTATATATATATGTTGTGGAGATGCTGGTGTCTGGAACGTGAGCGTCTCTGAGGAAAGCTCTTATTTCCGCTCTCGGGTGGCGGAAGAACCGAACCGAAAACGCGACAGAGCCTCGCCCAGGTTTTGAATAAAGGCCTCCGAATTATAGACATCCGCATCAATTCTTGAAATCCCATTCGGCCCGATGGGTTCAACTTCATCGAGTTGAAATTCCCGTGCGACAGCCTCAATAGTCTTGGGCTTGATGGGCCGCTCCTGTTCGACATAAGCGTTGACCAGGGAGTGTTCGCACAGGAGATTTATGACGCGCGGTATGCCCAGAGAATAGAGATAAACAGCGTCGATTGCTTCAGAACTAAAGATGGGCGGCCCACTCGCTCCGGCGATCCTCAGGCGCTCGGCGACGTACTCATGCGTCTGCTCTTTGGTCAAAGGAGCTGTCTTGCACCTAAGCATGATGCGCTGTCGGAGTTGTCGGAGCTCGGGCATTCTGAGCTTTTCTTCAAGCTCCGCCTGTCCCGACAAAACGATCTGCAGCAATTTGTCCGTGGAAGTCTCGAGGTTCGTCAATAGCCGGATTTCTTCCAAAACCGGATAAGTTAGATTCTGCGCTTCGTCAATAATAAGGACGACCGTTTCGCCGGAGCGATATCGATCAAGCAACCAGTGATTAAGCTTCAGGAGTTGCTGGCTTTTCGACTTGGAGTCACAGGCAATCTCAAATTCAGCCAAAATGAAATCGAAAAGCTGGCTTGAGTTCATGCGCGAGTTAAACAAAAACGCCGTCTTCACCCGCTTGTGATGCAGCCAGTCGAGCAACCGGTTCACCAAGGTGGTCTTCCCGGTTCCTACTTCTCCGGTCAGGGTGATGAACCCCTTGCGGGTCTGAATTCCGTACATTAACCCCGTGAGGGCTTCCTCAATCTCCTTCGTGAGGTAGAGATAGCGAGGGTCGGGGTTGACGTTGAACGGATTCTCTTTCAGCTTGAAGAAGCTCTTATACATAGCGCTAGATTTTGGGCTGCTCTTTTCTCCTTCTCGTTCTTCTTGCTCCAGCCAACCACAGGTTTCTATCGGTTCTTATTCCAGAACGAAAGGTCTCGAATGCCACTGCAAATTGACGGTCACAATATTCTGAGTGTAACTAGTATTGCACGCAGGACCAGTGCAGATTGTCGCATTTTGCTGCTGGATTTGAGCCTGATAGGCAAATGATAAGTTGAGCTCCCTTCCTATCGGCCGGTTGAATCCGCCGCCTACAAAAATGCTGTTGTAGTTCGAACCTTGGGCGCCGACCGCGTCGGCCAGGGCCTTGTTCCTTGCAACTCCAAAATTGCTTTGCACGCCCCAAACCCGAGTGAGGCGTCTCGTCGCGGTCAGAGTAGAATTGTCAGTGCTCGAACCAACCAGTATGCCGCTTCCACCGCTGACACCATGGAAATAGTTTGCCGAGATACTTCCGTTTTGAAACGCATACGTCAAATTTGCTCCACCACTCCCTGACACAGTCCGCTTTTGGTTTCCGAGAGGCACGCGGTAATTTGTGAGGTCAGGTCCACCCGTAATTTGAAAGGCCAGACGTCTTGTGATTTTCCGGCCATACACGAAGTTAAGAATGTGGTCTGCGATGGCCTGAGGATTGCCGTCATAATGGTACGCAGCAAATCGATAGAACAACCCGATTGTATCGATTTTTGTGAGCTGATAGTTATATCCAACATTCCCGATGTAGGTATCTGAGTCCACATTTCCCGATTGGGTAAAACGCAAAAGCCCATCGGACCCCCCGACAGTAAACGACCCGCGCGGACTTGTTTGGTAGGTGATCTGCGTTACGAACGAATTGCTATATTGGGGTCCGATGGAAGCAAAGTTGTTTTGGTTTGGCACCACCGATCCAGAAATCCCGGGCACGCTCGGCCCTAGCGGGCCAAGGATCCCAGGTGAACTTAACCCCGTGCCTGCGCCAAACCCGAACTGTGTTCCCGGCAAATAAGCAAATTGATCGAGAAACTGCATCTGCCATCGTCGCCACGAGAAGTTTTGATTGAACGCAAGCTGTTGATACCAGCCGTCCTTCTGGCCAGGTTGATTGGTAACAAATCCGCCTGCTGAAACGTTGAGCGTCATTTGGGAGTGGCTCCGTTGTTGTAGCAAGCTCAGGTTTGCTCCGAGATAGTTGTTTGCATACCAATTGCCAGATTGGGGGCCAGCATTCGGTATCTCTTGGACTGTGCTTCCGTATTGAAAACCTGGCACAACATAACTGTGCCGGAATCCGGGATTTCCAATCGTAGGTGACTGCAAGCCCGTGAGCGGCATCGTGTCCGAATTCCAGCCTGCGGCGGATTCCTGCTCGCTGTTCGTGTCTTGTGTCGCATCACCAATGACAGGCACAGCGCGTCCGGCTGGCTTAGGCGGGGGGGTGGGTTCAGGCCCCTGTGCCCAAATGTTGCGGGCAAGCCCGAGTGCCACCAATAATGCTAGCGCTAGCTTCCAGCTTCGATTCTCGAAAATCATCATGGACTTGACCTTAGGGCACCACAATTACGTCACCTGGTTGCAAAAGAATGTTGTCCTCTGGAGTTTTTCCTTCGACCACTCCTTTGTAATTGAACGGGTGTTTCACCTGCTTCCCATTCTCTTGCCGGAGCACGTAAATGTTCTTGATCTTTGCAAACTGCGTAAAACCTCCGCCGCTCGATAGGGCCTGTAGGACCGTCATATTTGGCAGAAGCGGAAACGCGCCAGGACGTGTCACTTCACCTGTAAGGTAGACCCGCCGGCTATTGATCTCGGTGACAGTGACTGTCACTTGCGGATTGTTGATGTATTTCGTGAGACCTTCACGAATCGCGGCTGCGAGCTCCATGGCAGTGAGACCAGCCGCCTGCACGTCGTCCAACAAAGGCAAGGAAATCTTGCCATCTGGCCGTACTGGAATTGTCCGTGAGATATCCGGCTCTTTCCACACGTCGACCCTCAACACATCCTGAGGTCCGATCTTGTACTCGGCCTCCGGGGATGATTGTGTGACCGTCGCAGATGCTTTTCCAGCATTCGCGGGGGGGGTCTTGTCTGTCTGCTGCGCAAAAAGCGACATTACTACGAATGCTGCACTCACTGACAATGCACTCAGAGTCTTCATCATCCGCCCCTCAGTTCCTTGTAGCCATCACCCAGTGTTTCGATCCGCTTGAGCTTGTACAGCAAAGCCTTGTAACTGATTTGTAACTCGCGCGCAGCGCGCTTGCGGTTCCACTTTGTCCGCTCAAGTGCTTGAAGTATCAATTCGCGTTCCCTTTGTCGAGACGCTGCTTTCACGGCTAGCTTCAGGGGAGATCCTTGCTCCGGACTCGCCACTGATATCCGATCCTTGCCATCGATCCGAAGATCTTCCATTGCCAGATTCATATTCCCCAGTGCTACCGTCTTTCTGGCCAGGTTTTCCAGTTCACGGATATTTCCGGGCCAATCATACGTCATAAGGGTGTCCACGGTCTCTTGGTCGATTGGGGGGATTTTTCTTCCCAAATCTTGAGCGTACTTCTTCAGAAAGTGCTCAAGAAACGCCGTAACGTCGGATTTCCGCTCTCGAAGCGGAAGCAATCGGAGACAGACTCCATTGATCCGAAAATACAGCTCTTTTCGGAAATGCCCCGCGTTGACGTCTTGGGCGAGGTCGCGCGAACTTGAGGAGATCAGCCGCGGACGACGAGTTGCGAGATTCTGCTGTACCTCCCCGTCGGGCAGGAAGGAGAGAAGCGCTCGCTGAGAAGCCAGGTCAAGTTCGTCGATGCCATCAAGAAACAGTGTACCGGCTTGAGGCACTTCGGAGTGCCCTTCTAGGCCCTCCTGAAGCTGTCCGAGCAAATGAGCTGGGTCGAGAACTGAACAGTTGATTTTCTTTAGGAGTGTGCCGCAATAGTCTGAAAGACTGTGCATGAGTCGCGCATAAGTGTCTTTCCCAGTTCCGCTCTCCCCACTGATTAAAACCGGTATATCCGTCCGAGCAATCTCCGCGGCCATGGCATTCAAGGCAAGCATGGAGGGTCCAAGCCCATATACAAATCCCGTCGCCGCCGAGTCATCAGCAATGACCGCTTGGAGTTGGTCCATGGAGGTAGTACCTCCCAAACAAACAGCCAATCCACTCTGCAATGGACGGACTTCTTTTGAAGAGGCAGGGTGCAAGCCACTCGCCACCGCGGCGTGGAAGGGCTGCGCAGTAGTGATGGAACTAACTATCTTAAATTCTTGTATTTAAGAGAATTGTCCGGACCAGCTGCAGTTTGGATCTAAGAGAACAAGTCCCCGAAAAGTTCCACCTAATGGCAAATCCCTATCCCTATTACATTACCAGGTAGCCGCAGAGTTGCAGGGGTCAGCTGCAACGAGCACAAAATGCACGTGTTTGGGTCAGAGGCACGCATGCGCGAAAGGAAGCTGTGTGGGGCGCGGCGGGGAACAGATGCAGAGACATTCACACGTGGACTTGGTGCTGAACGCTGCAATTCGCCCGGTGGAGCGAAACCCTTAACTTTCGGTCAGCTGCGTCCTCAAGCCTCGCCATCGGGCTTGAAAAAACCACTACAAGTTGATGACCTTGCCCTTCTGCTCAAGGGACTCGTTCGCCGCTTCCAACACCCGCACAACACGTAGGCCGGCCTGCCCGTCATTGAAGGGATTCTCGTCGTTTAGAATGCAATCTGCAAAGTACGATGTCTCCACTCGGAGGGCTTCGACTTGCTCGACTTTGGGAGCCCACATGTCCCCAGAGCGGTAACTCACCAAGAGTTGATACACTCCCTCCGTGTTGGTCACCTGGACACCTTTGTCATAGATCTTGAGTTTCTCGTCTGCCTCAAGATCATTCCACACCAACATCTTCTTCTCGCCTCCGATCAGAGTGGTACGCACCTTCACCGGGGAGAGCCAGTTCACGTTGACATGACCGATTATGTTCTTGGGGTAATAAAGGGTAAGAAACCCAATGTCGGCCACGCCGTTTAGATGCCGCTCGCCGGTGGCAACCACAGCCTGAGGTTTCTCGGGGATGAGGTAATCCATGATCGACAGGTCGTGAGGCGCGAGGTCCCAAATGACATTTACATCGTGCTGGAGCAGTCCAAGGTTGACCCGCATGGAATCATAGTAATAGAGATCCCCGAGCACACCTTCGTTGATGAGCTGCCGTATTCGCTTCACCGCGCCGGTGAACAAGAAAGTATGGTCCACCATTATCCGCAAGTTCTTGCGTTCTGCCAGTTCGATTAGTTTTTCAGCCTGGGCACTCGTGGAGGTAAATGGTTTTTCGATGAAAACATGCTTGCCGTTTTCCAAGGCCTTCTTTGCCAATTCAAAGTGCGTGTGAACCGGGGTAACAATGGCAACGGCATCGATGTCGGTGGCTTTTAGGATCTCATCGGCGTCCCCAGTCACGAGCATGTCTGGATAAGTCTGCTGCACACGCCGCACGGATTTTGGGTTCTTGTCGCAGACCATCATCACGCGGGAATGTTCTTGTCCGTGGAAATTCCGGACGATGTTGGGGCCCCAATACCCATACCCGACGACCCCCATGCGGACAACATCAACGGCCGTCTCGGGGACGATTTGGACAGCCGACGGGTAGTTCAAGCTCATGCCCACACTCATACTTGTCGTCATCATTCCACCTTACACTTGGATTGGGCGCCCGTTCTGACAGTTCCAGGACTATACCGCAACTGATCAGACAACGGGGACACGCAGAAATTGTTCCCGGGCAGAACAACTCTCGGCAACACAGGAAGAAAGCAAGAGGGGGGCCAGTTTCCTCAGTTTCACTAAGTTGTTTTGTTTGAATTGCTTATCGCGCATGGACGAAGAAAATGATATGCAAGAGTGGACCTGTGACTCCACAAACATGCAAATGTTTTCCTCAGCATGAAGAGCATCTTGAGTCGTTAACGCGATCAGATTTCGAGTCGACTCTGACCCACTTATAGGGGAGTCGTCGCTAGCCGTAATCTCTCACAGCTTGGCAGAAGCGGAGTAAAGTTTGGTCGAATTGGTAGTTGCGAGCTAGTTTCGCTGGGTGCTGTTGTGTGATCGATCCGTTTTTCGCTTTGCGTGAGAGTTTTTCTCGCTCCGAGGCAGTTTCGGCGCACACCTTGCCACCGGTTGACATGAGCCAGAATAAAAGCGGTCGGGGTCTTTCTTTTTCAATACTTTACAGGCACGGCGCACAGCTTTTCATGGACTTGCTGGAACAGCGTGACATAGGGGTACCCACCGGCCAGGGAAATCCACACCTTGCGCACCGTGATGCGCATCAGCGCGCCGATCTTCAGCAACTTGAGCCGAATGGTGGAGCACTGGGCCTGGGCCAACTCCGTTCCCGCCAGTCCCAGTCGCCGCAGCATCTGCAACAACACATAGGCGATGGAAGAAAAGTACAACCGCAGTTGATTGCTGCGCAGGTAGTGCGTGCTGGTGCGGTCGCTGAATAGCATCAGTTGTTCTTTTATGCGATTCTCCATGTCCCCACGGGCGCAGTAGTGCTCCTCATACAAGGCCTGTGCCGGCCATGCTTCTTTGCTCAGAGAGGTCACTACGAATCGCGGGTTCTCTCCTTTTTCCAGATGCTCGGCCTTAGCCACCACCCGTCGTGCCCGACTCCAACTCTCCCGCGTCTGATAGAGGAACTCTTGGAACAGCCGAGCCGCGCGTCCCGTCTCTTGGTATTGTGCTTTGGCTTCCTCCATCTCCTTCTTGATCTCCGCTTTCAGGCGTTCATTTTTCGCTAGTCCCAGCACGTACTCGACGCGGTTCGCTTCACACCAAGCCATCAGCTCCTCGCGGCAGAATCCCGAATCTCCCCGCACCACGATGCGCACCTGAGGCCACGCGGAACGAAGCTGTGCCACGATGCGCTGCAGCTCCGCTACACTTCCTGCTGAGGCATCGATGTTCGACGATCGCAACCGCGCACACAACAGGAAC
>Ga0187780_10003084_pt1 | contig 12579 bp, 11 predicted proteins | sample 1015_Q2_SP10_20__FD_132429 | JGI IMG/M metagenome (GOLD analysis project Ga0187780, IMG submission 132429) | Tropical peat soil microbial communities from peatlands in Department of Meta, Colombia - 1015_Q2_SP10_20_MG | ecosystem: Environmental > Terrestrial > Soil > Wetlands > Peat | place...
CTCCGAGAGTTCTACCACGAAACGAAACAGCTCTCGGTCGAGACGACGCAAGTAAGTCGTCGCTAGAGTTCGCGAACTAGCTTCTCCTAGATCACGTTCTCTCTTGAATATACTTCGATGCCTTTATCGGTTATTCTATAGGGCCTTGGCTGCCGATCGATCTGGGTTCCGCGCATCTTCTCAACCTGGATAGTGCGCTCCATCGTTCTTCCGGCCGCTACGGTCTGCATCAAAACTACTCCGTGAACGAGGTATTCCTCCGTTTGCAGGGTACGCCCCTTCAGGCCGACACGTCGTAGTTCGGACGAGAATATGCAAGTGGCGCCCGTCTCAGCCATCGCCTCAACAAGATCCAGGATCGCCTTCCTGCGCTGCGTCTCCTCGGGGTATTGGAAAATTAACAGTGAGATCGGGTCGACAACGATTCTTTTTGCGTTGATACTCCTCGCGTTGTTCCGAATTAACTCAATTAAGCTAAGAAGCGAGAAATCTTGCCGACCAATCGTCAACTTCCCTATTTTCACTTCGCCCGGAATCGTCCGGATAGGAGAAGCGTCAACAAACGAGAACTTTCCTTGCCGTTCAGCGTCGGCGAAGTCCCAACCGAACTGATTCATTTCCCATTCATAGTGGTGTTTGTTCTCTTCCATGCTAACAAGAAGGCCGTTCTCGCCGAACTTTTCGATTCCATTTATGAGGTATTGGGAACACAGTATTGTCTTGCCAGCGCCGGGTTCTCCGAGAACTAGCAGAACTCTTCCCTGAGGAAAGCCTCCGCCGAGAAGCTCGTCAAGCCCAGAAATGCCCGTTGGTGTACGTGAGCTTGTTTTCTGCATTTTAAATCGGTCGGACTTGCAGTACGACTAGCATTAAGCTTTCACTTATTCGCATCCGCCTGGCACGCAGCGTCGTGATAATATAAGCCAGCCTTGCCCTTGAAATTTAGCGTGAGAGAAGTGAGAGTCGAATTTCTCTATTCAGTTTTTATTGCTAACAATCAACCTGAGATGTGCTAGGAATCTTGGACTGGAAACCGATCGACCGTGCAAGCATCGCCCGGGGATTGAAGACGGAATGGTTCGGCCGCACGCTTGTCATCTTGGACGAGTGCAGTTCGACAAATGACGTGCTTGAAAGGATGGCCGCGGAAGGGGCACCACACGGCGCAGTTGTGATTGCCGAAACCCAGCGTGCAGGTCGCGGACGATTCGGCCGGGCCTGGTATTCGCCGAGGGGAGGCATATGGATGAGCGTTCTTATCAAATCTCAGTACGGGATTTCCGCGGCCGACTCACTTCCCGTTGTTGCCGCGGTGGGCACTGCGAAGACGTTGCTTAAGTGGAGAGTAGAGGCTGAAGTAAGGTGGCCTAATGACGTCGTAGCGGGCGGGCGAAAGATAGTAGGCATACTGGTAGAGTCGAAATCAAAAGGAAATGAGCTGATCTATAGCACGGTCGGAATAGGCATAAACGTTAACGTCGACACGAGCAAGATTGAGTCGATTAGAAGCTCATCTACGTCCCTCATGACTCTTCTAGGCACACCGATCAACCGAGAAGAACTAATTGTCGGTCTCCTCTTGGACCTGGAAGCCGTCTGTGAATCGCTTCAAGAGAGCGAGAGCGCGGTCCTAGACCTTCTTCGGGCGTTCGACTACTCGAGGGGCAAGCGCGTGAGAGTCAGAACGGCAGATCGCGTTGTGACGGGGTTGTTTGATGGTTATGAAACTCTTGCCAGAGTGCGAATCCTTAGCGGAAGAGGCTTTGAGTCGGTGGAGACAAGTGCAGTTGTGTCTGTTGATTACGAAAGCTACTAAATGAGGCGCGCCACAGGCTAATAAGCGATGACTCCGGAGGCTAGGTTCTTCACTACGAGCGTGGAAGATTGAACACAAGCACAAACGGCGGCATCGAGAAGCTTCGCGAGCTGACGAGCAAAGCGCTGCAGGGCGGCGGAAAAGAACGAGCTGAGGAACAACACAATAAAGGAAAGCTTACGGCGCGAGAACGAGTAGGCCTGCTCTTGGATCCGGGCAGTTTTATCGAGCTTGACAGGTTCGCGGTCTCACAAAACATACAGGATGAGGAACGTAAGATACTTGGCGACGGCGTCGTCACTGGCCACGGCACGGTTGACGGAAGACCCGTCTTTGTATTCGCTCATGACTTCACTGTCTTCGGCGGATCGCTGGGCGAGACCTTTGCCATGAAAGTCTGCAAAGTAATGGACCTAGCCACGAAGACCGGAACGCCGCTCATAGGTCTCAACGATTCCGGGGGAGCACGCATCCAAGAAGGTGTTGTCAGTCTCGGAGGGTATGCCGAAATCTTCTATAGGAATGTACTTGCCAGCGGAGTAGTGCCGCAAATTTCCGCGATAATGGGTCCGTGCGCAGGCGGAGCGGTCTACTCCCCAGCGCTAACCGACTTCATAATCATGGTCGATAAAACAAGCTACATGTTCGTGACTGGGCCTGACATCGTCAAATCCGTGCTAGACGAAGAGGTAAACTTCGAAACGCTAGGAGGGGCGCAAGTGCACAGCCAAATCTCTGGCGTCGCACATTTTTTTGCCTCGGACGAACCGGCTGCCATTCAACTTATCAAAGCTGTACTTTCATACTTACCACAGAACAACCTCGAAGACCCACCAGTCGTCACAAGTGGTGACGACTCGAACCGAATGGACAAAGAGCTTGCCTCAATAGTGCCCTCCGACCCTGACCGCGCCTACGACATGAAAGAGATCATTCAGAGAGTCCTGGACATCGGTAGCTTTCTGGAAATACAAGCGCAATGGGCGCGAAACATCATCATCGGCCTCGGGCGTTTGGACGGCCATAGCGTGGGAATCGTGGCGAACCAACCTAAACACTACGCTGGCGCTCTCGACAATAATTCCTCCGTGAAGGCAGCTAGGTTCATTCGATTCTGCGACTGCTTCAACATCCCCGTCCTAACATTCGTTGACGTACCGGGTTTTCTACCCGGTGTTGACCAAGAGCACTCGGGCATTATCAAGAACGGGGCCAAGCTCTTGTATGCGTACTGTGAAGCAACTGTTCCAAAACTCACCGTAATAACAAGGAAAGCCTACGGGGGCGCTTATGATGTGCTTGGAAGCAAACACATCCGTGCCGATTTCAACTTCGCTTGGCCGACGGCTGAAATAGCCGTAATGGGACCAGAGGGAGCGATCAAAATAATTCATCGCAACGAGCTTGCCGGCGGAGGGGAGCCCGAAAAAGTATGGAAGTTCGCGCAAGAATATAAGCAGAAGTTCGCCAACCCCTACGTGGCCGCGGGACGAGGTTATCTCGATGACGTCATCGAACCTCAAGAAACTCGGCCGCGTCTAATCAGCGCGCTCCGGGCATCTCTAGACAAACGGGAGATTCATCCGTCAAGGAAACATGGCAACGAGCCATTATGAAACCATAGACTTGAGTCCTGAACTGTACCGTCGAGGGGCCTGACCGAGGTTGAAAATGAAACTGTTCATAGCAAACCGAGGCGAGATTGCGCTGAGGATTATCAGAACGTGCCGAAGGCTCGGCGTCCGCACTGTTCTAGCCTACTCCGAGGCTGACCGTGAATCTCTACCGATGCGGTACGCCGATGAGCGGTATCCGCTAAATGGTTCAATGCCGGCGGAAACTTACCTCAATGTGTCTAAACTTGCGCAAGGCGCAGTTGAGACGCGTTGCGATGCGGTGCACCCGGGGTACGGGTTCCTTTCGGAGGACCCTCGTTTTGTCGAAGAATGCGAAGGCAATGGTCTAACTTTCGTGGGGCCGTCGAGTCGCACGCTTGCGAAGCTTGGTAACAAGCTGCAGGCTCGAAGCGTGATGAAAGAGTGTGGTGTGCCCCTGATTCCAGGATCCGATGGTCCGTTGGGAAGTGAGGATGAAGCTGTGGAGTTAGCAACGAGGATCGGGTTTCCCGTCATCATAAAGGCAGTGTATGGTGGCGGAGGGCGCGGGATGCGGATCGCGAAAGACGCGGATGAGGTGATGAGGTTCTTTCGTCTAACCCGCTTGGAGGCCGCGTCTGCCTTCGGCAGAGGAGACATCTATATTGAGAAGAGGCTCGCAGCTCCACGTCACATCGAGATCCAAGCCGTCGCTGATCGCCGCGGGAAGATTGTGAGCCTAGGCGAACGTGAGTGTAGCATTCAAAGAAGGCACCAAAAGCTCGTTGAAGAGGCCCCGTCAGTTGCTCTAGACGCGGACTTACGCAAGAAACTGACAGATGTGGCGCTAAAGGGCCTTAGAGCATCGGATTACACAAACGCCGGGACAGTCGAGTTTCTGGTTGACAGGAACCGTGAGTTCTACTTTTTGGAAGTGAACAAACGGTTGCAGGTCGAACACTTAGTAACCGAGCTGACGACTCGCGTCGATATCGTGGAAGAACAGTTGAATGTGGCCGCGGGAGATTCACTGAGTATTTCCCAAAATGAGGTTGAGGTAGTTGGGTGGGCGATCAATTGCCGAATAAACGCCGAAGATCCCCGCAGGGGCTTCATACCGACGCCGGGTACGGTCATTCACTACCACCCGCCGACGGGCCCAGGAGTCCGCATTGACGCTGCGCTGTATTCCGGCTGCGCAATTCCTGAGTACTATGATTCGTTAATCGCCAAACTCGCCACACGTGGGACGACGAGAGATGAAACTATCCGCCGAATGAGAGTTGCACTTGAAGAGACAGAGATCATCGGGGTTCCGACGACCGTGCCCTTACACGTAGAACTTATGCGTGATGACAGCTTCGTTAGCGGTGAGTTTGACACGACATTTCTAGACGGCTTTGTGCCCCACCTTAATTCAAGGATTGCAACCTATGCGAAATTGGCGGCCGTTGTAGCGGCGGTTGAGAAAGCTCGAAGCCCCAAATCATGGGGGATCGAGCGGCACCGGAAACAATCTACTTGGAGAGCTGCCGCTCGGACACGGGCAATTACTGGAAGCTAATTGGCAGGATTAATAATTGAAGTCCTTTAGGATTCAAGTCAACGACGAATCTTACACCGTTTCACTGGAGCAAAGTGGGAGAGGGCGATATCAAGCGACTTTGGACGGAATTATCTTCGATGCTGAGATTACTTCGAACGGTGACATTACCTCATGGCGGGTAAGTAACGGGTCGGAGGACGTTCACGCCAAGGCTATGAATCTGCCTAACGACCGGGTTGACGTTTGGCTCGCATGCATGCCTTTCCCTGCGACGGTACAGACCGTCGGAATAGGAGGCTACCATGTTCCCACCGAATCTCGAGCTAAATCGGTCGGCGGTGAGATTCGAGCATTGATGCCTGGCCGCATAACTAGTATCTTAGTCAAGGAAGAGGAAGACGTGATTGAAGGCGCGCCTCTGCTCATCTTGGAGGCAATGAAGATGCAAAATGAAATCACTTCTCCAAGCAACGGAAAAGTCAAAACAATATTCGTGCATGAGGGAGAGACTGTCAAGAAAGACTCGGTCCTAGTTTCGATAGAATAGGCAATCCAAATCATGCAATACGCTAAGAGACAATAGTGAACTAATACTCAGTTTACCTCAGTGAGGCGTTTACGCCTGAGACTCCAAATTATCTCTTGGGTAGCCCTGGATTTGTTGAGGGTGTAGAAGTGGATCCCAGGCACGCCGTGGTCTAGCAGTTCTCGGCATTGCTTGGTTGCGAATTCAATCCCATAGCGTTGAACCAGTTCGGGTTCGTGTTGAATAGCATCTAGGTCGACGGCGAGCTTGTCGGGAAGAGAGGCGCCGCACATCTTTGTGATTGGCTGGATCTGTTGAAAATTAGTGATCGGCATGATGCCTGGAATTATCGGGATCGAGACACCTCTTTCACGCATGTGCCTTTCGAATTCAAAGAAATACCTGTTCTCAAAGAATAGTTGCGTAATAATGAGATCTGCCCCAGCCTCCACCTTTTCCTCTAGGTGATCCCAATCAGTCTCCTTATCAGGAGATTCGGTATGCCCCTCAGGGTACCCTGCCACCGCAATGCAGAGCGGATAGGATTCGTGAATGAATGCGGTAAGTTCGCTCGCATGGCGGAAGCCACTAGGGTTTGGAACAAAATGGGCTTCTCCCTTTGGTGGATCTCCGCGAAGAGCGACGACGTTCTCAATGCCTGAACGGACCAACTGATCTAGAACCTGCTTAATCTCAGCTTTTGAGTGTCGAACACAGGTTATGTGGGCGGCGGATTCAAGTCCGATTTTGGATTTGGCGTGTTCTACAATCCGCAATGTTCTATCTCTCGTGCCTCCGCCCGCCCCGTAGGTTATGGAAACGAAGGCTGGGTTTAGGCACCTTACGCGTCCGAGCGTTTGGTAGAGTTGAGCAATCTCCTCTTCAGATTTGGGTGGAAAGAACTCAAGGGAGAATGACGGTTTGTGGCCTTTCATTATATCGATGATGCGCATATAGGGCCCTGGCTCTAACCCGACAGAGCCCTCCGAGCTAAGTCAGCGCCTCTCGATATACTGGATAGTTTTGCGTAGGCTACGTCCCAAGATCGCGTACGAAGACCGCAGTCTGGATTGACGTAAACCCTAGCAGGGTTACCCAGAATCTTAGAGGCGTACTCTATTCTGTCCCGCACTAGTTCTGGGCTCTCGACACGGTCTACATGCACATCCGCCACTCCCAAGCCTATTTCTCTCTCGTCGCCGAATTCGTTGAGAAGCTTGAGCTGATCATAGGCATCTCCTCGGTCGTCGCCGCGATTTGCGAACTCCAGTGCAAGCTGGCTGCAGTTCTTAAGCTCTAAGATATGTGGGTAGAGTAACCGATAATTGCTAAAGCAGACGTGCAGGCTCAGCTTGCACCGGACACCTTTAGTACACTCATTAAACGCTTCCACGAAGAATGGCACTTCGTCGGGCTTAGTGGTGAGTGCTGGTTCGTCTACTTGAATCCACTCGGCGCCCGCCTCGACTAGGGCCTTGAGATTGGGCGATAAGATTTCCCTAGCCACATCTAACACAAAATCACGCTTAGTCTCAAACTTGAGCTTCTGTAAATCCGGAAAATCCTTGCTTCGACGTTGTTGATAGTATTCGTTGAACGACCATTCGGCGATTGTATACGGTCCCGTTATGGGCACCTTTGTGGGGCGATTCGCATGCTCCTTGACGAGTTTAAACTCGTCTAAGTGGTAAGCGTCGCGAAATCCCACTTTGTCAACGCACGCGGCTTTTCTGTAATAGCGATTGTCGAAAGATCGTACGTTACCGTAGAACTCGAAACCGTTGGAGTGCCTAACGGGATGTTCGTACATTTCGATTCTGTTCTGTTCGCCGTCGTACACGAAGTCCAAACCTGCAGATTCAAGGTATCGAATCGCGAAGATTGATGCGAGTTCCCGAAGCCGTTCCTGGGCTTGCGAAGTTCTTGGGGACGCAAGTATTGAACGAACCTCGGATTCGTTCTCAAAGCCCGTTGTCTTCGACCATTTGGATAGGTCTTCTAATTGCTTCTCCTCGATCTTCTGGTTTCGTATGTACGCTAAAAGCCAGGGTGCCTTGGGGAGACTTCCGATCTCTTGAGTTGGAAAGAGCCTATCCTTCATGTCCTAGTCAAGCAACCTTTTGGTTTCGCCCAGGAGATGTAGTTTCTTTTCAGCGACAGAGCGTGGCAGGAATTCTAAATCGCAGTTTGGCATGAGATAGAGGTCGCGTGGGTGTAATTGGTTCTGGGCCTTGTGGAGTATTGCTTTCAGCCTGTCAGGTGATTCAAGGAGTGAGTTCCTTCCATCTATGCATCCGCACCCGAGTATCTTGTTGAAATCGTGCCCCTTTAATGCCTCCAAAGGTGTCGAGTAGAGGTCTATTCCAATGGCCTCCACTGGGAAGTCGAGTAGAGTATCAATTACGTTGCTTGCGTTGGCAAAGTAGGTTTGTAGCAGCCCCTTTCCTTGTGCGCACGTTTCGTAGGCTTGCTTAGCAGTCGTCAATTCATTCTTGGTTCGGTTTGGTGAAGAAATGGAGGGGTCGTTGAACTGGAACCGATCGTATCCTAGCGCCTGCAGCTTTCTCACTGTGGCCTTGAGGGCCTTCGAAATGTCATCAACAAGGTCGCTTATGGATTGGTATGCCTTGTTCTCAGACATGAGCGCGAAGGTCAGAGGGCCAGGAAGGATTGCTTTCTTACTCCCTCCCTTAGGCAAGAGGTCAGCCCGAAAGTATTGCTTAAGGGCGTCGCCCTTTAGGATCACTTTCTCATTGATTATTGGCTTCCGGTAGAATGTGTTGTTATCAAACCAGCGTGTTAGGGTTGCGGCTTGAATTCCCGTGAATATCTCGGTGAATGGCCTAAAGAGGTCTTGCCAGTTCAATTGGCCGTCAACGAATGAGTCTAAAGACGACTGTTCTTCCAGACGGATAAGGGCCTTTGTATCCTCTTCCAGAACCTTATCCAACTCGCGCTGCGGAAGATTCCCGCGCACGGCGGCCCTTGTTGCGGCTACAAGCTTCTCTGATCTGGGGTAGACCCCTGTTAAATGTGCCTCCACTTGTGCTTCCCTACGAACTTAGGCCGCCGAACTCGGTATTCCGATATTAATATTCTGGGGCGGCAGTTATTCCTGTCGGAATATCGCTTTTTCGCGCGCTAACGAATCAGTCCGTTGGGGTGAAGAAGTAACGAGGCCAACGTGGCCACTCCTTTAGGACGCCGCTCTCGAAGTCAGTCTGGAGAGCCATGCCTATCCTCAGGCCTTCGAGCTTGACGTTTCTAATCATGCCAGGCAATTGCACTCCTTCGAGGAGTTTCACTATGCCGACCGCGTACGGTGCAATGGCTTGAAACTGGGTGGGCGGAAAATGGATTACGGTATAAGTCAAGAGTTGTCCTTTACCCTCCAGTTGTTGCCATTCAAACTTGTCGTGGAAACATTTGGGACATATTGCTCTAGGCGGCCACACCAGCGCCCTACAGCTCATGCACCTTACTGCCATCAGCTTTCTTTCGCCACAAAAGCGGTAAAAGTTTTCTATAACCGGCAGGATTTGGCCGTCCGTGCCCCGTACGAACCCGTTGTGAGTTGAATCAGCCATAGGTCGCTTCAATCCCCCCTACCATAGATTTGCACGACACCAGTGGATGCGGACCCGCCGACATTCTCTGTTAGTCCAATCTCTGCGCCATTGACTTGTCTTCGGCCGGCTTGGTTAGTCAACTGCAGGTATATCTCGCAGGCTTGTGCCGTGCCTGTTGCGCCGACCGGATGGCCTTTAGCTTTCAGACCCCCACTTGTGTTTGTAGGAATTCTTCCTCCGAGGCAGGTTGCGCCTTCCTCAATCAGGTGTCCGCCTTTTCCTTTCTGACAAAACCCGAGATCTTCGTAAGCGATTATTTCGGCGATCGTGAAGCAGTCGTGCAACTCCGCGACGTCTACGTCTCCCGGACTCACCCCCGCTTGCTTGTAGGCTTGTTCAGCGGAAAGTCTTGTTACTTTCATACTGCTGAAGTTTTCGCGGTCGAACAGGCTTAAAGTATCCTGCGCTTGACCCGATCCTATGATGTTCACAGGAGTGTCAGTGAACTTCCTCGCCATGTCCGGTGACGTTAGGATTAGACAGCTTGCCCCATCGCTTCTCGGGCAGCAGTCGTATAGTTTTAGCGGCCATGCGACGGGCTTTGAGGCTAAGACCTCGTTCACTGTTATTAGCTTCTGGAAGTGGGCTTTCGGGTTAAGGTAACCATGTTCGTGGTTCTTGACTGCAACTTTGGCCATCTGCTCTTCTGTTGTTCCGTAGCGATGCATGTGATCTACCGCCATCATTCCAAATATTCCTGGGAATGAGATTCCATGCCATTGCTCGAATGGGAAATCCGAGGCCATTGCGAGAATCTCCGTAACGCCCGTCGTGCTTACGTGCGTCATCTTTTCGACCCCCCCAACGATCACGACATCGTATGCCTTGGATGCAATTGCGAAGAGCGCTGTACGCATTGCGACGCTGGAGGACGCGCATGCTCCCTCGGTTCTGAAAGCGGGGTTGGGAGTGAGGCCGATCCAATCCAAGAATAAAGGGGCCACATGAGCCTGATGTTCGTAAGAATCGCTCATCATCCCGACAAATAACGCTTGAACGTCTCTTCTCGGGTTAAGGTTCGGGCATTCATTGAAAGCCTCCATCGCGGCCTCCGCGAACAGTTCGCGGGTGTACAGGCCCTCCCGAACGCCGAACTTCGATATACCCGCCGACACTATGGAAGCGATTGGTTTACCCAAAGTCGGCATTATCCAAATCACGATCTCAAATCAGTAGAATGGCGCATGGGAGCCGCGGGTAATTGAAGATATTGTATTCATTGCATTGATTCTTCTGAGAGCCGCGCAATATTGAATCAACTTAAATTCCGGATGGGTCGTCTCGGTATCCCAATGGAGATGCCGACCTCTGAGAAGAGTCGCGGTTGTCGGAGTCGGAATCACGCCACTTAAGATGACGACGCGTGAAGTGTCATACAAGGAACTTATCTTCGACGCGGCGCTCAAAGCCTATGAGGACGCAGGGGTAAACCCGCGCCGAGACGTGGAAAGCTTCGTCTGCTCCTCCGAGGACTTCTACGAGGGCACAAGCATATTCGACGAATATGTTCCCGATCAGATTGGGGGAGCGCTGAAGCCTGTTTGCACGATCGCCGCGGACGGCATGTACAGTTTAGCTACCGCCTATATGCAGATTTTAACCGGATTGTTCGACGTAGTGGCGGTTGAGGCGCATAGCAAGGCTTCAGATATTGTGAATATATCATCGATATACGACCTCGCATTAGATCCCGTATACGTACGCCCGTTAGGGTTAAACGCCAACTTCATTGCAGGCCTTGAGATGAACGCGTTTCTTCACTCAAGTGGGACAAGTCTAAGACATTGCACTGAAATTATCGAAAAGAACAGGAAAAATGCCGTATCGAATCCTCTCGCAATGAACTCCGGTCACGGTCCGCTTACTCGAACGCGTTTATCGTACCCGCTAGCGACCGAGGACGTCGCACCACTGGCCGACGGGGCCGCAGTTGTAGTTCTTGCAGCGGAAGACGCGGCAAGGAACCTGCGCGATGATCCGGTCTGGATAAACGGCGTGGGATGGGCGTCCGACAGCCCCAATCTTGAGACACGCGATTGGGGTAAGGCAACTTATGCTGCATTGGCCGGAAAGCAAGCGTATCGTCTAGCGAAAATAACCAATCCGGCCGATGAGGTTGACGTCGCAGAGATAGACGACACGTATTCATTCAAGGAATTACAGCACGCTGAGGCGCTAGGACTCGCGAGTGGCCGTAGAGCGCACGAGATGCTTGAGCAAGGCGTCTTCGATTTGGACGGAGAGTTACCCATCAACCCGTCGGGCGGGAGCATTGGGATGGGACATACATTGGAGATGAGCGGCTTGGTAAGGGTCATCGAGGTCGTTCAGCAACTTCGCGGTTCGGCGGGAAAGCATCAAGTTGTAGGAGATGTTGAGACGGGTCTTGCTCAAACCTGGAGAGGCGTCCCGACGGCTAGCGGGGCCGTCGTCGTGCTAAGCAGGTGAATCTCATGCACGTCAAGAAACGAGTAGCCGTTGTGGGAGCTGGAATGACGAAATTCATGCGTAGAGCGCATGAGACCGGAAAGGAACTTGCATTCGAAGCGGCGAAGCAAGCCTTAGACTCTGCGGAAATGCGAATCCAGGACGTGGACTCGGTGGCACTCGGGTCAGCACCCGACGCCTTCGATGGGGTTCACATGAAGGGCGAGTACCTTCTTGACGGAGCTGGCGGATGGCAGAAGCCCTACTCACGAAACTTCGTCGGTGGAGGAACGGGTGTTTTCAGTGCAATTCATGGTTGGTGGCATGTGGCTTCCGGGCTATTCGACACGTGCTTGGTCGTAGCTGAAGAAAAGATGTCCAGTTGCCTGCCGCACCCGCAGACCGCTTTCCTGACCATATTTGACAATATGATCGAGCGGCCCCTGGGGCCGAATTTGATCTGGATCTTTGCATTAGAAATGCAACGGTATATGCAGAGGCACAAGATCCCGAAAGAGCAGATAGCGCAAGTAGCCGTAAAGAATAAGCGAAACGCGCTAGACCATCCCTGCGCTCAAATAGCACGTGCTGCGACCCTTCAAGATATTTTGACTTCAGAAGTCTTGGCCTGGCCTGTACAAAGGCTGGATATAAGCCCGGTAAGTGACGGCGCATGCGCGGTTCTTCTCGCCTCAGAAGACGTGGCAAGGAAAATCACAGATTCGCCGGTCTGGATTAGCGGAGTCGGATGGAATCTCGACACGACATATTGGACTAACCGCGACCTATACTTCCCACGGTACGTGGCGAATGCCGCACGCATGGCCTACGACATGGCTGGGGTAACAAACCCGCGCAGGCAGATAGACTTCGCGGAACCATACGATCCATTCGATTACAAAGAGCTGCACCACATGGAGGGATTGCGCCTGTGCCGCAAAGGGGAAGCCCCCAAACTCACCGCCGAAGGAGTAACCGAACGAGACGGCAATATGCCCATTTGCCCGTCGGGCGGCCTCTTAGGTGTCGGGAACCCCATC
>Ga0187780_10003085_pt1 | contig 12578 bp, 10 predicted proteins | sample 1015_Q2_SP10_20__FD_132429 | JGI IMG/M metagenome (GOLD analysis project Ga0187780, IMG submission 132429) | Tropical peat soil microbial communities from peatlands in Department of Meta, Colombia - 1015_Q2_SP10_20_MG | ecosystem: Environmental > Terrestrial > Soil > Wetlands > Peat | place...
CACTCCATCTGACCGTTTATGGCTTCGTAACGCCGAAGGGTCCTGAAATCCTGCGCAGTGGCAACCTTCGAGCCAGAAGCGCCGAGGTATTCATCGATTCGCTCAGGACTTTTCATCGTGACGATGAGTGCGTCAACGTTTTTGTTTGCGAGGACCCAGCGAAATGCGGCCTGGGCGAAGGTGGCTCCGCCCATCTCGTACGGGCGCATGTCATTGAGGCGCGCGCCTCGAAGCGTCTTCATGGCGATGACACCGACACCCTTTTCTTTGGCTTTCGCGAGCACACGCGGGAGATCGTTGTTCACCGCCACAAGATCAAAGTTCTTGGTGAGCTGCCCTACAAAACCCGGGTCCTGACCAAAATTGTAACCCACCAAAATCACGTCAAAGAGATCGTGATCCAAGGCATAGTCCAAGCATTCAACGAGGCGCCCGCCGTGTCCCGACATTCCCGTGAAGCGGATCTTGCCTTGTTGCTTGGCGCGTGCGGTGAACTCAAACCACTCCTCGTTCCTAAGACGCTCAAGCTCGTTGACAGCATGGTTGAAGTACACGTCGATGTGATCGGTCTGCAGCCGGCCCAGACTCCCGTCGAGGGCTCGCATCATATCGTCGCGACGGTCTTTCGGTCCGGCCTGCACCTTGGATGCGAGGGTGACGCGGTCGCGCTTTCCATGGAGGGCGCGGCCCAGGACAAGTTCGGCTCTCCCGCCTTGATAGCTCTCGGCCGTGTCGAAGTAGCTGATGCCACGGTCAAGCGCGTAGCGCACGACGTCTTCATCGTCCGAGAGGCTGCTTGACCCGAAGCCGATGTCTGAGATGCGCAAGCCGGTGCGACCCAGGGTGCGGGTTGCGCGGATCTGTGGCGGGCCGGGAGACGGCAAATCCGAGATCGCAAGGGCGCCCCAGGGCTCCAAACCAATGCCAAGGCCTGTTGCGACGGTCGCCTTCAGAAACGCGCGCCTGTCGATGCCGCTCTCTTCCCGAGCCATGATGGTTCTCCTCGCCTCTCGTGATTCCTCCCGCTGCTTCTTCCAGACGCTACCGCTCGCTGCAAGGCGCGAAAGCCCCTTCGGGCCGCCGCTCCGTTTGGTACTCTCCTTCCATGTGCGATTCCCTGGTGGCCGTCGCCTCGGAGACGGCCGTCGGCGTCACCCTCTTCGCGAAAAACAGCGATCGCAAGGCGGAGGAGTGCCAGCCCTTCGTTCAGTTCCCTGCTGCGACCCATCCTCCTGGCTCAACCGTGCGCTGCACGCATATCGAGATCCCGCAGGTCGCGGAAACCTATCGGGTGATGGGCCACTCCCCCTGGTGGATCTTCGGGTTCGAGCATGGCATTAATGAGCACGCGGTCGCCATCGGAAACGAAACCGTCTTCTCCCGCGAGCCCGTCGAGGAGCAGCCAGGTCTGATCGGCATGGACCTTGTTCGGCTCGGGCTTGAGCGTGGCCGCAGTGCCCGAGAAGCGCTCGAGGTGATCGCGACGCTGGTGGAGAGCTACGGCCAGGGAGGTCCTGCCTTTGCCCCCGCTGCCGCCGGATATCACAACGGGTTTCTGCTCGCGGATCCGGAAGAAGCCTGGATTCTCCAGACCTCGGGGCGACGCTGGGCCGCCCGCCGCGCTCGCCTCGACGCGATCTCCAACCACATCTCGCTAAAATCGGACTGGGAGATCGGCTCACGCGACCTCGACAGCTTCGCGCGCGCGGCGGGGTGGTGGACAAGCGGTGGCCGGGTCGACGTTGCCGCGGCGTACCGGAACCCGGGCGTTCCCGGCAGGATCTCGGAAGGACGCCTTCGGCGCGCCTGCGAGCTCCTCGCGCGGGCTCGGGGGCGGATCGACCGTGGGACCCTCGAGCGCATTCTGCGCGATCATCTCGAGGGGGGCCCCTTGCGTCTCCCCGGTTCGAACCCCGAGGAAGAACGCTACTTCACCCTTTGCATGCACAGCGAACCAGTCGGCACGACCACGGCGAGCCTGATTGCACCCCTGCCCGCAAATCGTGAGATCCCCTGGCCAGTCTGGATCTCCTTCGCGACGCCCTGCACGGGGATCTTTGTGCCCGTGTATCTCGACGGCCTGCTGCCGCCAGCGCTTGCCCGGGGAGGAGCGGTTGCGACTTCGGACTCCGCGTGGTGGACGTTCAAGCAGCTTCAAGACCTGGCGTCGACGGATTTCCCTCGCTGGACGCCGTGGCTGCGAGACGCGTGGGTTCCTCTTGAGACGCAGATCGAAGGGGAGCGCCGTGAAGTGGAACGTCAGGCCCGCGCCCTCCACGGAGAGGCGGCGGGTGAGATCCTGAGCGAGTTCATGGCGCGCACTGCAGAGCAGGTGCTGAAGCAAGCGGAACTCTTGCGTCAGCGGATCGAATCGGGAGCCTAGCTGGGGTCGCTGCGCGAAAGCCGACCTTCGAAACTACGCCGTCTTCACCGTCGCGTCGCGCACGACTCGGCGTACCGGGCGCGCCGGCGGGAAGTAGTCGTCGCGCAGATCCCACGGAACCCCAAGCGCCGTGAGAATCCGCCGCTTCGTAGCTTGCCGGCACACGCGATTCTTCTCGACCGCGTGGATGGTGCGCGGGGAGACGTCGGCTTTCGACGCCAACTCGTTCTGCGTCCAGCCAAGTGCCTGGCGAGCTGCGCGAATTCGGTTCATGGCGGGAGGACCTCGACGCTCGCGACCGGTCCATGGTACCGCCGCAGAATGGCGCCGTGCCAGGACTTTCGGGTCTCAAGCCACGCCGGCAGGGCCGGCCTGGATGGCTAGCGAACTCCGGGAGGCAGGAAGGCGAGCTCGGGGAGGGTCGTCGACACGAGCTGTAGGGAGGGCCCGCCGCTCGGCATGCGGTGGGGCGGAGGCCGCGACGAAAGCTCACCGGCCAGGACGTAGTTGAACGCCTCGCGGCTCCCGGCGGTCTCTGGCGGAGCTTGGCCTGCGAAAAGAGCGAGAGACAAGGCCGCGACGCCGACGAAAGCGCCGACGGTAGGGATCCCCCACGCCTCGATCCAGCTCACCCGCGATGGTCTCACCCCGTTCCCCGCCCAGCGGGCGAGGAGCGCGAGCCGTCCGCTGGCTTCCTGCGTAGCGGCGCGCGGCAAAAGGGAAGCCGGCACACTGCGCAGCAGAGCCTCGCTTCTCTCGAAGGCGCGCAGCTCCGTGCGGCAGCGTGTGCAGACGGCGAGATGGGCTCTCACCTCGCACTCCTTCTCCCTGGGCAGAAGCCCATCCGGAAGGGACGAGAGGAGCCGCCGCGCTCGCCCGTGCCTCATCGAGAGTTCTCGTCGAGATCGTGGAGGACGGGACCCAGAGCCGCACGCAGCTCCTCGCGGCCCCGACGAAGCCAGGTTCCCACCGTCGCGAGGGGAACGCCCTCCTGCTCGGCGATCTGGGTGTTGGACAGATCCCACACGATGCGGAGCACCAAGGCGCGCCGATGCTGTGGCTTCACCTCGAGAAGCGCCTTCGCGACTGCGCCCAGGATTTCGCCCTCGAGCACTCGCGCCTCGGGATCGCTCGGTCCCTCGGCCGCCGCCGCGGCGAGGGCTCGGCGAAGCTCGTGCTCTTGCAGCGCCTCACGGCGCCGCCGGGCGCGCAGTACGTTCACCGCTCCGTTGAGGGCCGAGCGGTAGAGGTAGGTCCAAAGCGTCGAAGTGCCACGGTAGGCGGCATTGGGAAGGGCGACGAATATGCGCTGGACGACGTCTTCTGCGTCGGAGGCATCGCCCAGAACGCGATAGGCTACGCTCTCCAAGCGTCTGCGGTATCGACGATGGAGCTCTCCCAGGGCGGCCGGATCTCCACCCAACCAGAGCCGATCGACTTCCGCGTCCGCCAGTGCCGACATCGCTCCTTCCCTCGACGTGGGCGCGTCGACGGACGAAACCGCACGTGACCTGCTCGCGCTTCTCGAACGACGCGACTGGCGCAGAACGCCCCCGGCCCCCCGGTCCCCCACATGATACGACGCCGGAGAAGAGAGGCGGGTTTCAACTTCCCAGAAGGGGTCGGCGCGCCGTCCCGAATCGCGCGAATCCCGGCGGGGAACGAAGAGTGGGGCCGCCGTCTGCCCCCCGGACGCGAAAGCTTTGGGAAGGAGCAGTCGGGGAACCCTCCTTGAGAACTGGGGGAAGGCCGGGGGAGGTCTGGCAAGAAACGCCATGGGCACTGGCACCCAAATCGGGGACCTGCTGCGAGCGCGAGCGCTCCGGAACGTCTGCTCCTTCTCTTTCTCGCACTGGCCCAGTTCGTGAAGCGGTCTCGCCCTTACGTTTCTCGGCTACTTGGCGAGAATCGGAAGCTCGTTACTGACCCAGCCGTTGGGATTGTGGATCTGCATCACGTGCATTCCCGGCGTGAGTCCTTCTGCGAGTGTCACGTCTGCAGCCGGGTCACCATTCTGTGCCGTCGTAAACTGAAGGCTGCAGCCCGTACACACCGCCCCGTCGACTAAGACCTGTGCACCCGGCTCGGCGTATTTCACGCCGACCCGGAAGCTGGCGGCAACGCCTGGGGTCGGCTTCGGAATGTGCGGAGCCTGCCCGATGCCCAAAGCGATCTCGGCCGCTTTGACATCCGGATCGATATCGAGCAGGGGCTGGCGGTCCGCTCCGCCGCCCGTGATCCCACTCGGCAGCTCGGCGGTTAGCGTATAGGTCCTTTCGCCCCGCTGTGCGTCGTCGCGGATCTGGGCGCTCGTCAAGGCAAAGCGGCCGAAGGGATCCTTCCAGCTTTGGCTCGCCGGATCGAACCGCAGCTCCTCGAGTTCGGGTGCGCGTGCGATGGCCACGATCTTGCCATCCGTCGCGGCCTGCTCGAGTTGCTGGATCTGAGCGATCGTGTCGGGGTCGTTGGCGGTCGAGGCCGTGACCGAGACCTGGCGGCCCGTCAGTCCGGGAAGGCCCGTTCCCATCTCTACCTGGAACTGCCAGATGCGATCACCGCGCACGCCGTAGGCAAGGGCGAAGATTCCCTCGAAGGTTGCCAGGAACGCGCCGCGTTCGGTGATGCCTTCCGCCGGATCATAGACGTGGGCGTGACTCGGAAACGGCAGCTGCGCGAGCGTGATCCCGAACGGAGATTGCAGATTGCATGGGTCCCCGGAGATGAGCCCAGCCGTCGCTGGGTTCTGCGCAGGCTCAATCCCATCGGCGCAGTTCTGCGCCATCTGCAAGAACTCGTAGGAACTCATGAGACCGTCGGAGAAGAGAATGTGGCGAGCCCACAGCCCTCGCGCCGAAGGCGCGTCGAAGCGGCCGACGATCGAGGAGTTCGTCCCTACGGTGAGAGGCAAGGAGTGGCAGCCGATGGCGTTGTCCGCACAGGTGATCACGCCGAATCCGATCTGCTGGCTGTTGCCCACTCCGTGGCCGATGCCGAGTCCATCTTCATCCGTGAAGAAGTCCTGCACCCCGAGATTGGCGGTGGGGCTCAGCCGATCCGACGGCCGCCTCTGCGGAGCGGGCGGGAAGGTCACCGCCTGCAGGAAGGTCGCCAGGGCGGTTCGCTCCTCGTCGTTGAACGCTCCCGGCAGGCCCGACGGTCCGACGGGGCAGTCCGGCTGAGCGCACATGACACCGTTGAGACTCGCGTTCACGAGAGTTCGGATGCAGCCGATCTCACCGTCCGTCTCAAGGTTGCAGTCTTGGGTCTTGCCGGGCGTAAGGTTGGGCCGCGCGGGGTCGGGCGGCGGGGTGGGATAGAAGTCCGCAAGACGACCTTCCCAGTGGAGAGGCAGCGTGTCCCGAAGGCCGCGAATCGGCATGGTGGTTCGCGGCTCGGGCGGCTGGAGTCCAGGCGGATCGGTCGGACTCTCGAACGCATTGATCGTCCAGAGGAGCTGATCAATGTTGCCGTTCGGGTGGCACGACTCGCAGGAGAAGGTGCCGCTCGTCGATCCTCGCGCGGAACTGAAGGCGATGCGGCCCTCCTTCACCACGGGCGGCGTCGGGTCGCTGCCAACCTCGATGGTGGCGACAACGACCGGCTTGCTCGGGTCCTCCACGTTCACGACCGACAGCGTGCTGTCGACGGTGTTCAGCACAAACGCGAGGTCGGCGGAGCCAGTCCTCCCGTTCGAATGGAGCGCTACCCCTTGCGGGATCGCCCCCGTGCGCACCCCTCCCAGCACGTTGCCCGATGCATCGAGCGTGTAGAGACCGGGGAAGCCGGCCGTCCCGTCGGAGCCCGCGGCCGTCACAACGAGGATCGCACCGTCGTTGCTTACGGCGAGCCCGTAGGGCGTCGGCGCGGTCGTGCCAAGCGCGGCCGCCGCACTTGCGTCCAGGTCGACAGCGACCGGGGCGCCGCAGCCGTTCGAGCACTCGAGAGAGGAAATCCGGTTGGCGAACATCCGATTGCCCAGCAGTCGGAGACCGTTCTGTTGGTTTCGGGCATCGGTGTTGGTGACATAGACGCGCCCGTTCGCCCCCACCGCCACGCCATAGAGGAGCGTTCCCACCCCGCTCACGACCTGGGTCGGTGAAATATCGGCTCCGACGGGAACCGAGGTGAAGCCCGGTGCGGTGAGGTCGTACACAAAGAGATCGCGGTCGGGAATGTTGCGGTTCAGGATGACCTGGCCCCCAATGTTCGGGTCGCGTGCCGCAAAGCTGAAGATCGTGCCGAGGTTGAGGTTCAGTTGCGTCGTGAAGGTGATGCTGTCGATGATCCGCATCTGGAAGATGCAGCCTTCATCGAAGGGATCTCCTGGTGTAAAGCCTCTCGGGTCGCCCGGCGCGCAGCTCGGGAACTGCGTCTGATTTCCCGACTCGAAGGAAGCGACGTAGAGCTTGTTTCCAGAGACCGTGAGGGCACGGGGCTCTTGAGCCGTGATGGCGAGCGGTGTGGGAGAGACCGACCAGTCGCCTCGGCTCTCGTCGCAGACTCCAGTCTGTTTCGGGTCCGCCATTTCGAGAACGATCACCTGATTGGGCTGGCCGAGGGTCACAAAGGCGCGGCAGGGGTTTTGAAATGCGACGCCAACCGGCTCGTCGGTCGTGGTCACGAGATCGTCAGGAGTCGTTCCCCCGTCGGCGTGTGCGAGACCCTGGAGGGTCTGCACCACCGCCATCTTTCTTCGGCTGATCACACTCACGGAGTCCGAGATGTGATTGGTGACGAAGAGGAACTCGTCTTCTCGCGACGAGTCTCGGTTCAGCTTTGGCCGCACGGCGAGTCCCACGGGGTCGATGCCGACGGGAATCTGAGCGATTTCCTCGGGGTGCGACGGGCGATGGGTATCGATCACCGAGACGGTGCCGGAGGTCGTATTGGCGACGTACACAAGATCACTGTCCTGGGACACCGCCACGGGATTGAACTGGGGGCTCGTGAAGAGGGGGTGGCCGGTTTGAAAGTGCGACTTGGAGTCCCGGTCGCACTGGCCGAAGCCCAACATGAATTCACCCGCCGCGAAGAGCGCGAAGAGAAGGATCTGAGTCCGGACGCGTGTGGGGGAGTAGCTCTTGGTACGCAATGCATCCTCCGCTGCTGCGCAGGCCGACCGTGCACTTTTCACGACGAGGTGAGAAGTCCTCATTCGCGAAGGGTCGAGGCGAGCCCACAAGGGCTGGCAACCTCACCCGCCGGGGCGGCGCATCATAACCCGCGCGGTAGGAGCGCTTCTACCGTTCGGTAAAAAAAGCCATTCCCCTCGGGGTTAAACGCCCTGCGTTAGTGGCGGGGGCTCCGAGAATCCAAAGCGAGAGAGGACTGCTTGAGTCGGCGTCACAGAAGGCCGAATACACGGGGGGATGCACTGGAGCGGAGTCCCGGCCTTCGGCAGGGGACTTCGAGGGGTGACGAATCGTCAGGTTCTACGGCTTTCTGGGTGCAAGCCTGGGCGCAGGCCTCGTGTGGTGGCTCGGCGCGGACCTTGGCCCCCTCACTCAGCACATTCTCAGCACTGTGGCGGGAGGTGTCGGCTTTTTCTACGGACGAAAGTGGGCCGCAAACCTCGCCGACTAGCCAACCCCTGATGTGCGCCGTCGCGAGCTATGCAGAGACAGGCGACGGCTCTCCACCCCGACCGCCCGTCTCACGGACGAACGCCTCGGTTGGCGCATCCACCTCGCGCAGCCTTGCGCCATGACGATGGACGTACAGGGTACGCGGGTCGAGCTTCGCGGGACGCTCGGTTGCAGGCAGACGCATCTCGTAGCGCACGGGTTGTGCGTGATCCGCGAGCTGCAGCTTCGGGTTGTATACACTGTTGAACTTCCAGAGCATCTTCACGAAGTTCGTCTGGCCCTCGAGCAGCCGTTTCACGGCAATGATCGCCGTATCCTTCAAGGCACCAAATCCCATGTGCTTTCGGTTTAGCACCTGCTGCGTGCGCACGAGCTCCGCGTAGAACTCCGGGAGCGGCATGCGGGTCGGGAGCACGGCATGCTGAATATCGAACAGGCGGTAGTCCCGGGACGTCAGCTTGCGCGATTCGGTCACCCAGGTCTCGGTGCCCGGGTAGGGCGTATTCACGCTCACATTGACGATCTCCGGAATTCCTAAGGCCCAGTCCCGGATCACCGCGAAACGCTGCTTGTCCCAATCGGGATCGGCGATGATGTTCACAGCCACGATGATGCCGAGCGAGCGCGCGAATTCCAGCGCTTCGAAGTTTTGGTCCAAGGAGACGCGCTTGCGGTATTTCTGGAGGCCCGCCGCATCGATCGCCTCGAGACCGAGGAACATGTACGAGAGGCCGAGAGTCTTCCAGTAACGGAAGACGTCCTTATTGCGAAGCAGAACGTCTCCACGCGTCTCGAGATAGAACTCCTTCTTGAGGTTCCGACGCTCGATTTCCTGCCCGATTGCAAAGCCGTGCTTGGATTGGATGAAGGCCACGTCATCCACGATGAACACACCCGGCTCGCGGATGCTTGCGAGATCCTCACCCGCCTTCTCCGGGCTCACGGTGCGGTAGCTTCGGCCGTAGAAGGTCCACGCACTGCAGAACGAGCAGTCCCACGGGCAGCCGCGCGTGAACTCGATGGAAGCGCACGGATCGAGGACACCGAGGAAGTAGTTTCGCCGGTTCGCAAGAAGATCGCGCGCCGGCGAGAGCTCATCGAGGCTCTTCACGAAGACGGGTGGGGGCCCCTCTCCGGTGGGCGTCAAGGCTCCCGGGACAGAGCCCATGGCCTCCCGGTCCTCTTGGAGGATCGAGAGCAGAAGAGGCAGGCTTGCCTCGCCCTCGCCCCGCAGAACAATGTCGACTGCGCCTTCGGCGTGCTCGAGGATCTCGGCCGCAGTGAAAGACGCGCTGTGCCCTCCTACGACAAAGGTGGTCCGCGGGAGCTTCTGCTTCGTCGCCTTCGCGAGATCGATCACCTCGGGGATGTTCGCGAGGTAGTTGAGCGAGACGGCGACCACCTCGGGTGCGAAGTCCTGAAGGCAGCGGAAGTAGTCGGCGTGCGACGCCGACTGGAGGTCGAGAAGCTGAACCTCGTGTCCGTCTCTCCGAGCCGCTTGAGCGACGAGTTCGAGCCCGAGCGGCTCGAGGCGCAAGAACACCTTCGAGTACATGAGCGAGCTCGGATGGACGGCAAGAAACCGCATGGTGCCCCCCCCGTAGGCAAAGGCTTGTGAATCCCTCTTCCTCTTGGAGGCAGGATGCTGCGAAGGGCAAGGAAAGAAAAGGGGGGACGTCCCCAGAGGTGGTGGGAGCCCCTGGGGATCTCCTTGGGGTATGCCCTCGAAGGGCATGCTTAGGCGCTACCGCTCCTTCGTCGGCGAGGTCTCGGCTTGCGGCGGGAGACGCTGCCTTGGGTCGGCGCTTTTGCGCTCTTGGGGGACCATGTGCTGAGGTCGATGGTATCGGCAGAGCGCAAGGGGACAGGAACCATCTCCGACAGTTCGGCGAGCGGGCTCGCAATGGTGGCGCCACATCCCTGGGGACACGGGAACTCGGGATGCTCGAGGAGCCACGCGACGCGCATGCGACGCACGTGACCGCAGTTTACGCAGCTGATCCTGTACTCGATGGCATCCAGCATCGCACTCAGTCGCACCTTGTCTTGGACCCGGACACGCACCGACGCTGTGTCGTTCGACTCCAGACCCCTTCACTTCGACCTGTCCTTGGCCAAGGGACAGGCGGTCATCATACAAGACGAGGTCCGGACCGCGCCTTCACTTCGGGCCCAAGCCGGAGGCGCGCATCACAACAGGGGTTTTCTCGATTCGCTCCGATGGTTGCACGAGCCCCGGCTTGCCTCGGCGGTTGCGGCTCGCAGGACTCCTGCCGACAGGCGCTGACCCAAAGCCTTCGAGGACCGCCTGCGGCACCTAACCCACAAAGAATGCGTTCAGCTTGTTCCCGTCGAGATCCCGGAAATACCCCGCGTAGAAGCCGTCTCCTCTCGGACCCGGCGCGCCCTCATCCCGGCCACCGAGTTGAAGCGCCTTGCGATGAATCGCATCGACTTGTGCCTTGCTGCCCGCCGCGAGGGCGATCATCACTCCATTGCCCACCGTGGCAGGCTTGCCGTCGAAGGGCGTGGTTACGGCGACCATGGGCGACCCGGGCGCCGCCGCCCAAGCGATGAACCGATCCATCTCCATGGCGCGTTTGGCACCGAGCTCAGCGAGAAGTGCGTCATAGAAGCGTGCGGCGCGGGAAAGGTCGTTGGTTCCGAGTGTGGCGTATCCAATCATGGGGGTCCTCCTCGAAGAGAAATCCATTATAGCCCCTCCATCGAGGGGAGAGACGCCAATCAACATCGTGGAGCGACGAACGACCAGGGAGAAGATTTCGAACGAATAAGACTACGATCGTGATCCGAGACCCGCGTGTGGCTGCGTGGGTGGTGGGCCACGCATTCACGGGCGGAGGACGCCAAGCGGCCAGACTCCGTCGCGGAGCACGAGCAGGCCTGGCGTCAGGTCTCCTCGATGACGACCGGCAAAGGGTGTGCAGATCCCGCGATGAAATGTGCAACGGCGCTCCCACTCCGGCGCCGCTCCTCGTCTACATGAAAAAACGTCACTCGAGGGCTCGGAAACGGCACTCACACTCGGCTTAGGAGGGACTTCTAAAGGAGGCGATGAAGATGCGCAGCAAGCCCACCGCTGCCCTCCCTTGTTCCACGATGCCGGCGCGCGAGCGAGTCCTTGGGATCAGCGGACTGGCCCTGGCCGGGATGCTCATTGTCCTCGGGTGTAGAACCCCGGCTCCCGCTCCCCTGCCACTGCTTGGCACCTGGCGCTCCGACAAACATCTGACGCTCCTCGAGGTTGAGAAGACGAGTCTCACGGAGAAGGAACGTGAGATTTTGTCCGGCCCGGGCTTCTTCGGCGAGCGAACGATCCACTACGAGGTCGGACGGCTGCGCTCCGAAGTGGATGGAAACGTCAGCTGGATGCCGTATCGCGTGGTGAGTACGGGCAAGGGATTCGTGGAAATCGAGTGCATGGACCCGGTCACCGGTGAGACGGTTCGTCGCAAAATCCTCGTGGAGGGCGACCTGATGAAGATGCCCATTCGAACGCTCGGTTTCTACGAAGTGTTTCGCAAGGTGAACGCCGAACAGCATGCCAGCGACTGAGCGCGTTCAATCGCTTTGATCCTCGGGTGTGGTGTCGCCCACCTCTCTTTGAGTCGGAGGCTGAGATGCCGACGGACCACCTGCTTGAGCTCCTGATGCTCTCGGGTTCGCTCGTGGCCGCGATGATCGTCCTGTTCGGATTCGGCGGCGAACTGTAGAAAGGACCGCCGCCGAACCGGCGGTGTGCATGGCTTGACCTCCGCGCTCCCGTCCGATCTGCGGCGCCGCCGATCGAGCGACCGCCGTCGCATGGATCCGAGTTGTCCGCTTCGGCTAACGAATTTCCGCTTTGATGGTGCTGACCCGTTCCAACAGACTTCTTGGCTCGACCGAGACCAGTTTGAAGCCGAAGTCTCGGTACGTCTCCTCGTGAATTTTCTCGAAACGCACCGTTTCCTCAAGGCTGATGCGCCGCGCTTCGGTCGGCGTAATGAAGCCGAGATTGCGAATGAAGAAGACTCGGTTTTGGTAGATTGCTTCTTCTTTGACGCGCTGCAGTTCGCGGGCAAGAGAGGGTGAAAAAGGGTGCCCGAGGTAGACTGCCAAGGCCGCGGTACACACAGCGCAACGGTCGTGAAACTGAACCTCATCGGGTTGGTAGGACGCTCGAATCTGACGGTCCCTTTGCAGATTCGCGACCACGTCAATGAATGAAGGACGTGTCCAGGGTTGAGCCGTTCCTTGGGCTTGTGCAGCGGCGATGACATCCGTAGCTGCCTCTTCGACCACGCTGAATCCGTCGAGTTCCAACTGTCGGATGATCGCTGTCTTTCCTGCGCCCGGCGCGCCGGTGATGATGAATCTTCTCATGGGGTTTTCCTTCTCGGTTCGGCTTTCCGAGGCGTGTGCGCTCGACGCCGCGCGTTGCCCCAGCGGGGCCAGTGGTGTGATGCGAACATGACATCGGCCTCCTTGCTGGGGAGGAGGAGGCGGCCTCGAAGATCGCTATCGGGATACCATGATGATGCTCGAAGGGGCGCTTGGATGGCGGTCGCTTTCGATCCCGTTGTCTTCAGCGTCAACAGATGATATTC
>Ga0187780_10003086_pt1 | contig 12578 bp, 7 predicted proteins | sample 1015_Q2_SP10_20__FD_132429 | JGI IMG/M metagenome (GOLD analysis project Ga0187780, IMG submission 132429) | Tropical peat soil microbial communities from peatlands in Department of Meta, Colombia - 1015_Q2_SP10_20_MG | ecosystem: Environmental > Terrestrial > Soil > Wetlands > Peat | place...
ACACTTCCGTTTCGTGGTGAAACGACGGGCGCGACCTTTGATTCGATCTTGAATCGAGCACCCGTACCGTCAGTTCGAATCAACCCTGACACGCCGCCCAAACTCGAAGAGATCATCAACAAGTGCTTGGAGAAAGACCGCAGCTTGCGATACCAACATGCGTCCGACATACGGACCGATTTGCAGCGCCAGAAGCGCGATATGGAGTCGGTTCATGCTTCGACGACAACCGGCTACGTCGCGTTGAGGTTGGCTCGGCTTCGATGGGTGCTGGCTACCGGGGCAACAGCTGTTGTCATCGGACTAGCGGTCGGTGCTTGGCTGTTCTTCGGTCACAAGACGCATGTGCTGACGGACAAAGACACCATCGTGCTTGCAGATTTCACGAACACAACGGGTGATACGGTCTTCGATGGTACTCTACGCCAAGGACTGGCCGTGCAACTGGAGCAGTCGCCGTTCTTAAGCATGATCTCGGACCAGCGAATCCGGCAGACTCTGCCGATGATGGGCCAGAAGGCGGATGCAAAGCTCACGCCAGAGATTGCGCGGGAACTCTGCCAGCGAACCGGCAGCGCCGCGGTAGTCGACGGTTCGATCACGCAGATTGGCGTGCCCTATCTGCTGACCGTCAAGGCGATCAATTGTTCAAACGGCGAATCGCTGGCGAGCACGGAAGCGCAAGCGAGCGACAAGAACCATGTGCTCGACGCACTTGGAAAGACAGCTTCGGAGATGCGCAACAAGCTGGGCGAATCGCTGGCTATGGTGCAGAAATTCGACACTCCTCTCGCCCAGGCCACTACACCATCGCTGGAGGCTCTCAAAGCCTACAGTTCGGGCTTTGAGGTCACAGGCACAACAGGACCGGAGGCGGGTATTCCATTCTTCAAGCATGCCATCGAGTTGGACCCGAATTTCGCAATCGCTTACGCCATGTTGGGCCTCAACTACGGGGAGATTGGTGAGTCCAGTTTAAATGCTCGCTACAGCCGAAAGGCCTATGAACTCCGTGATCGGGCCAGCGAGTCAGAGAAGTATTTCATCTCGGCTCACTTCCATATTGCGGTCACAGGCAACATGGAAAAGGCAGAACAAGCCTGTGAGGTTTGGATACAGGCATATCCCCGCGTAGACTTACCACATGACTTTTTGTCGGGGTTCATTTTGCCGGTGTTTGGACAATATGAAAGAGCCCTGGAAGAAGCCAAGCAGGCGGTCCGGTTGAATCCAGATTTTTCCATCGCGCCTCGCCTCGTCGTCGCAACCTACATCGGACTAAATCGCCTTGAGGAGGCCAAAGTCGCGTATGTGCAAGCTCTCGAGCGAAAATTGACTCATCCTTCGTTCTACATAGACCTATACGGGATGGCGTTCTTGCAGAACGACGTGGCGGGGATGGCTCAGCAGGTAGCGCGATCGGCAGGCAAACCAGGAATAGAGGACGAACTGCTGGCGTTGGAAGCCGATACTGCCGCCTATTCGGGGCGGTTGAGGAAGGCACGAGAGCTTTCCAACCGGGCAATCGATTCCTCCGAGCGCGCGGAAGAGAAGGAAGCTGCGTCTACATATGCGGCCCTATCCGGTCTTCGGGAAGCCCTGTTCGGAAACGCAGACGAAGCACGACGACGAGTGCGTTTGGCCATTGGACACCCGACAGGCCATGATGTTCGGTACGCTGCGGCTCTCGCTCTGGCGTATGCGGCAGAAGATCGCCAAGCGCAAGCGATCATCGACGATCTGAGTAAGCAGTTTCCAGAAAACACAAGCGTGCGGTTCAGCTTCTTGCCAACCCTCCGTGCAAAACTTTCCCTTAATCGGGGCCATGCGACAGAAGCTCTTGACAACCTCCGAACTGCAGCGCCTTATGACCTCGGAATGTCGACATCTGGCGTGTATTCCTGGACCGCGCTTTATCCTGTTTTTGTTCGAGGTGAAGGGTATCTTGCTGCGCATCGAGGGAACGAAGCTGCTGCCGAGTTCCAGAAAATCCTCGACCATCGTGGGCTTGTAATCAACGAACCGATCGGCGCACTTGCGCATCTACAGTTGGGTCGGGCTTATGCCATGTCGGGCGACGCCGCCAAGGCCCGCGCAGCCTTTCAGGACTTCTTCACCCTCTGGAAAGACGCCGACCCCGACATTCCTGTCCTGAAGCAAGCCAAAGCCGAATACGCTAAGTTGCAATAGTCAATTTACGAAGTCAGACGATTTGACTCAAAATCTCCGCCCGAGGTTTTGGGGATAATGCGATGTTTCGCCAACAATGACGCTGATACCATGTCGGCTAGGTAATTCGAAATAGTACTCAAGAGCGTGCAGCCAAAATCGGAAATCTTCGGCCATGAGGCCTCGGTAATCGCAAATCGAGGAGAGTGCGAAGAGGCAATCTCAGGAAAGCGAAATATTAATGGTTGTAGACATCAAGATTTTACGGGAATGGATAGGAAGAACTGAGTCATTGAGCGACCAGGTGTCTCCAGCACCGATAGCGGCCTTATCAGCCACATTGGATCGGGAGTCCCCTGAGCTCGAACCTGGCGACCTGCTTCCACCGTTCTGGCATTGGTTATATTTCCTCCCGATTCATCGGCAGTCTGAGCTCGACCAGGACGGGCATCTCAAACGCGGTGAATTTCTGCCACCTGTGCCCCTGCCGCGTAGAATGTGGGCAGGCAGCCGCCTAGAGTTTCATAGGCCAATCCGAGTAGGGGGCAAGATTTCACGGGTTTCTCTAATTTCAGACGTGACGTACAAAGAAGGACGGAGTGGCCCGCTTGTGTTCGTGACCGTGCGTCACCAGATCAGCAATACAGGAGGACTGGCAGTGACGGAATACCAGGATCTGGTTTTTCGGGAACATCCAAAACCGGGTGATCCGGTGCCGGCAATCAAAACCCGACCTCGAGCCCAATGGCAGCGGGTTATTTGCCCCGATCCAATCCTGCTGTTTCGATATTCTGCCCTCACGTTCAATGCTCATCGCATCCATTACGATCGTCGTTACGCGGTGGAAGTGGAGGGATATCCGGGCCTGGTCGTTCATGGCCCCTTGATCGCTACGCTTCTGTTAGAGCTCCTGCATCGTAGCTGCCCGAGTGCAGCCCTGCGTCGCTTTACATTTCGCGCGATCCGTCCCCTGTTCGATACGGCTGAGTTTTCTGTATGCGGCGGCCTTGTCGCCGAGGAGAAGAACGTGGAGCTTTGGGCACAAGATAAGGAAGGTGGTCTGGCCATGGAGGCGAGTGCAGAACTCGTGTAAACAAGCCCGGGCGTCCGCAATGGGAGAGGCTTCTCCGTGTTAAACGTGAAGGATCAGCATCAGGACATTCGGAAGGCAGTGCGAGAATTGTGCGCCGAGTTCCCGGATGAGTACTTTCGCCGGAAAGATGAGGAACGCGCGTATCCCGACGAATTTGTGATGGCACTCACCCAAGCAGGCTGGTTGGCGGCTTTAATTCCGGAAGAATATGGTGGTGCCGGCCTTGGATTGACAGAAGCGTCCGTCATTATGGAGGAGATCAATCATTGTGGGGGGAATTCCGGGGCCTGCCACGGCCAGATGTACAACATGGCGACCCTGCTGCGGCATGGCTCCGAAGCCCAAAAACGCGAATACCTCCCGAAGATTGCCAGCGGAGAGTTACGCCTCCAGGCGATGGCCGTTACCGAGCCAACCACCGGAACGGATACGACCAAAATCAAAACTACGGCGACGAAGAAGGACAATCGATACGTAATCAGCGGGCAGAAAGTGTGGGTCTCGCGCGTCCAACATTCTGATCTGATGGTCCTGTTAGCGCGAACGACGCCCTTGGCGGAGGTAAAGAAGAAATCAGAGGGAATGTCCATTTTCCTGGTGGACATTCGCCAGGCCATGGGCAAAGGACTTTCGATTGCTCCCATTCGCAATATGGTGAATCACGAGACGAACGAGCTGTATTTCGACAGTTTGGAAATTCCCTCGGACAGCCTTTTGGGGGAAGAAGGAAAAGGATTCAGATACATCTTGGACGGACTGAATGCCGAGAGAGCGCTGATCGCCGCCGAGTGCATCGGGGATGGGTACTGGTTTATCGAAAAGGTTGTCAAATATACCAGCGAGAGGGTTGTGTTCGGCCGACCCATTGCCCAGAACCAAGGAGTGCAATTTCCAATCGCCAAGGCCTACGTGAACCTGGAAGCGGCCAACCTGATGCGATACCGAGCCTGTGAACTTTACGATCGGCAGCAGCCCTGCGGTGCGGAGGCGAACATGGCTAAGCTTCTTGCCGCCGATGCCTCCTGGGAAGCCGCCAATGTTTGCCTGCAATTTCACGGTGGGTTCGGTTTTGCTTGCGACTATGACGTGGAGCGCAAGTTTCGCGAGACCCGCCTCTATCAGGTGGCTCCGGTTTCAACCAACTTAATTCTGTCATTTGTCGCCGAGCATGTCCTTGGTCTGCCGCGATCATTCTGATGCCTATGCGCCCCCTGGACGACATCACGGTCATTGCCCTGGAGCAGGCTGTGGCAGGTCCGTTCTGCACCCGCCAGCTGGCAGATATGGGCGCGCGCGTGATCAAAATCGAGCGCCCCGGAGTCGGCGACTTTGCCCGTTCGTATGACGAACGGGTTCGTGGGCTTGCCTCCTATTTTGTGTGGGTGAACCGGTCCAAAGAGAGCCTTACCTTGGACATCAAGCATCCGGCAGCGGCAGGGATTCTAGGGAGGCTGCTCGAGAAGGCCGACGTGTTCCTGCAAAACCTTGCCCCCGGGGCGACCGCTCGTCTTGGCCTCTCCTATCAGACATTGCGCGAATCCTATCCCCGATTGATCGTGTGCGATGTGTCCGGGTACGGTCCGGATGGGCCCTATCGCGATAAGAAAGCCTATGACTTGCTGATTCAGAGCGAGTCCGGATTCTTATCCATTACCGGCTCGCCCGATGAACCGGCAAAATCAGGAATCTCGATCGCCGACATCTCGGCGGCCATGTATGGTTTCAGTAATATTCTCGCCGCGCTTCTCGAACGGCAGAAGACGGGCGCCGGCTGCCACGTTGACATTTCACTCCTGGAAACTATGACCGAGTGGATGAGCTACGCCCTGTATTACGGGTTTGATGGCGCATCGCCGCCGCCGCGCAGCGGAGCCGCCCACGCCACCATTTATCCTTATGGGCCGTTCCCCACCGCCGATGGCAAGACGATTATGCTTGGCCTGCAAAATGAGCGGGAGTGGGAGGCATTCTGCACCCAAGTTCTCGCGCAACCCGCCCTTGCGACCGACACACGTCTCTCGTCCAACTCGCGGCGGGTGGCCGCCCGCGAGCAGCTAAAGAAAATCATCGTAGACGCATTTTCTCGATTCTCGGCCGAGCAAGCCGTGGAACGTCTCGATGCGGCTGGAATTGCGAATGCTCGTCTGAAGGATGTGCACGACGTTTGGCAACACCCGCAGCTGAAGGCACGATGGACTACCATGGACACACCGGTAGGGGCAATTCCGGCTCTGTTACCGCCCGGTGCTCCGGGAGCCTACCTACCGCGGATGGATCCGGTGCCGGCCCTGGGAGAACATACGGACAAAATTCTTACTGAACTTGGGTATGACCAGAATGAAATCCTGAGGCTCCGCCGTGACAATGTTGTCTGACTGCAATCTCCGAGGCGATGTGTGAGGGATGGATCGCAGAGCGCGGTGCTCTCCGCTTTCGCCGCTAATCTGAGGTTTGCCGACATTCCGGAGTCGGTTTCCCGGCGCACCGAAGATTTGTTCCTTGATTGGTTTGGATCGGCGCTGGCAGGGAAGGGCGCGCGCCCGGTCGAAGCGATCGAATGTTTCGCCAACCAGATGGCTGGCGGTGCGACCGGGCGTTCTGAAGTGTTGATCAAGCGCCGTTTTACGACCCCCCTTTTTGCCGCCATGGTGAATGCCGCCGCTTCGCACTGCGTGGAGCAGGACGATGTGCATTGCGGCGCCGTCTTCCATCCCGCAACCGTGGTCTTCCCACCCGCGTTAGCGGTGGCCCAGGAGATCGGGGCTTCCGGTCGGAGTCTGCTCGCGGCGAGTGTAGCCGGTTACGAGGTTGGAATCCGCGTCGGCGAGTTTCTAGGCCGGTCCCATTACGAAATCTTTCACACCACCGGCACGGCCGGTGCGCTCGCGGCTGCAGCCGCCGTTGGCAATTTGCTGCGGGTCACCCCGGCTCAGATGTTGGACGCCTTCGGCTCGGCCGGCACTCAGGCTGCGGGTTTATGGGAATTCCTTCGCGATGGAGCCGATTCCAAACAACTGCACACGGCCAAGGCTGCGGTGAATGGTTTGATCGCTGCCTACCTCGCGAAAGAAGGATTCACTGGGGCCAGCCAGATACTGGAGGGACCGAAAGGAATGGCGTCAGGTATGTCTCGCGATGCCGATCCCCAGAAGTTGACGGAGCACCTCGGAAGCCGCTGGGCCACGCTCGAAACATCCTTCAAGTATCACGCTTCTTGCCGCCACACCCATCCCGCCGCCGATGCCTTCCTGAATCTGATCGGTACACATCGCCTGGGCTCGAACCAGATCGCGGAGGTAACGGCGCACGTGCATCAGGCAGCGGTCGATGTACTAGGGGCAGTAGAGAATCCGCAGACCGTTCATCAGGCTAAATTTTCTATGGGAACCGTCTTGGGTTTGCTGGCCGTTTTTGGACGGGCCGGGGTTCAGGAGTTTGAGAATCATTGGAACGAGCCTCGCGTGGTCGCGTTTCGACAGCGCGTGCGGATGCTTGTGGATGATGAAGTCGATCGTGCCTATCCCGTCCGCTGGATCGGTAAGATCACCGTCCTAACGTCGGACGGTCGAACGCTCCACGACCGCGTGGACAAACCCAAAGGGGATCCCGAAAATTCGCTCAGCCGCACCGAGTTGGAGGAGAAGGCGATCGAGCTCGCTGTGTATTCTGACGCCGCCAGCGAAAAGGAGATGAAATCCGCCTTTCGGCGGATCTGGGACCTTGCAAAAGTGTCGAAGGTGGGGCCCTTCTTGCCGCAGTCCTGATAATTTCCAAGCAGCCTGGCGGGCTAGCCCACGCGACCGGATTTGGCGGCCGCGTTGCGTTCCCAGATGATCGAAAGTCCCTCCAGGGTCAGGAAATCATCGATATGCTTGATGTATTTTGATTCCTTCCCGATCAGCGACGCCAAACCTCCAGTGGCCACCACCTTGGTGGCTTTTCCCAGTTCTCCGAGCAGGAGTTCGAGAATCCCGTCCACCAATCCAAGATAGCCGTAATACAAACCGGATTGCAGGCTGCCCACGGTGTTGGTACCGATGATCTTGGATGGTTTGCGAATGTCGACCCGGGGAAGGCGGGCGGTGCGTCCAAACAGCGCATCCGCCGAAATACCAATGCCCGGACAGATCACCCCACCTTGATATTCTCCTTGCACGGTCACACAGTCGAAGGTGGTTGCCGTGCCAAAGTCTACGGAAATCACCGGGCCGCCGTATTTTTCGAAAGCCGCAACCGCATTGACAATACGGTCGGCACCGACCTCGGCGGGATTCTCGTAGAGCACCGGCATTCCCGTCTTCACGCCGGGGCCAATGAACAGCGGTTGGGTATGGAAATACCGCTCACAGACCTGTCGCAGAGTGGAATCGAGCGGCGGCACGACGGAGGAGATCACGATGCCGCGGATCCCGTCGACGGCAAGGTTATCCATGGCAAAGAGATTGCGGAACAAAACGCCATATTCATCGACCGTCTGCGTCGAGATCGTGGTCACTCGCCAGTTGGCGACCAGTTCGTATGGTCCCGGTGACTCCGGCGGCGGGCTGGGAGCCGGTTTGGCTTTCGCCGCTGGCGCAAAGACCCCCAAAACCGTGTTCGTATTGCCGACATCGAGAACTAAGAGCATAGCACCCGTACCAGAGAAACCTTTCCCGCGTCCGGATCGAGCCGGGCGAATCATTCCGCTCTTACGGTCCCGGTCAGAACCGTGCGCAGACCTTGGGGGGTACGCACTTGCAGGAATCCGCGGGAGTCGAGTCCTTCGGTCACACCTTGGTAGCCGCCGTCCTCCTCCACTCGTACTCGGGCTCCTCGCACGGTTGACGAGTGTTCGGCAAAACGACGCACGATGGCAGCCCGCGGTGTGGTCTCGAGACTGCGATATTCCCGATCGAGAGATTTTAGCAAAGCGGCACACAGTTCCAGGCGCGAATACTTGGTCCCGCTGACCATCCGTAAAGACGCGGCCGAGGTCTGCAAGTCGTCGGGGAACGTGGTTTGATTGACGTTCACTCCGATGCCGACAACCACGTGCCGAACTCGCGTCGGTTCGGCATTCATTTCGGTGAGAATTCCGCAGAACTTTCTGCCGCCAACCAGAAGATCATTGGGCCATTTCAGGTCAGGAGAAAGCGCGGGATCGAGTTCCCTGACGGCTGCTTCGACGGCCAGCCCAACCGCCAGGGCAAGAATGAGGACTTCCGACGGCGACAGCACCGGGCGGAGCACCAGGGAACAGTAAATTCCCGTCGAGCGCGGGGAATGCCATCGGTTACCTCCGCGGCCACGGCCCGCCGTCTGCTGCTCGGCCAAAAACACGCTGCCTTCGGGTGCACCGTTCCTGGCAGCATCCATGGCGAGCGAACTGGTCGAGTCAATGTTGTAGTAATGATGAAGGTGCGGGCCGAAGATCGTTCCCCGGATCAGAGGGGCCAGCATCTCGGGTAGCAGAAGGTCGGGCACCGCGTTCAGACTGTAGCCAGTGCCGGGATGGCCGGCGATGTCCACTCCTAAGGCACGCAACTGCTCGATCAGATGCCATACGGTTGAGGGGCTGACACCCACTTCGGAAGCAATCTTGGTTCCGCTTACGACCACCGTGGCGTGGTCCATGAGAAGGCGAATCACGCGTCCCAGTCGACGGTCGGTTTGGGAACCGGCAGCAACCTTTGCCGGGGCTCTCGGAGGTAGAGGGCGGATTGGGGTTGGCGACGTGATGCGGCAATTATGAGGGAGAACCGCCCTCCAGCACAAAATCTATCGGGAGGGGAGGGCGGACTCATGGCCCGTCGGAGCGCCACGCCGTCTCCTTAGGCGGGCGAGACTCGCATGCTGATATCAGCCGCCGCCGCGGAATGAGTCAGAGCGCCGACGGAGATGAAATGGACCCCGGTTTCGGCGTAGGCGCGCACGTTCTCGAGCGTAATCTCTCCGGAGACTTCAAGAGGAATCACCGGGTTGGCTCGAGAGCAGCGCTCGACCGAGCGCTTTACATCCGCGACCGACATGTGGTCGAGCAAAACCGCCTCTGCGCCGTGCTGGAGAGCCTGCTCGAGTTCTTCCAGGGTGCGAACCTCAATCTCGATCATCGATTCGCCGCGCCGATTGCGGTGCGCACGCTCGAGCGCTTGCGGGATTCCCCCGGCCAAGCTGATGTGATTGTTCTTGATCAGAATGCCATCGGATAAGTCCAGGCGATGATTTTGGCCCCCGCCGCAGCGAACGGCGTACTTATCCAGGTTGCGCAAGCCAGGGATGGTCTTGCGGGTATCGAGAATCTTCGCTCTTGAGCCCGAAACTTGATCTACAAATTTACGCGTCAAGGTCGCAATGCCGCTCAAACGCTGGATCACATTGAGAATCACGCGCTCGCAGGAAAGAATCACGCGCGCATTATGGCGGATCACGGCGACCGACTGGCCTGGGCGCAAGCGAATCCCATCGAAGATCTCCGGATGGGTGGTAACTTCGTAATGCGAGGTCACGGCGCCATCGAGCTCGGCGTAAACGTCGAGGATGCGGGCGATCGAGCCGATTCCCGAGAGAATGGCATCTTGCTTGGAAACAATGGTGGCCGAGGCGCGTTGACTGGGATCGATGCAAGCGTAACTGGTGGCATCCCGCGTGGCCCGGTCCTCGAGCAACGCATTCTCGATGACGGCCGTGATGCGGCGACTATTCCAGTCCATTCCGTTCCCCGAGTTGGTCACTCATCTTCTGTCGCAAAATCCCTAACTCCGCAACATGGGTTCGGAGTTTTTCGACAACGTGGGCGGGGGCTTTAGCCAAGAACTGCTTATTTTCGAGCTGCGTGAGGGCGTGGGCGATTTCCTGCTCGATCTTCACCAACTCTTTTCGCAGGCGTTGCCCTTCCGCGGCCCGGTCGACCGTCTTCTCGTGGACGAGGTGGACGTCAAAGTGCACCCCATGTCCTGAGGCGGGCAGATTGGCCGGCAAGCTGTCGACGAACTCGACTCCTTCCACGTTAGCCCGTCGCTCGACGGCCGCCAAATTGTTCTCGACCAGCCGGCGAATGTTGGGATCCGGGGCGAAGAGTTCAACCGGTACCCGTTGCTGGGGTGCCACCTTCAACTCTGCCCGCAGATTACGAATGCTCACAATCAGATCCTGAAGAATGGCCATCTCCTTTTCTGCCGCTAGGTCAAACTGCTTCTCATCGGCTTGGGGATAGGCGGCCAGAGCAATGGACGGCAACGGCGGCTTGTCTTCATACAGGGCGTGCCAGAGTTCTTCGGTGATGAACGGCATGATGGGATGCAAGAGCCGGAGCGCCGCTTCGAACAGGATCAGTAGGTTGCTGACCGCCGTCCTAGCCCGATCCGGATTCACTCGATCGACGAGCCGCGGTTTGGTCAGCTCAAGATACCAGTCGCAGAACTCACCCCAGAAAAAGTCATAGACGTTGTTCGCCGCCTCATGAAAGCGATAGGTCTTGAGCGCCGCATTCACGCTGGCCGCGACCCGGTTGAAGCGCGAGAGAATCCAGCGGTCCTCAAGCGTAGCGGGCGCAAAGCCGCCGAGGCCCGCCCGTGGTCCGGTTGCTTTCCCGACGGTGGCTAAGAGCTGGTTCTGATGATTCGTGTCCATATTCATGAACACGAACCGGGCCGCATTCCAAATCTTGTTGGCGAAATTCCGATAACCCTCGGTGCGGCTGGGATTAAAGGCAATGTCGGTCCCCGGTGCCGCCATGGCGGCCAAGGTGAAGCGGGTGGCATCGGTGCCAAAGCGATCAATGATGTCCAGAGGGTCGATGACGTTTCCCTTGGTCTTCGACATCTTTTGCCGCTCGGCATCGCGCACCAAGGCATGGATATAAACCTGGCGGAACGGCACGCTGTCGTCTTTCTTATCGCCCCATCCGCTGGCCTGCTTGCGTTGCGGATCCTGCCGGTGGTGCTGCATGAAGTGACAGCCAAACATGATCATGCGTGCCACCCAGAAGAACAGGATCTCGTAGGCGGTGATCAGCAGGGTGGTCGGATAGAAGACCTCCTGATCGCGGGTCTTCGCGGGCCAGCCCAGGGTGGTGAAGGGAAGCAAGCCCGAGGAAAACCAGGTATCGAGGACATCATTGTCCTGTTCGATGGCGGAGCCACCACACTTCCCGCAGCGGGTGGGGGCTTCGCGGGCCACTATGATTTCCCCGCAGGCGCAATACCAGGCCGGAATTCGATGTCCCCACCACAGCTGCCGGGAGACGCACCAGTCGTGGATGTTGCGCATCCAATTCAGGTAAATCTGCTTATAGTTTTCGGGGACGATTTCGATTTCGCTACGCTCGACCGCTTCGATGGCACGCTCTGCCAAGGGCGCAACCTTGACAAACCATTGTGTCGACAACCGCGGTTCGACCACGGTGCCGCAACGGTCGCACTTGCCGAGGGCGATGGTGTAGTCCTTCACCCCGACCAGGTATCCCTGCTTCTCGAGGTCTTCGAGCACTCTCTCGCGGGCCACAAACCGGTCCAACCCGGCATATGCCCCGGCATTTTGGTTCATGCGAGCGTGTTCGTCCATGACAACAATCTCGGGAAGATGGTGTCTCTTGCCCGCCTCGAAGTCGTTCGGATCGTGCGCTGGAGTTACCTTGACTGCCCCGGTTCCGAATTCCGGTTGGGCAAGCTCATCGGTGATGATCGGAATTTCACGGTTCATCAAGGGCAAGAGGGCCTTCTTGCCCTGCAGATGGCGGTACCTCTCATCCTTTTGGTTCACTGCCACGGCGGTGTCGCCAAGCATGGTTTCGGGCCGCGTGGTCGCGACCGTGATCCATTCTCTTGTTCCGATCACGGGATAGCGAATCTCATACAGCTTGCCGGGAACCTCCTCGTGCTTGACTTCGAGGTCGGAGATTGCGGTTTCACAGCGCGGACACCAGTTAACGATGTAGTTCCCGCGGTAGAGAAGCCCTTCCTCATAGAGGCGAACGAAGACCTCCCGCACGGCACGGGAAAGGTTGTCGTCCATGGTGAAGTATTCGCGGCTCCAGTCTACGGAAGCACCGAGCCGCTTCATCTGGTCGAGGATTACGCCGCCATAATGCCGCTTCCATTCCCAAACCCGTTCCTGAAAGGCCTCGCGCCCCAGGTCGCGTCGCTTCTTGCCCTCTTTCGCCAGTTGGCGCTCGACCATCATCTGCGTAGCGATGCCGGCGTGGTCGGTGCCGGGAAGCCATAGCGTGAGGAAGCCGCGCATGCGATGCCAGCGGATGATGATGTCCATCTGCGTCTGGTTGAGCATGTGGCCCATGTGCAAGCGGCCGGTAACATTCGGTGGCGGCAGAATCAGCGTG
>Ga0187780_10003087_pt1 | contig 12577 bp, 8 predicted proteins | sample 1015_Q2_SP10_20__FD_132429 | JGI IMG/M metagenome (GOLD analysis project Ga0187780, IMG submission 132429) | Tropical peat soil microbial communities from peatlands in Department of Meta, Colombia - 1015_Q2_SP10_20_MG | ecosystem: Environmental > Terrestrial > Soil > Wetlands > Peat | place...
AAAAACGCACAGGTCAGAGAGGCAGCAGCGATGAACTTGTCGAGCTTGCGCACGTCAACATGTGGCGCCGCAGATACCAAGGTGGACTGAGACGGTTTCAAACGCGTGTTCCTCGTTTGTTTTGTAGGGGTGTGTTGGCCGATTCTTCCAATTGTGCGATCTCCGCCAGTACAGCAGCCGCTTCTTCTTCAAGAGAGGCTTTGAGGGCGTGGTAATCGGCGTCGGGAAACTTTCCGGCTTTGTATTCGAAATTCAAATCGCGAAGGTTCTCGTAAACCACCTCTCGCCGCTCGCGCAGGTAAGAAAGCCGCGTCTTTTGCGGCCCCAGATAGAGCCTGCCGGGGAGATAAAAGACGTATACCACGGCCCCGAAGGTGATGAGCATACACGCCAGGAGGGCAGCTGTCATATTTCAGTCTCCCGCCGGGCCTGTTCGCGGAAGCGCTCCAGTTCGGCTCCATGCACTTCCGCCGGGAGTTCTGCCGGCCTGAGCAATGGGCGGGATCGCCACGCTCGCACAATGAAGCTGACCAGTCCGAGGCCGAGCAGCAGAGCCACATAGGGCGCAACCCACGCTATGCGGTCAAAGCCGGTCTTTGTGGGCGCGGCAAGAACGGTCGGGCCATATTTTTGAACGAAAGACTGCAAAGTCAAATCGTCATTGTCCCCGCGGTCCACAGCGGCGACTAATTCAGCTCGCATGCGGTCAGAATAGGCACAGCCCACGTGGTTGCACTCGAGCAGGATTTGCCTGCAGCCGCAAGCGCACATCAAGCGATGGCCGAGATCGTTAAACCGAGCGTCATCTCCCGCGCCCGCGAAGATCAGCACCCCTGCAATCAGCAGGGCGGTTTGCAGTACGCGCTTCGGGACGATCAGTCGAGAGTGGAAAGCCGACCGCACTTCTAGTCCCCTGCCCCCACCGGTTCCGCATGCAAGGCCACCGGAGCCGGGACACGGACGGGCGCCGCGTTTGGCATCAGAGCCAGCAAAGTTCCGGCGATAATGATCCATACTCCAACCCAGATCCACATTACCAGCGGATTCAAATGCGCCTTGATGATGGGACGACCAGTATCCTGGTTCAGACCTTCATAAACCAGGTAGAGGTCCCCCTCCGGCGTAGAACGGATCCGAGGCATTGTCGAGGTTTGCTGGCTGGCTTTGTAAAAACGCCGCTCGGGATACAGAGTGCCGATTTGCGTCCCGTGCTTCCAGACGTTCATTACAGCCCATTCGCTGCTGTAGTTCGGATTGTCGTCCTGAGTGTAAGACTGGCAGACCAGGGTATAGGGGCCAATGGTCATGCGATCGCCAAAACCCATCTCCTGCTCTTTGTCTTTGTTAAAAGCTGAACCGGCAAAGCCGATCATGATGACGATCACGCCGAAATGGACGATGTAACCTCCGTATCGCCTGGTGTTGCGATGCGCGAGCTGGCCCATCGAAGCCAGCAGGTTCTGGCCGGTGTGGCGGGCGATCACGCGCCCTCCACGAACAAACTCAGAAATGACCGTGAGGGCGACCAGCACCGACAGCATGACCGTCATCAGAGAATAAAAGTACGAAGCGTCCTTCCAGGGTTGCATACCGAGCACTACCAGCAACCCGCCAACAGCAAGCGCACCGAGTGCCGGCCACAGGAAGTTACGCTTGAGGCTCTCGATCGACGTCCGGCGCCAGGCGAGCAGCGGACCGACCGCAGTCAGTAACAACAGCAATAAGGCCACCGGAATATTGACGCGATTGAAAAACGGCGGGCCAACAGTGACCTTATTTCCCTGGACCCACTCCGATAAGACCGGGAACAAAGTTCCCCAGAGCACGGTGAAGCAGGCGACGACGAAGAGCAAGTTGTTAAACAGAAAACTGGACTCGCGTGAAACCAGGGATTCCAGCTTGTGCTCGCTGCGGAGATGGGAACGATTCTTAACATAAAAAAACACGCAGACCGCGAAGATCAGCGCCAGGAAAACAACGAACCAGTCTCCGATGGAAGATTGGGCGAAGGCATGAACCGAGCTGACCACGCCACTGCGAGTGAGGAAAGTGCCGAAAATCGAGAGCATGAAGGTCGAGAAGATCAACCACATGTTCCAGGTCTTCAGCATGCCTCGTTTTTCCTGCATCATCACCGAATGCAAGAATGCGGTGCCAGTCAGCCATGGCATAAGGGAAGCATTTTCCACCGGGTCCCAGCCCCAATAACCTCCCCAGCCGAGGACGGAATAGGCCCAATGAGCACCCAGGAAGATGCCGCAGGTCAAAAATCCCCAAGTCACCATCGTCCAGCGGCGCGTAATGTGGATCCACTTTTCACCGGGATAACACATGATCAGCGCAGCCAGAGCAAATGCAAAGGGCACGGTAAACCCCACATAACCCAGATACAGCATGGGAGGGTGGATCACCATCTCGGGATACTGGAGCAGTGGGTTGAGCCCGTTGCCATCGGCGGGTAGCGAACCTTGCATGACCGCGAACGGATGTGCTGCAAAATTCAACAGTGAGAGGAAGAAAACCTGAACGGCCGCAATAATGGCCGAGGCATAGGCGAACAGGCGCGGGTCGGTCTTATAGCTCAGTCTTAACACCAGGCCGTAGGCCCCCAGCAGCAGCGACCAGAACAAAAGCGAGCCTTCCTGCCCAGACCAGAGTGTGGCGAATTTGTATGGCGCGGGCAGATCGCGATTGCTGTGATGGAAAATGTAAGCAATTGAGAAATCGTTCTGAAAGGCGGCCACCACCAGAACCAGGGCGGCAAGCAGGACCACGGCAAAGGTGGCAATTCCAGCCCGGCGGGCGGTTTCGCTCAAGCGCGCAGAACTTGGAGTGTCCCGAACCAGCGCCAGCAATCCGGCGAGAAAACAATAGCCGCTCAACGCAAGCGCGAGCAGGAGAGTAAAACTGCCAATCTGTGGCATGGGGAGCCCTGCCGTATTTTTTCAGAAACCCCGAAGTGAGGCAACCTGAAACCCTAAACCAATAGGGCACGCCGCCATAGGTTCTGCTGACCTATGGCGACGAAGCGAGAGACAGAAGCTCTGGCGAGCCATCTCGTAACACGTTACTTTTCAAATGCCAGACACGCTTGCGAATGCAATTGAAATCGTGTTCGGCACAGACCAGTGGATACACTGTCTCACGTCCAATCCGGCGGGGAATGGCGGAGCAATCTGGTGTAGGACTGGATTTACAGCAGCTTACGCGGTCTGTTGATGGTTGTGCCGGGCAAGCACTTCGCGTTCTGCGCGGAACCAGTCTTCCGTCTCCAGACCGGGTGTGCCTCCCCGTTCTTCATACAGTTCGTAAGCCCGTAGACGAATCTGCGCCTCCAGATCAATTGAGGTGGGATCAAGCGACCCACCAGTTTTACGGGTCACAAGTGTGGAGGTGGCCTCCGGCATGGAAATGACCTGTTTGTTGGGTGATGTGCTGCGGGCAGTCTTTGCTCTTGGCATTTAGCTACTCCTTACAGATACAGTCCATGAAGGAACTGAGTTATGAATTCCCGAAAAACACGATAATGCATGAACCTTAAACTAATTTGGGTCCGGCTTTATGTGACGGGTGTTAACTAATAATAAACCGGGTGGCTGTGAATGTGACCAAGTTATGAGAAAAAATTCATCTCGATGAAACACAAAAGGGGAACATACTCATTCGAGTCTGTGCGAATCAATAAAAATCGTGAGAAGTGGTTCTGGCTCGGGTAACCTCAAGAGGAAGAATGCGTTCCGCCTTGACCGAGATGACGTTGTCCTGGTTCTGCAGAATTCCTTCCACCATCAGAAATTGCTCGGAACTCACCAGCAACCGATTCTGCTGAAATAAATCGGGATGAATAATCGCATTGGCCACTCCGGTTTCATCTTCCAGACTTAAGAAAACAAAACCTTTCGCAGTGCCGGGGCGCTGGCGTGCGATGACGCATCCTCCGATCCTGAGATGCTGACCGTTGGGAATGCTGCGCAGATCGCTGGCCTTACGAATACCTTTGGCATGCATGCGGGCACGATGGTAGGCCATGGGATGCGGTCCAACCGTCATACCGGTACTGCGAAAATCTGCGACCAGCCGTTCCTCCGCATCCATAGGTCGTAGCGGCGAGGTGGTATCTGGTTCAGGCAAACCGTCCAGCAACGGACCTGATAAACGCACCGCGCGCTCCACTTGCCACAGTGCGTCGCGGCGATGAAGAGGAAATCCACCATTTCCAATCGCATTCAATGCTCCAATCTCAGCCAAGGTTTGCAATTCGTCTTTGCGCAACTCGGGGACGCGATGGACAAGATCGCGAATGGAAGCGAACTGGGCGAGGTTGCGTTGTCGCACCAGCGCCTGAGCTGCCTCCTCGCGCAATCCACGCGCGTAGCGCAAGCCAAGGCGGAGAGCCAGCGTCGAATGCCGATTTCCGATTTTCGATTCGACCAATGGCGAACGACCAGCTGATTTGGCTGAATGCTGAGCGCTGACTGCTGACTGCAGCTCCAGCGTGCAATTCCATTCAGATCTTGTCACGTCGATCGGCAATACTTTCAGCCCGTGCCTTTGGGCATCCTTGACGATCGTTGCCGGGCGATAGAAACCCATAGGCTGGTTGTTCAACAACGCGGCGGTAAACGCGGCCAAATAATGGCATTTCAAATAAGCGCTGGCATAGGCAATCAGCGCGAAGCTGGCAGCGTGAGACTCGGGAAATCCGTAGAGCGCGAAGGAAGTAATGGAAAGCACGATCTGCTCCTGCGCTTCGCGCGAAATGCCGTTCTGCTCCATACCGGCACGGAGTTTGGCCTCGATTTCCCGCATGCGTTTTTCCGAGCGTTTGAATCCCATAGCGCGGCGGAGTTCTTCCGCTTCGCCACCGCTGAAATTCGCCACCACCATGGCGATGCGCAGCAATTGTTCCTGAAAAAGCGGCACGCCCAGGGTGCGCTTCAGCACAGGTTCCAGCGAGGGATGCGCATAGGTCACGGCTTCCCGCCCCTGACGCCGTTGTAAATAAGGATTCACCATCTGCCCGACAATGGGCCCCGGACGAATGATCGCGACCTGCACAACAATGTCGTAAAAAGTTTTGGCCTGCAGCCGCGGCAAGCACGACATTTGCGCCCGGCTCTCGATCTGAAACATCCCGATCGTGTCGGCCTTCTGTAAGGTGGAATAAACGTCTGCATCGTTGGCCGGCAGGTGCGCGAGATCCACTTCCTCCTGATGATGATTGCGGATGAGCTGAATCGAATCTTCCAGCACCGCCATCATGCCTAATCCGAGCAGATCGACTTTGATGATGCCGAGATCGGCACAGTCTTCTTTATCCCACTGGACAACAACGCGACCGGGCATGGAAGCGGGTTCCAGCGGAACTACGGAATCAAGCTGGCCCTGACAAATCACCATTCCGCCAGAATGCTGGCCAAGATGCCTGGGCAGGTCCTGAACCGCAACACACAGCTCGAAATACTTTCGCAGGCGAGGATGGTTCAAATCCAACCCGGCATCGCGAAAGCGGTGATCGAATGTGTCGTTCTGATCGCGATACTCCCAGGTCGAAACCGCAGCTGAAACTTTGTCGAGAGTTTCCGGATCAAATCCCAGCGCCTTGCCCATCTCGCGCCCGGCCATGCGGCTGCGATAAGTAATCACGTTGGCAGTCATGGCCGCGCCGCGCTCGCCGTATCGCTTGTACAAATATTGAATGACGCGCTCCCGCTGGTCGCCGCTGGGCAGGTCGAGATCGATGTCGGGCATTTCGCCGCGCTGCTCTGAAAGAAAACGTTCGAAGAGCAGTTCCATGCCCACCGGATCGACCGCGGTAATGCCGAGCGAGTAACAGACCGCGCTATTGGCCGCCGAGCCGCGTCCTTGTACCAGAATTTTTTCTGCGCGGCAGAAACGCACCAGGTCCCAAACGATCAGGAAATATCCCGGAAGATCGAGCTTCTCGATCAATTTCAGTTCGCGCTCAATCTGCCGGCGGGCGCGGACTTGCAGATCGGCGCTGGCCCGGCCATAACGTTGCTGAAAGCCTTCCCAAGTGCGTTCCCGGAGAAACAACATCATGGTTTCGCCTTCCGGCACAGGATATTTTGGGAACTGGTAACCCAAATCTTTCAGTGTGAACTCAAGCCGCGCGGAAAGTTCTAAGGTATTGGCGATGGCTTCGGGAACATCGGCGAACAATACTTGCATTTCGGCGAAGGATTTCAGAAAGCGCTCAGAGTTGCGCGCCAACAAACGCCCAGCGGTGGCCAAGGTGCAATGACTGCGGATGGCAGTGAAAACATCGCACAGTTCACGCTCGCGTGAAGTCGCGTAACAAACACCATTGGTGGCCAGTAGCGGAAGATGCAACGAGCGCGCAATTGCCATCGCAGCACGATTGCGAGCTTCCTGTCCGCGATGAAAATGCCGCTGCAGCTCCACATAAACATTCTGGGGGCCAAAAATTCCGGCAAGATGCCCGACAATTTCCTTTGCGCACTCTATGCCGCCATACTTGAGAGCATTTGCCAGCGGGCCATCGTCGCCGCCAGTAAGGCAAACGAGTCCGGCGGCATGTTCCTGCAGTTCTTCTTCGCGCGCCATGCCTTCGCCTTTCCTGGTTTCACGCAGCTTCATCTTTGTGATCAGGCGGCAAAGATTCTGGTAACCGACCCGCGAAGAAACCAGCAAGGGAATACAAAAAGCGTTGTCATTCTGAGTGGACTTCAGCCCGCGAGGAGTCCCTGCCTTCTTGGCGTATTGCTGAGGGAGATCCTTCGACTCATCCTGCTGGTGCAAGCGTGAGCAGGAATGGCTCAAGATGAGAGGACTGAAGGGTTCGAACGTGATTTCCGCTCCAATATGAGCCTTGATGCCCGCCTTCGCCGCTGCCATGTGAAACCGTGGCGCGCCATAAACACCATCGCGATCGAGCAGGGCCATGGCCGGCATATCCAGATCGGCACAGGTGTCGATCAACTTCTCAGGCAAAGAAGCACCTTCCAGAAAACTGAAGGCGGAACGGGAGTGGAGCTCGATGTACATAAGCAATCAGCAGTCAGCAGTCAGTACTCAGTCATTTCAGGCAGAAAGAAAGGCTTTAATGGCTGAATGCTGAGTGCTGATTGTTACGTGCTAGTCATAACTTCCTTCCACCAGCCATCGCCCGCTGAGCAGGTCGCGCACCAGACGGTAAAATGCGATGCCCGGCTCCTGCTGGACAGCAATGTCCCACTCGTCGCGTGCCCATCCATCCTGCTCCCACCAGTCCCCGGAAGATCTCCAGGGTCCTGCAGCCCAAAGGATTGTTCCATCAATTTCTTTTTTCTTATGACTCGCAATGTGGGTGGGACGGCCATCCTGCACATTGACTGTCACTGCGACTGGAGGACGAAATATACGCAGCGCGGTCACCAGATCATCGGAATTTTGCTGTGAATGAGAATTACCGTTGGCACGCGGCTTCGCCGCGAGTTGCGGCATGGCGAAATGCTGCATGCGGAATCCATCGCGCCGATGCGTGTCCAGCAATTGCAGAGATCCGACCCTATCTTCACCGACAACTGCCGCAATTCTGGCCAGCGTGAGTTCGAGCTTTTCTGTTTCCGGTGATGGCGGTAGAAAAAGTCCATTTTGTGCCGGGCGCGGACGAACTGGCTCAGCTGAAAGATGCATTTTGGTAATGGGAGCACCCGGAGGATGCGCCTTCAAATCCAGTTGCAGTAGTTTGAGGAAAGTTTTGCTGTCGAGTATCGGGACAGGAATGCGGAGGGTACGTTGAAAATGCTGCCGAGCTTCTCCCCGCTCCACACGATCGACTAGTTCATCATTTTGCCACCCAGTTTGAAGTTCCAGTTCCAGCCGCAGTTCCTGAGTTGCGAGTGCCCGAGAACTAAGACGTGCGCATAATTGTTCAAGCATCTGACTGAGCAAGAATGCCAGCGGCTCCAGTAAGACCAGCGGATGTTCCAACTCGATGGCTTCTTGAAAATTCAGCGGGGGCTCGAGCGGTATTAATGTGCGGGAAGTTTCGCCACGCGCCAACTTTTGCAGGTACACCCCACGCTCTCCCAGGCGCTCACTCAGCGCTACAGAGGGCAACGCGGCCAACTCGCGCAAATAGTGAATGCCCCAGCGCTGAAAAGTCTCCACCAGTTGCTCGGATTCGGCATCATCCTGCTTCCCTGCAAATAAGATCTCCATTGGCAGACGGCCCAACTGCTCCGCTTCTTTTGCCTGGGGGATGACAGTCACTCCGGAAAATCCGCGAGCCGCCAACATCGCAGTGTCCGGGTTTGAAGCCACGGCAACGCTGCACTCCAGACAAAGTTGAGAAGCACGATGGGCCAAATCACGAGCGATTTTAGGCAGCGGGCCAAAAAGTGTTTGCAGTCCGGCAAGATCGAGAACAACGGTGTCCGGCGCCACATCTTCCACTTGCGGCGAAAACGATTGCACGCAATCCAGCAATGCCGCATGCGCGGCATCTTCCTGTAATAAAGAGCGGGTACGTAGTACCAGATCAGCGCAGGTTTCCACCTGCAGCCTGGTCATACCGCGATCCACGCCTGCGCGCCGCGCGTGTTCGTTCATAGCAAAAACTTTTTGCAGCGGAGTTTCGCCTTCCAGCACGACTACAGCCTGCGATCGCAACTCGGGTTCGGTACGCAGCAATGCCTGCACTGGCAAATCGGGAACGAAGATGCAGGCAAAAGGCATTGGTTCACTTTCGGCTGATAGCGATCTGTGAAAAACATCCTTCAGCTTTATCCCGTGCGTACTGCTTTTGTCGTGAATGCAGCCGTCACCGATCTGGCCGGCTTTCGCTGGACACGCGAACGAAGAATTTCCGTGTGCACATGAAATCCCTCAAGAAGTTGTGTGTGCGACGTGTTCCCGTGATCAACCTGCTGCTGCGTGTCTGAAAAACTTTTTTCAACGGAGAGCTGAGAGCAGAAAGCTGAAGGCTTTTTCACTAACGAGCGGCGTCCATCGCCCAACGATTCCGATTGCATTTTCAGCAGCAACGTGGCGCAGGTCTGGGCGCAAGGCTCTGGCGTGATCGCCAACAGCACTGTGGGTGTATGCTCTACGGCCCGTTGAAACCGAAACCAAGAAGCCAGTGGAATGCGCCGGACGGTTTTGAAAGGCACATCGGCGAGATTGATCGCCACCAGGCCGAAGCCTCCGCTTTGTAAAAGCAAGTCGGTGACCCGGAGCGCCTGCTCGACCATGCCTTCCATTTGCTTACCGGTCTTTTCTGCGGCTTTGTGTCTGTGCGGGTCACAGGATTTTTGCTTTTGTTCGCAGCGCACCCAGAGCAACCTTTCAAAGCTCACACCGGCCAGAGCCGCCGATTCCGGATCGAAAGAATCGCTCACGTCTACTAAAGCGCACGCTTCTTCACGCTGAGTGGCTGCGGCCAGTGCGGCTAGTAATAAGCTTGTGCGCCCCGAAGAGTTTGGACCACAGATTTCGCTCAGGCATCCACGCGGAAGGCCGCCAGTGAGTGCATCGAGTTCACGAATGCCGCTGGAAACCAACTCTGGCGCCGGGTGCACCGCGAGTCGGGATGCCGGGACAATCATGGGTAAGGATGACGCCCGCAATGTATTTACAAAAATTGCCCGCGCAGGCATTTCCGAGCCTGGCGTGAAATCCGGCCGGCCTGCTGGCGCGATTGAAAACAGTGGGAAAGACGACATGAGGACCTCGGAATCTCAAAAACAGGCGCGGGAAGCACTTCGAGCGAATCCAATTGTATTCGCTTTATATTCGCCTCAAAGATTCTGATACGAGGCGACCGGCTTGTCAATAGGGCAATGTACTGGGTTCGCCTAAATGCGCAGTACGAAGGGATAAGTACTGCAGGTCCTCTTCAGATCGCTCGAAGCGCTCTGCCGACTGCCGGAAGTACTGAAACCAGTTTCCGAGCAGCCGATGAATGGAGACTTGGGGGGAACGCAAACTTGCCCACTACCGGATAAGTGCCGATTACGAGCAATGCGGAAGTTAACTGGCATAATCATGCGCGAAAAAGACGAGCCACGAACTGTGACAATGCCATCCGTGCTGCCGATGATGCTGAAAGAGAGTATGCCAAAAGAACGGCCGCGTTTTCGATGGCACGAATCCCCGCAAGTCGTGGATGACTGCTTGCACGGCGGCTGGGCTGGGACATAAAATCGAACTCCAAGGTAAGCACTAACAAAACAAGCAACATGGCGCTATCGTCTAGGGGTTAGGACGGAAGATTCTCAATCTTCAAACCCGGGTTCGATTCCCGGTAGCGCTACCAGATCCCCCAAAACGACTTTTCTTAATTGAGGTCTCTCGCTGCGCTCGGGATTTCGCCTGTCGTGTTAAACCTGGGACCAACTCCTGTCTCCCCTCCTTGGCAGTCCTTCTTTGAGAAATTCCTAAACTTTTTTTGATCTGGTTTGCTCGAGCATTTCGCCTTTACCAGTAGAGCTTATTTGGAGCGGTTTCCCTCGGGATTAAAGAGGAGCGTACTATGCAACTCGCGAAATGTCGGTTGTGGTTCTTAGTGTCTTGCCTCTCCTGTTCTCTGTACGCGCAGCCGTCGGCTACCACAGAGACCTTAAAGGTAGTTCCGCCGCTGGTGAGCTTCAGCGGCGTGATAAGCGATGTGAACGGAAAACCTTTGACCGGAGTGGTGGGTGTGACGTTCGCCTTGTATGCGGAGCAACAGGGCGGTACACCCTTATGGCTGGAAACGCAAAATGTTTATCCCGATAAGACCGGCCACTACACGGTGATGCTGGGATCGACCAGCAGCAGCGGAATTCCGTCGCGTATTTTTGCTTCCGGGGAAGCGCGTTGGCTGGGAGTGCAGCCGCAAGGACAAGCAGAGCAGCCGCGTGTCTTTGTACTCAGCGTGCCTTACGCAATGGAGGCCGCGAACGCGCAGACGGTGGGCGGACTGCCGGCATCGGCGTTTGTCCTGGCGGCTCCGCCGAGTTCGAGCGGCGTTAGCGCGGCTACTCAGAGCGAGGCTGCGCAGCCATCGGTTACGGGCACCACGGCGGTGACCACCGCTGACGGTTCGGTGAACGCAGTACCGCTGTGGGACTCCGTCAGCGACATCACCAGCTCGGTGATGACGCAGACTGGCAGCGGAAGCACGGCCAGGATCGGCATTGGCACCAGCAAGCCGGGCACAACCCTGGATGTGAATGGCACAGCGAGCGTGCGTGGAACCTTGTACCTGAACAGCGCCGGCACGGCCACGGCCGGCAAAGGATACAACTCGCGGCCGCAGGATTTTATAGCCTCGGCCTATAACAGCAGCACGAGCGCGGCTGTGCCCCAGACCTTCCAGTGGCAGGCAGAGCCGAGCGGGAACGACACGGGCAGCCCGAGTGGAACTCTGAACCTGTTGTTCGGATCGGGATCAAATGCGCCGGGTGAGACCGGGCTGAAGATCGGAAGCAATGGACGGCTCACTTTTGCCGGAGGGCAGAGCTTCCCCGGTACGGTGACAAGCGTCGCACTCAGCGCACCAATTTCAGACTTCACCGTCAGTGGGTCGCCGGTGGCGGGGAGCGGCACCCTTGGGTTGAACTGGACCGTGGCTCCCACCAACTCCAGCACTGCAAACGCGATCGTCAAGCGGAATTCTACGGGAGGCTTTTCCTCGGGACCGATCTATGCAACTGCCAATTCAGGCGCCTACCCTATAGCTGGGTACGACTTCTCGTCCGGTTCTCATGGCGTGGACGGGTACAGCGGCAACGGCTATGGCGTCTACGGAACGGGGGTGACGGGAGTGTACGGTAGCGGCAGCGAGGATGGCGACGGCGTCGATGCCATCAACGACTCAGGCGGTTATGGACTGTATTCCTGGACCGCAGATGGCACCGGGATTTCCGCATATTTCAACGGACCGACTGGGCATTGCGCTGTGTTCGGTGACGGCGGCTTCGTCTGCACTGGAAGCAAATCGGCAGTCGTTCCTGTGAATGGCGGCGCGCGCCAAGTGGCCCTCTATGCAGTGGAGGCGCCAGAAAACTGGTTTGAGGATTTCGGCTCTGCACGCCTGTCGCACGGGGAAGTGGTGATCCGCCTGGAGCCGACCTTCGCACAAACGGTCAACACCGAGATGAACTATCACGTTTTCCTAACTCCGCGCGGTGAGTGTGAAGGCCTCTACGTCGCGGAGAGCGATGGCGCCGGATTCACGGTCCACGAACTGCATCATGGAACTTCCAACGTTGCATTTGATTACCGCATCGTCGCCCGGCGGAAAGGGTATGAGAACATCCGTTTAGCCGATATGACGAAACGGATGGGTCGGCCAAGGCCTAGAATCCCGGCGGCGGCGAAGCAAGTCAAGCCGGCTGCTCTTAAGTAAGTGACCAGATGCAGCACGTCCGATAAAGCCCGTCAAGTCAGTGAGGGTTCTTTTTGCTGCAAGAACGCTACTGATACCGCCCACAGGCGCTTAAAATCCAGGTCAGACGGCAGTCACTCTGCCGGTAATTTGGCGAAAGAACGGATCCACTTCGGTTTGTCCTTCTGGGTCTCGATTCGAGGAGCAAGAAGCAGCTTCACGGAATTGGAATCCGATATC
>Ga0187780_10003088_pt1 | contig 12574 bp, 9 predicted proteins | sample 1015_Q2_SP10_20__FD_132429 | JGI IMG/M metagenome (GOLD analysis project Ga0187780, IMG submission 132429) | Tropical peat soil microbial communities from peatlands in Department of Meta, Colombia - 1015_Q2_SP10_20_MG | ecosystem: Environmental > Terrestrial > Soil > Wetlands > Peat | place...
CGTCGTTTCGGGCAAGGGATCGCCCAGCGCGAGCAACCCGGCTTTTCTGTCAACCTCGGGGCGAGTCTTGATTTTCGTGGCGTTCGCCTTAGCGGACATCACTCGATCCCTGTCCTCTCGCTTCCTACTGTGGAAACCCTGCCTCTTCCGTCAAACAGTTCCTGGCGCGTATCCCTGTCGTGACCGTGTTCCCGAGTCCTAAGAGCGAGCTCTTCCGCAGGTCTGCTCCCCGAGCGCGCTCTCGCTTCGCCCTCCAGTCTTGCACGAAGAGTGCCAGGACATAGTTCGTGGCGAGTTTCACTAAGATGCTGAAAACAAGTCTCTTATCAGCATTCTGCACGCTTCTATGACTCGATCTCTCGCGTCCTGGAACGACTTTTGTGAACCTCGATATCCTAAGTGTTGCAATAATTTTCCCACCCGTATCTTGCTGAAAGTAAGTGCTATATGTTGCATTTGCAGAAGTCAGACGCATTTGACCGTCGTTTGCCTGCTCCATCGCATCGCTGACCGTACGAGGCTGCATTCCTTATCCTCAGAGTTGGGAGCGGGTTATGGAAAAATCGTAACCCGCGTGCCACGTTGCTCGTGGTTGATTCGGACGCAGAAGCTGTGGCAAAACGACATTGCGGTTTAGCAACCCGAGGTGCTTGGCGGGGCAGCGGGGAAGTCACGGCCTCAGCCGAAGTACCAACCGTGTGTCAGCTTGCCTGTGCTCCAGTGGCTGCCGGCCCGGCTGAATCGTAGACGTATGTGGAGCCCTGATAGTAGTAAAGTGAGCCACGGAGGTGGGGCTTCTCCACAGCGTTCAGGACGACGCCCACAACGTTTCTGGCTTTCAATTCCTGGCACGCGCGGTGCGCCACTTCCGCGCGGGTCGCTCCCGCGCGCACCACCAGAAGTACACCGTCGCAGAACTCGGACAAAATGTGAGCGTCCGCCACGGGAACACATGGCGGCGAGTCCAGAATGATCCAGTCGAATATGGGCGTGACGCGTTCGAGTAGCGTTTTCAGTTTTCCGCTCGACAGCAACTCGCTTGGATTCCCGGCTTGCTTTCCGCCCGGGATGAAGCAGAGATTCGCTTCCTGGCCGTGTTGGATGATCTCCATCTCGCTGGCGGTGCCACGCAAATAATCTGCTAGACCCGGCGCCGCGGGCGCGCCGAGAGCCAAATGCAGGCGCGGCCTGCGCAGGTCCGCGTCAATCAAGAGCGCGCGGCGTTCCGATTGCCGGACGATCGCCTGGGCCAAATTGTGGGCCACGAAGGTTTTCCCTTCGCCAGGAATAGCACTCGTGACGAGGAGCGCACGAAGAGGCTGACTGTTGCGCAGCTGATACAGCCGGGAACGAAGCGTCCGGAACTGCTCTGCCCCCTCGACGCCAGATTCCGGGTTCGAAAAGACATTGAGGTTTGAATCCGGGTGCCACTTGGGACGCGCGCACTGCGCAAGCAGATGACCGAAATGCAAGTCACCAACCGGCGATATCGGAATCGCCGTCGCCGCCTCGGCCGTACCACCTTCGCCGGATGCAGTGCCCGCCGCAACCCTTTCCAGTAACACACCCGACGGATCGGGTGTGGGAATTGCGGCTCGCTCTTGGGCGGCTTTCCTGAGTGCTTCGTGAATGCGGCTCATGTTTTCCTTTCGCGAGAGGCCAGCGCATTGACTTGACGTAGACGGCCGAGCAATTCGTCCAGATTGGAGAGAAGCGCCTGCGTATCCACGGCCTGTTCCGGAGACGACAGCCGGACCGGGGCAATCGGAGAGATTTCATCGAGTTGAAACTCCCGCGCCACTTCTTCGACAAAATGAGCTGGAACGGGCTTTACGCCGTCCACGTACGAACTCAATAGCGCATGTTCGCAGAGCAGATTGATGACGCGGGGAATGCCGCGTGCATACGTGTGCACGGACTGGATCGCTTCTTTAGAAAATACGGGTTCCCCGTTGGCTCCCGCGACACGCAGCCGTTCGGCGATATAACCGAATGTTTCTTCGAGCGTGAGCGGCGCGGTCCGGCAGCGCAGAGTAATGCGCTGGCGGAGCTGGCGCAACTCCGGGATCTTGAGTTTCTCGTCCAGCTCTGGTTGGCCGGCCAGCACGATCTGAAGCAGCTTTTCGGTCGACGTCTCGAGATTGGTCAGCAGCCGGATTTCTTCGAGCACTTCGGAACTCAGGTTTTGCGCCTCGTCGACAATCAAGACCGCCGTTTCTCCCATACGATAACGATCCAGGAGCCACTGATTGAGCCGCAGCAGGATCTGGCTTTTCTCCCGCGACTTACAGGGAATCTCGAATTCCGCCATCATGAAATCAAACAGGTGATCCACCTCGAGCCGGGAGTTAAAAATATAAGCAGTAGCCACGCGCTGCCCGCGCAGCCAGTCCAGCAGGCGGTTCAGCAGCGTGGTTTTTCCCGTGCCCACCTCGCCCGTCAGGAGGATGAAGCCTTTCCGGTTCTGAATCCCGTAGGTCAATCCCGCGAGCGCTTCCTGGATGTGCTTCGTCATGAACAGGTAGCGCGGATCCGGATTGGCGTTGAAGGGGCTCTCTCGCAGCCCATAGAATTTTTGGTACATACTCGACCTAAGCCGTCCCCGCGAGTTTTATACTTGCGCTCCCTGGCTGGCGGTCACCCTGGTCGGGCCGCTTCGACGACGCGAACGGCACGGCAGGTATCATGACCAGAACAGGCTGCCGGAGGTAAAATTCCACGTCCCGCTCACTGCGCAGCGACGTGTTGTGCATCTCTAGAGCGAAAGCGATGCCCAGCCCCAGTCCGAGGCCGCCTGCCAGCCCTCCCAAGGCGAAAAGAGGCCGGTTGGGGAACGTCGGTTCACTCGGAAGATTGGCAGGGTCCAACACGCGGAACTGCTCACCCTGTTGCTGGCGCTGCAGATCGGTGGCCATGGCCGCCTCGTCTCTCTTCTTCAGGAGAGCGTTATAGGAGTCGAGCGCCGTCTGATACCCGCGCGTCAACTCCTTGTATTGCTCCTCGATCATGGGGCTGGCTTGAATCCGCGCCTGGTAGAGCTTGATCTGCTCATTGATCTTCTCCTGCTGCTTGTTCTTCTCGGCGACCTCTTGTTCAAACACGTGGATCTGCGCGCGCAACTGGGCGATCTGAGGGGGTTCAACCGAGGTGTGCGCCTTGCCGTTTTCGGCGGTCGGCTCCTGCGCCCTGCTCTCCGCAATCTTGGTCTCCAGCTGCGCGATGTCGTTCTTCGTCTTGATCACATCGGGATGATTGTCCGTGTACCGCGCCTGGAGACTCGCCAGTTGCAACTGCAGAATCGCCAGTTGGTGCTCCAATGTCTGGGGATCTTCGCCCGTCTGCGATGCCTTCCACGCTGATACCTGCTGCCCTAGCAGGGACTCGGCAAAGGTCTTGTCTTGTTGCGCGCGGGCCAGCGCCTGAGTCACCGCATCCAGCTGCGAGGTCAGTCCCGCCAGCAAATTCAGGTTTGTCTGTTCCTGCTCGGGCAAGGAGCCGATGTAATGGCTCTTGAAGGCCGCGAGCTTGGCGTCCTTGTCGTCCATCTCCTTCTTCGCCTGCGTCAGCTGTTCGGACAAGAATTGCGTCGTCACCTCCGACCGCTGCTGCAAAACTCGCAGATTCTCCTCGATAAACATGGAGGTGACCGCCGTGCATACCTGCTGAGCTATGTGCGGGTTGTCTAGCGTCACGTTGATGAAAAAGCCCGGTAGATTGTTGGCCCGTGTTTGCTCCATCGGCTTGACCGGGCTCACTTCGATGGTCTTCTGGAGCCGCGCCACCAGGTCGTCCATCGAGAATCGGCTGACTTCGTTGGCATACAGTCCAAACTGCCGGATGATCGGCTCCAATCGGGTCCGGCTCAAGATCTGCTGCTGCATGCTGGCCAGCCTCTGATTGATGTCCGTGGCATCTACGGGCTCGACGATCTTGGCGGATACCATCGGCGGCTGCACCAGCACAAGTGTCTGCGATTTGTAGCTCGGCGGCAGCATCCTGGAGGTCCCATATCCCAATGGCGGGCCCACAATCGTCAGGATTGCAATCAACACCCACCGCCGTCGCAACATGCCCAGATAATCTGCCGCCGTCCATTCGCGCCGAGTCATTCCGCCCTCTTTCTTGTCCGTCTTACGTCCGCCCTCTTTCGTTCCGGCTTCCGCTGCGTTGCTAGAAGCGGAGCGGCCGTTGGTGCCAGCTCAATCCCACCGAGATCAAATGACGCACCAAGCTGGTGCTTTTCGTGGGCCCAATCGAAAACGGCAGATTGGAATCCTGGTACTGCACCTGGTACGACAGCGTGAGCCCCAGCACGGGTCCCCACGGATGGCTGAGCGTCGCGCCACCATACCAATAGCTGTATCGTTGGTTTATTGGCGTCCCGCTGGTGCTGAGCCCGTTGTTGTGGGAATAGCCTGCGGTGATTCCGCTGGTGAAGGTTCGGGACATCTGCCGCGTTGCCGTGCCACTGGCGATGTCGGCAATCGCTCCCGCAAGCACTCCGGATCCGCTGCTCACCGTGTGAATGTATGAAAGCGCGAACTGGTTCCGCTTTACTCGGTACTGCGCGCCAGTATGCAGGGACCAATGGATGCTGGTTGAATTCATCGCTGTCCCGGAGAGCGACCTTTGAAACATGCTCACCTCGGGACCCGCGGCTATCTGAAATGCCAGCCGCCCCGTTACGCGCCGCCCGAAGGAAATCTGCGCCGCGTGATCGTCTACGGATTGTTGGAAGTTCGCGTACCGGATGCCTTGATAGGTGTAAAGCACAGCAATGGTGTTCTTGCTCGAAATCTGATAGTTGTAGCCGGCGCGCCCAATCACGTCCCAGCTGTTTTGGAGGCTGTTGTCCATGTAGCGCAGGACGGAATAACCACCCGAGAAGATCAGCGACGTGCGCCCCGTGAGATAGGTGTCCAACTCTGTGACATACGAATTCGACAGATTCTGCCCCCGCCCCGCAAGGATGCTCTGGTCGGGTACGAAGCCCGTACCCAGTCCCGTGGTGATGCCCGAAGAAGGCAGCACCCCGCCCAGCCCACCGAATCCGAATGATTGTTCGGGCAGATAACTCAGTTGGTCCATCAACGTGACGGCAACACGACGAAACGAGATCTTGTCAACCACATCGAGCTTCTGCACGACGCCATTCGGACTGCTCGCGTCATTCGAATACATGAGTCCACCCGTGTATCCCAAGCTCACATCGGAATTCCCGGACGCATAGTGCACATCCGTGCCCCCTGAAAAAGAAGTCCACGTACCCCAACTTGCGGGTCCCGTACGCTGTGCCGCATTCGAGTCTCCCGTAGCAAACAGGTCGAAGCGCGGTTGCCAGAAGGTGCGGCTGGTTTCAAATCCACCCAAGGCAAGATTGCGCGCTCCTGCCAACGGCCGTGTACTCGCTGGCGGCTCTTGCGCATTGTTTTCGTCATCACCGTAGTCGGCTGCCGAAGCAAACGGCGAGTGATAAGCGGGAATTGGAGCACTGGACTGGCCCTCCGGCTGCTGAGCCTTGGCTACGGATACGCTCAATGCCAGAATGCCGAACGCCGCCTGAATGAGACGAATCACGCGCCCATATTGACTGCGCATACGCATGACGCCACTCCTATGGCACAACGATTTGATCGCCGGCCTTCAATACCGTGTTCTGCTCGGAATGCTTCCCGTCGAGCACTTCCTTGTAATTGAAATAGAGCTTTTCCTGCTTCGCCCCCGTCTGCCGCAGTACATAGATCTTTTTTGTGTTCGCAAACAAGGTGAAACCACCCGCGCTCGAAAGGGCCTGCAGCACCGTCATCCCGGGCAACAACGGATAAGCGCCCGGTCGCGCCACTTCACCCAGAATGTAGACGCGCTGGCTGGTCGTCTGCGTGACGATGACCGTCACCTGAGGATTCGTGATGAATTTCTTCAGGTCCTCCGCGATCTGCGCGGCCAATTGAGTGGGAGTCAGGCCAGCTGCCTGGACATCATTGAGCAGAGGAAGCGAAATCTTCCCGTCGGGTCGCACCGGCACGACGCGCGTCAACTCCGCCTCTTTCCAAACGCTGACGTCCAACATATCCTGGGGGCCGATAACGTAGTTTGAATCCACGACGGGGGCATGTGCCGGACTGTTCTCGACGGCCGCCGAAGAGTGCTCGGCGCCCGCCGGCGGCCGGCTGGCATTGGATTGGGCGCTCGTTGGAACCACCAGAAGAATGAGCGCCAGAATCGTCCGTGCTCGCATTGGTTTCACCATGTCCTCTTCTTCACCTGCTCCGCTAATTCGCCGGTTCGTCCGGCAGCCCGATCTGCTTTAATTTGTACAGGAGCGACTTATAGCTGATTTGCAACTCGCGGGCGGCGCGTTTTCGATTCCACCGCGTGCGCTCGAGTGCTCTCAGGATCATTTCCCGTTCCGTCTCTCGCGAAGCCGCCCGCGATGCCGCCTTCAGAGAGTCCATGTTCGCTAGGCTTGCTGACGCCCTCTTGGTCGGCGTGGCCACAAGCTGGCCGGCTGCTAGGTCTTCGTCTCCGAGTGCCACAATGCTCCTCGCCACGTTCTCCAACTCGCGGATATTCCCCGGCCAGCTGTACTCGCTGAAAATTTGTAGCGTCCTGGGCTTTAGGCCTCGATACGGCCGGCCCAACAAGCCGGCGTGTTTCGCCAAGAAAAATTCGGCCAGGACGGGTATGTCTTCTTTGCGTTCGCGCAGCGGAGGCAGCCGCAAACATACGCCGTTGATCCGAAAGTACAAATCGCTTCGAAAGCGCCCGTTGCGAATCTCTTCCCCCAGGTTCCGGCCTGTCGTGGAAATCAGCCGCGCCCCGAGCAGTTGATCCCCCGAGTTTTCTTCGCCGTCCGGCAAGGCGTAGAGCAGAGTGCGCTGGCAGTCAGCATCGAGCTCGCTGATTTCATCGAGCAAGAGCGTCCCCGGCGGGCTGTAGGGTCCCCGGCGACTCGATTTGTACCCGTCGTGGCCGTTCGTTCCCAGCTCGGCTCCCAGTCGCTGGCCCGTCATCGCCGCGCAAGTCACCTTGAGGAGCGCCTCCTCGCAACGCGGCGAGAGCGCGTGGATCCGCTGCGCCAGCATCTGTTTCCCCGTGCCGCTTTCTCCCACCAGCAGTACGGGGATGGAGGTAGGCGCGATTTCCGCGACAATGGTCTCCAGCGTGAGCACGGCCGGACTCGAACCACTGACGAAGCCCTGCCCCTGCATCACAGCCGTTCCCGAGTTCGGACCGTTGGCGATGACGCCTTCAGGTCTAGTTTCCATGCGTCCATTCCGTGTCCATCGCCGCCAGAATGCAGCGATGCGCTATCTCGTTGTGCAATGCAGCGGCCACTAATCTCTGCTTTTGCTTTCAGTACGCGGAATTCGTGTCAAGTCATTTTTTATCAGTTACTTGCGAAATTCCGCGATCTGCCAAGCACGGCCCTTTTTTGGCTAATCTGATGAACTAGACTTCTCTAGAAGGACAATTTGCTTCCCTCAATTCTTAAGTGATTGATGGCAATGGACTTACGATATTCTTTCCCGACGCACTCTGGAAATAGCCCCTTTTTGCGATGTGAAATCAGCGTCCAAAGCAGGGAAAGATTTGGCAAATTATTTCCACTATTTCGCCGTGGCCTTCTGCTCTCCGACGCAATTTCTTAGGTTTAGCGCCTTCGGGAACGGACGCCGGATTGCTAGGTCGGCTACGGTGTTTTCGGCGTGTGTTCGGCGTCCTTTATGCGAGCGTTTATGACAACCGGTCCGGGAAGAGCGCGGTTCGTGTTTCGCGGTATCCTGCTGGCGGCGGGTTTCGCCTTGTTGGCGGTATCGTTCGCTGGTTGCTCCCGCAACCCTGAAGTCCGCAAGCAGAAGTTTTTCGAGAAAGGCCAGGCCTACTTTCAGAAGAAGAAGTATCTGGAGGCCGCCATTGAATACCAGAACGCCATCCAGATTGACTCGCGATTCGCAGCCGCCCACTACGCCTTGGCGCAATGCTACCTGAAGCAGGCAAGCTGGCAGCGCGCCTACGTCGAATTGCTGCGAACGCTGGAGATTACCCCCGACGACACGAAGGCGCAACTCGATTTAGCCGGCCTGCTCGCGGCTGGCGGCAAATTTCCTGAAGCTCGAGACCGTGCCGAAACCGTCCTGAAGGCCGACCCACAGAATGTACAGGCACAGGTAATCCTGTCCGACGCCGACGCGGGTCAGGGGGATCTCGCCAAGGCTATTGACGAGGCGCAGAAGGCCATCGAGCTCGATCCGAACCGTGCCCCCTCGTACTTGAACCTGGCGCTGTTGCAGGAGAAAAATCAGGATGCGCTTGGCGCCGAGCAGAGCTTCGAACGGGCGTTGTCCCTGGATCCGAAGTCGGTGCCCACGCTGTTCGCCTTCGGGGCGTTTTACGAAGGGCAAAAGCGATGGGACGATGCAGAAAAGCAGTTCCAGGCTGCTGTTGCTTTGGCTCCCGATAGCGCCAGGGCGCGTGGCGCGCTGGCTGAACTGTACATACGGGAAGGCGAACCCGACAAGGCGGAGCAGACATTGCGCGACACCAAGGCCGCGCTGAAGAACAATCCCGCGGCCTACCGCATGCTCGGCGATTTCTACATGAGCCAGGGCTCCGTATCCAAGGCCACCGACGAGTTTGCTTCTCTTCACGCGGAGCATCCCAAAGACGAGGCCGTCGCGAAGACTTATGCACAACTGCTAATTTCCCAGAAACGTTTGGACGAGGCGGATAAAGTCACCGACGCGATTTTGAAAAACAACCACCTGGACAATGACGCCCAGGTTCTTCGTGGACAAATTCTGATTTTGCGAGGCAAGGCCGGCGATGCGGTTCCGATCTTGGAAGCAGCCGTCAAAGCCGCGCCCGAAAATGCCCTCGCGCACTTCCATCTCGGCGCGGCTTACGCCGACGTCCAGAATTTCGGCCAGGCGCAATCGCAGTGGCTGGAAGCCCTGCGCTTGCGGCCGCACTTTGTCGAGCCGGAGCGAGCCCTGGCGACAGTCGCACTGCGACAGCGCAATGCCACACTCCTAGCCGACAGCAGCCAGCAGTTGATCGAGATGGAGCCGCATTCCCCGGAAGGGTATCTGTTTCACGCGGGCGCGGCGCTGCTGAACAATGATATGGCTGGAGCGCAGGCCGACGTAAAGAAAGCCATGGAGGTCGCGCCGCAAGCCCCCGCTCCCTACGTTCGTATGGGCGATCTGCTTAGGGCGCAGAAGCAGCTCGACCAGGCAGCCAAGTCCTATGCGCAGGCCCTGGCGCTCGATCCGTCAGCAGTGGACGCTCTGGTCGGCCTCGTGAACCTTGACCTAGCCCGCAATCAGCCCGCGCAGGCGCTTCACCGCTTGCAGGACCAGATGGCTCGTGTTCCCGAGAACAGCCAGCTATATTTCCTTCTTGCGCAGGTCGAGCTTCGCAACAAGGACACGGACGCGGCGGAACAAGCCCTGCAGAAAACCATCGAGCTTGACAAGAGCAACGCAGGCGCCTTCTTGCTGCTCGCCGAAATGCAAGTCTCGCGCAGTGCGCCTGACCAGGCCATCGCCACCTACGAGCGCGGCCTCGCATCCAATCCGCGCGATGTGCGTTTTCTTCTTGCTCTCGCGGGCCTATACGAAAAGCAAGGCGACTGGCAAAAGGCGGAGGACTTCTATCAAAGGGCCCTGGGCTTGGACCCGGACAATCCCATCGCATCCAACAATCTCGCCTATCTGATGCTTGAGCATGGCGGCAACGTCAATGTCGCAGTAACCCTCGCGCAGGCGGGCCGCCGCGGGTTGCCTAAGATGCCCAACTCCGCCGACACGCTCGGCTGGGCCTACTACCAGCAGGGCGTGTACAACGCCGCCATTGACATGCTGCAGGAAGCGGTCAAGGGAGATCCCAAGAACTCCTCTTACCACTATCATTTGGGGCTTGCCTATCAAAAGGCTGAAAATTTCTCCTTGGCCCGCAAGCAGCTCGAATACGCGCTCCAGCTTGCCCCTGCTTCCAGCCAGGCGGGAGAAATCCGCCAACTGCTCTCCGACATGCCGAAGGAAAACTAAACCGGGCTGCGGAATCTCCTCTCGTACCGCAGTTCAGATAACAGGCCCCATTCAACCGGTTGCACGCGCCGGTTGACTCTCCCCCGACCGGTTTCCTATCCTCGCCTTAAGGGCCTTAAGGTGGCACTCGTATGAACAACCTGGCCTAGGGCTGCTTCAAGCCCAGGCCGGAAAGAGAGCATCCCATGGATGCGCCCGTGGTTATTGCGACTCCGAACCTTCCCACGCCGGGGCGGCCCCTCCTGTTCGATTCCAGGGTTTGCAACGGCTGCAACACCTGCGCGTCCGTATGCCCCGAAGACGTGCTGGTCCCGAATCCCGTGAAGGGCAAGCCCCCCATCCTTCTTTTCCCCGAGGAATGTACGTACTGCGGCGCGTGTGTGGACGATTGCAACCACGGCGGCATTCGCCTCAATCATCCCCTCCAGCAGCGTGTGCGCTGGAAGCGCAGGGACACCGGTGAACACTTCCGCTTGAGGTGAGCGATGGGCGGCTTTCCGTCTTTCCCTTGGCCGTATCCCATTCGTTACGGCGAACAGAATTCCCACGAAACAGACGTGCTCGTCCTGGGTGGCGGCATTGCCGGTGTTTGGGCGGCCATCGCGGCCCGGCGAACCGGCGCTCGCGTCACCATCATGGAAAAGGCCGATACGCGGCGCAGCGGTGCGGGTGGCACCGGCGTGGACCATTGGAACTACGCTGCGGACAATCCCTGCTGCACCATTACACCCGAGGAGTTGACCCAGGCGCTCGTGGATAATCACTACGGCTACCGTAGCGGGATCTCCACCTACATTCTGGCGTCCTCGGCCTACGAAACCCTCCTGGAGATGGAATCCATGGGCGGGAAGGTCCGCGACACGGACGATGCATTCAAGGACGCGCCTTTCCGCGACGAGCAAACCAAGCTGCTCTTTGCCTACGATTATACGAATCGCTACACCATTCGTGTCTGGGGCGCCAACTTCAAGCCCTTGCTTCGCCGTCACTGCAAGCGCCTCGGTGTCGAGTTCCTCGACCGCACCCCCGCCACCGCGCTGCTCACCGAAAACGGCGCGCACGGGGCCCGCGTTGTGGGCGCCACTGGCGTAGATTGCCACACCGGCGCTTTTGTCGTGGTGCGCGCCAAGGCTGTCATTCTCGCCACCAACCGGCCGCAGCGAATCTTCACCTTCTCCTCCGAGCAGCGTGGCTCCACAGTCCACCGCGGCGGATCGAACGTCGGTAATGGCTATGCCATGGGCTGGCGCATCGGCGCCGAGTTCACCATGATGGAAAAAACGATGCGCACCGTATTTGCTAGCCCGTATAACTTTCCGATTTACGGGAGCGGCAACGCGCACAACACCTGGTACCCGGCCACCATTGTGGATGCCAACGGCAAAGAAGTTCCCTGGGTGGACTGCAACGGCAGGATCCTCTCCACGGTGGACGAGCGCTGCCGCCCGGCGGAAGGCCAGAAGTTCTTCCTGATGGGCGGCGGCAATGCCTATCCCCCGCCCGGCCTGAAGCAGTATGCCGGGCCCAGGCTGATCCCGGATCTCGAGGCGCGCATGCTCAAAGGCGAATTCACCCCGCCCTTCTACGCCGACCTCACCAGCATGCCCTGGTACGAACGCAAGGTCATCTGGGGCATGATGGTCGGCCAGGAAGGCAAAACCCGCATCCCCATCGTCAGGACCTACGAGCGTGGTGGTTTCGACCCGGCCAAAGACATGCTCCAGGCCTACGATTTCCTCCGTGGCCAGGGCATGGCGGAGACAGGTGTGCCTCAGGAACGAACCTTTGGCGAAATCGGCGTAGCCGGTGGCCTGCTCGTAGACTGGGACCTGATGTCGAACGTCCCCGGTTTGTTCGGCGCAGGAGACCTGCTCTTCGGCAGCCAGGATCACGGCAACGCCGCCACTACGGGGCGCTACGCTGGCGCCCGCGCCGCGCTGTACGCCAGCCGTATTGACCAGGGAGAGCTCGACGCCGAACAAATCGAGCGTGAGAAGAAGCGCGTCTATGCGCCGCTTGCCACGCGCTCCGACAGCATGGACTGGAAGGAATTTAACTTCGGCGTGGCCCGCGTCATGCAGAACTACTGCTCCGAGCTGAAGAACGACGAGTTGCTCAACCTGGCGGAGATGTGGCTGGCGGACATCGAGCAGAACGAAGTCCCTCGCGTCTCCGCCGCCAACCCCCACCAGTTGATGCGCGCGCTCGAGGTCCTCGACATCCTTACTTGCGCGCAGATGATCGTGCAGGCGTCCAAAGCGCGCCGGGCTACCAGCCACGCGCTCAGCTTCAGTCGCCTGGATTATCCCGCCGTGGATCCCCCGGAATGGCGGAAGTATATCGTGATCAGCCGCGATCCCAGCGGCCAGACGCGCGTCACCGATCGTCCGCTCGGTTTCTGGGGCGACCTCGAATCCAACTATCGCCCCCGCCACACCGAAAACATGGCCGCCATGCAAACGCCCGCCGCCGCGACCTAAGCCGCGTCACGCCTGCTGCGATTGCGTCGTCCGTGCGTTCTC